>Ga0181561_10003205_pt1 | contig 14378 bp, 10 predicted proteins | sample 011ome_19_FD_133760 | JGI IMG/M metagenome (GOLD analysis project Ga0181561, IMG submission 133760) | Coastal salt marsh microbial communities from the Groves Creek Marsh, Skidaway Island, Georgia - 011510BT metaG (megahit assembly) | ecosystem: Environmental > Aquatic > Marine > Intertidal...
ATCTTGTTCACCGTGTCCTTCTCCTCTTTCACGTTCTTCCCGCCGATGAGCAGCCCCGCGCTGAGGGAGTGGTGCTTCCCCGCGGCGAGGAGTTGCTGGAAGATTTGCATCGCGAGCTCTCTGGTGGGCGCGATGACGAGCCCGCCGATGCCGTCCTGCCGCCCCCACTTCGCGCGGTACAGCGACTCGAGAAGCGGAATCACGAACGCGAGCGTCTTTCCGCTGCCCGTCTTCGCCGCGCCGAGGACGTCGCGCCCCGCGAGCGCGTGCGGGATCGTCGCGCGTTGGATGGCGGTGAGCTCCTTAAATCTCGCGTCCGCGAGGCCGCGCTGCGTCGGCGTCGACAGCGGCACGTCTTTGAACTTCCTCACGCCGACGAGCGACGCGCCGAGGCCTTTCTCGCTGGATTTCCTCGGCGCGACCGCGAGCGGGTTCGTGCCCTTCTCCGGTTTCGTCGCCTGCGGAACGACGGAGAGGAGCGAGGACGGGGTGGGGTGAGTCGGCGGCGGACGAGGGAGGGAAGAAAAAACGAGACGAGACGAGACGGGTGGGCGGCGGCGGGGGCGGCGGCGGCGCGCGCACCTCGATGGCGCCCTCGAGTTCCTCGATCTCGCGGTCCACGGCCTTGACCCTGCCGCCTCCGCGTCCGCGGCCGCCGCGGCCGCCGCGGCCGCCTCGGCCGCCGTCGCGGCCCATCTCGCGCGCGCTGTCCCCGTCGGCGGCGCGCGTCGCAATGCTCTCGTTGCTCGATGCCGACTTCCGAGACACTCGCCCAGCGTAAAAAGTGTCCAACGTAAAAAGTTCATCGGTCTGTTGAAAGGGGACGCGATCAACTGTTGAAACCGAGCGGTGGGTGAAAAACGTTTAGCCGAGTCGGTTCCGTCGCTCTCCGTCATCAAATCAGATCATTCCCGCGCATACAACGTCCTCGGCGCCCGCGGCCCCTCCCCCCCGGGCGGGATGAGCGACCCCGCGCGCGACGGCGCGTGGTTCGAGGACGTCGACGTCGAGACGTCGTTCCGGCTCCCCCCCGAGCTCGAGAAGCGCGTGCTCACCCCCGCGCTCGTCGTCGACCTCGACGCGGTGCGACGCAACGTCAAGGCGGTCGTGGACGTCATCGGGGACGTCGAGCGGTACCGCCCGCACCTCAAGACGACCAAGTCGCGACTCGTGTGGCGCGAGCTCCTGCGCGCGGGGATCAACAAGTTCAAAGTCGCGACGACGCGAGAGCTCGCGACGCTCGTGGAGACGTACCACGGCGAGTACCCTGGCGCGGAGACGACGCCGCCGTTTCGCCATCTCGACGTCCTCGTCGCGTACCCGGCGGTCGGTCCGTCGCTCGCGCGCGTCGGCGACATCGCGCGACGTCCGGAGAACAAGGCGCGCGTGCGCGTGAGCGTCCTCGTCGAGTGCGAGGACGCGGTGAACGAGCTCCCGGACGACGTCGGGTGCTTCGTGGACGTGAACCCCGGTATGAATCGCACGGGCATCGCGCTCGACTCGAAAGACGGCGTCGAGTTCACCGCGATACCCGCGACGATTCGCGCCGCGTGGATCAGGGATTCGTTCCACGGGAAGTCCCCGTTCCGGGGCGTGCACTACTACGAGGGCCACATATCCGAGTGCGTCGACGCGAACGGGCGGTCGAGAGAGGACGTCGACGCCGCGATCGAGAGCCGCGACGAGCGATGCCGCGCGTCGCTCGAGACGCTCGCCGAGGCGCGTTCTCCTTACACCGGTCCCCATACGATCGCGTTCGCGTGGTGCACGCCGTTCCTTAAGGACTTTTCCCGGCGTTTCTCTCCGCCCAGGGTCCCTCGCTTTCAATACCTGCCCTCGACGCCTTTCAACTTCGCTTCTGACGCCTTTGAACTTCACCCCGACGTCGCTTCGTACGGAACGACCCCGAGACGCTCGCGTGCGCGTGGATCGCCGTCGCGCGGTGGCTCGAGCATCACCGGAACGAGACCAATTCGCCGGCGCGCGCGCTCCCGGGGATGCACTCGGATCACCTCGAGGTCGTCACGAGCGGCACCCCCGGGTTCGTCGCGGCGTCGACGTTCGACCTCGACGCGGCGGTTCGACGCGCGTGGGCGGCGGCGGTGGCGAAGTATACCCCGTCGGACGCGAAACCGTCGTCGGACGCGGCGGATACCGCGTCGCCGCCGCCGCCGCCGCCGCAATCGTGGCCGTCGTGGCCGCCGCCGCGTCACGCGCACCAGCTCAGCCCCGGGACCGTCGTCTTCCACGACTGGCGCGGCCAGCGCCAGAACCCTCGCCTGGGCCTCGCGCCCGCGGCGGCGGTGATGACGCGCGTCGTGAGCGTCCCGGCGTGGGGCGAGGTCGCCACGTTGGACTGCGGGTCCAAGAGCTTGGCGTGCGAGGCCGGGAACCCGGCCGGTTATATCCTCGGCCGCCCGCTGTGGCGCGCGATGGCGTGTAGCGAGGAGCACCTGCCGTGCGACGTCGGGAGAGCGCTGGCGGCGCCGAGGCGCGGCGACGTCGTCTTCGTGATACCGGAGCACGCGTGTCCGACGGTTAACTTAGGTGCGTTCTATACAAACGTTTTTCACCCATCGCTCGGTTTCAACACTTGATCGCGTCTCCTTTCAACTGACCGGTGAACTTTTTTTGTATGGAACGACCCTTAGCGGATGAGATGATCGTCAAAGCGGGAGGGGAGGTCATGGGCGTGTTCGAGATCGAGGGCAGAGGGCGCGAGCTTCTGGTTGACGGCGGGGAGGATCTGCGACGAGGGGTGGGGGACGACGCGGACGGCGGAGGGAAGCGGCGGCGGCAGTGAGCGCGCGCGAATCATAGATACGTATTTTTTCGAGATTTATCGCGCGAACGCAGAACGGATCTGAAAAAGCGCGATCGATGCGATGGATGTCACGAACGGCTCGACGACGCGACGAGCGCGGAGACGGACGCGCCACAACCCGGCGCCCGCGGGGATGGCGGAGGAGCTCGCGTCGCTGTCGCTCGCGATCTCCCCCGGCGCGCCCGCGGCGGACGCCGCGTTCGGCTCCCCAGGGACGTCCTCGTCCCCCCGCGGCGGAAGGAGGGGAAGCAGCGGACGATCGATGCCGTCGAAAAGCGCCCCGAATGATGACCTCGACGAGGATCGCCGCGCGATGCACATCGCCGCGGAGTCGCACACCCCGGAGACGCACGTCGTGGCCGAAGGCGACACCCTCGGGATGATCGCGGGCGTGTACGGCGTCCCGGTGTTCACGATCGAGCACGTGAACGACCTGCACCCCGACAGCATCTTGTACCCCGGCGACGTCCTGCGCGTGCCCTCGCCGCTCTTCGCGCGCACGCACGTGGTCGCGCCGGGGGACTCGCTGCACATGATCTCCGACGTGTACGACGTCCCGGTCGAGAGCATACTGCTGCTGAACGGCCTGAGAGCGGACAGCGTGATTCACCCGGGCGCGGTGCTCAGGGTCGCGTCGCCGCGGGACGGGAACGGGACGCGCGGGGCCCGGAGAGGGAAGAAGACGTCGAGAAGATCGAGACGCGGCGCGGTCGCGTCGTCGACGTCTTCGAACCACGCGCCGACGCGCCGGTCCACCTCCGGGCCGGACCCGCTGTCGAGCGCGATCTTCGGTGTCGTCTCCGCGGTCGCGCGCGGGCCGGACGAGGCCCTGAAGGGCGCGTGGGGTCTCGTCAGCGCGGGCGTCGGCGCCGCGTTCGGATTAGTCCCCGGCGCGCGACGCGTCCTCGGCGGTCGCGCGGGCGGCGGGGACGGGGGTGGGGGTCCAAACGGAAACGGAAACGGAAACGGAAACGGCTCGACGCAGTGCGTTACTGTAAAACGCGGCGAGAGCCTCGCGTCCATCGCGCAGGACAACGGCCTGTCCGTCCGCGCGCTGCAGCGCATGAACGGGATCACCTCGGACGCGTTGGACACCGGGGAGACGCTGCGCGTCGCGCCGCTCGACGCCTCGGAGCGATGCCCGCGTCTGCGTCGCCGCACGCGTCGGCACTTGTTTCAGTCCACCGCGGAGGTAAACGCGCGCGGGTACATCAAGGTGACGAACGCGGACAGGATGTGGCGCGCGTGGGGGTGGCGGTGGGAGCCGCGCGGCGAGGAAGGGAGAGCGTTCTTCGGGAGAAGAATCGGGTTGGGCCGCGGCGGCAGACGCGACGGCGGCGGCGGCGGCGATGCTTGCACGGGGAAAGAGATCGCGAGGGCGGCGTCCACCGCGGACGCGGTCGTCGGCAGGGACTGCGAGGGGAACGCGAACCCGCGCGCGGTGACGTCGGAGACGCGGCCGAAGACGCGGACGATGCAGTGGGAGCACCGGAGACGCGCGTCCGACTCGGCGCGGCGGTGGCACCCGTCGTTCGTCAACCCGGTGTGCGTGAAGAACAACCCGTTCATCGCCAGCGGGTTCGGGATGCGGTGGGACCGCATGCACGCGGGCGTGGACGTCGCCGCGAACGAGGGGACGCGCATACGCGCCGCCGCGCGAGGAAGGGTGTACGAGCGGACGTACGACGAGACCGGGTACGGGTGGCTGCTGAAGATTGACCACGGCGAGGGATGGTCGACGAGGTACGCGCACTGTCAAAAGATCGAGGCGCAGGTCGGGGACGTCGTTCGCGCGGGGCAGTGCGTCGCGACGGTGGGGAACACCGGGCGGAGTTTCGGGCCGCATCTGCACTTCGAGGTGAGGAGAGGCGGGGAGGCGATCGATCCGCTGACGTGCTCCGCGGTGTGACGACGAGCGCGAGCGAAGTTTGAATTCGTCGGCTAGCGGTAACGTCGTAACAGTGATGACGCGACGAACGCGCGTCACGCCGTCTTCGACTTCCCGCGCGCCGCCGCAGCCGCTTCCTTCTGCAACGCCGCCGGGAGCTGATGCTTCGCGTTCGGCAGCGTCAGCTCGTCGTCCTCGCCGACGGTGACCTCGTGCAGCTTCTCTCGGTACAGGTACCGCACGCGTAAAAACGCGTCCTCTCCGGGGCACGGATCGCAGTACCCCAACAACGACGCCTTGTGCGTGCCCTCGAGGACGTCGAGCGCGCTGTCGAAGACCATGAACCGCGTCGCGGTCGTCACGTCCAACCACGGCGTCGGCCTCGGCTTCGGCGCCGACGCCGCCTCCATCCCCGGAGCGGGCTCGCCGTCCGCCGCCGCCGCCGCCTTCTCCGTCTCTTCCTCGCGCGCGTCCGCGCCCCACCCCGGGACGAACGGCTCGTCCAAACTCCTCGGCGGCCCGCGCTCCGGGAAGTGCCCGTACGCCGCGCACTCGATCACGAGCCCGCCGTTCTCGCGCTCCCTCGCCGTGCGCGCCTCCGCTTGGTCGAACAACAGCGCCGCCGTGTTCGCGGCTTCCGCTTTGCTCTCCCTCACCCTCTCCGCGTATTTCGCCCTCAGCGCTCTCTGCTTCGCCTCCACCTTCCGCGTCGCGATCGGCTCGACGACGTAGGTCTTCATCGCCGCGATGACGATCGTCGGGATCGTCACCGCGCACAGCGCCAACGTCGGGGTCAGTCTCGGGGAGATGAGCACCGGGAGCAGAAACTTTTGCCCGTTGTGCGTGAATCGAAACTTCCAGTGCGCGCCGCGAACCCCCAAGCTGACGCTGAACCCGACGCTCGTCTCCTGGTTGATTTTCCTGACGCACATCAGGTCGACGTCCATCGCGGCGCTGCCGATCCGAACGCCGAGACGGAACGTGCTCATCTTCGACAGCTTGCGCGAGATGAACCCGCCGACGCCCGCGTTTTGCGGTCCGACGGAGACGTCAAACTTCCACGCGTGCTTCTCCTTCGCTCTCTGCATCCCCGTCGTCATCCCCCCCACCGGGCCGACGTTCCACGTCAAGTGCCCTTTCGAGTACTTCCCTAACACCCTCTGCGCGCCAACCTCTAGGCCTATCCCTCGCTGCGTCAGCGAGTACGTCAACGTCCCGGACGAGTGCTCGGAGAGCGCGCGAGAGACGGACGCCGTCGCCGCGGACTGATTCGAGCCCGTCACCGCGACGCACTCCGCGCTCGTGTGCTCGTCCAGCTGGCTCCGCATCCCTAAGATGAGCCCTCCCGCGCCCATGCCTCTGACCATCTGCCCTTGCGCGCCGATGAACGCCGCCGTGGAGCCGTCCTCGGTCAGCGGGACGTCGAACACGGAGTTGAAGTCGACTCCGTTCATGTCCACGAACGGCGACAGCTGCGCGTTCCTCTTCGCCGCGAGCGCTTCTCTGCGCCGCGCGATGTCCGCGTCCACGAGGTGCGCGGCGCTGAAGCTGAAGCCGTACGTCCCGCGGAAGTTCAGCTTCGCCTCCGCGCGCTTCCGCGCTTCCTTCGCCCTCGCGCGTTCGAACTCGTCCGTGATCTCCGCGAGCGTCTTGTTCCGATGTCCGATCTCCAGACCCGCCTCCAGACCCGCCATGCCGTAAACGTCGTACACGCGCCGTCGGTCCGCGCACGACAAGATCTCGTACGCCTCGTTCAGCTTGTTGAACGACTTGGACGCCGCCTCGCGCGACGCCGGAGAGAAGTGCTTGTCCGGGTGGGCAACCTGCGCGAGCGCGCGATACGCGCGCTTGATGTCGTCCGCGCTCGCGTCGCGCGACACGTTCAGGTTCGCGTACAGGTCGCGATCTCTCGACGCGAACGGCTTCGCGTCGTCGCCGGGGTCGTCCCCGACGTCGTCGACGTCGTCGCCGTCCATGACGCGCGGCGCGTTGGGCTGTGGCGGCTCGACGTCCACCAGCGAAAACTACGAGCCGATGCATCCAGTCTGAAACCAGACAGAAAGGAACTTCCACTCACCGAACGATCGGCCCTCACAACGATGGTGCTCGCGAAGGGCGTGAAGCTGGAGGAGGATCCGCGCGATCCCGAGGGGATCGTGCGGTTCAAGCGTCCGACGCTCACGGAGGCGGAGCTCGCGCAGGACGGGTACTCTCTCTTCGCGCTGATGCTCTCGCTTCTCGGCGTCATGCTCGGCGGGAGGAAGATTTTCTGCTGGACGGGGGCGCTGCTCGCGGTCGCGTCGGTGGTGAACCGGCGTGCGCACGACGCGGACACGAAGCAGATTTGGACGGCCGCGCTCTTCGGCGTCGGCGGGCTGTTCATCATGATCCTCAACGGGAAGCAGGGCGAGAAAGCGCGGGCGGGAGGGTTCGACGACTGACGCGGGATCGATCGACGATCGAAGAATAACGAAAACTTAGCTTATACTACGCGCGCATCACGAGCAGTGGTCGTCCAGCGCCGCCCTCGCGTGCTTGATGAACGCCCGCATCGTCACCGTCGCGACGCTCTCGTCCACCCCACCCCTGACCTCGCCGTCGCGCCCCGTCAACGCCTTCAGCGCGCGGTTACACTGCGCCGCGGTGATTGCGCCGTGGCGGGAGACGTCGAAGACGTCGAACATCGTCGCGAGGTCCTCGTCCGTGAAGTGGTTCACCGGCGTCCCGCTCGCTTTCAACCGCTCTAACCGCTCCACCAAGAACGGTTTCACGTCCTCCGGTTTGGCCACCATGAGCGCCGCGGTCATTCCCTCCACGATCGCGACGACTTTGTGTTCGGTGAGGTACGCGTGCGCGTCCAGCACCGGGTCCACGCCGGGCTTCTCCCCGGACATGATGCAAAACTCCCAGAACGCGTCGAAGTCGACCGTCTCGTGACCCGCGCTGGACGCCTCGAGCGCGATCGCGCGCGTCACCTTCTTCCCGTCGAGGTTCGCGAGCGACTGCGGAGTTTTTTTTGGGGGGGGCGAGGTGGGGCGGTGAGGCGTCGGCGACGGGGGACGGGACGTCGCATCCAAAATGGGCACGGCGAGGGGAGGGGAACGGCGACGAGCGACGCGCCGACGCGACGCGACGCGGACGACGGTGACGTCGCGCGCGGACGAATCGCGCGGAGAGTCATCGCGCTCGGGAAGGATTCCGACGCGAGACGCACCCAGTCGAACCCTTCTCTCTCTAAGCCTAGCCTGATCTCGTCGAACGACAAGATCCCTTTCCCGTTGACGTCGAGCTGCGTGAAGACGTCGCGGATGCGCTCCGCGTGGTACTGCGACCGCGGAGGCGGCAGGGGTTTCGCCTCGCCGCCCATGACGACCGAGGCGTGGACACGACGACGAAGACGACGACGCGCGGGGGGGGCGAGCGAACCGGGGCCCGACGCGCGGGCGCCGCGGGCAGTGCGCGACGCTCGGGTCGCGCACTTCCGGAAAAGGGACAGGAGCGGGAAGGAAGGACCAGACAGGACCTGACCGACGCTGACGGGACGGGAGGAATTTTTTTTCGAGTCGGCGTCGTTGGTAATATGATAGCTCCACGTCACGCGCCCGCGCCCCGAAGGACAGACCCCCCTCACGGCAACTCGTACGTCCCCGGGGTGTCGAACACGTACTCTGCGGTCTCGCCTCTCTCGATCACGAACCCCCTGAGCGCGTCCACCTCGTCCGCGTCAGCCGGCGCCTTCTTCCACGTCCACCCCTCGTTCTTCACCTCGAGGCCGTTCACCGTCACCGTCGCGCCCGAGCACGCCTTGATCACGAGCGCGCCGTCCAGCTTCAGGTTCTCCAACCGAACCCCCGCGCCTTCCACGACGAGGACGCTCTCCGGGGTTTCGATCGTCACGCCGCCGCCCACCTTCCCTTTGAGCTCGTTGAACGTGCACGCGAACGTCGGGTGCAGGCACACGCGCGGGCCGGCGGGCACGACGACGTCGTTGAACGTCACGTCCTTCGGCGCCGCGATCTTCGCGCCCGCGAGAGACAGGAGCTTCGCGTTGCAGCCGTACACCTCCATCTCTCCGGACGTCGCCGTGTGCGTCGCGTTCCCGGACTTGAACTTCGCGACGCCGTCCGCGGGCGAGTTCTTCACGGGCGAGTACCCGACCCAGTTGTCGAAGACGGTGAAGCCGACGACGGCGTCCGCGTCGAGGCTCTTCGGGTAGTCCTGCATCATGCACTCCAACCGCGTCGGGGACTTGAATGTCGTCTTCGTGTCGTCCTTGTACTTCGGGTTCACGAACTCCTCGATCTGCCCGCCCGTCTTCTCGAGCTGCGTCTTGTACTCTGGAAGCGACACGATGAGCTGGTTGATGTTCCCCGGAAACGGCGACGCCCCCGCGTCGTTGTTCACGTCGCCGTCCTTGTTGATCGTCGCGCGCAGGAGCGGGTCGAGCTGGTTGTACTCCACGTTCACGGTCATCTTTCGCCCGTCCACGTGCGTCAGCTCCGCGATCGCGCCGATCGCCTCCTTCGCCTTGCGCGGCACGCACAGCGAGTTGAACACGAATTTCTTCTCCTTGGACACGCCGAGCGCGCCGGGGACCACCTTCATGACCAACGAGTTCGTGTCTTGGAAGAACACGACCCACTTCTTCCCCGCGGCGGACCATCTCGACAGCAAGCCGGACGTGTGCAGAAGCGCGTGGACGTCGCCGTGGCCGTGAGGCTTCGTCTGGAGCTTGTACGGGTCTTTCGCGTCGAGCGCGAGTCGCGCGTCGTTGTCGACGAGGCACGGCACCTTCTCTTGCTTGATGAGCGTCACCTGCGTCGGTTTCGCGCCGAAGTAGTCGTTCCTCTCGAGGAGGTCGAGCGTCTTCGCGTGCGTATCGTCGGAGGTCATGATCGCGAGCGGAATCCCCACGCCTTTCGCGCTTCGGTGCGCGGGCATCTCGCCCGCCGCTCTCGACTGCAACGCGAGGATGGCGTGAATATAGTTTTGAAGGTAGCACGCGTCCGTCGTCCTCTCCGCGGGGAGCTCCACCTTGATGCCGCTGTACCCTAGGCGTTCGCCGAGGCCGCCGGCGACGAGCACGAACGCTGCACTGCCGATCTCCTCCATCCCTGCCTTCTCGAGCTCGAGGTGCTCGTCCGAGGCGTACTCGACGACGACGCCGTCGGGCACGGACGGCGTCCATCCGTCGAACGGGTTCACGCCCTCCTTGCTGTCGCTCAGGAGCTTCTTCGCGTTCTTCACGTACGCGGCGATCCCGCCGGGGTAGCCGTCGTCGCACGTTTTCGCCTGCGCGAGGAAGCGGCGCTTGTCGTCGTCGCGCGTCCCGGCCTCGGGCCACGCCTCGAAGAGGTGGTGTTGACCGCACGCGATCAGGGCGTCGACGAGCGCGTTCTCCTCCGCGGTGAACGACGCGCGGTTGCCCTCGAGCGAGCTCGCCGACTTCTTCGCGCGCTTCGCGGGGTTCTCGTCGTCGGTCATGCTCGGTCGCAGGCACGAGGGGACTTTCATCGAGCGTGCGTCGGCCGCGCGCGGGAGTGCGCGCGGACGACGCGGTTCAACAACGAAGATTCACGCTCACTGCCAGCTGGCGGCCCAGATCGAAGCGCGAAGATACGCTGACTGACGCTCACGGTGACGCGGGGTCAACCGACGCGCGCTTCGGTTTCGCGTTGACCGATCGGACGCGGTTTCAAAAATCGCGCGCACTTTTTTTGAAAAAATAAAAACGAGAAAGATGAGGCACCCCGGGAGATCGATCTCGCGCGCACTTCGACAGACGCGAGCCCGCCGCTCCGTCGTTCACGTCGACGCGCTTCGACTCGAGAACAGAAGCCATGGCGACCGCGTCGCACCCCGCGGCCCCCGCGGCGAAGAAGCCCAAGGTCGACGCCGGGGCGGGCGCGGGCGACATGGAGACGGACGATAAAGAAAACACCGCGAAGGGCGCGAACACGTACGCGGAGGGCGACGTGCACGACCTCATGAAGCTGTACTACGCGCGCCTTTTCCCCGCGCGGTCGATGATGAAGTGGTTGTCCTACGGCAACGACGGGAAGCACCCGCAGGCAGACGCCGGGTTCACGCAGAGGAGGGAGTTTTGCTTCACGCTGGACGGAGACATCTTCTGCCGGTACCAATCGTTCAAAGACGAGAAGGAGCTGCGCGCGGCGCTGAAGGACAAGACGCCGTCGAAGATCGACCTCGGGCCGGTGTTCAACGTGGACCCGGCGAAGCGCATGGCGTACGGCGCCGGCGGCGCGGGCGGCGACCGCGTCTTCGCCCCCGTGGAGAGAGAGTTCGTGATGGACATCGACATGACGGATTACGACGACGTGCGATCGTGCTGCTCGAGCGCGAACATCTGCAATAAGTGCTGGCCGCTGATGACGATCGCGGTGAAGATCATCGACCGCGCGCTGCGGGAGGACTTTGGGTTCAAGCACCTCCTGTGGGTCTACTCCGGCCGCCGCGGGATTCACGTCTGGGTCTGCGACAAGCGCGCGCGGTCCATGTCCAACGAGGCGAGAGCCGCCGTCGCGGAGTACTTCTCCGTGTACAAGGGCACGGACGCGAGCGGCACGGTGAAGCGCGTGTCGCTCACGACGCCGCTGCACCCGTCGTTGAAGCGCGCGTACGACGACGTGTTAGCGCCGTACTGGACGGACACGATCTTGCCGAACCAAGGCTTGCTCGAGGATGAAAAGTTTTTCGAGCCCATCCTCGCGATGATTCCCGACGCGAACATCCGCGACGAGTTCGCGTCGCAGTGGAAGTCCGGGAAGAAATTCGCCACCTCGGCGTGCCCCGACGAGAGCGTCGCGCGGTGGAACAAGCTCGTCCAGAAGGTGGACGCCGCGAACAACCCCGGGAAGTCCGGGAAACAGTCCTCGTTCGAGATGAAGCGGTGTCTCTTCGACGTCGTCTTCGCGCACGCCTATCCGCGTCTGGACGTGGAGGTGTCCAAGCACATGAACCACCTTCTCAAGGCGCCGTTCTGCGTGCATCCGAAGACGGGGCGCGTGTGCGTCCCGATGGACCCCGCGAAGGCGGAGTCGTTCGACCCCATGACGGTGCCGACCGTCGCGCAGATGCTGAACGAGCTCGACGCCGCGGGGGGCGCCGCGGGCGCGGAGGACGAGTACGAGCTGACGTCGATGAAGGGCGCGGTGGACACGTTCAACGCGACGTTCTGGGACGCGCTCGATAAGGAGTGCAAGGAGGAGCTCGCGGTGAAGGCGCGCGACGTCGCGGGCGCGCCGACGGTGGAGTGGTAGCGGCGACCGACGATTCGAGAGCTCTTGCTTGCTGTTTTGTGAATAAAAAATCGCCGCGTGCTGCTGTGTGTTGATACTCGTACAGGGCGCCGTCGTCCCGTCCGTCGACCCTCCTCCTCACTCGTCCTTCTCGTCCGGGGTCTCGATGGACAGCAGCCGCTTCGAGATGTTCTTAATGTCGTCCCACGAGTACTCCGGCGTGCGGTCGTAGTAAAACTTCTCCAGCGTCTCCGTCTTGTCCCACGTCTCCCCCGTCGTGGACTCGCCGTATTTCCTCACCTCGCCGCTGCTGTCGATGGTCTCCCCCCACGTCCTCGACCACCGCTCGCCGCTCGCGGCCACGCGCCACGTCTCGCCCTTCTTATCCCCACTTATGCAGTCCGCGCTGAACCGCTCCTCCCACTTGTCCCCCCACCGTGTCCCCGCGCCGTTCTGCGCCCACTTGTCCGTCCACTTCCTCGTCTCCCCGCCGTCGGCGCCGTGCTGCTCGCCCCACTTCTCCCACCACGCCTGCGCGCCGTGCAGTCCGCTCTTCTCCACCTGTCGCTCGACGTACCCGCTCGGGGAGTACTGCTCCCACCACTTCTCGTGCCACTCGTGGTTGGTCTTATCGCGCGCCCACTTGTCCGCGCTCCTCTCGATGAACTCCGCGCGGATCGGCCCGGAGTCGTCGTCTCGATCGTCGCGTTCCACGCGGTACACCTCTTTCCACGTCTCCCACCACGTGTCGCCGTCTTCGTTGAACCCGGACTTCTCCGCGCCGAGCTCTTTGAACCCGGACGCGTCGCACTTCTCCCAGTGCGTCTCTCGCGTTTCCCAGCTCGCGTCCTGCGCGCTTCGTCCTTGGATCGTCCATCGGCACCGGTACCCATGATCGCCGACGTCGACGCCGGATTTGCGAAACACCGCGTTCCCGTCCGCGTCCACGCCGTTCGCGTGGTCGCCGTCGAGGTCGATCCCGACCTCTTGCTCGGGCGCGATCCCGGTGTCCCGCCGCGGCGGCGACTTCTTCAGATCCTCCTTTCCGTCGCTCCCGCTCCCGCCGCCGTCGTCCGTGTCCGCGCTCGAGCGCATCGTCACGCTCGGGTCGCTTCGCATCGCGCGGAACGACGGCGGCAGCGCGCGGCGTCCCACCGCGCGCCCGAAAGACGGGCGGAGCGCGCCGACGCGCGCGGCGCGCGCGCCCGCGGGTCCGCCGCGCGCGCTCGCGCCGTCGCATCGACGATTCGCGGTCGCGGCCGCGGCCGTCGTCGCCGCGGCGTACGCGCGGCACGACATGCTGTCGTTCTCCGCGCGCGACCGCGCGCGCGGCGATCGCTCGACGCCCGACGCTTCGAGACGCTTCGAGACGCGACGGGCCCACGCCGATCGCGCGCGCGATCACGCGCGCTGCGCGTCTCTTCCGCGCGCCGCTTTCGCTCCCGCCGCTCTCGGATTCGCCCGCGAGCGTGCCCGCCTCGCTCCTCCGCGTTCGCGCGTCCGTCCGCGGGGACGCGCCGCTCGTTCTCGCGCGGCGAGCGGCGCGCGCGTGGCAACGTGCGTCGCCGACGAAAGAAGAGGCGGAGCGGGAAACAACGGTGCCACGTCCGCATTGGTTCGCGGTAAATTAAACCCTGAAAAGTCGACGTGGATTTTTTTTAGGGTCCGACACTCTCGCAGGAGCAATTAGTCATAAAAAAAGGTGCACATGTGTACAACATTAACTCATGAAACGACGGTTTATCCTGCTGAGTCCCGCATAAAAATCCTGTCAGACAAAATACGAACAGAACAACGACTCGACCAGCGGAGAGAGAAGTTACCGTTTCCAACGCTCGTCGTTCGCCGCGCTCACAGCGCGCCGAGCCGTCGCGAGGATGAGCTCGCGCGTGCGGAAGAGCGCGCCGAGCGCGGGGGGTCCGACCGCGACGACGACGCGGAAGCCTCTCGTCGCGGGTGGCCGCGGAGGAGGACCGCGAGCGGCGCGCTCCGCGGACGCGACGCGCGACGCCGCGGCGCTGCTCGGCGACGATGGGAAAAAAACCATCGCCGGGTCCTCCGGGGCGGCGAGGCGCGTCGCGAAGTCCCTCGGCGTGCTGTCCCCCGGCGGGCAAGAGAACAGGACGACGCCGAACGCGTCGAGAAGCGCGGACCGATCCCCGCTCAAGGTGCGCGACGCGGCCGACGACTCTCGAACCCCTCGCTCCGTTCCGCGGACGCGTCACCGCGCGCGTGCCTCCTCTCGCTTGAAATCTCGACCGACGCTCCCGTTCCTCCTCCCCGACGCGCGCTCCAGGGCGGCGCGAACGCGACGTATCGCGTCAAGTCGAACGCGGTGCTCCGAGGCAGCCCGCTGCGCAAGGGCGTCACCTCCCCGGTCGCGGTGAGAGCGCGCGCGTCGCCTTCG
>Ga0181561_10003212_pt1 | contig 14368 bp, 8 predicted proteins | sample 011ome_19_FD_133760 | JGI IMG/M metagenome (GOLD analysis project Ga0181561, IMG submission 133760) | Coastal salt marsh microbial communities from the Groves Creek Marsh, Skidaway Island, Georgia - 011510BT metaG (megahit assembly) | ecosystem: Environmental > Aquatic > Marine > Intertidal zone...
CCGAGCGATGTTCACTCAACAACTTTTTTGAAAATCAAAAACGCGTTGCTTGCGGCGTTGAAAACGGCCGAGGCTGTCGGGTGTCGGCACGTCGGCACAGCGCCTCACGATGATTCATTCTCGGTACCGAGATAACGTCCGGTGTCGTCACAACGACACGCGCTCGAGATGGTTGGCATCACCGCGGCGCCCCGCGCCACACGACCCGCGTTTCGATCCACGTCATCGGCGAGGGTGCGCTGTTCTTTCGCGAGGAGCGACCGTGGGGGCATCAGCTCAAACCCTCGCGGGGCTGCGTTTCGATCCACGTCATCGAACAAAACGCAACCGCGTTCTTTCGATGACGTCCGCTCCGTCCCGGGTTCGGTGTTGGGCACGATCGCCAGCGTGGTCGTGTTCCTGGCGTCGCCCTCCCCGTCCATCTCGCAGCCGGGGCAGCGGCCTCCTCCCGTCGCCGAGATGCCGGGGGGATGCACGCTAGACGCGCTGGACCTGTTCAAGGACACGCGCGCGAAGTTCTCCCTCGAGGTGGGCACGGGGGCGCTGCCCGAGGCGGTGCTGGACCTCGCGACGTGCGATTACTCCGGCGCAGACATGGACGGCAGGGTTTTGAGCGGCGCGATCGCGTCCAACGCGACGTTCGACAACGCCAGCTTTGTCGGTGGGGAGATGAGCCGCGCGAAGTCGGTGAACAGCTCGTGGAAGGGCGCCAACTTGAGTTCCACGAACTTCTACGAGGTGAACTTCGCGGGGTCCGACTTGCGCGGCGTTAACTTCGACAACGCCATCCTCACCAACGCGCGGTTCGGAAAGGACGCGGAGGGCAAGTGGGCCGACCTGGACGGCGTGAACTGGGACGGGGCGTTGCTCAGCTCGTCAGACGCGCAGCGTGTGTGCGAAAACCCGACCGTGGACGAATACGGACGAGCCATCTTGGGGTGCAGATGAAGACTACGACGTAAGGTAATAACTAGTACGTCGCGGTGGTACTCCTTTCGTGACGCGCGCTCGCTCAATACTCCCACTCCGTTCCCTTTTTTTCCAGCAACGCCTCTCGCAGTCGCTCCCTCATGCTCTCGACCTTGCCGCTCGTGGGCAACCCCAGCGCCGCGAGCGCCGTGCGAATGCCCGTCTTCGAGAACGCGTCCACGTCCGCGGGACCGATGGCGTCTGCGCGAACCGCCGCGTTGATCTCCGCCGTGGACGCGATGGTCCAGTCCGTCGCCGTCCCGCCGTCCGCCGCCGCCGCCGCCGCCGAGGACTCCAGCCGCGCCTCCAGGCTGCCCCCCGCCTCCGCGCCGTTCCGGCGGCGCAGAAGCGAGTACTCCTCCTTGATGAACACCTCCTTCTCCAGGAACGCGTACGAAGGCTCGCTCGGGACGACGCACACGCACTCGGAGGAGCCGTCTTGCCCCATGGCGAAGATCTGAAACGCACTCGTTTTCGTCTTGAGAATCCTCCCGACGCCGCCGACGCCCATGAAGTCGCCGCCTCGCGCCGGATCGCGCGTCGCGGCGGCTCCGACGCGCGACTCCGTCAGCGCGTACGTGCTCTCGAACGTGCGCAAAAAGTCCTCCGCGCGTCGCCTCCACGGGCCGATCCCGAAGTCGCTGATGACCTGCCCGGACTCCACCCACTGCGGGTTCACCAGCAGAGTCACCGCCGCCGCGTTCGCGTCGCCCAGTTTCGCGAGCGCGCGGAGCTCGTCCAAGTCCTGCGCGTTTGGGATGACCAAGGCGCGCACCGTCCCCGCCGCGTTCTGCAGCACGCCCACCGGGTCGTTGTCCTTGTCCACGCGCTTCGCGGACATCTCCCCCCCGTCCGGGTCCACCAGACGAATCATCGCGCTCGCCGTCTCCATCGCCGCCTTGTACACGTCGGCGTCGTTCATGCCGTAATCGTCGCTCTCGACGGAGGTGAACTCGCTCTTGCGCTGATTTATCGGCAGGAGGAGCTGAACGCGCTGCCTGCGGTGCGAGCCCCCCGCGGGGGAAGCAGCCAGCCGCACCGCGGCGGCGCACTGAGCCACCTGCTCCGCGCACGTCTGCGGGAGAGGCTCGAGCGCGGGGGCGCTCGCCGCGGCGACCGCGGAGGACCGGCGCGCGCCAGCGTGGCATCTCGTCCTTCGCGTGCTGACTTGGCACAGCGGCTCCCTAGGCCCGGTGGAGACGCCCCGCGCGGGGGCGCGGAGGGAGGGACTGGCACACCTGCTGGATGACGACGCGAGCATGATGCGGTCGGTGAACGACGGCGACTTAGCACCCGACCGACTGCTCGCGAGCGCGCGCGGTTGTGGTGATCGGCAGATGTTTTCGCTGAAACCGTTTCACGACCAGATTGTCCGAAAGATTCGCGGCCTGCCAGCTGCTGACACTGGCTGAGGCGTCCGGGGCGTAGACGTCGTGTTCTGATGAGCGCAAAAAATGAATGATATACGTATATCCGCGCGGGAGCTCCGCGACACACGTCTCGCCGAGATCACATGACGGAGGTGATCTTGAACTCCAGCTCGGGCGCCTCCTTCTGCGCCGCGGCGGCCGCCTCGGGCGAGCACACCGCCACCACCTTGGCCTCCGGCCCGCGCGCGGCTTCGAGCGTCTCGCCAAAGGCGCGGAAGTCCTTCTGCGTGGTGCCCAGCACCTCCTCGCGGCGCTGCTGGCGCTCGTCGTCCTTCACCTTGAGCAGGTGGCGCATGAGCGCGGTGTAGCCCTTGGCGTCGGGAAGCTGGTACGAGTCCAGGTCGCCCATGGTGCCGATGATGGACTTCGTGAGCTCCTCGCCCTCGATCTCCAGGCTCTTCAAAAAGTCCACCGTGCCGTCGTAGTTGGCCACCGTCTTCATCAGGTTGGGGTCGCGGTAGGACAGGTACGAGAACATGCCGCTGTGCGAGTCGAAGTCGGAGAACCCGCCGTACGCGCCGCCGGAGACGCGCACGCGATCCCACAGCCAGGTCGTGCCGAGCAGCTTGTTGATCACGTACGCGGAGCCGTGCAGGTCGTACCCCGCGCCGTACAGGTTCGCGCCCTTGCCCACGTAGTTCACCTGCGTGGGCACGGTGATGAGCTCGTTCACCGCCGGGAGCACGAGCGAGGGCGCCCAGGCCGCGGTGGCCGCGCCCGTGCCGGTGGCGGGCAGCGCGTTCAGGAAGGACTCGACCGCGGACGCGGTGGTCTCCAGCGTCTTGGCGTCCGCGGTGAGGTTGGTCACCGAGCCGGCGCGCGCGACGACGGCGGCGCGAATCGCCTCCAGGTCCGCCACGACGGCGTCCCAGTCGTTCTCGACGCGCTCCGCCAGAACCTTGAGGTACTCCAGCTGCGCGAGGCCGCCCAGCTGCTCGTTGACGTAGCCGGCGACGGAGTCCATGGCGTCGAGGCGCCCGGCGGCGACGGAGTGCCCGCCGGACTGCACGCGCGACTCGGCGCCGGCGCGCGACTCGAGGACGAGCTGCTTGAAAATCTCGCGGTCGTCCAGCTTCGCCTCGAGCAGCATCTCCGCCATGAGGTCGTGCAGCACGCCCGCGTTGGCGGCGGTGGACTTGCCGCGGAGCACCAGGTACGCGGCGACGTCATCCGAGCCCCGGATGCTCGAGGCGAACGGCGAGAGCGAGAAACCGCCGGTGCTCGCGCCGATGGTCTGGTCGAACTCCACGAAGTCGCGCTTGGACGTGCCCATGCGCTGCATGGCGCGGCACCACAGCGGCACCAGCGGCATCAGCTCCATGGGGACCGCGTGCAGGTCCTGTCGGTTTCGGGATTGAGGGTACGTACGGTCAGCGGAACTCGAAGGGTCGAGAGGGTTGCGCGTGGCGACATGCCGCGAGCGTCGGTCGCGAACCGAACGAAGAAGCGAACCGGATGTGACGTCGCAGCGAAACGGGCGCGGAGTGAAACGCTCCGCGCGCCGCATTATAGCGGCGTCTACGTGTCTTCTCGCACTGACTAATGTGCCGACGCGCGATGGCCCACTTTTCAGTGAGGCCCGCGCGCGGCGTGGTATGCAGTGCGGTGGTGGCCGTGGGCACATCCCCTGGCGTGTGTCGCGCTGAAAGAAAGTGACGAAGCGTCGGGAAAATCCAAAACCGCATGCATGCGCCGCGCGTCGCGCGAAGCGCGTACCATGAGATGCTCGGCGTACAGAATCTCGGCGGTGGCGATGTCGTGCGTGAGCAGCTCGGTGGCGCCGACGGCGCCGACGTCCGTGGGGATGGACTTGGCTTCCTTTGGGATGTCGGACACCAGGAGCGTGGGGACGCACGCGAGCGCCTCCGCGGTGTCCGGCGTCTCCTGCAGCCGCTTGAGCTCCTCCGTCTCCGCGACCACCTTCTCGATCTCCTCGGGGGAGAGCCCGGCGCGGTGCGCCGCGATGCGCGCCTTCTCCTCGTCGTCCTGCGCCTTGGCCATGGCCTTGTCCGGGTTGAGCTCAACCGTGACCTGGTGCGTGTTGTCGATGAGCAGCTTCTGGATGAGCGGGCGGAACACGTCTCCCTCGGCCATGCGCTTCTTGAGCTGCGCGAGCGGCTCCTCGAAGCGCAGGGGCATCACCGGGTCGCCGTCGTACAGCCACGCGCTGAGCGAGCGCAGCATCAGCGACAACCCGCGCGGGAAGCGCCCGGTGTTGTTCTCGCGCATGGAGAACTCGATGGTGTTCACGGAGGCGTCGATGGCGGCTTGCGTGAACCCGTCCTTCGCGATCGCCGCGATGGTGTCCTCGATGAGCTTCTCCACCTTCGGGATGTCCTCCTTCGCGACGCCCTTCAGGCCGATCGCGAACGTGGGCTGGCGGAGCTCGTCCTCCAGGCCCCAGCCCACGATGGCCTCGCCCAGCCCCGACTCCTCCAGCGCCATGCGCAGCGGCGCCGCCGGCGAGCCCATCAGCAGGTTGTCCAGGAACCCGACCGCGAGCGCGGTCTCCTGGTCGAACGGCCCGTCATTCAGGAGCCAGTTCACCTGCACGAAGGACTTCTGCTGCTCCTCGCCCTCGCCCGCGACGTACGACGCCACCACCCGCTTGGGCTCGGCGAAAAACGGCTGCGTGGCGACGGCGGAGTCCACCTCTTCGCGCTCGAACTCGTTCAGGAACGAGTCGAGGAGCTCGAGGCGATCCTCGACGTCGTCGTCGCCGTAGAACCACAGGCGCGCGTTGGAGGGGTGGTAGAACTTCCCGTGGAACGCCTTGAACTCGTCAAAGGACAGGTCGGGGATCACCCTCGGGTCCCCGCCCGAGTCCACGCCGTACGTGTTATCGGGGAACAGAGCCTGCTGCGCTTCCCTCGCCAACACCGAGTCGGGGCTGGAGTACACGCCCTTCATCTCGTTGAACACCACGCCTTTGAACGTCATCTCGCCCTCGGGCGAGTCCAGCTCGTAGTGCCAGCCCTCCTGCAGGAACGTCTTCTCGTTGGTCATGCACCGCGGGTGGAACACCGCGTCCAGGTACACGTCCACCAGGTTCTTGAAGTCCTGCAGGTTGCACGACGCCACCGGGTAGCACGTGCGGTCCGGGTACGTCATGGCGTTGAGGAACGTGTTGAGCGACCCTTTGATGAGCTCCACGAACGGCTCCTTGATGGGGTACTTGCGCGAGCCGCACAGCACGGAGTGCTCGAGGATGTGCGGGATGCCGGTGGAGTTCGCGGGGGGGGTGCGGAACGTCACGCCGAACGTCTTGTTCTCGTCGTCGTTGGACAAAGACATCACCTCGGCGCCCGTCTTTTCGTGCTCGAACAGAAACACCTTGGCGTCGTACTCCGCGACGTACTCCTCGCGCAGGAGCTTGAACCCGTGCAGGTTCGCCGGCGGCTTCATCTCCACGGGCGCGAGAGGCGCGGCCACGGAGCGGCAGGTGTGCAGGCGCCGCGCCTGCGGCGCGCGGCGCAGCGCCGCGCGCGCCGCGCAGGGCGCGGCCGCGGCGGGCGCGACGGCGGAGGCGACCATGTTGGAGCCGAACGTGCGAAGCGTCGACGCGGCGGGGTGCGACTGGGTACCGGCGGGTGCGACGGAGGACGCGATGCGCGCGCGAACCGAGTGAAGCGCGGTGACGAGGGCGCGTCGAGCGGGCGCCGTCGTGAGATTCGGAGATCGGAGGACGGGAAGGTCCTGCGAAGCCCTGAGCGATGTGACGGCATCTCGTTCACGATCCGTCGCTAAACCTGAGCACGTGGCAGACGCCGAAAAGCCCCGTGGCACTCTTGCGGGCGCGACAAGTCGAGTATTATTGGCTGATTTTACACACAAGTGTACAGTCGTCAAAAAATGCCCGTTTCGAAGTCTAACTATAAACCGTCGATTCAGCACTCTCAAGGGTTCGTTTCGCATCGCTTTTTTGGATCTCGTCTCGCACTTCTCTTTTTTCCTCGATTCTCGGCCTCAGCCCCTAGGCCGGCGCCTACTCCGACACTTGCGAAGCGCCCACGTGACGCGTCTCTCGCCACTCGCACTTTCCCCGTGCACACCACGACGACTAAGATGGCTTCCATGACCATCTCCGCCGCCGCCGCGCGCGTCGCCGCGCCTGTCCGCGCGCGATCCGCCAAGTCCGCGGCCGCCCCCTCGTCTGCGTCGACGCGCGCGCGCGGCGTCGCCGCCACCGTCTCGCTCGGCCCCCGGCGCGGCGCCTCCGTGATCGCCTCCGCGGGCCTCCCCCCCAACCTCGCGGGCATGATGGGCAACATGGACCCCGAGAAGCTGAAGGAGATCCAGGCGGCGTACGAGCAGGCGATGAAGGATCCCGAGACGGCCAAGAAGGTGAACGCGCAGATGGCGCAGATGCAGGGCATGATGAACAACCCGATGGTTGCCAAGCAGATGGCCGCCATGAACAACATGATCGCAAACCCCGACATGCAGCAGCGCATCGCCGGCCTGAAGGACGACCCGGATTTCCAGGAGTTCTTCCAGGACGTGCAGAAGAACGGGCCGAGCGCGATGATGAAGTACTCCAACGACGCCGCGTTCCTCAAGAAACTCAACGACAAGCTCGGCGGCGAGGAGGCGATCCGCGCGGCGGTGGGCGGGGACATCCCCGTGGACGTGCCCGGGGGCGCGGCCGCGCCCGCGGCGCCCGCGCCGACGCCTGAGGTGGAGACCCTGCACGACGCCGCGCGGTACGGCGACACGGAGGCTGTGGAGGACTTCATCGCCGTCGGGAAGGATGTGGATGCGCGCGACTCGTCGCAGCGCACGCCGCTGCACTACGCCATCGCGTTTGGGAAGGGCGACGCCGGCGAGGAGATCTTCAACATGCTCATGGGCGCGAACAGCGACCTGACCGCCGTGGACGAGAAGAAGAACACGCCGCTGCACTACGCCTGCGGCTACGGCAAGACCTTCGCCGTGCGCGCGCTGCTGGAGAAGGGGTGCGACGTGACGGCGCAAAACGGCACCGGGAAGACCCCGCTCGACCTGGTCAAGCTCGAGGCGAAGAACCCCATCAACGAGGAGGAGGACCTCCTCGCGAAGCTCGGGGCGTGAAGGAGGCATTTTTTGAAGACAAAGAGGACGTAGCGGAGAGAAGTGCGGGGAGTTGGCGTTGTCACGCATCAGCCCACATTCCCTGACTGACGAGCGGCGGCCGCGTCGCGTCGCGTCTCTTCAAGTCTCTTCCGTCGAACGTCAACCTCTGAAGTAGTGAAAGCCCGCCCTCGACCGTCGACGCGTCTGATCACTCCTGAGACTTCGTCCGACTGGGATCGATCTCATCCGAAACGGCGATTCGTCAGGCGATATTGATAGTGCCGACGCGCCGCACTACGACACGCGCGAGGACGCGCTCGCGGTCGACGAGGGGTCGACGCGATGCGTGCGTCGACGTCGGCGTCGATGGCAGTCGCTTCGACGTCGCGCGCGGCGGCGTGCGCATCGCGCGCGCGGCGGGCCGCCGGCGCGGCGACGCGACGCGACGGGTGCGTGGTTCGCTCGGCGATGGGGCGAGGACGCGCGGCGTGCGCGGTGGCGCGCGCGACTGGGCGCGGCGGGGATGGCGACGCGGACGAGCCGCGACGCGACAAGATCGAGATGCCTTCGGAGTGGCGGGACGGACCGGAGCCGGCTTCGAAATTCGCGTCGTTGTTCGAGCGCGCCGCTGAGTCTCGGGGGGAAGACGACGAAACACGCGCGGGCGCCGATGGCGAACGTCCGCGAGGAGGTTCCGAAGATTTCGAAGATGCTCCGATTGATTGCGACGACCCCGCGACGCGCGCGGCGTCTCCGTTCTGCTCCATCTCGTTCATCGACGAGAGCGTGGACGACGGCGAAGGCGCCTTCGACCCCCCGATGGACGCGCGACGGACACGGGACGGACACGGGACGGAGGCTCTGTCGGAACCTCCGGGCGCGCCCGTCGCGGCGTGGCCGCCGTGGCTCGCCGAGGAAGTCGCGGCGACGTTTGACGAGGCGGAGAACGCGCGGGCGTCGGGGGACGAGACAGACGACGACGACGACGATCCGAAAGTCGTGGTGGAGTCTGCGCTGGTGGAGGTGTGCGCGGGCAAGGCGTGCTCCAAGGCGGGCTCGGCGGAGATCCACGCCGCCGTCGCCGGCGCGGCGCCGGCGACGTGGCGGTGCGAGCAGCGCAGAAAGTGCTGGGGGCTGTGCCAAGCGGCGTGCGTGGTGCGCGTCACGAGGGGCACGGCGCAGACCACGCACGTGCGCGTGACGCCCGCGACGGCGGTCGCCACGGTGGTCGCGCCCGACCGGCCGCTGGGATACGTCCCGCGGTCCAACTTCGTGTACGAGAGGCAGAGGGAAGGCGAAGACGCCGCCTCCGCCGCGCGACGCGACGCGCGCGTCGCCGCGGAGGGGCCGTCTCTGCCTTGGAAGCCGCCGGCGGGCGCGGGCTTGATGGCCGCCGCCGCCGCCGCGGTGGAGAAGGGCGTGGTCGACCCCGTCGCGCCGGCGGCCGAGGGCGAGGCGCGCACGGGCGCACAGGACGGGACCGAAACGAAAGCCCGCCGGCCGGGTCTGACGCGCGCTCAGCGCGCGTCGGAGCGCGCGGCGACGGCGTTTGGCGACGCCGCCGAGTACGTCTTCGAGTCGACGAAACCGGAAACGTGAGACGCCGAGAGACGCCGAGAGACGGAGAGACGGAGAGACGGAGCACGAGAGGTGGGTGTTTTCGAGCGAAAGACGAACGCGACGGTCGTGGAACGGATATCGAAGCCCCCTATAGAATCAAATTACAACGCGTCTCACGCGCGCGGTGGCGCGCGCGTCGCCCGGCGCGGACGACGCGACGCCTCCCGACGCAAAATCCCACCCGAATACGTACTACTTTACATAAATAAATCTTCCTTCGTCGTCTCGACGCGCGAGACGTCACTTCACCGCGGGTCCCCGCGACACGACGCCCGCGGGTGCCACCCTGGTGATGGCCATCTTGAAGCTGTCCATGGCACTGGTCCCTCCGGCCAGTGTGGGAAGCGACCCGGGCGTCGAAAACGCCTCCGTCATCGCCGCCGTCGCCGTGTCGACCATCGCCGCCACCGACCCGAGGTCGCCCGCGAGCATCGCGCCCCAGTCGCCCGAGTTCATCGTCGCCAGCCCGGCGCGCTCCAGACTGACCCCGTCGTCCAGCTCCTTGGCGCCGTTCAGGCTGCCGAGCACGAAGGATGAGCCGTTTCGCGGCAACCGGCGCGCGAGATCCTCGAGCGCGGGCAGCGCGGGCGCCTCCTTCGGCGTCGCGTCGCGCGCCGTCGGCGACGGCTGCGCGGCTTCCTTCATGATGAACTCCGCGACGTCGGGCGGCAGCGCGACGCGCAGGCTCGTCGTCAGCGTGCGCGCGATTTCGAGGTTGGAGAGGCTCGACTCGTCCTCGCCGCGAGGCACGCCGGGCAGAGTATCCTCGCTCGAGGGCGCGCGCGCGCCCCGCTTGGAGAGCAAAGGAGGAGGCGCGTCCGCCTTGCCCGGCGTCGTCGCCGGCGTGCGCAGGCTCCACGGCGCCGCCGCCGCCGCGGAATCCTCCTTGGGCGCGAATCGCCCAGAGGCGTCGCGCGTCAGCGCGGCGTGTTTCCGCCCCTCCTCCGGCTCCGAGGAGCCGTCGCCCTCGCCTGCGCTTTTTCTGCGCTTCTTCTTGCCCTTCGCGCCCTTGGCGTCCTTGACGACGCCCTTCCGCTTCATGACCAGCTCCACCGCTTCGTGGCCCACCGCCGCCTTGACGCCGTTGGGGCGCAGCGTTTTGCCGGCGCGCGCCGCGGCGGCTTTGGCGTCGTCAACCGCCTTCTCGGCGGCGTCCGCCTCCGCCTGGGAAACCAGCTGGCCGGAGGCGTCGATATACCTGTGCCCGGTGAAGTGCGCCTGGAACCAGCGCGCGCGGCACTGCTGCGCGGTGCGGTCAATCATCTCCTTGGCGATGGCGCTCCAGTTGGCCCCGTGCCGAACGCGGAGCTCGGCCAAGCAACGGTCCTCCTTGGTGCTCCAGGGCTCGCGCCGCACGCGCGGGTCGAGGTGACGCCGCCAGCGACCCATGCACTGCTGATCCGTGCGTCCGTCCATGTGGCGCGCGATGTCCGCCCAGCGCAGGCCGTGCGTCTCAACCAACGCGGAGAGCTGCGTGCGGTGAACAACACGTTTTTTTCTCAGTCAGCAGTGTCGAGTGTGGAGGAGCGTTTGGCTGTCGACATCGTCGCGCGTCTCTTTTGACGAAGAAATCGTGACTGTTTGCTAGGGCGTACGCGCGGCTTCTTCGACCGATGGCGGAATGTGCGGGCGTACCTTGGCGTCTTCGTCGTCTCTCCACTTATCCTTTCGGATGTTGGGGTTCACCTTGTGGCGCCAGCGCTGCGCGCACTGCTGGCCGGTGCGGCCGGGCATCTCCTCGGCCACGGTAGCCCAGCGGTTGCCGTACTTCGCCTGGGGGGAACGGGGATGGAGATATCGGTGAGACCGACACAAAGCGGTTGTTGCATCGCGAAAAAGTCGAGCGTCGGACAGACGAGGCGAGCGCGAGCGTGGGGAGGGGCGGGGCGTACCTGGAGGCGGGAGAGGACGACGTCCTCGGCGTCGGTCCATGGCGCGCCCTTGAGGTCAACGGGGTCGGCCATGAGGGCTGTTGGGGTGTTGAGAGCTTGCGCTTTACAAGAGTGAGCGCGGGGTCGTCGAAACTGGCTTTTTCACGCGCCGAATGCGACAAGTGTCAGTTTTTTCTTTCTTGGACATTTTTCTTAGACTGCTTCGTCGTGCATGCCGCGAATTTGGCTTCGCTGCTTGCGAAGAACGGAGTTGACATCGGCGGCAGGATCCGCGCCCTCGCGAAAAAAATAAAAACGCCGCATCTGACGACGTGATCGACGACGAGACGAAAGGCGACACGGACGTCTTCTGAGAGCTCGCGTCGTCATCACGGAAGAGAACACGCGACGCGAGGGAGGATGAGCGCGGTCGCCTCGCGATTGGTGGTCGCCCCGGTGGGAAGCTCTCGAGGCGTGCGTCGAGACGGTCGCGTCGGTCGGGTGTTCAGGCACGCGCCCGCGACCTCGCGTCGCGCGCGCTTCGTCGCGGACGCAGCCGCCGACGTGGTGGAGTTGCCCGAGAAGCAGGAGGCCATCGATGACGCGGGGGTCAAGCCCGGATCGCTGACCCGCGCGGTGATGGCGGTGGAGGACGACAGCGCGGAGGCGATGTTCGAGTGCATCCTGGAGTGGGCCACGGAGACGAAGAACATGGAGCTGTACGAGGCGCAGGAGGAGGCCATCATGGAACTCGTCGAGGGCAACAGCGTGCTCCTGACCACCCCCACGGGGAGTGGTAAGACCCTCGTCGCGACCGCCGCGATCGCCGCCGCGACCGCCAGAGGAGACGTACGTACCCGCGAAATCGTTCGGATGCGGCCCCGACGCGCGCATCGCCTCGGAATCCCGCATCCGGGGCCGCATCCGACCGCGACGCGACGCTTATCCGTCCCGACTTTTCGCCATCGCGCAGCCATCGTCGGTGCCAAGAAGCGCCGCGACGCGCTCGGCGTCGACGCGAGAACCGAACCGTCGTGCTTTGCAAATCTGACACGTTTCCCGTCGCGTCGTGAAAAAACAAACCGCCTCCGAAAAACAGGCTGCCTGGTACACCGCCCCCCTGAAAGCCTTGGTGACGGAGAAGTTTTTCCAGCTCGTCAACGAGTTCGGCGCGAAGAACGTCGGGCTCCTCACCGGCGACGCGTCCGTGAACCCGACGGCGCCCATCCTGTGCTGCACCGCGGAGGTTTTAGCCAACGCGTCGCTGCGGCGCGGCCGCGAGCTGGATTGCGGGCTGGTGGTGGCGGATGAGTTCCACTTCTACACGGACCGCGACCGGGGGTGGGCGTGGCAAGTGCCCATGGTGGAGATCCCGGACGCGCAGTTCCTGATGATGTCCGCCACGTTCGGGGACACGTCCAAGTTCGTCAAGCTCCTGAGCGGAAACGCCGCCGGGCGGGATGTCGCCGTCGTGGGCGGCGGTGACCGCCCCGTGCCGCTGACGTACGAGTATCGGACCACCACTCTGTTGGAGTCGGTCCAGACGCTGCTCGATACCGAGCGCGCGCCGGTGTACATCGTCAACTTCACGCAGAAGACGGCGAACGAGCGCGCGCAGGACCTGTGCTCGACGCTTGCGCTGACGAAAGAGGAGAAGCGAGCGCTGGCGGACGAGCTGGGCGCGTTCAAGTTTGACACGCCCGTCGGGAACGAACTCAAGCGGTACATCTCGCACGGCGTCGGGGTGCACCACGCGGGTTTGTTACCCAAGTACCGCCTTTTAGTGGAGAAGCTCGCGGGGAAGGGCTTGCTGAAAGCCATCTGCGGCACGGACACGCTCGGCGTGGGCGTGAACGTCCCGATCCGGTCCGTGCTGTTCACGCAGCTGTGCAAGTTCGACGGGAACAAGACGCGCCTCTTGACGACGCGCGAGTTCCAGCAAATCGCGGGCCGCGCCGGCAGACGCGGGTTCGACGACGAGGGGTTCGTGTGGTGCCAGGCGCCGCCGCACGTGGTGGAGAATTTGAAAAACGAGCAGAAAGCGTTGGAGGCGGTGGCGAAAGGCGGCAAGGCGAAGAAGTTCAAGAAATCGAGCCCTCCGGACAAAGGGTTCGTGATGTGGAACGAGGACACGTTCAAAAAGGGCGAGACGGGTGCGCCGGAGACTTTGGACAGCTCGTTCGAGGTGACGCACGGGATGATTTTGGCGGTGCTGTCGCGCCGCGGCGACGGCAAGCGCGGTCTGTACGACCTGCTCCGAAAGAACCACGAGCCTAAGATCAGGCAGAGGAAACACCAGAGACGCGCCATCTCCATGTACCGGTCCCTGCGTGACGCCGGGATCGTCCAGGAAACCGGAGCGATGGACACGTCCGGCCGCGCCGTGACCCTCGGGTTCGATTTGTCCGACCGGTTCGACCTGACGCAGCCGCTCTCGCTGTTCGCGGTGGAGTTCCTGCCCACGCTCCTGAAGCTGCACGGTGAGGCGCACGAGTCACGATCGAAGGGAAGCGACGAGGCGTACGCGCTGGACGTGCTGTCCACTTTGGAGTCCGTGCTGGACACGCCGGCGGCGGTTGTCAACGCGCAGGTTTCGCGTTTGAAGCGCCGGAAGATGGCGCGCATGAAAGATGACGGCGTGGAGTTTGACGACCGCATCGCGGTGCTGGACGAGATGGAGGCGCCCGCGCCTCTGCGCGAGGCTCTCGAGTCGCACTACGAGCACTTCCGCCGCGCGCACCCGTACGTGGGGAACGAGACGGTCAAGCCCAAAGCCGTCGCGCGCGAGATGTACGAGCTCGGGTTTGACTTCAACAAGTACGTCGTGCACCACGCCCTGAACCGATCGGAGGGCGTCGTGCTGCGGTACCTCACCGACTGCTACAAGTCGCTCGTGCAGAACGTCCCCGCGAACCTGAAGAGCGACGCCGTGGCTGATCTGGAGGCGTGGCTCGGGGAGACCATCAGACAGGTGGACTCGTCGCTGATCGACGAGTGGGAGGCGCTGAAAGACCCGAACGCGGCGTCTTTAGCGAAGGACCTGGAGGAAGCCGCCGCGCTCAAGGCGGCGGCGGAGCGGGACGCGCGCGTCGTGTTTTCCTCCGGGCGCGCGTTCCGCGTCATGGTCCGGAACGCCGCGTTCCGCTGGGTGCAGCTCCTGGCGGAGGGCGAGTTGGAGGACATGCAAGAGCTCGCCGCGCACCCCCCTCCGAGTGACCGCGCGCGGCCCTGGACGGCGGACGAGATGTACGAACTGATCGACCCGTTCTGGAAGCGCGGGCACGCGTCCATCGCCGTCGACCGAAACGCGCGGTCGCCCGAGTACTTTGCGCTCGACGACGTTTCGGACGCGCAGTGCTGGAAGGTCACGCAGCGCCTGGTCGACCCCGCGGGGGACCTGGACTGGGTCGTGGAGGGCGAAGTGGA
>Ga0181561_10003213_pt1 | contig 14367 bp, 8 predicted proteins | sample 011ome_19_FD_133760 | JGI IMG/M metagenome (GOLD analysis project Ga0181561, IMG submission 133760) | Coastal salt marsh microbial communities from the Groves Creek Marsh, Skidaway Island, Georgia - 011510BT metaG (megahit assembly) | ecosystem: Environmental > Aquatic > Marine > Intertidal zone...
GTTATCCTTTCAGGTATCTCTCATGGATCGACCACCTCTGCTCGTTTTGCCAAGTATCAGAAGGTCGCTCGGGTGGTAGCTTTTTCAGGACCACGCGATCAATTGGAATCCTGGCAAAGTTTGGAATCCGCTACCCCCGCCAACCGATATTTCGGCTTTACCCATGTACTTGATAAAGGATGGACTGCCAAGCACTACTGCCGTTCCTGGCAAATGCTTGGCCTCGCTGAATATGGGCCCGTAGTAAATATCGAGGAGACAAAAGCTCCCTATCGGAATTCCCGTCGTTTAATCACTGATTTTGATGTAGATGGAAATGCCAATAAAGCTCATGGCATTGTGGTCCGGGGAGACCGATGGCAGAATGTATGGAAATATCTGTTCACTCATCCGGTTGATGAAGTGGGAAAGCCGGTCAGTAAAGATCCTGATTGTGTTGTTCAGAAACTCTAGGGTCCTTTTTTCAATTGTCATAACTTAGATGCAAGGAGTTACAAAACAGTTGTTTTTAGTTGTCATAAAAAGAAAGTTTTTTGATATATGGTAGCTGTTTGATATATAAATTTCATTAACCATATTATGAGCCATTCCATAAGATCGAAAAGAAGCACTTTGCGGTGCTGCTCTTCTTGCATTTTTATATGGTTTTTTACCTGCATTTATGGCCTGGCTGAGAATCGTTCGGGAATCAATATGAATCCTGATCCTCCTGCATCCACTTTTTCTTCTGAGGATTCTCTTTCCACAATTCGAGTGCCTGAAGGGTTCAGGGTGGAACTGGTTGCCGCAGAACCTATGATCGAAGAACCAGTCTGCATGGCTTGGGGACCGAATGGAGAACTGTATGTCGCCGAAATGCGCTCTTATATGCGGGATATTGATATGAGTGGCGAATTGGAGCCGGTCAATCGAGTTGTTAAGCTAATGGATCTTAATGGAGACGGCCGGATGGATAAAGCCACAACCTTTCTCGACAACCTGGTCCTTCCCCGTGCAATTCTTACTTTGGACAACAAGGTGTTAATTGGAGAGCCGCCTCATCTTTGGTTGTGCGAAGACACCAATGGGGATGGAACCGCTGATACAAAAATCAGTATTTACGAAAATTTCAGCAAACGCGACTCGGGTAATGTTGAGCACAAGATCAATGGATTACAATGGGCCATGGACAACTGGATCTATAACACGAAGAGTTCATTACTTCTTCAATATCGTGATGGAGCAATTAAAGAGAGAAGATCAGTTTTCGCAGGGCAGTGGGGGCAGACGGTAAACGACCGGGGTGAAAGTATTGCCACCAAAAATAGCGAACCAGGCTTAGCGACTATTTTCCCCGGAAAATACTTGGGCGATCTTCCACTTTCGAATAAGTATAGACATTTATTCGAACGAGTTAGGTTAGGAAAGGGGTACTCTACCACTTGGCCGATTCAGGGAACGCCGGATATGCAAGGGGGGCGTGGTTTGGGAAGATCGGACGATGGTTCTTTACAACGGTTCACCGGAGCCTGCGGGCAGACCGTATTTCGGGGAGACCGGCTTGGAGATGACATGAAAGGAACCTATTGGGTGTGCGAGCCTGTGGGGCGCATGATTCGTTGTTCAGATGTCGAGTATGAGGAGGGAATGATCACTTTGCACAATCGGTTGGAAAAACAGCAGTTAGAATTCATTGCTTCCACCGATGCAAATTTTCGCCCTGTGAATGCGTACACCGCTCCGGACGGGACTCTTCATTTCATTGATATGTATCGAGGGGTTATTCAACATGGTAACTGGACAAGGGACGGAAGTTACCTGCGTTCTGAAATTCTTCGTCGCGGACTCGAAAAAAATATTGGCAAGGGGCGTATTTATCGTCTGGTCCGGGATGGTATCAAACCGGGACCGCTTCCTGCATTCGGCAAGTCCGATGCAAACGATCTTGTGAAAGCATTGGGCCACCCGAATGGATGGTGGCGGGATGAAGCACAGAAGCTTTTGATTTTGCGCAAGGAAGCCAAAGCGATTCCTCTGCTTAAAAAGGCGGTGAAGAATTCGGAAAGCGGACTGGCCCGTGCTCATGCTCTGTGGACGTTGGATGGAATGGGAGTGTGGGATGAATCATTGGTGGTAAATGCGATCACTGAGAAAGACATGGATGTACGCTTGGCAGCCTTAAGGGTTTCTGGCGAACGGATGCTTGAGAATCAGGTATCCAAGAATCTGCTTGATGCGGTTTCCAAGCCTTTACCGGATGATGACATTGAGATCTCGGCTCAACGATTGTTATCCCTGAGCCTTTATAAAAAACAAGCGAGATCATTTTCGCTTCGCCCGGGACATATAGAACGAATCAAGGAAGCTTCGGGGAGATTTATTGACTCGGACCTCATAGCCAAAGCATTCATCGTGGCTCTGAACCCTCGCGAATATGTTCCAGCACTTGAGCTTCTCAGTCGGGATCAGCATTTTCAGCACAAAAATCATTCCCTGCCTCAATATCTTGGTTTTGCATCTTTTGCCCTGGCCGATCCAGAAATGCTTTCGTTACTTATTGATTTTACCGCACAAGCCCCTCACGGATTCCGGGATGCCGTTTTGGCGGGATTAAGACTCGGTAGCGAAGCCGGCAAGTATGTCCCGGGTGAGCTCATTCGATTTGAAGCGAAGCCTCCAGGATTAACCCAGATGGAGGAAGCCGGTGTCCCGGAGTATAGCCTGGCGATTATTTATGATCACATTACCTGGCCAGGCGATCCGAAGTTCAAACTGCAGAAAGCCCTGCCTCCTTTAACGGAATCAGAGCTCGTTCGATTCAATAAAGGGAGGGAGATTTATCGAGGACTTTGTGCCGCTTGTCATGGGTCTGAAGGTCAGGGTGTGAAAATGCCTGAGCCTCAGGACCACATGATGCTTGCCCCTTCCTTGGCAGGATCTCCCCGTGTAAGCGACCGTAATCATCGATACTTAGCTGAAATTATTTTGAAGGGAATGACCGGTCCGATTGATGGGGTTACCTACGGCGGTGTAATGGCTCCAATGGAAAGCTACGATAACGAATGGATCTCTTCAGTGATGACTTATGTTCGACGATCCTGGGGAAACAGTGGAGGCCCAGTAAAGCCTGACGAAATCGAAAAAGTGCGTGGATGGAACAAGCGCCGCACCACTGCTTTTACTTTAGCCGAATTGAATATGCCCATTTCTAAAAAGAAATAAGAGTTGATGAATGCAAGTCTTCTATCCCTTTTATTACTTTTTCTGACATCGCATATGGTGGGGCAGTCACCAAAACGTGACACCAGTGCTCCTAAAGGAGGTTGGGTAGTTCCCACCGCAGAAGAGTTAAAAAAAGTGGAAGCGGCCATACCAGCTGAACTGCCGGCTAAGCCCAAGGGCGACCGCAAACTTTTGGTTTACAGCCTTAGCCATGGTTTTAAACATAACTCCCGCCTGATCGGTGAAGAAATGCTAAAACTGATTGAAAGGAAAACGGGTGCATTCACACTTACGATCAACAACGATGCGATCAAATGGACTTCCATATACCTCAAGCAATTTGATGCGATTGCGGTCTTGAATGCAACGGGCTTGCACAACGGGTTCAAGGGCGATAACCGTCAGGCATTTCTGGACTTTGTATACGACGGCGGTGGTTTATTCGGATGCCATGCCGCTACCGATGGAGGAAAAAAGTGGTGGCCGGAATATTCTGAGCTTTGGGGAGGTGCTTTTGGTGGCCACCCGTGGGGGAAAACCGGCACTTGGCGGATCCAAAATTATGATCCCAGGCACGTCCTGAACCGGTGTTTTCACGGAGAGGGATTTGATATTAATGATGAACTTTACCGTCAGATCCACCCATACAGAAAAGGTTGCTTTCGCACCCTCACCGGCATTGATCTGTCAGCGAGGCAGAACACGCATAACAACAACGGGAAACTCAAAACAGTCCCACCTGAAGAGGAACGGAAGCCGGGTGAACCGAAACCCGCCAATGTCCCTCTCAATTTGGAGCGTGAATATCCCACCTCCTGGTGTAAGAAAGCCGGAAAAGGTCGAGTATTCTACGCAACTTTCGGCCACAACGAATCCGCCTATTGGAATCCCAAGATCGTTGAGCATTACCTCCGGGGACTTCAATATGTCCTCGGAGACCTCCGTGCTGATGATGCTTCGGATGAAGCCATAGAGAATTCCAATAAGTAGAAAGAAGTGTGAAACACCAACAAAAGAATAACGCTGATTTTCTGGATACGGGTACCTGCAGCATGAAAAAATTTACAATATTGGTATTGGCTTTGGTAATTCATTTTTCCTTGTATGCAAGGAAGTCTCCCAATTTCGTTTTGGTATACATGGATGACTTGGGCTGGGCGGAGACCTCAGTTGAAATGATCAAGGGTCGTGCCGATACCCGCAGTGATTTTAATCAAACCCCCAATCTTGCAAGACTGGCAAGGGAAGGTATGGTCTTGTCGGCTTGTTACTCTCCATCCGCACTTTGTGCTCCATCGCGAAACAGTTTGCTACATGGTATGACCCCGAGTCGTCTGCGTTACACCGTGCTCTCGGCTATAGAAGCAAGGAAGCAGTATCTTGGACAAATTACTATTCCTCAAGCCCTGAAAAAAGCGAACCCGGATTACCAGACTGCTCATTTTGGCAAGTGGCACAATGAGAGTATTAAGCCGACTGAAGCCGGTTATGATGTTACGGATGGACCCAACGGGAACGGACCCGGCGATTTTGGAGATGATGGCAAGACTCATCTTCCTGAAGATGATCCCAAGCGAATCTTTTCGCTCACTGAAAAAAGCATCACATTCATAAAGGATCAAGTCGCTGCTGAGAGGCCTTTTTATTTACAGCTCTCTCATTATGCCAATCACATTTGGCACGATTCGCTGAAGAGGACGCGTGAGAAATACAAGAAACTGCCAAAGGGTAAGAAATATGAGAAGAAAGATGGAATGCCGGAAGAAGAAATACCCATTGCCATGTATAACCATGGATGGATTATTAATTACGCTGCTATGCTGGATGATGTGGATCGCGCATTTGGAGCCTTATTGGATGCGATTGATAAACTTGGGATAGAGGAAGAAACTTATGTAATTTTCACCTCAGATAATGGAGGTGGTTTTCGTGGAAATGCTCCGCTTAAGGCCGGTAAAGGTAGTCTTTATGAAGGTGGTATTCGTATGCCATCCTTCGTTCGCGGTCCAGGAATAAAGAGCGGAAGTTATTGTCAGGTACCGATTGTTCAATGGGATTTTCTACAGACTTTCTATGACTTGGCAGGCGGTACGGATCCACTGCCCAGCGATTTGGACGGGGGTAGTTTGCGCGATGTATTTGAAAGAGGTGACCGGGGGAGGGTGAAGCGTAACACCAAGGATTTAATCTTTCATTTCCCCTGGCATACCGGCGTGGCCGAGTCTGTAATCCGCTCCGGTAAATATAAACTTCGCAAGGACCTCGATTCTTTGAACATTGAATTGTTTGATATTAGTAAGGACCTCAGTGAAGAAAATGATTTGGCCGCGGAAATGCCCGATCTTGTCCAGAAGCTTGATAAGAAACGGGCAAAGTACCTGAAAGAGGTCAATGCCGAGACGGTTACCCTGACCCGGCGTAATTATGTCGAACTCCTGGAGGGAGGCTGGATTGAAAACGGGAGGAACCGGTTGGCTAAACTTAAGGCGGAACTGGTTGCTGACCCATCGAATAGGCAAAAAGCTTTCCAAGTCGATGTCTCCCAGAATCATGTAAACTTTCAAGACACACAACTTGAACGATCACTGCGTCTCATTCGAATGCACGAGGAGCGCGGAACTGCAGATAAAAATTAATTAAAATTATGCTCAGATATATTCTTTTGCCTTTGATGGTAATCTTTGAGGCCGGAGAACTTTTGGCTAAGTCTCCCAATTTTATCATCCTCTATGCGGATGATCTAGGTTATGCGGATACTTCCGTTCAAATGATGGATGCTGATCCCTCGACCAGACACCCTTTCATTCAGACACCGGGGCTTGAGCGTCTTGCTGAGATCGGTGCCCGTTTTACCGCAGCCTATTCACCGACTCCCACCTGTACGGGGTCACGAATAAGTATACAACACGGGCAAAGTTCTGCGAAAATTCAGTATCGTAATGTATTTGATGTCTTATCCCAGGTTCAACGTCCGGACGGCTATGATGCAGAGATTACAATAGCGGAAATGCTGAAAGCTTCGGGTAAAAATTATCTCACTGCTCATTTTGGCAAAGGATGCAGTGCCATGGGTCGCTTTGAAGATGCCGGATACGACATTACGGATGAAAATCCTGGAGAACCCGGAGGGAATGGAAACGGACACGGGTCCTACTGGGATCCGATTAAGGAGAAAACTCCCTTTCCGCCCGACAATCCAAAACGTATGCATTCATTAAGAAAGGATGCTTCAGACTTTCTGAAAAAGAATGCCGGGAAACAGCCTTTCTTTATGATGGTATCACACTATGCACCCCATATACCATTTATGTGCACCCGCGAAGCCTTTGAGCGCACCAAAAAGCGCTGGATAGATGCGGGTTTCGATACCAAGGGTATGGACGAACTGACTGATAATCCAATCGTCAACCCCAAAGGAGAAGCAAATAAAAAGATTACCTATGCTGCGATGGTGGAGGAAATGGATCTCACCCTGGTCGATGTGCTTGATGCACTTGAGCAAACAGGCGAACTGGAAAACACCTTTATCATCTTTACCTCCGATAATGGTGGCGGGCATGCCGAATTGCGAAAAGTTGATGGAGAAAACCTCAGGTTTAATGGTCCGTTACAGGAGGGTAAACGTTCCATCTTTGAAGGGGGCATCCGCGTGCCCACCGTCATCTCAGGTCCGGGTATCAAAGCCGGTTCACAATGTGATGTACCGATAGTGCAGTGGGATTTTCTTCCAACCTTTCATGACTTGAGCGGAAGTGAGGCACCGATGCCACCTAATGTTGATGGTGGAAGTCTGCGTCAGGTCTTCAAAAAGGGAAACAAGGGAAAGGTCAAACGGGTCGCACCGGGAATTATTCATCATTACACCTGCCACTACCATCCGCCGATCAGTTCAATCATTATGGGTGATTATAAATTGATGCGTCATTTGAATTCGGGTGAGTTCCTGCTTTTCAATCTAAAAACGGATTACCGGGAGGAAAAAAACCTAGCTTCCTCCATGCCTGAAAAAGTGAAGGAAATGGACGCAATTTGCCAAAAGTATGTTAAGAAGGTGAAGGGTGGAACTGCGGAGCAAGTGAGGCAGGCACACCTCAAACTAGTGGATCATTTCAGTCAGCAACATATCGATGGATACAGGAAGAAATTAGCTGGTCTTAAGGAACAGAAATTTCCTGATTTCGAAAATCAAAAATCAAAAATGCTCAAGGATTTAAACGAGAAACTTCTCAAGAATTTGGTCAATAAGGAAAAAACCTATCTTCATCGAAATCTACATGCGTGGAGAGAAGGAACGGTAAAGAATGTGGCCGAAAAAAATGCCCGAGCCAAGTGGGTCGAATTTACCGATTAATTTTATTTCAAATCTAAACTAAAACATTAATGAAAAAAATTCTCATATCTTTTTTTCTCCTGCTCGCACCTCTTTGCCTGATATTCAGCAAAAAAGCACCCAATTTTATAATCATCTATGCGGACGACCTGGGCTATACGCAGACGAGTGTTCCGATGATGAAGGATCGACCTGAACTTGGACATTCCCTTCATCAAACACCCAACCTGGAAAAACTTGCCGAGCAGGGTATGCGTTTTTCCAACGCCTATTGTCCATCTCCGGTTTGCACCTCATCCCGGGCAAGCATCCAGTTCGGGATGACCACTGCACGGGTTGGGTGCATTTCCATACATGATGTGGTGATGAACAAAAGGCAGGTGGATTTTGAAAAGAAGCTTTCTTTAGCGGAAATGCTCAAGGAATCGGGCAAGGGCTATATAAGTGGTTTTTTTGGTAAAGGCTGTACGCCTCTCGGTTGGTTTAAGGATCATGGGTACGACGAGACGGACTTTATTCATAAACACCCGAATGGTAATGCTCATGGAGACTGGTGGGAACCGGCAGACAAAACCCTCATCCCACTGGATGATCCAAAACGGGTTTTCAGCTTGGCCAGAACTTCCAATGCATTCCTCGAAAAAAGAGCCAAGGATAAGAAACCCTTTTTTCTGACGATTTCACATTATGCCTTGCATGTGCGGAACATGTCATTGAAAAGCACCCGTCGAAAGTACTTGGACATCATCGCGGAAAGAGAGGGCCTTGATGAGGAAATTCCTGATATCTCAAGGTTTGACGACAACGCAGGAAAAATGCCTGCTAAGCTGCGCAGTCATTGGGAACGGGCGAACTATGCCGCGATGATGGAAGACATGGATACTTCCATCGGTATGGTTCTCGATAAACTCAAGAAATTGGGCATGAAGGAAAACACTTACATTATTTTTTCATCCGACAATGGAGGAGGTGCGAGTAACAATCCCTTACAGGGAGGGAAAGCCAGAATGTGGGAGGGTGGCATCCGTGTGCCCATGATCGTAGCCGGACCAAAGGTTCCAGCTAATTCACAATGTGACAAGCCGGTGGCCCAGTGGGATTACCTAACGACCATGCATGACTTGTCCGGCAGTTCGGCTCCTCTGCCGGATAATCTGGATGGGGTAAGCTTACGTCCTGTTTTTGAAAAGGGAAATAAGGGCAGGCTTGCCAAGCGGGATACTGGTTTTGTTTTTCATTTTCCTGCATTCTACACCATTCCAATTACTTCCTACCGGAATGGAGATTATAAGTTAATGCGTCATTTGAACACCGGGGAAATCAAGTTGTTTAATGTGGCTAAGGATATGGGGGAGACCAAAGATTTAACCAAATCGATGCCTGATAAGGCAAAATCCATGGTCCGGAAACTGGATGCTTACTTAAAGAAAGTAGGAGCGTGGACGATGGAGGAAGTCTATGAGACTAGACTTGAGGAACTGGATGGTTGGATAAACCAGTACAAGGCCGAGGTTTCAAAATATAAAACAGTACTGAAAGAAAACCCTGAGGATAAGGATGCAAAGGAACGACTGAGGAAAGCTGAAAGTCAGATCAAAGATAAATTGAAATCCCGTACTAATATGCTGGAAAATCAAGCATCCAGTAATTGGCTGTAGCGATTTAGCATCGTATTCAGGATTCATTGCAATAAAGTCTCCACTGTGGAAGTGGAGCAAATAAATGATTTTCTTTTAGAGGTCACTAAGGCAGGACAAGTGATAAAATCCTCAGTCGTTCAAGGACTATGGAGTGGGTATGGAAGCATCCAGCGATATGAGTTGGCGGGTAGTAACTTTCGGTCCGTGATTGTAAAGCATGTGAAACCGGACCAGGGCAAACACCCACGCGGATGGAATACGGATCTTTCCCACCAGAGAAAGCTAAAGTCATATCAGGTGGAATTTCATTGGTATGAATCGAGAATGAATTGTTCAGAAATTTCGGATGCCAGAGTTCCAGGTTGTCTGGGAGTTCAAAAAGACGAGCAGGAAGTGCTTTTGGTTTTGGAGGATTTGGACGCGTCGGGATTTGAAGGAAGACGAAGCACCGTTAATCAAAGAGAATGGATGGCGTGCGTAAGTTGGTTGGCTGGCTTTCATGCGCAAAACCTGAATGCCGATTCCGCTGGATTGTGGGAGAGTGGAACTTATTGGCATCTTGAAACCAGGCCAGACGAATTGAAGCGGTTGGATGATCCAGTCCTGAAACAAGCGGCCTCTTCGATTGACCAAAAATTAAAGGATACAAAATTTCAGACTCTGGTACATGGGGATGCGAAGTTGGCTAATTTCTGTTTTTCTGAAGATGGAAATCAAGTAGCGGCAGTTGATTTCCAGTATGTGGGGGGAGGGTGTGGGATGAAAGACTTGGCTTACTTTGTGGGCAGTTGTTTTAGGGATGAGCAAGCCGAGGAAATCGAGGAAGAGGTACTGGATCATTACTTTACCGAACTTTCTAAAAGCCTGGGAAAAGTAAAAAGCCCGGTGCGAGTGGATGAATTGGAAGAGGATTGGCGTCCTTTATACCGGGTTGCTTGGGCAGATTTTCATCGTTTTATGAAGGGTTGGAGCCCGGGGCATTGGAAGCTCAGTGATTACAGCGAACGGGTTACTCGTGAAGTGATCAGGAATTTGTTCGGGTGATGAAGGTTGGTGATTTTGAAAAACTTTCCGGGCTCGCCGTACATGCCGCCAAGGAAGCAGGCCGGATCATTAACTCTTTCAGTCAGCAAGAAGTGGAGGTGGAGTGCAAGGATGGCGGCCATACCTATGCTTCGCAGGTGGTGACCGTTGTGGATCGTAAAGCACAAGATGCAATTTTAGAAACCTTAAGTCCTGCCTGTGATGAATATGATTTTGCATTGCTCACCGAAGAGAGTGAGGATGATCACTCCCGTTTTCAAAAAGAATATTTTTGGTGCATTGATCCTTTGGATGGAACCCTGCCTTTCACTCGAAAAGAACCGGGTTATTCTGTATCCATCGCTTTGGTCGCCCGAGATGGTTCGCCTCAAATCGGAGTGGTCTATGATCCGGTGCATGATATTCTTTGGCAGGCAACCAAAGGTTTCGGTGTGAAAAGGAATGACAGGACATGGACAATGCAACCCAAGGGAAAAGAATTGGTTTTTACTTACGACCGAAGTTTTGAGTACCACCCTGAAAGATTACAGGTTTTAAAAGAGCTAGAAAAGTATGCTAGGTCAGTTGGATTGCAAGGCGTCGTTGCGACACAATACGGAGGAGCAGTCATTAATGCCTGTCATGTTCTTGAACATGCCCCCGGTTGCCATTTTAAATTCGCCAAGCCTGAAGAGGGTGGAGGAAGCATTTGGGATTATGCCGCGACTGCCTGCCTTTTTGAAGAGGCGGGTGCTGAAGTTAGCGATGTCCATGGCGAACCCCTCGACCTTAATCGTCCTGATTCCACATTTATGAATCACCGGGGTGCGGTTTATGCCACGGATCGGTTTCTGGCAGCTAAGATACAACAGATTTTAAGCCATTGAAATAGTAGCAGGGAAAAGGAGTAAATTTTTCCTTCCGTTAATATCTCTTGCCACTCTTTTTCTTCGACTCTAGTAAGATCATAAAACGAGATTTACTCATCTTGTTTCGCCCTCACAAATTAATCATAACCACAATTAATCCCTCTCCCATCTGAGATCATTGTTTCACTAATCTAAGATTTACTACTCATGACTGCTTCAACTTCTATTTTACCTGAAAAACTTCACGAATACCCCCAACAGGATGTGATTGACGCGTCCGGAGGGGAATCAGCTTCTATTCTCGATGACTGCATCAACCAGAACGACGGGGTATTGCAACTTTTGCACCGTTATGCAGGCAGAACATTTTGTAGCCCCGGTAAACGTCTTCGCTTGGATGAGGGATCTTACTATCCGGATTATATGGGTGGCACGGGCCTCGATGAAATTTGGATGGGGTGCACCGTTCCTATCGTAACGGGAGTGATTGACACCCGGACAGGCAAGGCTCCCTTCCGGGAAGGTGAGTCGCATGTGCTCACTCCAAGTGGGCAGGTGATCTCATTGCAGGATTTGATTCTGGCCAAACCGGAGGCGGTGATGGGCGGAAAAATTACAGCTTTTTCGAAATCATTGTATGGGGATCCGACCTGGCCGATAGTTTCCAAGAAGTTCGATAATTTGAACCCGATTCCCCATCACCTTCACTGGTCAAAATGGGAAGTTTACGACATCAATTCTTTTGATAATCCCGGTGTAAGTCCATCGCATTACCACACCACTGCAATGGGGCTTTATCCTTTTGTCACGAAGGATCAGTTCCTTGCCTGTATGAAGCGTTTCGGAAAAGGTGAATATAATGATGTCAGGCACCTGTCGCCTCACACGATGATGCACATCGATAACGGCTTCGTTATGCCAAATGGCGTGCTTCACTCACCGACAGATCTTTGTACACACGAGGTTCATGTGACGATGGATGAACATTTTCTGGCTGAGGACCTTACGCTTGACGGACGAATTGGGGCTGCGGATGCATTCTACGCATGCCGGGAAGAGGATTATCCTAAGGATAAACATGAAGACTGGGAATACTTGGTTGAAAAGTTCGATTTTGAAGCAAACCAGGATCCCGATTTCGTCATGAAAAATTCCCGCCCTGCGATCACTGCAGAGGAATTTGCAGGAGACGGAGTCGATGCTAAGTGGATTGTTTACGGGGATTTTCTGGGCGACCAAAAAGTCTCGATTCTTCGTCTCACTTTGCAACCTGGCAGCAAGACAACTTTCTGTCCGGAGAGTCCTGCTCTTTTTCACACCAATGGTGGAAGCGGTCGTGTAGGAAAGTTCGAAGTCCGATATCATCAGGGTATGGTACTTGGTGAAATCTATCCCGAAATTGGGTTTATAACCCAATCTGCCCTTTCGAATGGGGGAGTGGAAATCGAGAACACAGGTTCGGAACCACTCGTACTGACTTTTGATTTCCCGCAAAACGCACATTCCAGTACACCCGGTGTATAATTTCTAATAGAGTCATTCGATGCCCTTTGCCTTTAGGGCAATTCGAATTGATTGGTAAAAGTCTTAGAGTGCTGACACCAAGGATGTAATTAGTTTAATACAAAACAAAAGGATTACCGTGTTCAGAAATAATAAAGCTATTTTCTCTATTATTTGCTTTTGCATTACGACTTTGCTGTCGGCGAAACGTCCCAATATTCTCTACTTGTATGTCGATGACTTGGGTTGGGGCTCGATCGGACGAAATGGACAGTATGAAAGAAAAGCCAAAGGTTTGCCGTATGTGCTGACTCCGAACCTGGACCGTCTAGCGGAGGAGGGCATTAATTTTACCAGAGGATACGGATGCACAGTTTGTTCCCCCGCCCGTTCCTCCCAGCAGACAGGTTTCCACCAGGGTTATACCTTTGCCGATCGTAACGACCCGAATAATGCCAAGAAAGCAATTAGGGCAGAAGATATTACAATGGGGGATGCTCTTTCGCGTGCTGGGTACGCAACGGGATACTGGGGTAAATGGGGGTATGGGGGTTCGAAAGATATGCAGAGCCCAACCATAGACAATGTACAGACGCTGCCGACTTCCCATGGTTATAAGTTTGTGGTCGCCGAACTCCATCATGTGCGTGCCCATACCTTTTTTCAGCCGACTTTGTGGAATGCACCGTCTAAGGGCAGGTCACTGGGATTGATGGAGCTTAAGCCCAATAGTGTGGAGAAGTATCGCAATAAGGCGTATCCCAACTATCCTGCCTTTCAGAGTCATCCGAAATATCCCAGCCCTGCCTATTGTGATGATGTTTATGCATTTGCCTGTTTGGATTTCGTAAGAACCCAGGCAAAGGAATACAATCAGACTGGCAAGCCTTTCTTTGGTTTGTTTGCTGCCCAGATTCCGCATGCACCCTTTAATGAGGTGCAGAAACTCCCGAACTGGGATTATGACTACAAAGATAAATCTTTTTTCAATGATTTATCACCGCAGTCTAAACAGTGGTGTGCCATGGTCACACGGATCGATGCTCACTTTGGTAATATTTTGCAAGCGTTGGAAGATCCTAATAACGATGGGGATAAATCTGATTCTGTTGCCGGAAACACCCTGGTTGTTTTCCAGTCCGATAATGGCGGGCCAAATGGTAGCAACCGGGAGCAGTTGGATGCAAACGGTGGATTACAGGGATCTAAGGGAAGTATTTACGAAGGCGGTATCCGGGTACCCACGATCATGCGTTGGCCCCGGATGATCACCCCCGAATCAAAGCTCAAAAAAGGAACCGATACTGATTTCGTTTTGGATTGTTCGGACCTGCTTCCCACCTTTTGTGAGTTGGCCGAAACAGCTGTCCCGGTTGGTTTGTCCGGAGTCTCAATTGCACCCATTCTTACGGGCGAGGGACAACAACGGGATCGTGAGTTTTTGATTCATGAGGCGGGCAATTCAGTCTCGATTATTCAAGGGAAATACAAATTTATCAGATCCCGTATTACTCAAAAGTCTGTTGATTCGAATTCAAAAAAGAAAAACCGGAAAAAGAATACGGGACCGATGCTTTTTGATTTGGATGTCGACCCTGCAGAGGAAAACAACTTGGTGAAAAATTATCCACAGTTGGTAAAAAAACTTAATTCACTGCTGACTGCCGAACGGGTGGATGAGCCGGCCGGGTTTGCCAATACCTATCACGATTGGAAAACAAAGAATAAAGATGGTCTTCTTCATGCAGCGGTAAATTGGACCGAGTATATTTATGAAAATGATGGCATAATCTACATGAAA
>Ga0181561_10003214_pt1 | contig 14365 bp, 8 predicted proteins | sample 011ome_19_FD_133760 | JGI IMG/M metagenome (GOLD analysis project Ga0181561, IMG submission 133760) | Coastal salt marsh microbial communities from the Groves Creek Marsh, Skidaway Island, Georgia - 011510BT metaG (megahit assembly) | ecosystem: Environmental > Aquatic > Marine > Intertidal zone...
GCGAGGTCCGAGACTCGAGACGCGTTTGGGAACTGCCACCACGTCTTCATGCGCGAGAGGCCCGCAGCCGACCAGTGCGCGGAGGGAGTGGCACCGAAGCGCGATTTGACGCCGTTTTGGTCACCGATACGAAGTGTGACGCGGTATTCCGAATGCCGTGCCAACTGGCGGGGATCCGACAGTTCTTATCCCCCTCCAAGACAGCGTCACGGGCCATTCCCCACCGCATTGGCGCGCATCGAAGCTCGATCGTCGCCTGCGTCATGCCCGCCTCGATGGTCCTCGCGTCGTGCCTCGCGCCGCGCGTGATCGGCTGCCCGCGCGCGCGCCCCGCGCGCTCCGTGCGCGTCGCCGCTGGCAAGTTCACGAAGATCGGGGACGCCGCTGGCGCGTCCGGCGGTGACGCCTCCGGCGAGGCGCCGGAGACGCCCTCGCCCGCGAAGCTCGAGATTCTCGGCCGCGTCAACGATGAGGGCGAGCTCGCGCACGACGACGACGAACTTCCTGACAACCTGTTCGACGCGGTCGCGACCGCGGCGGTCGCCACGGAGCAGGCCATCAGCGCGGGGTCCCTGGGTAATCTGGTCGAGCTCCGCATCCCGGAGCTGTGGGACCCCATCTCGGGGAACGTCATGGCCGAGGCTGGTGACCAGCTCAAGGTGTGGGAGATCACCAGGGAGTACGTCACGCAGCTCGCCGAGCAGTTGGGGCCGGATGAGAGAGTCAAAGCCGTGTTCCCGGATGCCGGCTGCGCGGCGCTTCTCAAGGCGCGTTGGCCGGACGCGCCCTTCGCCTTCGCTTCGACCAACGACCGCGTTTTGTACGAGGAGGGCGACGCGGTGCTGGTGTTCGCCGCGCCCGACCCCCCTTCGCTGGAGGCGGTGCGCAAAGCCTCGCGCGTGGCGAACGAGAACGGCACGGCCGTGGTCCTGATCAACCCGCGCCTCGCGTCCGGCGACGCCGGCCTCGGATTAAACTTCCGGCGGATGCGCGAAGAGTTTTTGGGGAAAATGTGCGTGGTTTACTGCATCCAGCCGCTGCCTTGGTGCAACGGGAACATCTTCAAGCGGTTCCCCGGGCTGTGGCGCCTGTACCTGCAGGACGAAACCAGGCCGGGGCGTTTCAAGCTCGTGAAGGAGTCCCCGCAGCGCCTGGCGGGGGACGACCTGGACGACGTGGTCATGAAGGAGTTCCGACCCAAGGGCGAGGACGGCGAGGAAGTCGAAGCCGGAGCGGTGGAAAAGGTCTTCGGCGTCTTCGCGTCGCTGCAGAGGTTCGCCAACTCGTTACGATGAGAGCCGTCGTGCGAGGACGCGCGTTCGCGTAAGTACCCGTGTTCTTCATAGTGATAAACCATAAAAAGCGGTCCGCCTAGTCTCGCCGCGCCGCGCCGCTCTCCGCGAGAACCCGCGCGATCTGCCCCTCCAGGTGGGCGACACGCGCCTTGAGCATCACGACCATTCCATCGTCCTCGTCCTCCGGCCGAGCCCACTCCTCGCCCAGGCGCCCGCCGGGCGACCGCGCGTCCCCGGGGGGCGCCGGCGCGGCGGGCGCGGCGGGCGCGACGCGCGACGGGAGCCATGGATTCGCCGCCGCCGCCGCCGCCGCCACCGCCGCCGCCGTCGCCGCAGCTTTCGCGTCGACCGAGGGCGATCGCGCCCCCTTCGTCCCGACATGCGGCGGCCGCGCCTCGACCGGCCTCAGCGGGGGGCGGTCGGGGACCTCCGCGGCGACCGCCTCGATCGGAGAGAGCTTCGCGGAGACTTCTTTTTCTTCGTCGCCGCGACGCGACGGGGCCCCGGACCTCGGCGGTTTCGAGGGCGAGACGCGCCTCTCTCGATCGGCGTCGCCGCCGACGCTCGGAGGCGCGCCCCTCCGAGCCCCCGGCCGAGGGGGAAGCCCCGCGCGCGTCGGAATCCCGGCCGAACCCTCTCCGTGCCCGCCCACACTCGCCGCGTCGTCCGTCGATGAGAAAAGGTGGCGGTCGCGCGGCGCCTCCACCGGCGACGCGGCGGGCGTCGGCGCGGCGGTCACGCCGAGAGCCTCGTCGTCGAAGTCGAACAGCGCGGCGCCCACGGTGACGTCGATCGCGGCGGCGAGATCGAGCGACTCCGCCGCCCTCTCCGCGCATCTCCGCGCGTCGCTCGCGGAGCCGCGGCCCGGGGAGGGGCGCGGCGACGGCGTCGCCGGCGTCGTCGCGCCGGACGTCGACGCGGAGCTCGTCTGCGCGGAGGCGCGAGAGGCGCGCGCCGGGGACGACGCGGAACCGTCGGAACCGGCGAGCGCGTCCGAGAGCGCTCGCGCCGAGGCGTCCAGACGCTCGCGGCGGTCCTCCTCGGCGTCTCCGCGGATGTCTTCGTTTTCGCGCGGATGTCTCCGCGCGAACTCCAGCGCGCGGCGCGCGCGGGACGGGGTCCCGGAGTCAGACTCGGCGCCGAGAACCTGAGGCTCGTACGGCGCGTCCGTCTGCGCGGCGACGCTCGACGCGCGAGCGGCGGCGACCGGGGACGTCCGGTCCGATCGCGGCGAAGCCGTCGGCGCGGACGTCTTCGCCGGGGACCGCGACCGGGCGGCGATCGGGACCGGACCCGCGGCGCCGAGACCATTCCCCGAATGTCCCATCGCCTCGTGCCTTTCATCTCTCGCGCCATCGCCGGCCGAGACGTCGCCCTCCAGCGCCGCCACCGCCGCCGCCGCGCGCGCCGCCGCCGACGCCTCGTCCCCCTTCTCCATGGCTTCCCGGCGTCGCCGCCGGCGCCACGCCTCGAGTATGTCCTCGCCGTCCCGCTGCGAGCGCGCGTCGTCGAGTGGCGCGCCCGCTTCGACCCGCCGCGACCGCAGCGGGTCCGCGCGGAGGTCGGAGGTCGGGACGGACGCGTCCGTCTCTACGATGGTGATGCCGCGCCCGCCGCCCCACCGCGCCCACGCCACCGCGTCATCCGCGCCCGCCGAAATCCGAGACTGGAATCCCCCCGAACGCGGCGTCGCGTCGCCTCCTCCGTCGCTCCGGTACGCGTCCGACGCGTCGCGATTCGTCGCCTGATCTGGGCCGATGCGCATCAGGCGCCTCGCGCGCGCGCCGCGCGCGGGGTTGAACACGGGCGACGCCGACGCGACGCGGTCGTCGTCGTCGTCATCGGCGAGCCTCGCCGCGTGAGGCTCCCCTCTGAACTTTTCGATGAAGGCCCCCATGGCGGTGCGCGACGCGGCTCGGAACGACGAGGCGTCCGGCATTTCCTCGAGCCCCTCGGCGCTATAGGCCATCTCCGACTCGAGCGACTGATCGACCTCGCGCCCGGAGACGAAGCGCGCGCGGCGCGCCGGCGCCGGCGACGGCGACATCTCCATGACGAGTTCGCGCTCCATCTCCTCCGCCAACGCCGCGAACGCGCGGTCGAAGCTCTCCTCCTCGCGAGCCTCGCCCTCGCGGTGGTCGGACGGCGCGTCGTCGACACCGTCGACATCACGGCGATCGACGCCAACCCCGTTTCCTGACCCGCGAACGCCGCGACCGCCGGTGGGTCTGCCTCGTCCGGAAGTCGACGTCGAATGCGTGCCTCTGGAAGACGTCCGAGTCGTGGCTGCGGGAGAAGCATCGGAAGACGCGTACGGGCGGGTCACGCGTCTCCCCGGCTCGGGGCGCGCGGCTTTCACCATCGGCGCGCTCCACCGAAGTGCGCCCTTACCCTCCTCCCGGGCGCCGCCCCGGGGACGCGCGTCCGATGCCAGAGGCATGGCCCCGGTCTGCACGCGCGTTTGAAAATGGCGACGGGTGCCGAGGTGGAGAGAACGCGCGAGCGGGGCTGAAACGCATGTACGCACGTCCGAGTGCGACGTCGAATGCTCGAATCTCGAATGCGTCGATTTTGTTCTCTAATAAGACGCGCGCCGCCGGCGCTTCGCCTCTGTATCCGTCCCGCGCGTCTCTTCACTCACGCCGCCGCGCGCTCGACGCGCGGCTGCGCGTTCTCCAGCGCTTTCCCGGGCGCGACCGCGTCCGGGCCCTCCGCGTTCGCGCCGGACCCGGCGCCGGCGGGCGCCTCGTTTTCGTCCGCCTCGTTTTCCCGGCGCGCCTCGCCGGGCAAACGCCCCTCGCCGGGCAAATGCGCCTCGAGCTCCTCCGCCCCCCTGGCGAGCATCTCCTCGCGCCAGAGCGCCAGCGCCTCCGCCTTGGCCACCTCCTTCTGCGCCTTACCGAACGCGGGGCACACCTCGCGCATGACCCAGTTGAAGTGTCTCCGCGCGTGCTTCTCGAAGAACGCGTCGCCGGGCACCGTCGTGCGCGCGTACACGTCCGCCCGCGCGAAGACGTAACGCAGCTCGACGTCGTACTCGTCCTGGATGCACCGCGTGACCCGCGCGTCCGGCGCGCCCTCGATGAGGTGCCGCAGCACGCTCGCACAGCGGAACGCGCGCACGGCCGCGGCGCCGCGCGGGCCCACGGCTTTGTCCGCGGCGAAGGCGTCGAAGGAGACGTTCACCATGCGCGCGAACATCGCCGCGACTTTCGGCCGCACGTCGCGCGGCGGAACCGCGCGCGCCAGGTGGTGCGCGACGGCGTGCTTCTGCGTGTTCCAGCCGTCCGCGCCGCCGAGGAGGTGCGCGTGGTGCGCGAGGGACACGCACTCGTGAAGAACGTCCACGACGAGGTCCAGCACGCCCTCCGTGCACCCGTCCGCGGGCCGGCGCAGCCGCGCGAACGACGCGTCGCTCGCTTCGCCGAGCGCCGCGTACGCCGACTCGGAGAAGGTCTCTACGTCGTTTTGGAAATCGTTTTGGAAATCGTTTCGGACGTCGCTTCCGAGAAAGCGTCTCCGCGCCGCCGCGTGTATCCTCGGCCGGAACACCAGCGCGGACTGCGTGATGGACTCGAGCACGTTACTCTCCCTCGTCGCGATGTCCAGCCGCTCGAAAGGCGAACCTTCGCTTCGCGCGAGCACGTGTTTCGTCCAGTGGAGCAGGTGCGCCGCCCTGTGCGCGGCGGCGCCCTGCCTGGCGGCGAGCACCAGCCTCGCCCAGTTGGCGACGCCGCCGAACCCGCCCGCCTTGTCATCCCTGAACCTGCGCCGCCGCCTCAGCGCGGGGTGCGGGTACGTCGCCTCGAACACCGCGCGCGACAGCCGCCGCGCGACGGCGTCAAACAGCTTGGGTGCGCCGAGCGCGAGCCCGCGAACGGCGCGCGACTTCTTGGCGTGCTCCGCCATCGCCGCCGCCGCGCACAGGTCGTCCGTCTCAAACGCGCCGACGCGCTCGACGACGAGCCCGGCCGTCTCTCCGACGCCGCCGACCACGGCGCCGCGCCTGGGCGCGAGCATCGCGCGCTCCAGGACGCGAAACAGCTCGCGCTCGCGGTCCCAGTCGCGGCGCGCCGAGTTGACGGCGTAATCGGACTCAGCGTCCGAGCCGCCGGCGTCGCGCGCCGCCTCCACCTCGCGGCGCACGCGCGCCGCCTCAAGCGCCGCCACCGCGACGGCGAGCGCGGGAACCAGCGGCGCGGAGACGCATGTGCCTCGCGTGAGCCGCGAAGCGAACGCGCTCGGCGCGTCGCCGGGCGCGCGCGCGACCGGCTCAGGCGCGGACGAAAAGGCCGCCGCCGCCAACCCCGGCTCCGGTCCCGCCGCCGCGCCGGAGGCTTCCGGGAGCGGCAGGAAGTGCGCGTCGTCATCCTCCGCGTCGTCCCCGGGATCGCGGAGGGCCATCGAGCCGTCGGCGTCCCTGACCACGTGGTCCGCCAGGCGCGCCATATCCGCGGCGAGCACGACCGGTCCAGCGGCGACGCCGCCCTCGGCGTCGTCCGCGGCGTCCACCACCGCGGCGAAGTCGTCCAGGCACGACAGGTGTTCCACCGGGAGGCGCGCGGCGAGCGTCGCGGCGGCTTCCGCGGCGGCCAGCCGCACGCCCCCCACCGGAAGGCCGTTCGCGGCGTCGCGCGCGCTCGCGTCCCTCGCCGCCTTCACGCCGTGCGCCACCAGCACGGCGCACTCCAGCTGGTACATCGCCTGCGAGCCGCGCTCGACGCTGACAATCTTGACAATCTCCGTCTGGAACAGCGCGCCGCGCTCGTCGTCGGGGACGACGGCGTCCGACACCGCCGGCTGCCCCGGTTGCGCCGCCAGCGCGCGTTCGGTCTTCTTCTTCTCCGCGTCCGCCGCGGCGCGCACCACCGCGCGCTGCACGCGGTCGATCGCGCGCTCGTTCGCCTCGGCCAGCGCCGCGCGCACGTCGAAGGACGGCGCGGCGGCGGTCGGGTTGGGCTCGGCGGGGTCGCCATCGCGGCGGCGAAACTCGCGCGTTTCGTCGCCGCCCGGGGGCGCCGCCGCGGAAACGGGGGGGGGCTCACTTGCGAGCGCTCGCGTGGGGTACGGAGGGACTTGGCGCTGGACTGACTCGCCGTCACGCATGGACACACCGCTCGTTTGTGTCGCGTCGGCGGGAGGCGCGAGAGACGCGAGAGACGCGTCCGCCGTCGCGGCGCCGACGACGCGCGAATGACTCGTCGAGAGACTCGTCGCTCCCCCGGCGGTTTCGTCGCTCTCGGTGACCGGCTCCGGACCAGCGCCAGCGCCCGCGAGCGTTTTCGGCTCGAGGTCTTCCTCCGGGGACCCTCCCGTCGCCGCCGAGGGGTCCGTCCTCGGTCCGTCCTGCCACGGCCGCCTGCGCCGCGCGCGAATCTCGAAGCGTTTCGCGACGCGCATCGCGTCCGGCTCGCCGTGGATGTGGCTGTGGAAGAACCGAGCGGGCACCGGCCCTTTGCCCTCGACCCCGTCGATTTGAGACAGCGGGAGCGTGGCGACGGTCGGCTCGACGCCACGCATCGCCACGAAGTGCGCGTTCGCGGTGGTTATCGCCAGGTACACGTTCCCGCGACCCAGAAGGTGCAAGAAGGGGACCACGCGGTCCCCCGCCATGCCGTCGAGCCAGCACACCTCGAAATGCAGAATGTCGGCATACTCCGCGGCGGGGAGCGCGCGTCGCAGGATGTTGCCCTCCGCCCGCACGTGCACGTGTGCGACGTTGACCCTATCCATGGCGTCGCGCGTCCGACTGGCCCGCTCCCGACCTCCACGGGTCCAGGCTGCCTCCGCGCTGATTTGTGCCGGTGCCGAGAAAACACGCCACGAAAGTGGTCCCCCCGAAAGCAACAACGTCGGCGCGTGGCACGTGGCAGTCTTCCCTCTTCCGAACGTACCGATACCGAAAGCGAAGATACGCAACGCGCGCGTCGTCCGACTCGACTCGCCGGCACACGCACCCGCGCCTCGCGATCGTCACGCTTCGAGGACGCGCCGACGGCGAGGATGTCTCTCGCCGTCTCCTGCGCGCGCGGCGCGGCGCCTGCGCCGTCCCGCCGCCTCTCGAGCGGGTCGAGCCCCCACCGCGTCGGTTCGGCGGCATTCGCACGAAGCGCGCGCTCGAGGCGTCGCGGCGAACGCGCGCGCGTCTCCGCGTCGCGCGCGTCCCCTTCCTCGTCCTCGACCCCGAAGCGCGCGGCGAAGAACCCCGAAGACTGGGGCGGGGACTACGACAAGATCCGCGAGGAGCTGATGCGCCGGGGCCCGCGCTGGGCGGACAACCTGCCCGGCATCTCCAACTCCCTGAACTGGCTCTCGGAAAACACATTCGGCGCGGCGAAGGACCTGCGCGACGGCGTCGACGTGCTCGCGGGCTGGTACCGCGCGTTCCTCGACAGGCTGCCCTACCGCCGCCAGGACGGCCGCGCCGCGCGCGCGCTCCCGCGCGGCCGCGCCGCGAGCGCGTTCGAGAAGTGGGAGGCTTTCAAACGCGGAAGCGCCGACGACGCGGACGCGGCGCGCGACGACGCCGCCGCCGTCGGCGGCGTCGCGTCCATGCTCGCGCACGAGCGCGCCGTGGAGGCGTTCTGGACGCGGACGTCGGAGGAGGCGAGGGCGGCGCTGGAGGAGGGTGAGAGGCGCAAAGCGCTGAACCGACCCGGGCTGGTGGCGCTCGAAAAGAAGTTCGTCATGACGGAGGGCCAGACGCGCGCGCTCGTCGCCGACACCATGGGCTTGGCGTTGTCGCTCCGGCGCGCCGCTGCCGCCGCGCCCGCCGCCGGCGGCGCCGGCGGCGCGAGCCGCGACGCGAACCCCGCGGAGATGGACGCCGCCGCGGAGGAGGCGCAGGACAGACGCGCCGAGCTCCTCTCCGGGTGGGGCGGGGGCGGGAACTCCATGGCGCTGACTGGAGGCGGGTACGGGAACATCACGCCGGCGGAAGCGGCGGAGGCGCCCGAGGCGGCGTCGGCGGCTCCGGGGGAGATCGCTCGAAGGATAAAAGACCTCTCCGGTCTGTTGCTGTGCACGCCCGGCGAGGCGATCGCGGTGGCGCACCGTTTCCCCGCCATCCTGGAGACCCCGCGCTCGGTGCTCGCCGCGCGCATGGCCTCCCTGAAGGAGCTCCTGCCGAGCGCGGACGCGGCGGTGATTTTGCGCGCCGAGCCTCGCGCGCTGCTGGCGGGCGACGGCGCCGAGATCCTGCGCGGCGCGCGGCGGTCCGTCGAGACGATCAAGCGGGAGTTACCGGGCGTCTCCGCGGACAAGCTCGTGGAGATGGAGCCGCGCATGCTGTTCGAGGACATCGGCGAAGGACTCGCCGCGCTCCGCGAGCTTTGGCCGGAGGAGGCGTTCCGCGCGAGCGAAGCCGAGAACCCTTTTTTCGCTGAGGAGCTCGCGCTGGCCATCAAGGCGTTGAACGGGAAAGGTTCCGAGACGCCGCGGCGATGACGAGAGATACGCTTATTTCATACGGAGAGACACTCACGGCGTTCGTCGACTCGTTCGTGAACCGAGGAAAACACAAGCGAACGTATCACCACCACCCACGACGCGTGAGGACGCACGCGCGTCTGACTCGCGGAGGCTCGGTTTCCCGCGCCGCGCGCTCGCGCTTCATCAACCTTCGCGCATGATCGTCGAGCTCGCGCTCGCCGCGGCTCTCCCGATGGCGCGTCTCGCCTTCGCAGCCGACTGCGGGCGCATCGGCGTGAGCGACCCGCCGAACCCGCGCGCGTTGGTCTTGGCCAGCGGCGAAAGCGGCTCGCGTACGCTTGCCGTAAGCTCGGCGGAGGCGTCCTCCGGCGAACGTACGTTCCCGTCGCCCCGCCGCGCCTTGAGCGAAGCCACCTCGGCGCGAAGCGCGTCGTTCTCAGCCTTCGCCGCCGACGCGCGCGCGCGCGCCTCACGCAGCGCCGCCTCGAGCGCCGCCGACGGCGCCGCGCCGCACGCGCTTTTGGAGGCGAGGGCGTTCGCCCTGGCTCGGCCGAGCTCGACGCGGCTGCACCGCTGCGCGAAGAGCAGCGTGGACGCCGTCTCGGGCAGCGACGCGGGTTCCGGCGCGAGGTGCGCCAGCAGCGCCACTTTGGCGTCGCCGCCGAGGCTGTCGGCGAGGAGCCCGGTGAGTTTCGAGTTCCGGAAGGGCACGTGCGCTCGCTTCTCCAGCAACGCGGCGACCACGTCCCCGAGCGCGCTCAGACTCTTGTTGATGTGCTGCGCCTCCTTCAGTCGGTCACCGGAGGCTTCCGACCGGGACACGCGCTCGGAGCCGGCCAAGTCCACGAGGTGCAGGCGGCCCGCGACGCGCGCGCCGGAGGCGACGAGCGCGCCCTCGACGGACACCGTCACCACGGAGTGGCTCCGGCTCGAGCGCTCGTTGAGCGCTGTCGCCGCGGACGCGCGCCTAGACGCGCCCTCGCGGATCACATCCAGCGCGTGCGCGGCGTCACGCACGACCACTCGGGTCACGGAAGCGACGCACTCGTCCTCCTCCTCCGCGTTCCGCGCCGGCTTCGCGGAGGCGTCGAGCATCCGCTCGCCGGCGGCGCCTCCTCGCCAGACCTCCTCCTTCTCCGGAAGCGGCACGAGCAGGTCGCGGACGCGCTCGTTGTAGATCTCCCGCATCTCGACGGCGATCGTGAAGACCGCGGCGTCTTCGAGCCCTCCTTCCGCGCCCTCCCTCCGCGCCTCCGCCGCCTCGAACAACTCGGCCAGCGCGCGCTCGTTCAAGCCCCGGCCCGCGTCGTCGCCCGGACTCGCGTCCGCGGCGCCGCCCATCGTGTGCGTCTTGCCGCTGCCCGTCTGGCCGTACGCGAACACGCACGCGCTGAACCCGTCCAGCGCGCCCGTGACGAGCGGCGAGATCTCGGCGTACACGTCGCTCTGCGTGGCGTCGGGGCCGAACACGCGGTCGAACGCGAACCGCTTCTCCTCGGCGCGGCGCGACGCCGGCCGACGCTCCGCCTCGCGCGACGACGCGCGGTTCCGGTTTTCCGGTTTTCCGCCGCCGCCGGGCCCCGACGCCGACGCCGACTGCGGCGCGAACAGCACCTCCTCTCCCTCTGCGCCGGGGTCGAGACCGCGCGCGGGGCGCACGCTCGGGATATGGCCGGCGGCGCTCGCGCGTGCGTCGAGCGGACGCGTGCGCACGCACACGCGAATCGCGCCGCGCGACTCTTGCGCCCGCCTTCGTAGCGCGCGATTCTTCGCCGCCAGCGCGGCGGCGCGATCCGTCTGGTACGCCTTCTCCGCCTCGAGCGCCGCGACCGCGCGCTTCGCCCGCGACTCCACCAGAGCCACCGTGTTCGCGAACGCCGCATGCATGCTTTCGAGCGCCAGGCGCGTGTCGCCGCGGAGCGCACCGTGCGCGGCGCGCAGTTTCGGTACCGAAGAGCGAGCCGACGCGAGCGCAGCCTCGGCGCGGCGCGTGTCGTCCGAAGCCCGACGCGCCTCCTGAAGCGACTCGGTCGCGTCGCGCGCGTATCGCAACGCGCGCTCGTTCGCCTCCGCGAGCGCGTCGACGAGACGTGAGGGATCAGCCGCGGGTGTTTCGGGGGAGGACGCGTCCGCGGCCGAGGCCGCCACGGGGCTGAGCGCTTCGTCCTGTCGAGAGGTGGACGCGTTCGGGGGCGAGGGTTGTGAGACGACCGAAAGGCGCGCGACCGCGGACACGAGGTGCTCGACCGCGGCGAGTTTCCGGTGCCGAACGCGCGGCGGCGACATGGCGGTGGCCTTCGCACGGCTGACCGACGCGCGGAGCGTCTGCCGCGACGCGCGAGGGGGGAAGTGCGACGAGTGTCGCGCGCGTGCGGTCGCGGAAAGTTTCGCCGTTCTTGCCAGCTGTGTGTCGTGGTCCATTTGCCGAAACGCGTCTTTCGTTACCGGACTGCCAGCGGGGGGGGAAAAAGACGCCCGGACGTACGTACCTCGAGACGATGACGGATCCAGTCCATGATGGCCGCGCGATGCTCGTATCGGACGAACCCCATCGCGCGGAGCGCATCGCCGGTGATTGCCGCGAGCTGGTTCCCGTCGAGCTGGCATGTCACGGCGGCGGTGTCGAAGATCGAGACGTCTGTCGCGTCACGTTCGTCGCGCGTAAAGTCTCGACCGAGCACGCGCAGACACCTGGAGACCTCCTCCGCGGACCACGTCGCCAGAGATCCGGACGGGAGGGACGCACATAACTCGGGGGTAGGTCCAGGAACGTGCGTCGGAGCCCCATGAACGGGTGGAGTCTCCACCCCTTCCCCCGCGGCGGGCGTTCTCGGCAAGGATGCGCTCCCCAGCGTCCCGATGGGCCCATCGGGCGTTCCGAGACCCGTGAGGGGGTGGATGTCCATGCCGCCTCCGTCGCCGTATCGAGTCGCGAGCGTCGAGGATCGATGTCGCGTCGACCTCCGCGCGGCTACCGGCGAGGGCGCGTCTGATTAATAGTCACCCGAGCCTCGGGAAACGACGTGCTTGATGACGACGACGAGCACGAGTCGCGACTTTTATCGAAGAAACCGTTTCGCGCGTACGCAACGGCCCGAAAGCCGAAATTCCAACGCGTGTCGTCACACCCGCTCTCCGCTCGCGTCGGCGCACCGTTTGGCGTGCGTCTGCATGTCCGCCTTCACCGCGTACGCCCTCCCGCACTTCGGGCACGCGTGCGGCCTCTCCGCGGAGTGCCTCCGCAGGTAGTGCTGTCGACACAGCTTGAAGCTCGCGAACGGGTGCGCGCCGGCCTCCACCTCGGGGTTGTGCTCGCACTCCGGGTTGGGACAGAAAAAACGACCCTCCTTTTTCGGCGCCGCTCGTTCGGCGTCGTCTCTCGCGCCAGCCCCGCCGCTCGCCGGCGGGCCGCCCGAGCGCTCGGCGCCGTCGATACGCCGGTCGTCCATGCGCTGGATCGCGGCGTGCACCTTCGCGCGCTGCGCGGCGGTCATCTTCGCGGTGTTGTGCGACCGGATGTGGAACTGGAGCTGCTGCGGCTGCGCGAAGGCGCGCGCCGGCGCGACGCACACCGGACACGCGAACGCGTTGGCGGAGGAAAACGGCGGTTTGTTCGCGAGCAGATCCGAAGACGCGGGCGTGACGTACTCGAACGCGGCGTCGTCGCGCGCGTACGGCGCGCTCACGGCGCGCTTGCGTTTCGGCGCGGGGCGCGAGCTTTTGACGCGGGCGCCGCTCCCTGACCCCAAACCCTCTCCCGACGCGAAACAGCGAGCTAAGACGCGCGCGCGGTTCTCCAGCACGTCGCAGACGCGGTCTTCGAAGAACAACTGCGCGCCGCGCGCGTCCCGCAGCGTGACCGCGGTGCTCGAGCGGTCGTCAGTACGTTCCGGTTTCAGGATGGCATAGCGCCGCTCGATCTCCCTCGCCAGCGCCTCCACGGTGAGCGTGCCGTCGCCGCAGGGTACCTGGGGGTGGAGAACGTCGAGGGACGGGTGTGAGCGGGACCGGACGTGCGCGCGCGCGGAAATCTCGAGGGAGATCGGGAGGGAGGGCGCGCGAACCTTGAACCTCGAGTCCTCGTCGTTCCCGACCGTCACGGACACTCGCCACGTGGAGGTGAACACGCGGACCGCGCTTTGCTCGGGGATCCCGCGTGCGACGAGCGACATCGTCGCCGCGCGGGAGAAGATGCGATGCCGAACGACGCGCGAGATTCGTTTTCAGCGTCGTTTTGTCGTTTCGCGCTCGCTCGTGCGCTCGTGGCTCGTCGTCCGCGGACTCGGGAGTGCCGAGACTTCGCCCTCGCTCGCGAGAAGTCGAGCTCGCCCCTCGGCCCACCCGGTCAGTGTGCGTCGGCGCGGCGCACATGAAGTCGGCGGCGGCGCGGGGCACTACCGCTTGCCGCGAGAGGGTCGTCCCGTGGCGCGCGACCCGCCGGGTTCCCACGCGCGCGGCGCTCAGAGCCGCCGACGCCGAATCGCGCGCTCGTCGCTGGGGCGCCATGGGCCCCGCCGACGCGCCTGGCGAAACCCACGAGCAGGCGTTCCCGCCCGGCTTGAGAACGTGGCACCGCGCGCTTCGTGACGTCCCCCTGGCGCGCATCCTCCCCCGCGACGCCGACTTCGGCGCCGGCGCGGACGACGCCGTGGCCTTGGAGCGCGACGGCGAGACCGCGGAGCGCCTGGCGTTTTTCGGGGACAAGCTTTTGAACGCTGCGGTGGCCGCCGCGCTATACGACCGACACGGCTTGGCCCTGTCGACCGGCGAGATGTCCACGCTCGTCGCGCGCGCGCGCTCCAACCAGCTCTTCGCGAAGCTGCTCCCCGCGCTGCTGCGCGAGGACATGGTCGCGGCGACGCCAGCGGACGCCGCGCGCCGCGGGCGCGCGCACAGCGCGGGCACGATGGTCGAGGCGGCTGCGCACTTAGTGCACCGCGAGTACGGCGGCGAAGCCGCGTCGGCGGCCATCGCGGAGGTGGGCGCGTTCCTGCTCGCGGAGGCCGCGGCCGGGCCGATGGCCTGGGACGTGGCGAACCACAAGGGCGCGCTCGTCGAGCTCGTCGCGAAAGGCGTGCCCGGGAGCCTGCGTTCGAAGGGGATCGGGCCGCAGGCGCCGGACCGGGAGTTTGAGGCGGTGGCCGAGCTGGACGGCGCGTCGGCGTCGGCGCGCGCGCGCACCAAGCGCGAGGCGGAACAGCGCGCGGCGCAGGGGGTTTTCGAGGCGCTGGTATTTGGGCTAGGGCGCGCGCACGGAGGGCGATGGAGCGGCACGCCGGACGCGCCGGTCGCGCCGCCGCAGGCGTTCGAGCGGGACGAGTGACGCGCGGATAGCGGATTGCGCTTCGAAGAGCTCGAGAGGGTTCAGCAAGCCGTCCAGGGGGTAGGCGCGCGGGGCGGGTGAGGCACGGTGAATAAAAGACAAAGCACTTTAAACATGTACACAAGTAATACTTTCAGCCGAAGTGGCGTTTCGAACAGGGTTCGTTCGCCGCCACGAGCCGCGTTTTGTCGGATGCTTAGACTACTTTGCGCCCGCGTTGCAGCCAACCTTGCACGAGTCGGTGTCGGTGCCGTAGGTGGCGGAGCACTGGTAGTTGGCGGGCTTTTTGGGACCGCGAGAGCCGCCGAAGTACCCC
>Ga0181561_10003218_pt1 | contig 14363 bp, 16 predicted proteins | sample 011ome_19_FD_133760 | JGI IMG/M metagenome (GOLD analysis project Ga0181561, IMG submission 133760) | Coastal salt marsh microbial communities from the Groves Creek Marsh, Skidaway Island, Georgia - 011510BT metaG (megahit assembly) | ecosystem: Environmental > Aquatic > Marine > Intertidal...
CCGCCCTCGACGCCTTTGAACTCCACCTGACGCCTTTGAACTCCACCCCGCCATCGCTTTGTATGGAACGACCCTAAAGTCCACGTCGTGGAGTACTCCGAGATGCCGGCGGCGCTCGCGACGGCGACGGACGCGGACACCGGGAAGCTCACGTACGACTGCGCGAACGTCGCGCTGCACTACTACAGCTTCGACTTCCTCGCGAAGTGCTGCGACCCGGACGGGGAGGTGCAAAAAGCGCTGACGTATCACGTCGCGCGGAAGAAGATCCCGCGGTTGAGCGACGACGACGCGACGACGACGACGCCAGAGTCGCCCAACGGCGTGAAACTCGAGGCGTTCATCTTCGACGCGCTGCAGTTCGCGGGCGACTCCGTCGCGTTCCTGCGCGGCGTTCGCGAGGACGACTTCGCGCCGGTGAAGAACGCGGAGGGGACGGGGAAGGACTCGCCGGACACCGCGAGGAAGCTGGTGAGCGGGCAGCACGTCCGGTGGATTGAAAAGCACGGCGGCTCGGTCGTCTATAACATGGACGACGCCGGGTGGGAGATCGCGCCCGCGGTGTCGTACGCGGGGGAAGGCCTGGAGGAGATCGTGAAGAAGAAAGGGGCGTTTCCGTTCATGGCGTACAGGGATAACCTCGAGCCGGACTTGGAGGAGGCTCGGAGAAAGCGCACGGCGGGGGCGGTCGCGGCGGAGGACGCGCGAATGGCGAAGAAATGAAAATTGATTTCAGTTCGTTCGCGTAACCGGACAGGACGGAATCGGAACGCGTCGTCGGTTCGAACGATTCGATTTAATGATTGATTATAATCACAAAAATAGTCGTCGCTACGCTTCGTCTCGTCTCTTCCACGCACTGCATGTTCTGTCCGTATGGCATGTGTCCTCCTCCTCCTCCTCCTCCTCCTCCTCCTCGCCTCGCCTCATCACGCGCGTCCTCTCCCGCGTCGTTTACTCCTCGCGCCGCCGCCGCCGCCGCCGCCGCCGTCCGAACCCCCGCCGTTCGTCGCCGTCGGCCGCGGTTTCGGCAGCGGGATCGTCATTTTCGTCGTCTTCGCCGCCGGCACCGCCGAAACCGGCGCGACCGCGGAGACCGCGGAGACGACCGCCGGGGAAACCTTACCTGTATTATTCTCTTCGTCGTCGAGGACGAACCCGAACCTGCTCCTGGACGTCGTCGTCATCGTTCCCGTCGCGCCGCCGCCCGCCGCGCTCGTCGCGCCGCCGCCGTCGCCGCCTCCGCCGCCGTCCGCCTTCTTCATCGCCGCCCACGGGTCGAAGACGTTTGCGTTCGTGTCGTCGAACAGCGAGTCCGGGAAAGCCGCGCTCGCGTCGTCGCTCCCCGCCGGCGCCCTCGGCGTCGACGCCGACGCGTTCTCTTTCCCCCCGTCTTCGTCTTCCCCCACCGTGTGATGAGTCTCTTTCGCCTTCGACGCCGCATCGCGCTCGAGCGTGCTCACGGAAGGCACCCTCGGGAGCGGCGGGCCCTTCCCGCCCGCGAATATCCCGACGCCGTTCTTGCGGTCGCGCGTCGACGTCTTCTTCTTCTCCCCGCCGCCAGCGGACGCGGCGGCGGCGGCGGTTGGATTCAAATTCACGTCGCCGCCGAACAGCGTCCCGAGATCGATCCTCGTCCGCGTCGTCGCGGATCCGTTCGTCGCCGCGGATCCGTTCGTTCCCAACGCGCTGAACCCCTCCGCGAGGTTTAGCAGCCCGTTCGCCGTCGTCCCGACGGGAAGCGGCGGGAGCGGCGGACCCGACCGCGGCGCCGCCGCCGGGCCGCCGTTCCCGCCGCCGCCGCCGGATATCCCCCCCCACGCCCCCGCCGCTCCCGGCGGCGGCGGCGGCGGCGGCGGCGGCATCCCCCCGAACGGCACCGGCAGCCTCGGCGTCGGTAAACCCCCCGTCAGCTTCGACCCCGGCGGCGCCGGAATCGTCTTCGCTCCGCCGCCGCCGCCGCCGCCGCCGCCTCCACCTCCCTGTTTACTCCCGTACCGCGCGAGCATCTCCTCTTTCGTGAACGAGTCCGCGTCGTCGCCGATCGTGTGCAGGTACGCGCACTCCGGATTCCGACACTGCTCGTGTCGAATGAACGCGTTGCAGTACTTAGGGCCGTTCCGTACGAGCGAACGTCGGGGTGGAGTTGAAAGGCGTCAGAAGCGGAGTTGAAAGGCGTCGAGGTATGTCGGGATTGAAAGCGAGGGGTGATGGGCGGAGAGAAACGCCGGGAAGTAAAGTCCTTAAGGATCGGCGTCCACCTCGCCGACGCGGTCGTATGGGAACCAGTGTATAGAACGCACCTTAGTCGTGCCGTGACACGCGCGAAGCGATTTCCCATCCAGGCGCGTTCCGTCGACGGCGGCGACGCATCGCCGCGCCGCGTCGTCCGAGGCGTACGTGATGTACGCTCCCCCGGTCAGCTCGCTCGCGGGGGTGTTGGCGCCGTAGCGATTGCGCGCGACGTAGTCCACGTGCCGCGGCGGCGCGGTCTGGCACTTCGTGATTCGCCCGAAGCGTCCGAAGAGATCGTTCCCGCGAAGCGCGCTCTCTACGCAGTACTTTTCCGTGAGGCCGACGACGTAGACTAGGTTTCGCTGGACGACGCGCACGTTCGCGAGGTGCCTCCGCGACGCGCCGCCGCCGCCGCCGGTCGTGTTCTCCGACGCGCCGCCGCCGCCGTCGTCGTCGCCCCCGCCCCCCGGGCCCCCTCCCGATGAGATTCTCGACTTCGTCTTTTTCTTCTTCGCGGCGGACCGCTCGAGCTCCTCGGGATCCGGCGGCTCGAAGCGTATCGTGCTCTCGTCGTACGGCGTCCTGCACGCCGGGCACTTGCCCTTGCCGTCGTCCTTCGCCGCGAGCTCCATCACTGCGAGGGGAGGAGAGAGGGGCGCGGAGGGTCAGCGCGCGAGTCCGCGGCGAAGAGAAGGGAGGACGCGGCGCGGACGGAGGGGCGAGGGTTCGCGGATCAGATTCGTCGCAGCTGTGAACCAACTTATTATTCGATTCTCGCCCTCGAGGAGGACGAGGACGAAGCGTGGGGCGGTCGTGGGGGAGCACGCACGCTGATGCCAGCACCACGCGCATATCTGGTACCCGCAGCGACACGGCCGGAAGTGCCGGTCCGTCGCGTCTAACGCGTTGCAGCACAGCGGGCAGTCGCTGCACTCGCCGGCGCCGTCGTCGTCGTCGGTCGCCATCGCGCCCCGCGACCCCCTCTCGTTAGTAGGGGCTCGCTCGCGCGCGACTGTGTCGAGCTAAGTTCTTTCCTCCCCCGAGAAGACGCGCGCCGCGCGCGCCGCCGTCTTCGCGTCGCCCGCGATCACGTCAAAACGCCGTAACGCCCGAGAGCGTTGTGTCAACCGGCCAGACCCCGGTTCCACCCCGCGCGCGTCGACGGAGTGAAGAGAAGAAAGATTTGCCAGCGCGTTTGTCATCAGACCTCTGGCTGATGAGCTGAGAGGTCGCGGACGACGACGACGCGCCACACAGATCCACACGGCGGCGCTCCCAGCCTGTCGAAATGGCAGCGCGGCTCATCCGCCGCCGGTTCCGCGGACGAACCGCGTCCTTCCACGCGCCGCGCGGGCGGACGTCGGCGGCGTGATGCTCGAACTCCGAGCGAGCCGCGAGCGCGCCGGCGCGATGGGGCCGATCCCGACGCTTCCGCGATCTCAACACCCTCTCGCGCCATCATCATGGCGCCGGCGGACGCCGTTGCGCGTCGGCTTCCTCTTCGCGCTCGTGATGTGCGGCGCAGTCGCCGTGCGCGTCACGAAGACGACGACGTTCCCGTTCGGCGAAGCGGTCGCGATCGTTCGGGAACATCGGACGGCGGCGACGACGACGCGCGTCGCGGCGTCGCGCGAGGGCGACGACGACGAATCGCGACGAACCGCAACCGTCGCGCGACGCGCGTCCGTCGACGACGACGCCGACGACGACGCCCGCGCGCCGCCGCCGCCGCCGTCGTCGTCGCCGTCTTCGTCCGGCGAAGACTGGCTCGACGCCGCGAGAGACGGCCTGGTCCTCTCCCCGACCGCGTTCGCCGACGCGATCGTCGCGTCGCCGAGCTCGTACCTCGTCCTCGAGCCCTCGCACGGGCTATCGAACAGGCTTCGCGCGATTGCGGCGGGCGCGCGGTTGGCTCGAGAGACGAATCGAACGCTGATCGTCGCGTCCTATCCCGTCGGCGTCTTCAACGCGACGCTCTCGTCGCTGTTCACGACGTCGTTCCTCCGCGCGATGCAGGGGGGCGCCGACGGGGGGCTGGGGGCGAAGCTTCTCGAGCGTTCGCCTCGCGCGGTGGGACTGTACGATCCGCGCTCGGATCTCCGACGCGCGTTCAGGCGCGTTCTATACACTGGTCCCCATACGACCGCGTCGGCGTGGTGAACGCCGATCCTTAAGGACTTTACTTCCCGGCGTTTCTCTCCGCCCAAACCCCGCTTTCAATCCCCGACCGCGACGCCTTTCAACTTCATCTGACGCCTTTCAACTCCACCCCGACTTCGCTTCGTATGGAACGACCCTCAGCGCCTTCGTCGACGCGAACCAAATCGGCGGGTTAGAAAAAGCCGCCGCCGCGCTGTCGCTCGATCCCGCGAACGCGAACGCGTGGACGCGCGCGGTGTACGTCAGGTCGGGGTTTGGCGTGCTGCTGAACACGAAGGAGGAGGAGGACGCGCTCCGCGACGGCGCGTTTTACGCGACGTTGGAGCCGTCGCCGGAGGTGGAGAGATTGACGCCGGACCCGTCGCTCGGCGATCGCGCGTTGTCCGCGATGGTGAGACTACCGTACACTACTTACTGTCTTTCCATGCGACCACCCCCCACCTCGCGAGGACTTCTTTCAATCTTTCTTTCAAGCGCCGCTCGGACCCTCCTCCTCCTCGCGTTTTGACGCGTGGGAACGCCGTTCCACCAATCGCGCGCTCATCACGCGACTGACGCTCGTCTTCGTCTTCATCTTACGCGTCGTCAGTCGGACGACGAGCTCGTGTCCGCGCACATCCGCGGAGGGTTGGACTCGAAGCTTCCGAAGGCGAGTCTGGTGCCCGCGAGCGCGTCCCTCGCGAACGTCCCGGAGGAGCGCTTGGAGGCGGTCGTGTCGAAGTACTGCTGCGACTATATGCGGAAGAGATGCACGCCGGAGACGTTCGCGAACGCGCTGATGAAGAAGGCGAGCGCGCGCGTGGAAAAGAAAAATGGAAGCGACGAGGGCGACGAGCGGAGAAACGCGACGACGACGACGACGACGAAGACGACGACCGTCTTCATCGCCGCGGACGACGCGGACTTCGTCGCAAACATCAACGCGCGCCTCTCCCCAAGGGAATCGTATCGCGTCGTGTCGTTGCGTCGACCGCCGAGCTGCGACTTTGGTTACGGCCCGGCGAGAGACGAGACGTGCATGCGATACGCCGTCGCGGACATGTTTTTGCTCGCGAGAAATCCCGGCCCGCTGATAAAGAGCACGGGGTCTTCGTTCTCGAATGTCGCGATTTATTACCGCAGAGCGCGAGGGCGCGCGAGGGACGACGTGGAGGACGGCGCGGACGCGGCGGGTCCGGGACGCGTGTCCGAAGGGTGCGCGGGAGAAAAAACGCGCGTCGCGCCGAAATCGAAAAAAGTCGGGAAAAAAAAAACCTGGAAAGGGCTACACGTAGGTAGGCCTCGTAAGCCTAAGGTACATAGTCTAGTAGATACGTAGCGGTAGCACCTTCGAAGCGATGAGGTAGCATGTGTGTAGTATGTATGTATGCGCGTGCTGTCTTCGCGTCGCGTGGAGCGACGAGCGAGGCGCGCGCGGTGGGCGAGAGGACGATCTTCGCCCGAGACTGGAAAAAAGTTAAAGTTTTCGAGACGCCGCGTGTCTCATCACAAAGGAAGGCGTCGCCAATCGTCGTCGAACCGCCCGCCCTCACCATCAATTCGTCCATCTCACGGATCTCCTCTCCTCTCCTCCCATCCTTCATCACGCGCCCGCGAGGAGCGTGTTCCCCCCCTTATACACGAGCGGCTTCGCCGGCGCGAGGTCCGCCATGAGCGCGTTCTGCTTCTCGATGTGCCGCAAGAAGTACTCGTCGTCTCTCTTGACGATTTTCGCCTCTCGCACGTGCACGACGTCGGCGTCGTCCACGTCAAAGTCGACGTCCGCGACGCAGACGGGCGAGCCGTCGAGCGCGGACGCGCCGCCGTTCCACTGCAACACCGTCGTCTTCTCCTTCATCCGCGCGAGCTGCTCCCGGAGCGTCGGCTCGTCGATCTCCATCAACGACGCGAGCTTGGCCACGGAGACTGAGGGTCGAGGGTCCATACGAGCGAACGTCGGGGTGGAGTTGAAAGGCGTCAGAAGCGGAGTTGAAAGGCGCCGAGGTGTGTCGGGATTGTGAGCGAGGGGTAGTCGGAGTGATGCGCCGGGCAAAGTCCTTAAGGATCGGCGTTCACCACGCCGACGGGGTCGTATGGGAAACAGTGTGAGATAGAACGCGCCTGACGCGTAGAGCTTGAGAAACGATCGCAGCGTCGGCAGCTTCGACGCGGCGCCGACGTCGGCGAGGAACAGCTTGAGCTGCGCCCTGTACGCCTCCTCGTTGAAGTTCGCGGCCGCGCTCCCCGGGTCGATCGCGGTCGCGGTCGCGTCGCCGCCGTTTCCGCCGCCGCCAATCTTCGGCGGCTCCGGCGTGACAAACTTGGGGCATCCAAACGAGAAGAGATCGTCGTACGCGCTCACCACGCCTTGGCTCATCCGGCTCACGTCGTCGCCGTGCTTCTCTCGAAGCGCCGCCGCGACGCCCTCCTCGAGCGCGCGCATCACCGCGCTGTTCGCCGCGCCGCTCGAACCGCCGCCTGAACCGCCGCCGCCGAGGACGACGCACATCGCGAGCACCGCGTACATCTGCTCCTGTTTCTTCACGAGCAGATCCATCCCGTGCTGCTCGCGGGGTGGAGTTGAAAGGCGTCAGAAGCGGCGTTGAAAGGCGACGCGGGCGGGGATTGAAAGCGAGGGACCCTGGGCGGAGACACACGCCGGGAGCGAAAGTCCTTAAGGATCGGCGTTCACCACGCCGACGCGGTCGTATGGGAACCAGTGTGAGATAGAACGCACCAGCTTCGTCGCCGATACCTTGCGGCGGTTCACGAAGAGCAACGCGCCGTTGAAGTGCCTCGCCGCGTCCGTGTACCTCCCCAGCATGAAGTACGCGAACCCGACGTGGTACGCGACGCTGACGCGCGCGCCCGCGACTTTCGTGAACAATCCCGGCTTATCCAGATCGATCGGGTCCAGCGCGAGAAGCGCGGGCTCGTACTCGCCGAGGAGGCACCGCACGCGGCACGATCCGATCAGCGCGAAGTACCCGAGCGCGGTGAGCACGTTGGAGGCTTTGTGATCGTACCCCTCGCGCTCGCTGAAGGACGCGTCGGGTCCGCGCGATTCGCGCTCGTTGGCGAGGGTTTGCACGATCCCGGACTTGTCCACGAGCGCTTGGAGGTAGTTCAGGACGCCGACGGCGTTCCACACGTTGTCGCACTGCTTCAAGAGCTCGAGCTCTTGCTTCGTCTTGACGCTCACCTTGCCGCGGTACTGACAGAACGACTGGAACTGATACAGGTACTCGTCGATCATGTCCCACAGCCACAAGTTCGGGAGCTGCATGTTCACGTTCCCTTGCAGCACGATGTCGAACAGAGCGCAGTAGTTGTCCCAGCTCTCGCAGCGTTGCTCCAACGTCGGCGTCACTTTTCCGTAGACGTGCCGGAAGTACAGCTCCTTGTACATGAGGCCAAAGACGTGGTCGTTGTCGGCGAAGCGCGCGACCGCCTCCGCGTGCGGCCACGGCGACGCCTTGAAATACTTCTCGCTGATCGCGGGGAAGGATTTCTCGTACATGGAGAGGATCTCGTACACTGTCGGTGACGCGCGGGAGGAGGTCGCACGGGGGTGGAGGGCGAGGGTGAAGATCGAGCGAGCGAGCGAGCGCGATCAGGGTTCTAAAAACTCTCTTCGAGGAGAGGGCCGCGATCGATCGGTCGAGCGATCGCGCGCGCGATCGAGACGCGGCGCGGCGATCGAGACGCGGCGCGAGCGTCGAGGCCGCGGCGTACCGTTCTTCTCGCGGATGTGACGGTAGAAGTACACGACGAACTGCTTCACCATGTCCGGCACCGGCTCGTTGGCCTTCGCCAGGTCCGCCATCGCGCTCGGCGGTGCGTCGTCCGCGTCTTCGCCTCGCGCTCGCGCTTCTGATGAGGCTTCTCCGCGCTTCTTCGACGCGGCGCGGCCCTGGTCTCGCGCGAGCGGTTCGAACCTCGCTGCCTGCTGCCTGCTGCCGCGCGAAGGTCGCACGTCGCTTCGCGCGCGGCTCGTGCGGAGGCGCGGGCGGGAAAGGGCGCGCGCGAGGCTCACCCCCCCCCCGGTTCGTTCGCGCCGCCGACGGCGAACCCGGACCTAGACGCGCCACGCGCCATCGAAAAAGTCGAGAAAAAAAGCGCGTTGCGTTGCGACGGCGGCGCCACACCGCACCGCGCGCGCGCTCCGCGGCGGGAGAGGAACCTCCCAAGGAAAGCGAGCGACGCGCGCGCCGTCCGTCCGTCCGCGATGAGCAACGCGCAGAGGGCGTTCGTGAAGAAGACCAAGGGCGGGCGCGTCGTGAAGGTGGTGCGAGAGCACTACCTCCGCGACGACATCTACGTCGGATGCGAGCTCGCGTCCCCCGAGCTCCGCGGCCCGGACCCCTCCGCGCACGTGCTCTCCCCCGCCGCGGACGCGTACGTCGTCATCGACACGAACGTCGCGCTGCATCAGCTCGACCTCCTGTCGCACGCCGCGGTCACGGACGTCGTCGTCCTCGGCGTCGTCCTCGAGGAGTGTCGCGCGCGATCGCGACAATCCTACGAGCGCCTCCGCGCGCTGTGCAAGGACCCGGCGAAGCGCTTCTTCGTGTTCGCGAACGAGCACCATCGCGACACGTACGTCAAGGCGCTTTCGGGGGAGTCCCCGAACGACCGGAACGACCGCGCGATCCGAGTCGCGACCAAGTTTTACGGACGCGCCATCCCGGGAAAGCGGATCGTGTTGCTGACGAACGACCGCGGGAATCGCGCGAAAGCCGCGGAGGAGGGCATAGACGCGATGAGCGCGAAGGCGTTCGCGCGGGAGAAGGCGAGAGACGGGAGCGCGCCGGAGTTACTGGACGTCGTCGCCGCGACGGGGGGACCGCTCGAGGACGACGACGAAGACGACGACGACGACCGCGGCGGTGATCCCGCGTCGAAGCGCGCGAAAAAAACGTCTTCGACTTTGACGGCGAAGAACGACTCGGGGAAGGGAGGGGCGATGTTCGAGGAGCACCTGGGCGCGTCGCAGATCGCCGCGGGGATAAAGGCGGGGACGCTCCACCAAGGCGCGCTGCGGACCTCGAGGTTCTCCCCGTGGGAAGGCGTCGTCGGGTGCGACGCGGTCGGCGCGGACATTCTTCTGTCGGGTCGGTCGGCGTTGAACCGCGCGATGGACGGCGACGTCGTCGCCGTGCGTCTGCTGCCGGAGGAGCAGTGGAAGAAACCGGGGACGCGAATCGGCGGCGGCGGCGGCGGGGGCGGTGGAGAAGACTCTAAAGAAACGGAAACTGAAACGGCCGCGGCAGACGAAGCGTCGCTGGCGCCGCGAACCGCCGACGACGACGCCGCCGCCGCTGCCGCGCCCGCCGCGCGCGCCGACGGCGTCGTCCCCACCGGCGAGGTCGTCGGCATCGTCCGACGGTCCTGGCGCGAGCGCGGGTACGCGGCGTCGATCGACGTCGGCGACAACGGCGCGGGCGCGGCGGCGCTGCGCGCCGGCGCGAAGGACGCGACGAACGCGACGCAGACGCACGCGGTTCGTCTTCTCGCGATTCCCGTGGACCGCCGCCTGCCGAAGATTCGAATCCAAACGCGCCAGGCGTCCGCGCTCTTAGACCAACGGATCGTCGTCGTCATCGACGACTGGCCGATCGACTCGCCGCATCCGCGCGGGCACTACGTCAAGAGCCTGGGCCCGCTCGGCGACGCGGCCGCGGAGACGGACGCGGTGCTCCTAGAGGCGGACGTCGACGACCGACTGTTCGCGCCGGCAGTGCACGCGTGCGTGCCTCCGCTGCCGTGGGCGTTCGACGAGCGCGCGCACTTGGGCGCGCAGCCACATCGAGAGGATTTACGGTCGCTGCGCGTGTGCTCCGTCGACCCTCCCGGCTGCCGCGACATCGACGACGCGTTGTCGTGCCGCGTCCTCGTCGACGACGACGACGGCGCCGAGACTGGGCAGCTCGAGCTCGGCGTGCACATCGCGGACGTGACGTCGTTCCTGCGACCGAACACCGCGATGGACGCGGAGGCGCGCAAGCGCGGGACGACGACGTACCTGGTCCAGCGACGCCTCGACATGCTCCCTAAGCCGTTGACCGAGGACATCTGTTCGCTGCGAGGGGGCGTGGAGCGGCTCGCGTTTTCGGTGTTTTTCCGGTTCGACGCGAAAACGTGCCTGCCGGTCCCGGGCGTCTCGCCGCGGTTCACGAAGAGCGCGATCAAATCGTCCGCCGCGCTGACGTACCAGGAAGCGCAGGAGCTGATTGACGACGAAACCGACGAGTCGCCGCTGACGCGGGATTTGAGGCGCGTTCTGTTCTATCTCACGTTGGTTCCCATACGGCCGCGTTGGCGTGGTGCACGCCGTTCCTTAATAAGGACTTTTCCACCCGGCGCATCTCTCCTCCCACCCCTCGCTTTCAATCCCCGCCTTCGATGCCTTTCAGCTCCACCCCTGACGCCTTTCAACTCCACCCCGACATCGGTGCTTTGTATGGAACGACCCTCATCAGAAACATCAACCGCTGCGCGCGCGCGCTCCGCAAACGACGCGTCGACGCCGGCGCGCTCACGCTCGCGTCCCCGGAAGTCCGGTTCGAGCTCGACGCGTCGACGCAGGACCCGCTCGACGTCGCGATGTACGTCACCAGAGAGGCGAACCAGATGGTCGAAGAGATGATGCTCCTGGCCAACGTCGCCGCCGCGGAGGCGATTTTGAAGGCGTTCCCCTCGCACGCGTTGCTTCGACGGCATCCGACGCCGGCGCCGCGGATGTTCGACCCTCTGCTCAAAGCGTGCGCGGCCGTGGGCGTCGACATCGACGCGTCGTCGTCCAAGACGCTCGCGGACTCGCTCGACGCGGCGCGGAGACCGGGGGATCCGTACTTCAACACGCTCTTGCGGATCGTCGCGACGCGGTGCATGTCTCAGGCGGTGTATTGCGTCAGCGGCGCGCACAGCGTCAACGACCGCGTGCACTACGGCCTCGCCGCGCCGCTGTACACGCACTTCACGTCGCCCATTCGTCGGTACGCGGACGTCGTCGTGCACCGGCTGCTAAACGCCGCGTTGGGGTTGGAGAGACCGGACGCGTCGTTGCAAGACGGAGACGCGTTGAAGGCGACGGCGGAGAACATCAACTCGCGGCATCGGAACTCGCAGTCGGCGGGACGCGCCTCCGTGGAGCTGCACACGCACATCTTCTTCAAGAAGAACAAGGCGGAGACGGACGCGCGCGTGATTCGCGTGCGCGCGAACGGGATCATCGTGTTCGTGCCGAAGTTCGGGATCGAAGCGCCGGTGCTCTTCGACGAGGACGACGACGACGCGGCGGCCGGAGCCGGAGCCGGGACCGGGGGTGGAGAAGAGAAAGAGAAGAGGCGATGCGCGCTGGACGAGGACGCGATGACGGTGACGGACCCGACGGGGAAGCGATGGCGCGTGTTCGACGCGCTGCGCGTGAAGATCGAGGTCGAGGAGCTCCCGGCGCGTCGCAGCCGGCTCGCGGTCAGAGTCGTTCGCGACGCGTGACGGGGAGGGGATCGCGCGCGGCGTCTCGCGACAGAAGTCTTCTCGCTGAGACGACGAAGAAGTACTAAGAATCTTTTAGCAGCTACGACAACAGACACCCTATTACCCTATCCCTAATTTTTTGGCGGCGCCGCGCCGCGCGTCTTCTCGAAGTCGCGTCGCGGCGCCATTTTCTACGCCTCCCTCTCCCCTCCGCGCCGCCGCGGGGGGGCGAGGAAGACCCTACGTCCTACGGTAAAGTTTTCCCTCGTTTTTTTTTTCCTTTTGTTTTTCGGTTCCCACCCGCCCCTCTCTTCTCCTCTTCACCCGAAGAACGGCGCGCCGCACGTGCACGTCTTCCGGTTCCCCATGCAGCACCCCTCCCACGACGGGTTCTTCTTCGCGAACGACGGCTCCGGCGGCGTCTCGAGCAGCCGTCGCTTCGCCGCTTCCACCGCCGGCTCCCCGCCTCCGCCCGGCGACTGCAAAAACGCGTAGTAGTTGAACAGCCGCACCGACTTCAGCGCATCGATCGCCGCGTTGTGCTGCTCCGCGACGTCGCTCCCGAGCAGCGTCTTCACGAGGTGGTCCTGCCCGAACACGCTCCAGCTCTTGTACTTTTCGTTCCACACGCGCCACACGCCGGCGAGGTCTACCATCCCCGCGAAGTCCGTTCCCTCTCTCAGGCCCAGCCACTCCACGTCCTTGGCGATGTTCTGCCCGACGAGCACCGCGTGCGGCGGGAGCGCGTTTCGCACCGCCGCGATCGCCTCCGCGAGCGAAACGCCGTGGGCATCGAGAAGCTCCGCGCTGAGGCCGGTCAGCGGCGTGAGGTACGAGGCGACGACGACGCCCTCCGGGGGTTTCACGTAGACGTTCAGGAGGCACCGCTCGTGCTGAGGGTCGAGGGTCAATCGTTCAAAGCGATATCGGGGTGGAGTTCAGGGGCGTCAGAAGCGGAGTTGAAAGGCCTTCGTCGAGGTGTGTCGGGAATTGAAAGCGAGGGACCCTGGGCGGAGAGAAATACACGCCGGGCTTTTAGTCCTCAAGGATCGGCGTTCACCACCCGGACGCGGTCGTGTGGGGACCGGCGCATAGAACGCACCTGGTCCACGAGCGCGATCTGCGCCACCTCTCGCGCGTTATGCTGCGTCCCGCTCGCGATGCACTCGACGTCGATGCTGAAGTGATTCGCGCCCTGGAACTGCGGCGGCGGGGGCTGCGGGGATCCGGACATCCTTCCGATCGACGGAGACGAGATCGTTGACGCGACGTCGCGACGACGCGACGCGGAAGAATTATCACGTCACCCGAGACGACGCGCGAGCGAGTCCGACGACGCCGCGAGCGGAGCAGCGCGGAGGGAGTGAGGCGTCGTGCGAGGCGAGGAGAGCGTTCTCTCTCGCGCGCGTGCGGTGCGGTCGAAGTGTGGCGGCGCGGCGCGCGGGAGCGCGAGCGTTCGTCCGCTTTCGGCGCCGCCAGTGCGAACATCCTCAGAGGTGTCACACTCTGGCAGGAAACTTCGACGCGACTGACGACGATGATGACTCGGACCGGGTGTCGCGCCGGGAGGGTCATCAGAGGGAGACGCGCGCGCGCCGTCCGGCGTCGTCGCGATGGCGACAGCGACGGCGACTCGACCCGCGGCGGTCGCGTCCGCGTCGTTGGCCTGTCGTCGGCGACGCGGGGCGAGAGAAGACGCGCGGCGGCGGCGATGTCGGAGGAGCGCCTCGAGGGACTTAATATTCGGAAAAGCGTCGCGTGATGACGATGATGCGTCGGACGATGCCGACGCCGCCTCGAACGCCGTCGCGACGACGACGCCGTCCGACGCCTCGCCGTCGCCCTCCTCGCTCGAATCTTCTTTCCCCCACGACGAGCGCGGCGTCCGCTTCGCGATCGGCGACGCGTTCTACCGCCGCGAGTCCGCGCAGGCGCGGGATCTCGCCGTCCTCCTCTCGCGCACGCTCGCGTCGCCGCCGCGCGTCCTCGACGCCATGAGCGGATGCGGCGTCCGCGCGGCGCGGTATCTGACGCAAGGGAACGTCGCGTTCGTGCACGCGAACGACGCCAATCCGGCGGTGACGCGGACGATACGCGCCAACATCGAGAGCGCGGTGCGCGCGGCGGACGCGGACGCGGACGACGACGCGAGGGCCGCGGCGACGGCGACGCGGCGTCAGCACGCGGTGACGTGCGAGGACGCGCGCGACGTCTTCGCCGCGAGCGCGTCCAAGTCGGCGTTCGACGTCGTCGACGTCGACTCGTTCGGGAGCGCGGACTTCGTCGACGCCGCGCTGCGGTGCGTCCGCGCGCCGGGGCATCTCTACCTGACGTCCAGCGACGGACTGGCGCTGAGCGGTAAAAACCCGGCGCGTTGCGCAGCGGCGTACGGCGGCGCGGCGATCGCGCCGAACGTTCCGGGGGTCAACGAGCACGGCTTGCGCGTGTTGATCGGTCACGCGGTGCGCGTCGCGCGCGATCGCGGGTTGAGAGCGACCCCGGCATTC
>Ga0181561_10003221_pt1 | contig 14357 bp, 9 predicted proteins | sample 011ome_19_FD_133760 | JGI IMG/M metagenome (GOLD analysis project Ga0181561, IMG submission 133760) | Coastal salt marsh microbial communities from the Groves Creek Marsh, Skidaway Island, Georgia - 011510BT metaG (megahit assembly) | ecosystem: Environmental > Aquatic > Marine > Intertidal zone...
TCGCGAGGGACGGCACGAAACGACGCGATGGTGGGCGAGGAGGAAGCACGTACCCCCCGTGCGGGGTGTTGCCGTTCGACGGGTTCGCGTCTTTTCTCGCGCCGCTCGCGTTTATATACGCGCACCCGGCGGAGCTGTTGGACGTCTTCGAGCGGATGTACGCGCGGTATTTCTGCCGTCTGCACGTCTTGAGCGACGAGACGTTCCCGTCTCCCGCGCTCGTTGGTCTGCTCCGCGCGTTCGAGGACCTCGCGCAGAGGCACGAGCCGGCGCTGTGCTTCCACTTGTTGTCGATCAACGCGCCGGCGGCGACGCTCGCGTCGGCGTGGATCGTGCACGCGTTCGCGCGGCACCTCGACGCGACGCAGACGTTGCTGCTGTGGGACCGGATCGTCGGGTACGACTCCGTGCTGCCGATCGCGGTCGCCGCGGCCGCGGTGATCGCGTTCAGGAAGGACGCGCTGATGCGAGCGGCGAGCGCGGAGGAGGCGCGAGAAGCCGTGGAGGATCTGAGCTCGCTGCAGATCGTGCCGCTGCTGCAGGCGTTTTTGTGGCGCGACGGCGACGGCGCCGACGAGCGACGATAGGTACTAATAGTCTAGCTAGTAGCCGCTACGATAGTCAACAGCACACTAAGTTACCCTTAAGGAGAGACGCGCGCGAGCGCGATGGCGCACACGACCGCGTCCACGACGTCTCGTAACTTCTCCGCGGAGGCCACCGCGTTGTTGGCCATGATAGCGAACGCGACGTTCCCCAGTCGCGGATCCGCGTGCGTCTCGAAATACCCGCACAGCGACGCGACGCCGGTCATCGTCCCCGTCTTCGCGCGGACGACGCCCTCCGCGGGAGTGCCCGCGAACCTTCCAGCGAGCGTCCCCGTGCGCCCGGCCACGGGCAACGAATCGAGAAGAAAACGCGCCGCGTCCACTTCCCAGTCGAGACGCGAGACGCGCTGGCTCAGCGCCGTCTGAATCGCGTCCGCGAACGCCCTCGGCGGCGCGAGGTTGTGCCTCGAGAGCCCGGACCCGTCCACGAGCCGCACGAGATCGCCGCGGAGACCGTACGCCTCCGTCGCCGCCATCGTGAGGACCTCCCCGAGGTCCGCGCCCGCGGGCGCTTTGCGACTGCGCGAGCGATCGCCGACGCGGACCCGAGGCAGCAGCGACTCCGCGAAGAGGTTGTCGCTACGTTCGAGGCACGCGCGCGCGACGTCCGCGATCGGCGCCGACGCGTGCGCCGCCGCGCGTCGCGCGTCGTACGACAAGTTTTCGAGATGTTCGCACGCGTGCACGGTCTCGTCGTCGTCGTCGTCGTCGTCGTCGTCGAGCCCGAGCGCGCGTCTCGCGAAGGAGAGGAACAGCGCGCGCGGGCTTCGAAATTCGCCGCCCGCGTTGCGATCCACGGTCGCGAACCACGACGGCGCCGCCGCCCACGGCCGCTCGAGATCGCCGACCTCCCACGTCGGATGGTGTCCCTCATGCCGCGCGTCGTACCCCGCCTCCTCGCTCGCGCCGAGGCGCACGCGTCGCACGTCGTGCCCGCGCGCGGCGCGGCGCGCGAGCGCGCCGAGGTCGTCCGCGGTGAGCGTGGGATCGCCGCTCGGGTGGAGACACAGCGTGTCCGACGCGTCGCCGCAGACGTGCGCGCTCGTCTCGAACGCGTCCTGCCCGAGCGCGACTTCGAGGGCGAGCCCGCACGTGAAGAGCTTGACGCACGACGCGGGCACGAGCGGCGCGTCCGGCGCGATCGACGCGAGCACCGCGGGGCCCGTGTGATTCCGTCCGCGCGGCCTCTCGCACAAGTACGCGATGTGGTTCATCCCGACGTCCGAGGTCACGACGCACCCCCACACCGCCGCGGGTTCCCGGCGCAGGATCGCCTCGATCCTCGCCTGGAGCTCCGCGACGGGGAACTCGGCGTCGCGCGACGCCATCGCGCGCGCGAGATCCCCTCTCTATGAAACACGATGTCTGTCTGTCGCGCGAGATTCGTAAACCACCACTACACGTGTAGGGTTCGGATTTAGGGTTTGGATCTGCAGTCCGGCATCTGCGTTCTCCCGATCCCCCCTCTCGGGCTTTTTCGGCCTCGAGCAGGATATTTTCTTACTTTTTCGCGCCGAAAGTAATCGGCGGCCGGCCATAACAACACGCGTCGCACACGACCGCACACCCCCCCTCGAACAGCAAGATCATGTTCGCCGTCGCTTCTTCTTCTCCCGCGCTCGCCGCGCGCGTCGCCCTCGGCGGCAAGCGCGTCAAGGCCAAGTCCGTCAGGTGCGCATCTTGTTTTCGTCGTCCCGCGTTAATTAATCTAATCGTCTCTCCGACGCGCGAAAAAGCGCGGCGCGTTTTCGCCGCCGGAGATCGCGTCCCCGCGCGTTTTCGCCGCCCTCCCGTCGAGGTATCCGCGGCGGCACCGTCTCGATCGAGCCTCGAAACGTCCGAAACGGCGGTCTTCGGCGAGATGAAGCGGTCGCGCGCGACGCCGCGGGGCGATTCGGCGGCGCCAAACGCGTCCCGGATTATGACTGCGGATATTTTGACGAAACGTCGGCCGCGAGGGGCTGACGCGATCGCGCCGTCCGCGCGCGCCGTTCCCCCGAGATTTCGTCGCCGACCAAACGACTGACCGCGTCCGTTCCGCTCGCCCTCGAAAAACCCCCGACGCGTCGAGCAGGACCGTCTCCCGCGTCCACACCGTCGCGAGGGCGTCCCAGGACCCGACCGTGAACGCCGTCGCGACGCCCCCCGTCGGCGAGGGCGAGAAGATTCGCGTCGGGATCAACGGCTTCGGCCGCATCGGCCGCCTCGTCATGCGCGCGTGCTTACTCCGCGACGACATCGAGGTCGTCGCGGTGAACGACCCGTTCGTCACCGCGGACTACATGGCGTACATGTTCAAATACGACACGGTACGCGACGCGGCGACGCGCCCGCCCGATCACTCGAACTCGACGCGACGACAGATTATTCCAATTCTCTTTCGATCTCTTCGCGCCGGCGCTCACCGCCCTCTCTCCCTCCGTCCGTCCTCAGGTCCACGGCCGCTTCGTCGGCGAGGCGAAGTACAGCGCCGTCGAGTGCTCCGACGAAGAGTGCCCGCTCGGCTTCATGGTCAACGGCAAGGAAGTCGCCGTCTTCGCCGAGCGCGACCCCGCGCAGATCCCGTGGGCGGCGTCCAACGTGGACTACGTCGTCGAGTCCACGGGCGTGTTCACGTCCCTCGAGGGCGCGCAGAAGCACATCGACGCGGGCGCGAAGAAGGTTGTCATCTCCGCCCCGTCCGCGGACGCGCCGATGTTCGTCATGGGCGTCAACTCCGACGAGTACGACGACTCTCTGAACATCGTCTCCAACGCGTCGTGCACGACCAACTGCCTCGCGCCGCTCGCGAAGATCATCGACGACAACTACGGCATCGTGGAAGGTCTCATGACGACCGTGCACGCGACGACGGCGACGCAGAAGACGGTCGACGGGCCGAGCATGAAGGACTGGCGCGGCGGACGCGGAGCGGGCGCGAACATCATCCCCTCCTCCACCGGCGCGGCGAAAGCCGTCGGGAAGGTGTTGCCGCAGCTCGACGGCAAGCTCACCGGGATGGCGTTCCGCGTCCCGACGCAGGACGTGTCCGTCGTCGACCTGACCGTCAGGATCGAGAAGGGGGCGACGTACGATGAGATATGCAAGACGATCGAGCTCGCCGCCGCGCCCGGCGGCGAGCTCGAGGGCGTCATGGGGTACACGGAGGACGCCGTCGTCTCCGCGGATTTCATCGGCGACGACCGGTCCTCCATCTTCGACGCGAGCGCGGGCATCTCCCTCTCCCCGAACTTCGTGAAGCTCGTGTCTTGGTACGACAACGAGTGGGGGTACTCCAACCGCGTCGTCGACCTCATGGCGCACATGGCCGCGAAGGCGCCGAAGAAGGTCGCGAAGTGAGCGACGTATGTATGTCACATAGGGCGAGCGCCCCGATTCTTTGTATTGAAAAACGCACGCAGCGAATGCGATTTTTTCGTTCCGACGCGACGCCAAACCGCGCCACGTCGCGTCTTATCGATATCCCGTGCGTCCCCGTCGTCGCCCACACTCGTCGTCGCGCGCCATGACCGCTCTCGCCGCCGCTTCCGCGCGCGTCGCCGCGCCCGCGCGCGTTTCGAACCGCCGCGCCGTCGTCGCGAGGGCGTCGTCCGCCCCTCCGTCCTCCTCCGCCGCGTCGAGCGCGATCGCGTCTCGCCGGTCCCTCGTCGCGGGCACCGCCGCGCTCGTCGCGTCGAACGCCGCGCTCGTCCGCGCGGCGTTCGCGGACGGCGACGAGGAGTACCGCGACGGCCCGGACGGGATCAAGTTCATCGACCTCGCGATCGGGAAGGGCGAGGAGCCGTTCGAGGGCGACACCCTGAAGGCGAACTACCAGCTGAACGTGAACGGGAAGAAGGTGGACTACGCCAAGTTTTTCGTCTTCTCGATCGGCACCGGCGAGGTCATCAGAGGCTGGGAGACGATCGTCGTCGGCGGCGGCGACATGACGCCGATGAGGGTGGGGAGCAAGCGGAAGGCGATGATTCCTCCGGAGTTGGCGTACGGCGCGAAAGGCGCGGGGTGCGGCGGCGACGGCGTGTGCCGGATTCCCCCGGGCTCGACGCTCGAGTTCACGATCGAGCTCGTGGGCATCGTGTGATCGATCGGAGCGGACCGATCGATCGATCGACGTCGTCGCGAGGAGAACTGGGTTAGCGGTCGTTACATTTTTTTATGCATGCACACGAGAAAGTGATGGACGCGTCGCGATCGCATCGCGCGTCGCGATCTAATCACGCGAGCGCGGCGACGGCTTTCTTCGCGGCGTCGTCCAGGTCGTCCGCGCTGACGATGTTCAGACCGCTCTCGGCGAGAATCTCCTTCCCCGCCTCGACGTTCGTGCCCTCGAGACGCACGACGAGAGGAACTTTGATCCCCACCTGCTTCGCCGCGTTCACGATACCGGACGCGATGACGTCGCACTTCATGATCCCGCCGAAGATGTTCACGAGCAGCGCCTTCACCTTGACGTCCGCGGTGAGAATCTTAAACGCCTCGACGACTTGCTCCTCGCTCGCGTTGCCGCCGACGTCTAAAAAGTTCGCCGGAGACGCGCCGTGCAGGGAGATGATGTCCATCGTCGCCATCGCCAGCCCGGCGCCGTTGACCATGCACCCGATGTTACCGTCCAGCCCGATGTAGTTCAAGTCGAACTTCCCCGCGGCGACCTCTCTCGGGTCTTCCTGCGAGTGCTCCCTCAGCGCGAACAGCTCGCGTTGGCGGTACTCGGCGTTGTCGTCAAAGTTGAGCTTGGCGTCCGCGGCGATGAGGAGCTTCTCGTCCGTCTCCGCGAGCGGGTTCACCTCGAGCATCGTGCAGTCGCTCTTCTCGAAGACGGCGTACAGCGCCTTGAGCTGCGCCGCCGCGTCGTCCGCGCTCCCGGAGACTTTCAACCCGCGCGCGAGCTCCAGCGCTTGATCCGTCGTGAGCCCCCGGTTCACGTCGACCTTCATCTTGATGATCTTTTCCGGATGGCTCTCCGCGAGGTCCTCGATCGAAGTCCCGCCCTCGCTGCACGCGATGATCATCGGCCCCGCGGACGCGCGGTCGAGAAGAATCGCGAAGTACATCTCGTTCACGAGCTTCATCTTCTCCGCGACCATGAGCGTGTTGACCGGCTTGCCCGCCGCGCCGGTTTGTTTCGTGACGAGCGTCTGGCCGAGCATCTTCTCGGAGAGCGTCTTGGCTTCCGCGGCGGGGACGATGTGCACGCCGCCCTTGAGCCCGGACGTGAACGTGCCGAGGCCGCGGCCGCCGGCGAGGACCTGGACGGGACGCGCGCGAGGCGAGGGTGGAAGCGAGCGCGGCGGCGGCGGGGCGTGGGGGGGGAGTCAGGGAGTCGGCGTGGCGTCTCGTTCGCTTTTTCGATGGAGGACCGAACTGAACTGCCGACCGAACGGGACGATCGCGCGAGCGAGGGACGGACGGACGCGCGCGCGCGCGCACCTGGCTCTTCACGACTACCTCGCCGGATTCGCCGCTGAGCTTCGCCGCCGCGGCGGCGACCTCGTCCGGGGTCGTGCACGCGATCCCGGGGGGGACGCGGACGCCGTACTGAGCCATCAGCTCCGCGCTCTGCGGGGTGGGGGGGCGGGGATCGGAGCTGGCGCGTCAGCGATCGTTCGGATCGACGGACGATCGAGGGGGCGCGCGTCGCGCGTCGTCGTCGCGCGCCGCGACCGACGCGGGTTCGGGGAATCAGCGCGCGCGCCGCGGTTCGATCGACGCGTGCCTGGTACTCGTGGATGTTCAGCCGGCGGATCTGCTGGAGCTGCGTCGCGGGGGACGCGACGCCCGCGCGGGCGCCGCGGCGAAGGGTCGCGAGCGACGCGCGAAGCATTGTTAGTCCGCGCTCGCGCGTCTCCCCGGGAGCGGGTCTTCGCGAGCGCGAGACGTGAAGCGCGAGACGATCGGCGTCGCGCGGGCGCGAGAGTGCGAACGAGGTGACGACGCGACGGCGGGGTCGATCGCGCGCGCGCGGAAGACTGCGAGCGTCGCCGACGCTTCGAGGCGACGCGGCGATGGTCGCCCGTTTAGAGTGTCAGACGTTGCGATTTTACCGGACAATCTTTCATCGGAGAGTTCGTCGTTTCAAGGGTGCATATGGTACAACGTCAGGTCGATTTCGTTGACACATCTACATCGCGACACAGCGCCTCGCGCGGGGGCCACGTAGCACTTCTGGCGTCATCGAGGGCGGTGATGCATGATATATGGCACAGGGTGATGCTGCGCGAGCGCGGGTAGCCCAGCGATGAATCTCGATGCCGCACGGCGCTCCTCGCCAACCCGCGGATGGGGCAAAAAAACCGAGACCTCTCGGACCCGTTCGCGTTTTTCAGGTAAAAAAATTTCTCCCTTACGCAGGGAAATATTTTTCGGCAGACGTCAGGGTCCGCGTGTTTATGCGACCATGGCGTCGTCGGAAGGTCGTGAATGACTTTATCATAGTGGGAAGAAGTGATCTTCGTGATGTGTATCATCAATATAAGTAAGAATATGACGTCGCTTACTGTCAAGAACACGATGTAATCGGCGCTTGAAAAGGCCAGTGGTCACTTTTTGCCAAAAACGTGCTGTCGCGTTTCCGTTCGAAAAACGCGAAAGATGGGTCATCGGGTCATCTGTCGACGACGCGCGCGCCGGCGGCGGAAGGTGATATCGCGCGGCAGAATCACGGAGAAAGTTTCTCTTGACAATGATATAGATCGATTTATTGCATAATATTGGGTCGCTTACCGTCAATATTATCGCGTAACATGCGCGCGAGGCGCTGTGTCGCGATGTAGTTGTGCGAACGAAAAACGAGTTGACGTTGTACCAAATGCACCCTTGATATGACGCGCTCGCCGCCAGCGCCAGGCCATCCAGCGCGAGATTCACAATTCGTCGGCGCATGCTGCGAGCGCTGTCGCGGCCGATGACGTCGTTCGCCGTCCGCCTCCCCGCGCCGCCGCGCCACCGCGCGACACCATCGCGCGCCGCCGCCGCGCGCGGGCCGCTCTGCCTCCGCGCGTCCTACGCGGCGTCCACCGCGGACGCCACGGAGACGATGGGATACGAGCGCGTCCCGGACGAAAAAGAAGACGTCGGCGGCTGCAACCTGCGCTGCGCGTCGCAGCGCGCGACGGAGAAGGTGGCGCGGATGCTCGCCGCGAGCGCGCGCGCGGGCGACGTCATCTGCCTGCACGGCGACGTCGGCGCGGGGAAGAGCGTCTTCTCGCGCGCGTACGTCCGCGCGGTCGCGGAGGACGCGCGACTCGAGGTCCCGTCCCCGACGTACCTCCTGCAGCAGGTGTACGACGCGCACTGCGAGCGCGACGCGAAAAATCCAAAGAAGCTCGCGAAGACGTCGCGGCCGCCGGTGCATCACTTCGACCTGTACCGCGTCGACGACGACCCGGCGCGCGCGGCGAAGCGCTTGGGGCTGAAGACGTCGTTCGCGGAGGCGGCGTGCGTCGTGGAGTGGGCGGAGCGACTGAGGCATCTGGCGCCGGCGCACCGTTTGGACGTGTACGTGTCGATGACGTCTGGCGCGCGCAAGGCGGGGCAGGTGGAGGTCAAGGTGAGCGACGAGGAGGACGAGGAAGAGGAGGCGGGGGAGGCGGGGGAGGATGGGGATGGGGAGGAGGAGGAGGAGGAGGAGGAGGAGATCGACCCCGCGTTCGTGGACGCGCGCCCGCGGTTGATTAAATTGCGGCCGCGGAGCCAGGAGTGGGTCGCGAGAGTGGGGCGAGTGCACGAGAAGCTGATGTACTCGCGATGAGACGAGCGCGCGGCGCGGTACCATCGCAATACTCGTACCTTTAGCACCGTACGATCGCGACGATACCGAAATTATCGATATAATCGAATCGAGGAGACGAGGGAACTCGTTCACGACGACCGCGCCGCCGTCGCCGCCGCCGCGTCCTCCGCATCCTCCTCCTCCTCCTCGAAGGGTCCCAAGTCGTCGAGGTCGTCCGGGCCCCAGTCGTCGTCGTCGTCGTCCTCGTCGTCGACGACGTCCAACCCCGCAGCCTCCGCGGCCGCGGCCATCGCGTCCTCGTCCCACTCGTCCCCCGCGCCGCCGCCGCCTTCGCCCTCCGCCCTCGCCGCCGCCGCCGCCTCTTTCCGCATCCGCCGCGCGAACGCTCGAATCAAACTCGCCTGCATCGGTCCCAACGTCTCCACCTCCGCGACGACGCCCTCCAGCGCGCCCGCGTGCACGGCGGCGCCCAGCGCGACGACCTCGTCCGGGTTCACCAACCCCGGCTTCACTCTCCTCCCGAACGTGTTCTCCACGAACCGTCGCACCGCGGGCGTTTTCGTCGCGCCGCCGACGAGCAAGATGTGATCGAACGGCCGCCCGGCTCTTCGACCGCCGCCGCCGTTTTTCTTCTTCGACGCGTTCGACTGCAGCGCCTCCAGGTTCACCCCCGCGGCGTCCGCGGCGATCTCCACGGGCAGCCGCAGCTCGCGCAGCACCCCCGTGCACACCTTCTCGAGCAGCGGCCGCGTGAGCGTCTTCTTCTTCCCGCCGGGCATGGGGACGTCCACCGACAACGCCGCCGAGAGTTTCTCCCGCGCGCGACGCGCCGCCAGCGTCGCGCCCCTCGGATCCACGCCCGCGCCAAGCGCCCTCGCCTCCTTCGAGAGCCACCGCGCGATTGCGACGTCCAAGTCGTCGCCGCCGAGGTGCGCGTCGCCGCCGGTCGCGAGGACCTCGACGGTGCCGCCGCCGACGTCGAGGACGGACACGTCGAAAGTGCCGCCGCCCAAGTCGAAGACGAAAACCGTCTCGTCGTCGTCGACGTCTGCGATCATCGGTCGAGGGTGTGCGTAAACGTGTCAGTGATGGCATATCTTGATTGGTGGATCGAGTACGTGCGCGGAGGAACGACGTCGTGCGCGCGAAGAGATGCGACGGGCAAAGTCCTTAAGGATCGGCGTCCACCTCGCCAACGCGGTCGTATGGGACGAGGTCTGGCTGGGGAACGCGCCCACGCCGTACGCCAACGCCGCCGCGATTGGCTCTCTCAACAACTTCACCTTCTCGAGCCCCGCGAGCTCGCCCGCGGCGATCGTCGCGTCGCACTGCGCGTCGTCGAAGTACGCGGGGACGGTGATCACCGCGCGCGTGATCTTCGCACCGCCCGCGAAGGCTTCCGCTGAGTCGAGGAGGCGGCGGAGGACGCGAGAAGAGACCTCCTCGGGCGTCAGAACCGCGTCCGGACCCAACGCCGGGCATCTGAGCCCTACGACGTCGCCGCCGCCGGCGGCGGCGGCGTCGCTCCCTCCTCCTCCTCCTCCTCCTCCTCCTCCTCCTCCTCGTGTTGCCGCCTTCGCGGCGACGACGTCGTACGGCACCCGCCGCGCGTCCTCCTTCGCGAGCGCGTCGTCGAAGCGCTTGCCGATGAATCTCTTCACGCTGCCGAACGTGTTCTTCGGGTCCGCGTTTTGCCGCCGCAGCGCGTCTCTCCCCACGAGCACGTCGCCGCTCGCGAGGTACGACACCACGGACGGGATCGTGTTCGCGCCCGTGGCGGGGTCCGGGACGACGACGGGCTCGCCGTCGACGACGATCGCGATCGCGGAGTTGGTCGTGCCGAGGTCGACGCCGGCGATCGTGGACGACGACGACGACGACGACGACGACGACGACGGCGGAAAAGTTCTTAAGGAACGGCGTTCACCACGCGAACGGGATCGTATGGGGACCAGTGTTCCCGCGGCGCGCGGTCGCGGTCTCCCTAAATCGCGAGCTCGAGACGCGGAGGACGCGAGGAGGCGACGCGAGGACGTCGACGGCGACGGCGACGGCGACGCGCGCGAGGTCGCGGTCGCGCCGGCGGCGCGGGCCGCGCACGCCGACATCGTCGTCGTCGCGCGCGCGAAAAAGTGCACTCGGGCGCGGGCGCGCTGCGCTGACTCGTCGCGTCAACGCGTCACCGGGCTGATGCTCGCGTGCCCTACGACGATCTCGGAGTTCGTCTCTCACTCCGCGACGACGCTCGCGCGCGAGCCCCGTCGGCGCTCGCTCGTCTCCCGTCGCGCGTCGCACCGCGCGCGTCGTCCGCCCGCGCGTCGGCGTCGCGTCGGGTCCCTCCCTCCCCGCTCCGCGCGGTCCCGCCAGATCTCATCGTCGTCGTCAGCTAACAAAACAGAACAACGATCTGATCCGGCGATGGCGTCCGAGGATGAGAAGATCGCCGCGTTCTGCGCGGTGACCGGCTGCGCGGACGCCGCGAAGGCCGCGTTCCACCTGGAATCGTGCGGCGGCGACGTCGACGCCGCGGTCGGCGCGTTCTACGGTGCGCGCGAGGAACCCTCCGATTCGACTCGATTCGCGCGCGGTCGTCGCGACGACCGACGCGCGGGGCGACACCTCGAACCGGCGCCTCGGATCCGTCCTGACGACCGCCCCCCTCCCTCCCTCCCTCCGCAGAAGCCGGCGACGAGCCCGCGTCCGCGCCCGCGCCCGCGCCCGCGGCGGCGGCGCCGACGCCCGCGACCGTCGCGTCCGCGTCCGCGTCCGCGCCCGCGGCGAGACGCGCGCGATCGAGCGGCGCGCCCTCCAACGTCCGAGGCTTCGGCGACGTCGGCGGCGGCGGCGGCGACGACGACGACGACGGCGAGAAACCGCAGGAGTGGTACACCGGCGGCGCGCAGAGCGGGTCGGTCGTGCAAGACCCGAAGAAGCCGCAGTCGAGGGAGGACAAGCTCAGGGCGATGCTCGACGGCGCGCGCGCGGCGGGCGCGGTCGACGGCCGAGAGGAGGACCTGGCGCGCGGCGGACCCGGCGGCGACGGAAAGAAGAGCGTCCGCGGCGGCGCGTTCACGGGCGCGTCTCGATCGCTCAACTCGGACGCCCCGAGCGATGGGGGCCCCGTCGCGGGCGCGGCGGCGACGCCCGAGCCGATGACGGGCGCGCCGGCGCCGCAGGTGCACACGATCACGTTCTGGGCCAACGGATTCACCGTCGACGACGGGCCTCTGCGAAACTACGACGACCCCGCGAACACGGCGTTCATGCAAGCCGTCGGAAGAGGCGAGTGCCCCCGGGAGCTCGAGCCCACGGATCGCGCGACGCCGATCAACATCAACCTCGTGAAGAAGGAGACGGACTACGAGCCGCCGCCGGAGCCGAAGTACGTCGCGTTTTCGGGGTCGGGGAGGACGTTGGGGGGGTCGTCGTCGTCCGCGGCGGCGCCGCCGCCGCCGCCGCCGCAGCCGGCGTCGGAGATCGCCCCGAGCGAGTGGTCCATCGACGAGTCCGCGCCGTCGACGTCGATCCAGCTCCGTCTCCGCGACGGCAGCCGCAAGGTGGCGAGGTTTAACCTATCGCACACGGTGTCGGACATACGGGCGTACATCGCGGCGGCGGCGCCGGCGTGCGCGAGCGGCGAGTACACGTTACAACTCGCGGGGTTCCCTCCGAAGCGGTTGACGGACGGCGCGATGAAGATCGGCGACGGCGGGCTCGCGTCCTCGGTCGTGATTCAGCGGTGAGAAGGGGCCCGCGGCGGCGCGACAGAAGACAGACAGACAGACGCGGAAGGGGGACCGGAGCGCTACGACGGGAGGGACCCGAGAGAGAACTGAATGATAAACGCGAACGACGCGAAACGAGACGCTTGTAATCTGAACGTCACTCGTCACTCGTCGAGACGCTCGTAATCTGAATGAACGTCAACACTCATCACGTCGCATCGATAAATAATAAGGTTAAGACCCCACCCCACCCCGCTAATGATAGATGTACTCGTATCAATTCATCCGCGGCGCGAGCGGCACGCGCCCGTCCGCGCCGACTCTCTTCGCCCCCGCGCCGCCGTTTTTCTCCATCGCTCTGTTGATGTAAATCGTCACCAGCTTTTGCTGCGCCGGCGTCAACGCGCCCAGCTGCGGGAGCAGCCAGTCCCCCAACCCGTCGTACGCCGCGACGAGCGCGTCGACGACAGCCTTCCTCACGTCCGCGCTCGGGGAGTTGAACGCCTCCACGAGACCCGGGATGACGTCCGGCGTGCGTCGCATGAGCTCGTCCGGCGTCGTCCGCGACACGACGGCGCAGAGCGATCGCACGGGCGCGGCGCCGCCGTCGCCGAGGTGCGGCGCGAGGAATTTCAGCGCGTCCGCGGGCGCGCACGCGGCGCACACGCCGTCGAGCGCGTCCGCGGCGTCCATCGCGGTCTGCGCGTCGTCGCCGCGAAGGTGGTCCACGATCCGCGGCACCGCGACAGCCGCGTGCGGCGCGAACGCGCGCGGCGACGCCTCGGCGAGGTCGCGCAACGCGAACAGCGCGCACGAGCGCGTCTGCGACGACGTCCCTTCCCTCGCGCCGGGCGCCAGCGCTTCGAACGCGATCGCGAGCACCTGCCCCGCGGCGTTCGCGCCGGGGGACGCGCCGTCGCGCAGCGCCGCGCGGATCCCAGGGAGCGCGCGCGACGGATCGCGAGCGCTCAGGCTGAGCGCCTCGGCCAACGCGTAGTCGGCGTCGGCGGACCCCGCGCCGACGAGCGCGTCGTCCGCGCGCGTCGTCTTCGCCGCGGACGCGGGTCCCCAATCCGCCCCGGGCGACGCCGCGTGAGCGCGGAGGCCCGCGGCGCCGTCCAGATCGTCGCGCGCGCGCGTCGGGGATGATAACCCGAGGCGTTCCATGGACGCTCGAAGCGCTCGCGACGCGACGTCATCCGCGGGGCCCGCGGCGCTGTCGCGCCGCGTCGGCGTGCGCCGCGCGGGGCCCGGCGGCGCGTCGACGTCGTCGTCGGAGTCCGAGGACGGCGCGCCGTAGCGACCGGAGGACGACCGCCGCCTCGCCGCGCCCGAAGACGCGCGCCTCGATCGATGCGCAGACTCCGCGCCGCCGCCGGAGACGTACGCGTGAAATTCCGAGTCGACGCTCGGCGCGTGCGGCGACACCGCGCGGCACACCGCCGCGGCGTCCGCGCTCGACAGCGACGCGAGGTGCCTCAGCAACACTCGAGCGTCCGCCCTCGCGTGTACCGCGGCGAGCCCCGCGGCGGCGGCGGCGCGCAACGGCGCGTGGCGGTCCGAAGTCAACGGCGCCACGCGCGCGACCCACTAAGGGTCGTTCCATACAAGCGAACGTCGGGGTGGAGTTGAAAGGCGTCAGAAGCGGAGTTGAAAGGCGTCGAGGGCGGGGATTGAACGCAAGGGATGGGCGGAGAGACGCGCCGGGCAAAGTCCTTAAGGAATGGCGTTCACCACGCGAACGGGGTCGTATGGGGACCAGTGTATAGAACGCACCTCGCTCAGCGCGCCGCTCCCTGCGCTCGCGGGCGACTTCCCGATCCCGGTCGGGTCCGTCCCGCCGCCTTGGCCGCTGAGGACGTACAGCGCGAACTCCAGGACGCCCGTCTTGGCGCGCGGCGCTTTCGCGGACTCGAGCGACGTCAGAAGCGCGGGGAGGAGCGCGTCCGCGGAGTGCGCGTCGCCCACCGCCGCGAGCGCCGCCGACGCGACGCCTCGCACGCTCTCCTTGGCGTCGACCAATCGCGGGAACAGCGACGGGCACAATCGCTCGAGGTACGGCTCGAGCGCGCCGCCGCACGCGGGGACCACCTCGACGAACGCCTCGAGCGCGCTGAGCGCGACGCGGTGGTGCGGGTCGGACAAGTGTCGGACGAAAAGGTTCGACAGTTTGTCGACGTGGGTCGTCGCGTCCGCCGCCGCCTTGACGCCGCCGACGCGAATCGCGCGCGCGAGCGCGTCGAAGACCGCAACCTTGGACTCCCACGCGACCGCGGCCGACGACGACGACGACGA
>Ga0181561_10003226_pt1 | contig 14348 bp, 6 predicted proteins | sample 011ome_19_FD_133760 | JGI IMG/M metagenome (GOLD analysis project Ga0181561, IMG submission 133760) | Coastal salt marsh microbial communities from the Groves Creek Marsh, Skidaway Island, Georgia - 011510BT metaG (megahit assembly) | ecosystem: Environmental > Aquatic > Marine > Intertidal zone...
CTCGGCGCCGCCCATGCGCCGCACCGTCACCGTCGACCCGACGCGCGGGACCCACGCGGGTTCGTCGATGCTGTCGAAGCTGTCGAAGCTCACGCCGTCGTCGTCGCGCGACCGCGCGTCCTCGGGGTTCCGCCGCCGCCGCCGGCGGCGGCCGGGGACGGCGTCCCCGGTGGCCGCGTCCAGGACCCAGCCGTCGGGCATCAGCGCGTCGGCGGCGGCGTCGATCGCCTCGCGCGTCGCCGCCGCCGCCAGGACGCTCTGCGCCTCCGCCGCGCCGGCGACGCCGCGCGCCGCCGCGGCGTCCACCGCCAGGCTCGCGCGCAGGGGAAGCCGCGCGGCGCCGCGGCGCGTGACGTCCGCGTGCAGGTCCCGCGCCCTGTCCAGCGCCTCCAGGGCCCTGGCGGCGCGCACCTCTTGCACTCCGCGCTCGCGCTCCAGCGCGGAGGCGAGCTCGGCGAGGTCCTCGCCGGCGTCGGGGTCGGCGCCGTCGGCGGCGCGGCCCCGGCGCCATCGCCGCTCGGCGGCTTCGGCGAGCGCCTCCTCCAGTCCCAGGCCTCTCGCGACGGCGAGCGCGTTGGACTCGCCGGAGGTGCCCCACAGCAGGCGGTACGTCGGGCGGAGCGTCGCGGTGTCGAACTCGACCGCGGCGTTCGCCGCGCCGGGGAAAGGAGGCGGCGCCTCCCCTTCGTTTTCGCCGCCGACGGGCGCGAGGAGGTCGCGCTTCACTCCGCCGGCGAGCGCCTTCACCTCCTCGTAGTGGCTCGTCGCCACCGTGAGCGTCGAGCGTTCCGCCGAGGCGCGGAGCACGGCGGCGGCCAGCGCAGCGCCCTCCGCGGGGTCCGTACCGCCGCCCGGCTCGTCAAGCAGGACAACCACGGCGTCGCGCGTGTCCCGCGCGGCGGCAAGGATGCGGCGCAGGCGCGTGAGGTGCGCGCTGAACGTGGAGAGCCCGCCGTCGAGGTCCAGGCTCTGCGCGTCGCCCAGGTCCGCCAGCACGCGCGACGTCCACGGCACGGCCGCGGTCTCGCGCGCGTCCGTCGGGAGGTGCAGGCCGGCGCGCGCCATGAGCAGCGCCAGCCCCAGGGCCTTGAGCGACGCCGTCTTGCCGCCTGTGTTCGGACCGGTGATGGCGACGAGCCGCGTGTCGGGCGGGGGACAGAAATCCACCGGGACGACATCCGTCGCCTCCGCGCGCGTCCGCACCCGCGGCGTCGTCACCTCCAAAGCCTCATCCTCCGAAGCCTCCTGCGCCTTCTCGGAGTCGTCACCGCTCTCCCACCCATCCACCTCCTCGTCCTCGCCCACCTTGCCGCCGCGCGGCAGCGCAGGCAGACGCGGCTGCAGCAGGAGCGGGTGCTGCATCCCGGGGAGGCGCAGCGCCGCGGAATCGCGCGCCTCGTTCCCGGCGGCGGCGTTCCCGGAGGTCTCGTTGCCCACCCGGAAGAGCCGCGGCGCCTTCGCCGAGAGCCAGTCTGCGTGTTCCGCGCGCGCGGCGGCGAGGTCCAGGTCCGCGAGCGCCTGCGTGGCGCGCAGCAGCGCCTCGCCGCGGTCCGCGCCCAGGACCTGCTCGGTGAGCGCGCGCAGCACGCGCTCGGTTTCCGCCTCCTCCTCGGCGGCGAGCTCCATGAGCCGGTTGTTCAGCGGCGTCGCCTCAGCGGGCTCCTTGAACACGGTCGCGCCCGTCCCCGAGGCGCCGAGCACGACGCCGTCCATCTCGCTCTGCGCGCCCGCCTTCATGGGGATGCACTCGCGCCCCAGCCTGCTCACCACCTGCGCGCGCTCGGCGAAGTTCTTGCGCGCCAGGAAGGCGGCTTTTTCCAGAAGCAGCGCGCGCAGGCCGGTTTCCGTTTCCCGCCGCGCCTCGCGGATCTCCCTCAGCGTATCGCTGGCGTCGTCACGCACGGTCCCGCCCGGAACGGCGACGCACCGCCGGATCTCGGGCTCGAGCGTCGCCGGAATCGATTCAAGGGGCTCAGCGAGGTCGCGGAGCGACTCCAGCGTCTCCGCCGCGAGCGCGTCTCCGGCGTCTCCGGCATCTCCGTTCTCGGTACGAGGCGCCGCGCCGAGTTCGGCGCGCACCGTCCCGGCGGCGGCGCTCGTCGTGGCGATGTCCGCGAGCGACCCGCCGGACAAGACGCGCCCCCGTCGCGCGCCCAACACCCAGGGCCTGATGTCCCTGGTGCCTTCGAACGCCTCCCTTTGTAATCGGCCCGCGCGCTTAAGCGCGGCGGCGGCTGTCGTCTCGGCCAGCAGACGCCGCGAGGCCTCGAAGTCAGCGCCGAGAGGGAGCGCGGGATCGCACGCGCGGTACCCGAGCGTCGTGGCCGTGAACGCGCGGACCTGCGCGCTGAGTTCCGGCCACTGTAAAAGCACGCGCGCCTCCGCGTCGAGCTCCTCGGGCGTGGGCTCGCGGCGCGCGTCCTCCTCGTCGTCTTCGCCCTCGTCGTCCCGCACGTCCAGGCCCATCGTCGCGTCCGAGGCCCTCGCCGCCGACACGCGCCACGTGGACGCGGCGGACCGACGAAACGCGACGCGCTCGCGAGAAGGACGCGTCAGCCTCGACGCGTGTCCCGCGAGCGCGAGCGAGGGCGCGGACGCCATCGCGGTGGACGCCATCGTGCCGCCTCGCCGCGCGAACTGTGGCGTCGACGTCATCGCTCGAAACGCGGATAAAGCCTGCTCCGAAACGCGCGTTCTCGGAAAAAGTGCGAGGGCTCTCACTGTCGAGGGCGCGCGGCGCTGGCGGGATGCGGCGCCGCGCGAAGGGAGGCGCGAAGCGGCGAGGCAAAATCTCGCACGCGAGAGATGCGCTCGGGTCTACGCCGAAGGGCCCTCACAACTTCGTCTCCGAAGCTGGCCCCGGGTGCGTCATCGCGCACGGGGTGGATGCGCCTTGGTGCTTGGGGCACGAGCGCATCGACCCGCGCGATTACGACGCCGACGCGGTGTTCCCCGACCTGGCGGTGGACCCCGAGTCGGGCATTCTGTCCGTGGTGAATGCCTCCGGCAAGGCGCGCGTGGCGTACGTCACGGTGTACGACCACCCCGTGCTCCGGGCGGACGGCACGCCGCACGCGCCGGGACGCACCGTGAACGCCGACGGCGTCGAACGCGAGTGCGTGACGTTCATCATGACCCTCCCGCCGCGGACCATCATGCACGCCGCGCGCCTCGCCGACGTCACCGCCGAGATTGACAGCGACGTGCAGGACTGGTCCACGCACCCCGCGCCCGAGGACGAGCACCCGCTCGCGTTGGGGTTCCCGCTGGGGTCGAGACCCGGCGGAGACTCGGAAAATGCCGCGCGTCTTGACGCGTATCTCTGCACGCAGGGCGAGAACGGCGGGTTGACGCACTTCTTCTCCGGGAACTTGCACGCCGTCGACTTCCGGTGCCCGGTCGGGTGCGAGGTGCTCGCCGTCGCGGACGCGGAGGTGGTGGAGGTGCGGGACGAGGAGACGGTCACGGGCATCGCGACCGCGAACCTGTTCCGCTGGAACAGCGTGATGCTGAAGGTGGAGACGCGCGACGCGGATGACGAAAAACCAAACGGCGGCGACTTGTACGTGGAGTACGTGCACGTCGCCGCGCGGAGCGCCTGCGTCGCCGTCGGCGAACGTGTGCGACGGGGCCAAAAGATCTGCGCCAGCGGGAGCGTCGGATTCTCGCCCGAGCCGCACCTGCACTTCACCGCGTTCCGGTCGCGGGACCCGGCGGCGCCCACCGTGCGCGTGCGGTTCGCCGCCGAGCCGAGGCGGAGGCGGCGGGAGAGCGAGGGCACCGCCGACGCCGCGAGCGCGAAATCGGCAAACGCATCCTCCGACGCGTCCTCCGAAGACGGCGCGACCTTTTCGCCCGTCGCCGGGCGGTGGTACGACGCCGCCGGCGAAGCGCCCGCGCCGCGCGACTCGTGACGTTTTTTTTATAGGATAAACGAAAGTATTATTCGCGCTCGGGAAGAGCGTCCACCGGCGCGCGCGCGCAACATCAAAATATGGTAGCTACGTACAGCACCTCGCTTCTTTCAGTCCGCCTGCAGCTTGCGGAGGAGGTTGGACCCGGTGAGCGCGGCGCCGAAGCCGACGACGGAGACGCCGCCGACGACGGCCTGCGCGGCGATGAGCGCGGCGGAGTCGTCGGGGATGGCGTACACCGCCGCGGAGCCCGCGGCCGCGAGCACGAAGCCGAGCGCGAGGATGGTGCCCGGCGCGCCGCGATCGTAGATGAGCGCCTCGCCCTTGCTCAACAGGCCAGCCTTCTCGATCTGCGACAGCGACACGGAGTCGGCGATGCCGAGCAGGCCGAGCTCCTCCGCGGCGGTCACGGCCTTGCCGATCAGGCGGAGTTCAGCAGCCTTGCCGATGACCTTGGGCTTGGTCTGCTTGGCCGCGGCGAGCACCTGGGGGTCGGAAGAGGCACGGAGGTGAGCGCGGCGCGACGGTTCGCAGCGCGCGACGGACGGATAGACGACGACGACGATGGCGGAGGCCACGCGGGGGGGAGAGACGCACCCGGACGTCGCGCGCGCGGCGGGCGGTCGTCGCCTTGCGGGCGACGACACGCTGGGAGACGAGCGAGGCGGACATGGTCATGGAGGCCATCTTGACGTGTTCAGGCGGCGTGTCGAGTGGCCGCGGCGCGCCTCGACGACGAGAGAAAGCGTCGCCAGGGTGGCACTCGACGAGGCGGAGAACGCGCGTTCGCTCGCCGGTTCGATTTCCTGCGTCTGCTTCCCGCTGCGGACCGTGAGGACCTTCTGAACTGTCGGCGCCAGCGCTTGTCTCGGGACCGCGGAGGCTGTCGCGTCAGACGCCGACGACACGCGCTCGCTCCGGCACGTTCGCGCGCGCGATGGGAGGTCCGACGACCGTGTTCGTGCGGAACCTGCCGTACACGTGCACGGATGCCGGGCTGGAGGCTGCCTTCGGCGAGATCGGCCCCGTGAAGGAGAGCTTCATCGTGGCCGAGAAAGGCCCGGGCGGGCAGAGCAAGGGGTTCGGGTTCGTGCAGTTCGCGCTGGCCGAGGACGCGGCCGCGGCGGTGGCCAAGAGCAAGCAGTTCAAGGTGGACGGCAGGCCGGTCACCATCGACGTCGCGAAGCAGAAACCGTCCGCCCGGGGAGGCGACCGCGGCGGCGAGAAGCAGGCGCCCGGCGAGAAAAGCGGCGGCGGCGGCGGCGGGGATGCCGACGCGCGTCGCGGCGGCGACGACGGCGCGGAGAGCGACAGCGACGCCCCCAAGACCAAAGCCTCGGATGCGGCGCGACCGAAAGGACCGCCCGTCTCGTCCTCGGGGCGTTCCGCGGGCGGGGCAGGGCCCGGCGCGCCGCGCGCCCGCCGCAAGCGCGCCGGGGAGGACGACGCCGATGCGATTCACCCAGCGCTCAAGCCGTCTCGCGCGGCGCGCTCGGTGGCCATCGCGGGCCTCCGTCTGGCGGGCGAGCCCGAGGGGATCGACCCCGAGGCTGCTCTGGAGGCGGCGCGCGCGTGCGGGAAGGTGGAGGAAGTGCTCTCGCCCGCGCCCAAGCTGGTGGTGGACGCGGCGAAGCTCAGGCACGACGGCGCGACGCGCGGCGTCGTCGTCGTCGTGTACGCCTCGGACGCCGTCGCGCGCGAAGCCGTGACCGCGCTGCACAGGTCCATGCCCGGCGTGGGCAAGCGCAAGGCGCAGAAAGTGCGGGGCAAGCTCAAGGCCGGCGCGGCCGGCGACGGCCCGGGATCGAACCCGGGAGGTTCTGGTGCGGCGCCGGACGCGCTGGCGTCCGTGCTGTGGGCGCGGCAGCTCGGCGGGTGCGAGGGCGCCAAGCCGAAGAGCTGGCGCGTGATCATCCGCAACCTCGCGTTCAAGGCGACGGACGAGGATATCCGGTCGGCGTGCTCCGAGGCGGGGTTCGTGTGGGACCTGACCGTGCCGCGGGACTTCCACCGCAAGCCCAAGGGGTTCGCGTTCGCGGCGTTCACCGCCAAGGCGGACGCCGAGCGCGCCGTCCGCGAGGTGAACGGCGCCGCCATCGCGGGGAGGCAGGTGGCGGTGGACTGGGCGCTCTCCAAGCACTCCTACGCCGAGGCGAAGGCGAAGGCGGAGGCGGAGGCGGAGGCGGCGGAGGGGAGCGACGAGGACGAGGACGCGTCCAGCGGCGAAAGCGACGGGGAGGAGGCGTCCAGCGGCGAAAGCGACGACGACGACGACGATTCCGGTTCCGAGACGGACGACGACGACGACGACGACGACGCTTCTTCCGGCGACGACGCCGCCGCGAGCGACGACGAGGACGATGCCGAGGACGACGCGACGGAGGGAAACGACTACGAGCACGCCGATCGCGCGGACGGCGAAGCTCCACCACGAACGAGCGAGGATGATGACTCCATGCTTCGTCGCGTGATGCTTCGCGTGATGGAGCATCCGGACGCCGCCGAGAACCCCGCGGAGACGCGCGACGCCGACGCGCGTCGCGGCGCGACGCGGCGCGAGGCTCGCGAGGCGCAGCGCGAGGCGAGACTCGAGGCGAAACGAAAACTGAAGGATGCGCGAGACGAGGCGAAGCAGGAGCGCGCGAGGCGCGTCGCGGAAGACGTCGTGAGCGAGGACGACGAGCCCCCTCCGCTTCCCGGCGCCCTAAACACGAAGCGGACGACGCCGCCCGAGGCGGGCGCTTCTGTTTTCCTGCGCGACGTGCCGACAGAGGTGACGAAGCAGGAGGTGTACGAGCGCATGCGCGCGTTCGGCGCCGTGCGCTCGTGCCGCCTGGTCGTGGACAAGGCCACCGGCCGGCCGAAGGGCACGGCGTTCGTGGACTTCCACGAGCCCCGGTCCGCGGCGGCGGCGGTGGCGGCGGCGGAGAAGGAGGAGGGCGGCGGCGTGAAGCTCGCCGGGCGGCGCCTGGCGGTGGCGCTGGCGGTGAGCGCGTCCGAGGCGGCGTCGCTGGCGGAGAAGCGGTCGAAGGAGAGCCTCGTCGGCGGCCGCGCGAAGCGCGACGGGCCGCGGGACAACCGCAATCTGTACCTCGCGAGCGAGGGCCAGGTGCACGAGGAGGGCCCAGCGGCGCGCGGCGTGTCTCAGACGGACATCCAGAAGCGCCGCCGCGCCAAGGAAGAGCAGGCGATGAAGCTGAAGAACCCGAACTTTTTCATCAGCAAGACACGCCTGCAGGTGCGGAACGTGCCCCTTGAGATGGACCAGAAGCAGCTCAAGCGCGTCTTCTTCGACGCCGTCAAGCAGCGCGCCACGCAGGCCAACCCGAGGGTGACGCACGCGAAGCTGCTCTTCGACCCGACGAGGCCGGACGCGAACGGCAAGCCTCGGAGCCGCGGCATCGGCTTCGTGGAGTTTGCCGAGCACGAGCACGCGCTGGCGGCGCTGCGCGCGCTCAACAACAACCCCACCACGTTCACGTCGCAGCGGCGGCCGATCGTGGAGTTCGCGGTGGAGGACGCGCGCGCCGTGCGCAAGCTCGAGCGGCGCCGCGAGGGCCTGGACAAGGCGCAGCGCGAGCGCGACGCCGAGAGGGAGGCGCGCGGCGAGGCGGCGGCGAGGGACGAAGCGGATGGGGCGAAAAAGAAGACGCGCGGGCAGAAGCGCCGCGAGCGCGAGCGCGAGGGAGACGCGGGCGCGGCCAAGAAGCCCTGGGGGAACAAGAAGAGGTCTCTTTCCGGGGCGGGCGACGCCGCCGCGTCGGATGGCGCGCGCGGAGGCGACACGAAAGCGCTCGGGGACGGCGGTCGTCGCGGGGGCGCGACGACGCCGGCGACGAAGAAGCCGGCGACGAAGCGCCGGGAGCCGGCTTTCGTTCCCGAGCGGAAGCCTCCGCGCGAGGCTCCGAAGAAGCGTCCCCGCGAAGGCGACGCGGCTCCCGCTCGCGTCGCCGGCCGCGGGCTCGAGCGCAGGGACGCGACGGACGACCTGGTGGACCGGCACGTCGCGAGGGCGCGCGCGGGCGATGGTTCGCGCGGCGCGAAACCGGCCAAGGCGCTCGGGCGATGGTTCGACTACTGACGCGTGTCACGGTACCGTACGATCGTATCGTGACGCCCCGGAAGACGCGGAAGACGCGTCCGCGAGAGCACCGGCGTATCACCGACCTATCTCCGTATTAATACGCATCTACTATGCCCGCGTCCGCCTATATATGATAATACGTCTACGCGTACGCTTTCGCGCGAGACGGACGTGCTGGTGTTTTTCGATCCAGGGATTTTTCACTAAAAAAAGCGCGCCACTCCGGCGACGCACGTCCCACAGCTCAACGTCATCAATCACGTGAGATGTAGTCACAAGGTTGTGCATTTATGACTAGACTACTGTATTTAGTCGGAGATTCCTGTCTGTTGGTTGACCCGAAAACGAAAAATTTCCCGATTGTCTCGAGAGTAGTTCCCAGGATTTGTCCCTTTTCTTAGACAGTGGCGAGTCACCTGCCACACGCTGGCGCCCGCCGAAAAAACACCGGAGTCGAGAAAACGTCCGGTCTGAAACCCCAAGAATTTTCAGATATCGGAAGTCGGCCCATGTCCAAGAGGTGAAAAATTCCATTTTTTTCCGGTTTTCATTCAAGGGTGGCGGCGTTCGACGGTATTTCGAAGGGCGCGGTTGAACGATACTTGATTTTCTTGTGACTGGAACCCCATATCCAAAGCGTGAAAGAGCCATTTTCCCGCCAATTCGCGCTGGAAAAGCCTTTTGACTCCCGCTCGAGAGAAAACAATAGAAAACGCGAACTGCGCTTCGAAGGCTGTCCACTTCCCGCCCGCGCGCGACGCCCGTCCCGCCTCCCGAGTTCTCACACGGAACACATCCGTGCGCGCGACAGTACGCGCTCTCACTGCCTTTCCTCTCGACCTCCGGTCGTCTCGAAAGCTCTAGGAGCGCCAGCGTCCGCGGAAGCTCGACCGCGGCGATCGCGAAAGACCGACAGGCACCGTCAGCATCCGGCTCGGACCGCGCGGCAACCGTCCGCGCGCGCAGACCACCGAGGGCGTCCCGAGCGCCTCAGAACCAATCGTATCGCCCGAGCGAACGCTCGTGCGCGTCGATTTCCCCGAACGACCGCATAGACATGTGCCCCCCCCCCGGCTCCGGCGACGCCAACGCGCACGCCTCCAGGCACCAGGTGGTGGTGATCGGCGGCGGTATCGCCGGGCTCACCGCGGTCAAGGTGTGTCAGGATCACGGCGTCGACGCGCACGCGTTCGAGCGCACCGAGCGCGTCGGCGGGGTATGGAACCACACGTACAAAAACGTGCGTCTGCAGCAGCACAAGGATGATTTCCGCCTGAGCGGCACGGAGTGGCACCCCGGGGTGAAGGACTTCCCCGACGCCAAAGCCGTGGAGGCGTACGTCGGCAAATTCGTCCACGAGCACAACCTGCGCGGGCGAGTTTCGCTCGGCGTCGAGGTCGTCGCCGCGACGCGCGTCGCGAAGACCACTTCCGTGACCGCGGACGCGATGGGAAACGAAAACGCCTCGGATTCGCGAGAGGAGTGGAAGATCGAGCTCTCGGACGGTCGCGTCGTGCGCGCGGAGCACCTCATCGTCGCCACCGGCGCGCTCGGCAAGCCGAAGATCGCCGCCGACGCGTCGGCGCTGTTCGACGAGGCGTTTTCGGGCGAGACGCTGCACTCTTCGGAGTACTACGACGCCGAGCGCTTCCACGGCAAGGACGTGCTGGTGCTTGGCGGCGGGTCGTCCGCGGTGGAGATCGCGGTGGACCTGGCGCGCGCCGCGGACAGCACCACGATGTCCATCCGCGGCGACGTGGACTGGGTCTTCCCCAGGCACGGCGCCTTCGGCCAGTCGCTGCGCCTCTGCGGCGGCGGCGACGACAAGCCGCTGTGGGTGCGCAACCTCGCCGCGCGCGCGACGTTCCGCCTGAAGCACGGCAAGCTCGCGCGGTACGGCATGCAACCCAAGGGCGCGCCCCTGAACCGACGTATCGTGGTGTCCGACGAGTTTTACCCGCTCATCGCGCACGGCGCGATCCACGTCAACCGCGGCGGCGTCAAGAGCGTCGCGGGTGACGTCGTGACGTTCCAGGACGGCTCCAAGCGCCGCTTCGACGCCGTCGTGCTCTGCACCGGGTACGACGTCGCCACAAGCGCCAGCGCACACCCGTACCTGAAGGAGCACCTCGCGAGCGTCGCCCGGATCTCGGAGGAGGCGAGCCTGCAGTTTTACCTCGGGTGCTTCCTGCCCGACGTCGAGAACTGCTCGTTCATCGGCGGGTGCTTCGGGTTCGCCGCCGTGCCGCGCATCGCCGAGCTCCAAGCGAAGGCCGCCGTGAACGTCATCGCGGGCGTGCGTCCCTTGCCGGACGCGGAGACGCAGCGGCGGCACATCCGCAGGGCGTTGGCCTTCCACGTGCAGAAGGGGAACACCAACGTGTACACGGCCAACGCCTACTACCGCGAGCTGCTCGAAGCCGCCGGCGAGATGCGCAGCGCGGGCGCCGTGCACCTCGGCGTCAAGGCCAAGGGCCTGGGCGCGGTCGCGGGGCTGCTCGGGCTCGGCGCCAAGGTGGTTCACGCGGCGTGCCACCGGTCGAGAAGGATCAGGGACCGCCTGGAGCGCGAGAACATCCACGTCGACCTCGGCCCGGCGGCCAAGGCGATGGGCGCGAGCGCCGCCGCGCTGTTCGCGGCGGGCGGGGTTCTCTCTCGCTTCGGGCGCGCGAAGGGCGCGACGCCCGAGTTGGTGTCTCAGATGCCTCCCGAGACGGGCGAGAAGGTGGTGTCGGCCATCGCGAAGCGCAACGCGGCGGTCCACATCCACACCTCGGACTCGGTGCTGTCCATGGGAAGCATCGGCGGCGAGTCGAGCGCGTCGTCGTCGGCGCCCCCGCCCATGTCGCCCGGCTCGCCCGCGCCGATCAAGATGGCGGAGGACACCACGAGTGAGGGCCAGAAGATCGCCGCGTCGCGGTTCAAGACCCCCAAGGAGGAGGTCAAGGACGCGTACGAGAAGTGGGCGGACGCGTACGAGCACGATTCCCTCGAGAAGCTCGGGTTCGCGTCCCCCAAGGCGTGCGTGGAGACGTTCCTCAAGTTCTGCCCCCCCCAGGGCAAGGACGTGCTGGACATCGGCGCTGGCACGGGCGTGCTGGCGAACATGATCTGCCAGCGCGGCATCAAGGCGAAACACTTCGATGCCATGGACCTGAGCCCGGGCATGCTGAAGCACCTGGTGAAGAAGGGCATCTACGACAAGGTGCACGCGCACGACATGAGCAAGTACCCGTGGCCGTTTCCGTCAAACACGTACGACGGCTCGATGTGCAACGGCGTGCTCATCTACGTGGACGACCCCGACTGCCTAGACGAGTTCGTGCGCGTGATGAAGCCCGGCGGGATCTGCGTGATCATGTTCCGCCACGACGGGTACCCCGACTACGAGGCGAAAGACATGCAGCTGCGCCGCGAGGGCAAGTGGGAGCTCGTGCACAAGACGCCCGACCAGCGCAACTTTGACAACATGGAGTTCGGCGAGAACAACGAGGAGGATGTCATTTTTAACCAATGGGTGTTCCGCGTGTTAGAAAACAGCGCGGACGTCGAGCTGTGATGAAGGGAGGACTCTGTGTGACCCATCGCTCGACGAAACGGCATCGCGCGACTGTATCAAGTCGCACACGAGGGTGCGCGTCAGACACCCTACCTTGGGCCTTATTGCCCTAACCTGGGAGCTCGCGCGCCCCGCGCTGAAGACGAGAGAATCGAAGACGAGAAAAAACGAACGTACTATTACTAAAAATGAAAAACGCGTCGTCGTCTGTTGAAGAAACGCCGCGTCGTCGCGCTCGCGTTACTGTTTTCTAGAAGGCCTATTTAGCTATAGGGCGCCACACCCATCGCCCTTCGAATCTATGGCGTGCTGTCGGCATCGCGTTACGTCTCCGGCATCCGTCTCCAGCGTCGTTTCCAGTGTCGCCGCAGGTCCCCGGTCCCGGGTCCCGAGCCGCTACGCCCGCCCGTTTCGGTTCGAGAGCTTGGACATGGTCGGCCGCTGCGGCGTACGGAGGAGCGGCGCGTCGTCGTCGCTATCGTCGTCGCTGTCGTCCACGAACCCGCCCAGCGGGGCCATGGACGGCGTCGCGGCGACCGCACGCACGCTCGCCGGCAGTATGCACGGCGCGCACTGGTTCGCCATCACGGCGATCCGCGCCAGTCTGTTGACCCAGGGCGGCGGCGCCAGGCCCGTCAGCTCCGCGCACATCGCCTCCACGAAGACGTTACAGTTCCGCTCTAGCAGGTGGTACGTGTTCCCGTGGAACTTGTGGTCCAGCTCCGCCACGACGTCCGCCACCTCCGCGGGGGTCATGTCCGTGTACCCCACGATCTCCGTGCTGCGGAAGCGCGCGGGCGGGGGCGCCTCCCGCGGCGCGGTCTCGAAGATCCCCGAGGAGGCGTGATCGTGCCCTCCGAACGCGTACTCCCGGCCGTGCACTTCCAGCCCGGAGTGAAAGATACCGACGCCGAGCAAGTACGCGTAGTCGTTGTACTCGTGCAGGTCATACACATTCACGGCCACCGGCGTGGGCATCGCGCGCCTCCGACTCCCAGGGCGCGCCGTGGCCTATGGAGAGATGCGGCACGGGCCGCGGGCTATATATTCCGAGCTCGTCTGGAACGAGGTGACATCAATTAAAGTCATTTCGCGCGGCACGTGCACCCGCCGCGGGGGTTTTAGGCGCCCATCGCAGCGCACATTCGCGGGTTCGGGAGACGCGCGAGCTTTCACGGGACTTCTGGCGCTCTGAATCACCTCGCGACGTCCCGACCCGACTTCGAAGACACGGTTCGTCTGTGAGACTCGAGACACCTCTCAGAGAAGCGCACGTTCAGCGAGAACGACCGGCGTGCGCGCGCGTTGGACTCTGGACCGCACCGCGACCGCCCCGAGCGCCATCTCGAGACGATGACCATCCGTTTCATCTTGCTGGTGAACAAGCAAGGCCAGACCCGTTTGGCGTCGTACAACGAGATCGTCCCCCTGGAGGAGCGGCGACAGATCGAGGGCGAGATCGTGCGCAAGTGCTTGACTCGGTCGGACAAGCAGTGCTCGTTCGTCGAGCACCGCGGGGCGAAAGTGATCTACCGTCGGTACGCCAGTCTGTACTTCCTGGTGGGCGTGGACGAGCACGAGAACGAACTCGCGATGTACGAGTTCATACACTGCGCGGTGGAGACCCTGGACCGGCACTTCGGCAACGTGTGCGAGCTGGACATCATGTTCCACCTGGAGAAGGCGCACTACGTGCTGGACGAGATGGTGGCCAACGGCGCCGTGCTCGAGACGAACAAAGCCGTCGTGCTGGACGCCGCCACCAGGTACGCCGCGGATAACCAACGCGAGAGGTGAGAGAGACGATAGTTGACGGTACGTCGTACGTGTTGTGAAACGAACGACGTATTGTACACACGTCGCAACGCTCGGTGTACAACGCGCTTCGTGGGGTGTACATGTGACACGCGAGCTAGCTAGAGTAGGATGTACGCGGGTATCTACCACCGCGCGGATCGATCGAGAAGCGTCATAAGACTTTGTCGAGGCGGTCCGCCGCGGCATCGGACGACGTCGACCCGTCGGCCGCGAAACGTTCGCGGCCGGCGGGCCCGCGCCGTCATATCCCGCCGTGGCTGCTTTTTCCGCCTCGGATCAGCAGCAGCACGCGGCGCGCGTTCCCGGAGCTCAGCCGGTTCGTCTTCACGCCGTACGCCGCGAGCGCGGCGAAGGCCAGGAAACACGCAGCCTTCGCCGGGCGGCTTTCGTTCCCCGCCGTTCCCGCCGTTTTTTCGCGCGCGAACCGTTCTTCGTCGCCCCGGGGCGCGCCCAGCGCGGACTTCCCGTCCCCCAGCTCCAGCCTCGGCGCGCCCACCCCGTGGAAGTACACGGTCAGGAACGCCGCGACCGCCTCTTCGTCCCACCTCACCGCCTCGTCGGCGCCGGCGAGGTCGTTCGCGCCGGCGCCGGCGGCGACGTCGCGGCACGCCTCGCAGGCGGCGTAGGCCGGCCACTGCGCCTTGGGAAAAGCGGGGTCGCCCGAGCCGGCGCCCTCGCCCCTCGCCTCGCGCGCCGCCAGCCGCGCGTTGACTTCGTTGTGCGCCCTCCACAGCCAGAGCTGCGCGTCGCGCGCGGTGACGATTTCGCCGCGCGGAACCTCCGCGGCCATCGCCAGGAAGTGCGCGCGGCAGTCGTCGCACGGGAAGAAGTGCTCGATCCAGCCCGTCGTCTTCTCGAACCACGCCGCGCCGCCTTCGGGACCCGGCGCGCGCGCCGCCAGCGCGTGCAGAAGCGTCCAGAGCCCGCACGTGTATCCGCGCGTGCCCTCGACGCTGCCCGCGCACGAGCGCCA
>Ga0181561_10003227_pt1 | contig 14344 bp, 8 predicted proteins | sample 011ome_19_FD_133760 | JGI IMG/M metagenome (GOLD analysis project Ga0181561, IMG submission 133760) | Coastal salt marsh microbial communities from the Groves Creek Marsh, Skidaway Island, Georgia - 011510BT metaG (megahit assembly) | ecosystem: Environmental > Aquatic > Marine > Intertidal zone...
CGACGAAACGGATGAAGGACTTCGCGCCGGGCTCAAACGAGAAGGTGCCGTGGAAGTGCGGCGGGTGCGGTCACGAGTGGGATGCGACGATCAATGCCCGCACGAACGCGAACGCCACGCACCCCAGCGGGTGCCCGAAGTGCGCGGGTTTCCACCTGCACGACCTCGAGGTGCACTGCGCTCAGAGCGACGGGCGACTGGATCATCTGCCAAGGGAGTGGGCGCATCCGACGAAGAGTATGAAGGACTTCGCGCCGGCCTCCAACGAGAAGGTGCCGTGGAAGTGCGGCGGGTGCGGTCACGAGTGGGATGCGACGATCGCTAACCGCACGGCCACGCACTCCAACGGGTGCCCAGTGTGCAACCCAGGCGGCCGCAACCGTTTTGAACGCCAAGACGACCCAGTCGACGCGGCGCGAGTCTAGTAGCTAGACATCAGACGACGAGCTAGCACTCTATACTCTAGACTGTTTTACGCCGCGCGCGCTAACTAATCGAGCAAAAAACACGGGTCCAGGCTCTCGAACGCCCCGCCGACGTCCGCGTCAGGCTCCTCCCTCGCTACCTCCACCCCCAACGCCCCCCGCGCGGCGACCCACATCGCGCGCGCCATCGGCCCCAACACCCCGCGCGTCGCGAACGCGTCGTCCAGCTTTCGCGCGCGGTCGCGGATCGCCGCGTCCGGCGCGGGCGCGTCCGTCGCGAGCGCCCAGAGCGCCAAGCACGCGCGGCACACGGGCGCGAACGCGGCTTCGTGATTCGTGACGCCGCCGGCCCACGAAGACGCGTCCGACGTGGCGGATGATGACGTGGCCGCAGATGCATGTGCTGACGTGGACAACAAAAGCGCCGCCGCGGCTTCCTCCGCGGAGCGAAGCGCTGCCTCTCGCGCGTCCGCGGCGGCGGAAGATCGCGCGACGCCGCCGCGTCGCAACGCGCGCGCGGCGAGCTGACTCAGCAGAAGCGCCTCCGCGTGATGATTATCCGCCTCGCGGTCGAACAGCCTGCGCACGACGCCCACGCCCGCGATCGCGTCTCTCAGCGCGGACGCTCTCACCGGCGGCCCCGAGCTCGTCTTGAATAAGAATCGCTCGAAAGGCGGCCACCGCGCGAGGCGGTCGGCGACGTTCGCGAACGCGACGCGGAGCGTCGCTTCCGTCTGCGCGTCGGACGGAACGCCGACGTCGGCGCGCGTCGCCGCGCGACTTGCGACGTCGCGCACGTCCTCGTCCTCGTCCTCCATCATCGTGAACGCGGCGAGCCACGCGCGGAGGATCGGCTCGCCGAGCGTCGGAGCGTTATTTTCTCCGACAGTCTCGTCCGACACTTTGGCGGGCGGCAGGCGCGAGAGGAGCGTCGACGCCGCGAGCGCGCTCGCGGCGGCGCGCCGCACGTCCGCGGGGCGCTCGGGGGACGCGCCCGCGGCGATGAGCCCCGTCAGCGAGGCGACCGCGGGCGGAGGGATCCCCCCGGTCGCCTTCGCCGCCGCTTCCCACCGCGCGACGCGTACCGCGGCGAGTCTGCCGAGGCACGCCAACGCCGCGCACCGCACGCGCTCGTGCGCGCCGCGACGCGCGATGGACTCGACGAGCCGCCACTCGTCGTCTTCCGATTCGTCCACGTCAGCATCTTCGGCATCTTCCACGTCAGCAATTGATTCATCATCACCGCCCTCGGCGGCTTCGCGCACGACCTCGTCGGACAAAATCTTCAACAGGACGCCTCGCGCCGCCGCGTCGTCTTCTTCGCGCTCGGGGGATATCTCGCCGCCGCGCGCGCGGACGTGCGCGCGCGCGATAGCCCCGGGCATCGTCGCGAACGTCGCGAGCGACCGCGCGAGCTTCGCGCTCGCCCTGGCGTACGCCGCGCGTCTCGCCTCGAGCGAGGCGACCGATTTCGAGGTGGAGACGCCGTTCGAGGGACCCGAACCCGAACACGATTCCGCTGACGTGGGATTATCCTGTGATTCGCTCGCCGCTTCCGTCCACGCCGCGACCAACCCCAGCGCGCGCCGCGCGCACGAGTGCCGCGTCTCCACCGGAAGCAGCTCGTCGATCAGGAACGTCCGCATCCGCGGCACGTCAAGCCCCGCGGCGGTCACCGCGTCGACCCCGCCGAGGTCGCGCAGCGCTTTCATCGCGCCGGCTCTGGCCTCGTACGGCGCGGTCCTCGCCAGGCACGCGAGCGCCGCCGACGTGGCGTCGTGCGATTCGTTCGATTCGTCCCCGTCCCGTTCGCGCCATCGCGTCGTCGTCGCGAGCGTCACGGCGACGCGCGCGGCGACCTTGCACCACGTCGCGTCCCCCGGGGAGACGGACGTTCCCATCCGCGCGGCAGCCTCCGCGCGTCGGCCTCCGCCGGAGAGCGCGACGAATCGACGCGCGCCGGCGGCGACGTCGCACGATCGCCGCGCGGTTTCGAGCAGCGCCGCGAGCGAGGACGACGCCGCCACGTCGGACGACACGTCGGACGACGACACGTCAGCATCATCCGCGAGCGAGAGCACCGCCTCGACGCACCGCAGCCACTCCGTCGCGACCGCGGCGACGGGCGTGCCCGTCGCGAGGTACGAACAGCGAAGCAACCCCTCCGCGGCGACGTTCGCGACGGCGGACGCGCCGTCTGCTTCTGCGCCCCCACCCGCCCCTCGCGCGGCGAGCACCACCTCGCGCGCGCACAGCAGCGCACCGTGCGCGGCGTTGTACCCGACGACCGGCCCGCCGCCGCCGCGCGAGCCGCGGCGCGGCGCGAGCTCGGAGAGGAGGTCGCCGACGACGGTCGCCGCCGCGCCCGGGTTCACGAGGGGCGCCAACGCGCGAGCCGCCGCGGCGCGCACGGCGTAGGGCCGCCCCGCCGCGCACCGCCGCACGATCGGAATGAAGTCCGACGGCGCGACGCGCGTGACGTCGTCTTCTCTCTGCGCGCGCGCCGCGGACGCGCGCAAGCGCGAGAGCATCGCGAGGATCGGGTAGAGGCTCGGGTGGAGCGCGCCGCGGGCGTCGAGCGCGTCTATACGAGCGAATGTCGGGGTGGAGTTCAAAGGCGTCAGATGGAGTTGAAAGGCGCCGAGGGCGGGTATTGAAAGCGAGGGATGGGCGCAGAGAGACGACGGGAAAAGTCCTTAAGGATCGGCGTTCACCACGCCGACGCGGTCGTATGGGGACCAGTGTGTGGAACGCACCTCCGGCGGCGGCGAGTTCGTCGAGGAGGAACCGGTGGAGGTCGCGGAACCTGTGGAAGAACTCATCCGCGGTGACGCCGCGTCGTCCCGTGCCGCCGCCGCCGCTTTTCGAAGACGCGGAGTCTGCGTTGTTCATGAACCCGCAGACTTTGACGAGGAGCGCGGCGAACGCGAGCGTCGCGGCGTTTCGAACCTGCGCGCGCGGCGGACGGACGACGCGGGGTCGGTCAACGCGCGAACGAAAATTGAAACCGAATCGATTCGACGCGAGCGGGCATCGGGGGCGGGTTCGAAGCCGCGCGGGGTCACCGCTCAGTGGAAGGGCACCATAGTGTTTCACATCAATCTCGCGAGTCAGGGGATTGACAGATTGTATGTATGGTATCATCAACGCGCTGCTCACGCGCGCGGCTTCGAACCGCGACGAAACGAAAAAAAAAAAAACCAAATAGAACGAAAAAAAAAATGACCGAGGCGCGCCGCGCACGCGGGTCGTCGAGAGGACTTCCCGCTCGACGTTAATTGATGGAACGTGGGCGCGACCCTCTGTGTTGTGTTAATGTCGCTGAAGCACAAACCGATGCGCTCGATGCCGAACGTTACAGGCGCAGGTAACGATACTTCAGCGTCGGTATTCGGGTATCCGGGTCCGACGGAGACGGCGAAAGCGAAAACGCGACAGAGACGGATAGACGCACCTCCCAATGCGGGGACGAGAACCCTCGCATGGCGACGCGTATCCCGCGCTCGACGAACGCGGTGGTCTCCGTGGAGAGCTCCTTATCCATGAACGCGGCTCGAACGACGTTGAACGCGTGGACTTGAGGGACGTGGACGCCCGCGGACTGCCCCGTCGCCACCGCGCCCGATCGCACGTCGTCGCCGTCGTCCTCCTGCGCGGGACCGAAGGATCGCCGAAGGAATACGAAGACCGTTAATACGTGAATAATAACAAACGAAATGCGCGCGTACTGTGATAGGGGCGGTGGTTTAAGCGACGGACGCGCGGCTCGGTCCTGGCCAGGGTAGTTTATTGTTCGATTCAGCCGACGATCGTCCTCACGACTTGATCAGTAGAGGGAGCCTGGGTTTCGTCATCGCTGCGCGCGTCCGTCGTTTGAACCACCGCATCCGATGAAAAACAGAAAACGCGAGGAAGGAAAGACGCGCGACCGGGGAGAGAGAATCAAAGTACACCCACCGCGATGTCGAGCAACCGTCTCATCGCGTCGTGCAGCAACGCCCGCGGCACTCCCGGCGGCTCCGCCGAAAAAACAGCCATGAATCCAGCCGGAATCCCCGCGCTTCGTCGTATCAAATCCGCGACGCCCTGCCCGGGCGCCCGCAGCCGCTCGAACAGCGCTTCGAGCCACGCCCCGGGGAGTTCGCTGAGCTCGCGTCGCGACGACCGGAGGAGACGCTCGCCGAGGCACGCGAGACCGACGCGCGTCTTCTCGATCGCGCCGTTGTGTTTCATGACGAGAATCGTCCGGATCAAGCGCTCGCCCGCGGCTTTGAGCTGCGACGGATCGAGGAGGCCGGCGTCGGCGTCGCGCGCGGCGTCGCCGTCGCCGCCGCCGCCGCCGTCGCCGCCGTCGCCGTGGCGGTTCGCGCCGCCGGGCAGAGGCACGACGCGCGCGAGCTCCCCGGTGAGGAGGGACACCTCTTTCATCGTGAGCCAACACGCGGTGACGATCGTCTGCGCTTTCGGGGCGAGCGTTACGCCGCCATCCTCTGATTGGTCCACGTCAGCATCCAGGTCATCATCGCCGCTCACGTCGTCGTCGTCGTCGTCGTACGCTCCGCCCGCGGCGGCGGCTGCCGCGGCCGCCGCGCCCTGGTCGGAACCGCCGCCGAGGGTGTCGGGGTTGATCTCTCGCGACTCGGCGGCGATGAGAGCGCCGCTCGGGGTCGAGATAGAACTCAACGCGACGCCGGTGACGCGCTCGAGCAGCGACAGCAAACGCGCGAGGCAAGCCTGACGCATCACGCGAGCGATGTGAAGAGTAGAGTTATGAAGTTGTAGAGTTATAGAGTCAGAGTAGATTCGATTCGGGGGTACGGTAGCGTTCGTTCGGGGACCAAACGCGGGACGACGACCGACCGGGGGAGGGGAGACGGCGCGCGCGGCTCGGTCCTGGCCAGGGTAGTTTGTTGTTCGATTCAGCCGACGATCGTCCTCACGACTTGATCAGTAGAGGGAGCCTGGGTTTCGTCATCGCCGCGCGCCGCCGCCTCCTTCGTGTGCACGCAACGCGATGCAAAGAAGAAGAAGAAGAAGAAGGAGGGTCGTATGGAACGCAGTCTCGACGTCGTACCTTCATTTCGGCGCTCTCCTCGACGCTCGCGGCGACGAACGGAATCTCCGCGAGGACGTACCGCGTCGCGAGGAGCGCGCCGTGCGCGAGGCTCTGTCGACACGCGGTCATCATGTCTTTCTCCGCGAGCTCGCACTCGTTCTCGATCAGGTCGCACATGTTGTCTGCTCGCGGAGAGAGGCGTTCGGCGCGTTCAGTAAACGTCAGCGACTGGATTTTTTTTATCCGGGGCGGGCGCGAGAGAGAGAAAGGAGAGAGAAAAAAATATCGATCGCGTCGACGCCCTCAGCGCGTGTCTTGACTTCACCGAGTAACTCGGACAGTACTAGCACATATTAGAAAATATGTTCGCACACATCACAGGACGAAAGGTCGCGACGGATAGAAGAAAAGAACCGAACCCAACCCAACCGAACCGAACCGAAACGAACCGAACCGAAAAAAGTAACGCACCCAACACGCGCGTCGCGGTCGCGCCCGCGGACGCCCGCGTCGCCCCCTCCGCCGGCGTCGTCGCGCTCGGAACCGGCGCGAGCTTCACGTCCCACCCTAAATCTAACGCGTACTTCCGGAACAGCAAACGCGTCAGCTGCGCCGCGGCGTCGGACTCGCGCGCGCGCGGCGACCGCAGCAATTTCAACGCCCACCGCAATCGCGACTCGAGCGCCGTCGGCGTCTCCGCGCCCGCGAGCGGCGCGGGATGCCTCTGAAGCAAACTGAACGCGCTCGCGCGCAGCTTATCCCACGAGTCCACCGCCGCGCCGAGGAGCGACGTCGTGCAGTCCTCGCGCAGGCAGGGAAGATACGGGCTCGCCTCGAGCGCGCGCGCGGCGAGCTCCGCGGCGGGGTCCCCGGCGGCGGCTTTTTCCATCGCGCGCTTCGTGCTCTCCGATCGCTCGTGCTGCGCTCGGTCCTCGCCGCCTTCCGCGACGCCCCACGTTTCGACGACCGCGTTGAGGAGGTCCAGCGCGGTGAATTTTCTCTCGTACGGCGCGCCGGGGTACGCGCTCGCGAGGAGCGCGCGCACGAGCCATTTCGTCCATTTTTCGCACGCGACGGCGCGGAGGATGAACGCGTCGGCTTCCTCGGGGGTGAACGCCGCGGCGCCTTTGCCACCGTAACGCACATCATCCGGCGGTTTCTCATCGCCGAACACAGCCCGTCGACGCGAGATCTGGCGTATCATCACCGCCGCTCGCAGCTGCCCGGTCTTCACGCGCGCGAGCAGCCCGCGCAGCATCGACCCGAGCGCGTTTCGAAACGCCGCCGAATCTCCTCTGAGACACCCCGGCAACGCCGACTTTAGCAAGTCGAGCTCTAAATCGCCGGGCAACGACGCGGTGCGGCCGTCGAGGCACACGAGTTCGAGCGCGTCGCAGCGCGTCCGCGCGTCACGGCACACGACCGCGCGCTCGAGGAGCTCGCGAGGGACTTCAAACGAGGGGCCGTCGTAGCCGCCGGCGGCGAACACGACGGGGGAGACCCTCGCCACGCACGCCGGGTCGAGCAGCGCTCGCGCTCGCGCCGCGCGCAGCAGCGCGACGAGCGCGCCGCTGCGCCGCTCGCTCCACGCGGCGTCGTCTGATTCGTTCAATCCACGTGGCGGCTTCTCGTCCACGAGATGTTTCAAAAGCGGCACGATTGACGCGCCGTCTCGCTTCAGAAGCGGCGGCAGCGCGTAGGTCACCGCGCCGACGCGCGCTCGTCCTTCGCCGAGCATCGTCTTCAGTAACGGCGGGACCCACCACGCGCGCCACGCCGTGACAGCCTTCCCGCCGCCGCGGCCGAAGCACACGACGTCTGGGCCGCCGCCCATCGGCCCCCGGGTGGTCCCGCCGAGTTTTTTCTTCGTTTTTTCGTTTTTTCGTTTTTTCGAATCGCCCTCCGGCGCGGTCGCGGATGCGGACGCGGACGCGTCGTCGTCGTCGCCGCCGCCGCCGTTCGCCGCGCGCTCCTCCTCCTCCTCCATCTCCTCCAGGAGCTTCGCGCTGAGCGCGGCGACGAGCGTCCCCGCGGCGCAGCTCACGGAGTCGTCGCGCATCGCGTCGAGCGTCTCCGCGAGCAACTCGGGCGCGACTGCGAGGAGCCTCCGGGCGCCCAGACGCCGCGTCGCGACGGAGAGGGGGACGTACCGCCCCTTGCAGTGCGCGCCCTTGTTCAGGAGCTGCCGCGTCGCGGCGATGAGAAACGCATCATCGTGTGGCGTTTTTGTGTTCGCGTTCGCGTTCGCGTTCGCGCGGCGGCGGTCGAAAATGCTCTTGACGTCGAGTAAGTGCTCGAACGCGGCTTGGACTTCCTTCACCGTCTGCGACAGCGGGTCTTCCCAGTTCGCCCACAGGATGCCGAGCACTCTGTCGGACAACTTGTCCGACATTACAACGCTCGCGGTCGCGGTCGCGTCCGCCACCTCGGCGGTCGCGATCGCGCTCGCGCGCTGCAGCGACGCTTTCAACGCCGCCGAGGCGTGAAACTTGTAGTGCGAGTCCCTCGGCTTCTCCATCGCGTCGCACACCGCGGGGAGAGCGCCGTCGTACAATAACGTCCACGATTCGTGCGTTTCATCCTCTATTTTCGCGTCTGTCCGACGACGACGCGTCGGCACCGGCGCGACAAGAGCCGCCGCGGACGCCGCGGTGAGGATCCCTCGCACCGCGGCGAGCCTTCCGAACGGCGTGAACGTCGCCGCCTGCTCGCGCAAGCTCGTCCCTCTCGGCGCCAACGCGACGGCGTCGATCGGTGACCCTGGAGTTGAAAGGCGTCAGACGGAGTTGAAAGGCGCCGAGGGCGGGTATTGAAAGCGAGGGACCCTGGGCGGAGAGATGCGCCGGCAAAAGTCCTTAAGGATCGGCGTTCACCACGCCGACGCGATCGTATGGGGACCAGAGTGAGATAGAACGCACCACTCGGCGCCGCGCCGCCGCCGCCGCCGCCACCGTCTTCGTCGTCACGCCGCGGGAAGAACGCGTCCGCGAGGACGGCCGCGTGCGCCGCGGGCGTCGCGCCCACGCCCGCTGCGGCGGCGATCGACACCCCCGCGGATATCGCCGCCTCTCTGGACAGCGCGCGCTCTCGCAGCGACCGCGTCAACGCGAGGACCAAGTCCGCGAACGCGGCGGCGGCGGCGGAGGCGGCGGGGGCTGTCGTTTTTGGATTCGAAATCGAGTCTTCTGCGCCGCCGCCGGCGCCGATGAAGACGTCGCCGTGCCTGTGAAGGAGACAGTACGCGATCGAGATGGCGTCGTGCGCCACCTCCATCTCCGCGGGAGGGACGTGCCTGCCGCTCAGCGCCTCGTCGATCATCGCGTCGACGCCTGATGCACGGATGGAAGAAAACGACGCACGCGCGGGGAGGGAAGAAGTGCTCGGTGAGATGATGCCGTTTCGGCGCGCGATGCGATCGATGCGGTATGTGCGCGACTGAAGAGAAGAGAGAGAAGAACCATATCATCGAGGAAGAATAGGATAGGGAAGGCGACCGCGGCGGCGGCGACGGCGACGGCGGCGGCGACGCGCACAGCTGGCGGCCTCGATCGAATCGGTCAAAACCCGTTCGCAACAGCGCCTAGAGGGCCGGGCTCCATAGCCCCAAACGTTCTGGCTTGAGATGGTAATTCCAGCTTTTGAAAGGAGTGTTCGTCATGTTCGATCGAGCCGCCGCCGCGTTCGCCGTCGCCGTCGCCGTCGCCGCGAGGTTCCGCCGAAAAGTACGAACGGGTCGAAAAAAAGCGCGCGGCCGGATGGACGTCGGGAAGACGCGCCTTCGGCGACGAGCGCGGCGATGGGCACCGCGCCCCTTCGAAGCACGCGCTGCTCCATCCCCGTCTGCGGCTGGCACCCGTTCACGCTCGCGAGCGCGGTCGCGCATCGCAGCATCCTCGCGCCGCCGCCGCCGCCGCCGCCGCGATTGCGATTGTCGGGATCGGACCCGCGCTCGCGCGCCTCCGCGACCGCGGCGAGAATCTCCGATCCGAGCGCCTCCTCCGCGACCGCGCGCGCGCGCGGGGGGAACCTCCGGAGCGACGTGATGACGTATCGGTGCAGCGGTCGCGAGTTCTCGAGGAAGATGAGCGCGAGGAACGTCGCGACGCCCGGCGCGAACGCGGCGTCCGGCTCGAGCTCGGCGTCGTCGTCGTCGTCGGCGTCGACGGCGATCGACGACGACGACGACGTCCCGGCGCGACGGTCGCGACGCGCGCTCTTCGTCGCGCGCCCGCCGTTGGCGAGGAGGACGAGCGCGTCCACGAGCGCCCTGAGCGCCTCCACCTCCGCGAACGTGGACCCGAGGCGCGTGAACGCTCGCAGCGCGCGCTTGAACGCGCGCGCGCTCTCGGACGCGGATGCGGCGGCGCCGACATCGACGTCGTCGTCGTCGTCGGACGCGTCGCCGGGCAGCGACGATACCCGCGCGACGTACGCCTCCGTGAACACGACGCCGGCCTCGGAGTAGCGCTTCCGCCGCTGCTGCTTCGCGCCGATCCCGGACGCCATCGCGGAGACGCCGCGGGACGTCCGCGCTCGCCCGTGCGCAGCGCGCACTGTGTCGAGGTTTTCGAGTACGAGTGAGCGTGCAAGACTTCTTCCACGTGAGCCTCGGAAAACGCGACGAGTTCAAACCTCGCCCGCGCGCCGCCCGCCCGCCTCATCCCGCTCCCTGCTCTTCGCCGATCGCGCGCATGCCGCCGGCGACGACGCCGTCGTCGCCGCCGCCGTCGCTCTCGCGGATGACGATCTGCGGCTCCCGCGGCGACAGCCTCTCGCTCGGGCCGTTCCTCGACCGCCTTCCTCGAGAGCTGCTCGAGGAAAAGATACTGAAAGCGCTCCCGACCACCGCCCTGACGCTCTTCGGCCGCACGTGCCGAGGCGCGCGCGAGATGATGATCGAGTCCGGGGACCGCTACCACGGCGATGGGCGCTCGCGCCCCGAAGGATGCCCTACGTGCGGCAAGTTCTCCGTGTACGACTTCGTGACCTCCGTGCCTTTGCTCGCGTGGGCCCTATCGAACGGCCTAAAGGTAGACGCGACTATCTGCGGCAACGCCGCCTTCCATGGCGCGCTTGACGTCCTCGCGTTCGCGCGCGAGAACGGAATCCCGTGGGATCTCGATACGTGCGATGGAGCCGCGCAAGGCGCGAAACTCGACGTCCTCCAGTGGGTGATCGACCGAGGGTGTCCGCTGGAGATGAGCGCGTGCGAAGTCGCCGCCGAGGTAGGTCACCTCGACGTTTTAAAGTTTCTGCGCGCGCGAGATCCGCCGTGTCCCTGGGGCCCGCGCGTGGCCGCGGGCGCCGCGGCGAATGGGAACCTCGAGTGTTTGAAATGGCTGCACGAGAACGGGTGCGAGTGGGACGAGCGCGTCTTGAAGCTCGGGTCGCGGCACAACCACGCGGAGCTCTGCGCGTGGGCGGTCAGCGCCGGCGCTCCGGAGTGGCATTCGGACTCGGAAGACGAGGACGACGAGGAGGAAGTCGACGAGGAGGGCGTCGACGACGTCGGCGACGAATTCGCAGAAGACGAGGAGGTGGACGAGCTCGAGGACACCGAGGTGGACGATGAAAACGAGGCGGAGGAGTGGTAGTCTCGCGAGTCGAACGAAGCCGCGAACGACGCGCTAAGGATGAACGAACGAAGGCACTACGAAGGCACTACGAAGGTTCGAACGAGAGCACACGACGACGTGTTTGGAATGACTCGTCATCGTTACATTCAAGCAGCATACACGTTCTACACGTTCGTACATCGTAGTTTACACACGCACGCGTCGTCGCCGTCGTCGTCGCCGTCGTCTTTTCGTCGTCGTCGTCGTCGTCGTCGTCATAAGTCCACCACTCATAATCCACCAATCATAATCCACCACATAAGCGAAGGAAATGAATCACAGGGTGCCCGAACGAACCAATCACGTCCGCCCGCCCCCTCCACGCCACGCCACGTCGGCATCACCACCCCGCGGCTTCCTTCTCGCGCAGGCACGCCTCCGCGACTTTCCGCATGAATTTCGCCCTGCCCGCGTCCCCCTCCTCCTCCGCGCTCGCCGCGTTCCCTTGCAGAATCGCGACGAGCGCGTCGTCGATCTCCCCGGAGCGCGCGAGCTGCACGATCGCGCCGCGCAGATCGTCCACGCCGTTCGAAGCCGCGGCCATGATGATCCGGAACTTATCCCCGACGGTTCTGACGGGCGTCGGACCCGCGGGCCCGAACGCGTCGCCGCCGTCGACCATCGCCTGATCCGCGGGCGTCCAGACGTTCGCGTCGCTCGCGGAAGAGGCTCCGGCCGCGTTCCTCGCGCGGCGGCGAAGCGCGTCGTCGCGCTCTTCCTGGCGCTCCCTCGCGACGATCGTCCACTTCTCGAGGGCTTGGAGTTCGCACAGGACGTCGTCGCCGAGGGGCCCCCGCGCGGCGGCTTCGCGGATGCGTTCCGTGAGATGCGCTCGAAACTCCGGCGTCATGAGCGGGCCGCATCGCACGGTCTCGTAGTCCATCGCCTCCATGGGCGTGCTGAGGAGGTGCTCGATCAGCTGGTCGTGGTCGCCGGCTGCGAGGTCGAGGGAGCGCGCGGGGGCGGGGCGTCAGACGGCGAGATCCGATCGGCGACCGGTTTGAAATGCCGCGCCAGGCGCGAAAAAAACGAAAAAGATGCCAACGTCCGCGACGCGCGGGTCGGGAACGGCGCGCACGTTTGATCTCGCGCTCCGCGGCGTCGCCGCGGATCCCCGCCTCGATCGCCTGCTGCCGCTCGATCGCGGCGTCGACCGCGGCGTCCGTCTCTTCCTTCTCCGTCTCCATGAGCTTCTTCATGCGCTCGTACAGGACGCCCGTGTTGAGCTCGTCGTCGCGGTCGATCCCGTCGGGTCCCGCGCGCGGCGCGATCGTCGCGGCGCGTCCGCGGGCGACGCGCGACGCGCGGCGCGTCGCGCGGACGCGGACGCGGACGGCCGGCGCGAGCGGCGCGCGGAGGAGGGTCGTCGTGAACGCGGACATGGTGGGCGCGCGGACCGAGGCGGATGCCGCCTTCGCGCGCGAACGAGTGCTGGTCAACGAGCCGGGCGTCCACGTGGCGAACGACTGGACAGCTTGCACCAGACAGACGAAGCGAGCGCGATATTTTTCTTCGGTGGTGGTCACGCGAGGACCGCGCGCGTACCAGGGTAGCTCGCGCGTCGTGATGACAGATGTCACGACTCTTCTCTTCTTCGCTACTAGGTGCTATGATATGATGATGATCGCTAGCCCTACGTGTACTATCCGCGCAGGGCGTACGCGGAGAGACGCGAGGAGGTGTCGCACACGAAGAGCCAATCGCCGCCGCCGCCGCCGCCGGCGTCGGCGCCGCGGCACGTCAACGCGTTCACCTTCCGCCCGTGCGCGGTCTCGCACACGAGACCGGTCGCCGCGGGCGGTGCGGGCGCGGCGTCGGCACCCGCGTCGGCACCCGAGTCGGCACCCGAGTCGGCCATCCCCGCGGCGACGCGCCAGTCCCACAGCTTCACGACGCCGTCGTTCCCGCCCGAGAGCACCCTGGCGCCGTCGAAGCGCCCGGGGAAACGCACCGCGGTGCACGCGGACGCGTGCCCGCCACCGCGGCGTCCCAAGAACACCGCCCTCCTCGCGCCGCCGAACGCGCCGCCGCCGTTACCGCCGCTCGCGTCGCCGCCGCCGCCCGCGCCGCCGCGCTTGGACTTCCCCTTCCCTCCGCCGGCCCCTCGCGCCGCCGCCGCCGGAAGGTCCACGTCCACGAGCGCGACGGTCCCGTCCCCGCACGCGGCGGCGACCAGCCGTCTCGCGCGCGGGTCGAGCGCGGCGCCGCATTCGACCGCGGACGCGACCGCGACCGCGTGCACCATCGGCGGGTTCATCGCGTTCGACGTCGACGCCGCCGCCGCCGCCGCGTCGTCGTCGTCGTCCGCCGCCGCTGCCGCGTCGTCCTCCGCGGCGAGGTCGCTCACCCTCCAGCTCGCCACCGCGCTCGCGCGGCTTCGATCCCACTTCACGATCGCGCAGTCGAGCCCGCCGCTGACGACGTCCCACGGCTTGTGCTCGCGGAAGCACGCGCCGGAGGCGATGTTGGAGTGACCGCCGACGCGTAATCGCTTGAGAAGTTTCCCGTCGACGCTCGAAGGCGACGAGACGTCGACGGCGACCACCTCGCCGGCGTCGTCCGCGCACGCCATGGCGCCGCCCTTGGCGTCGATGACGATGGAGTTGATCTCGTCGGCGTTGAACGCGTAGCGATGCAGCGGCGACCCCAGGGCCGAGCCGCCGCCGCCGGACGACGGTGATGTCGATTTCGATTTCGATTTCGATCTCGTCGTCGTCGTCGTCGACGGCAGCGCGCGAAGGTCCCACGCGTCGACGCGCGCGCCCGACGCGCAGTACAGCGCGTGCGGTCGCGTCGGGTTGAACGCCACCGCGTTCACCGCGTCGTCGGCGTCGAAGCACCCGGTGGACGCGCTCAGAGCGTGCGCCGTGACGCGCGAGGACGGCGCGCGGAGGTCGAAGACGAGCGCGGTCGCGCGCTCGCCGCCGACGACGATGGTGGCGCCGTCGTCGTGCGGAGAGAGCGCCGCGCAGAGGAGCGACCCGACGCGCATTTCCTTCGGCGCGGCGAGCGCGCGCGTCTTCTGCATGACGACGGACGCGACCGCGAGAGGCGCGGCGCCCTCGCGCGCGCGTCTCGAAGTGCCGCCCCGACGCGCGCGCGCCAGGCGGCGAAAAGCGCACCTCGAGCGCGCGGCCGCACGCCGCGCTCGCAGCTTTTCCCTCGGACGACGCGAGGCGGGCTCGGACGCCGCCCGACCTACGACGCTCGCCGCGTCGTCGTCGCCGCCGCCGCGCGCGCGTCACTTC
>Ga0181561_10003230_pt1 | contig 14340 bp, 10 predicted proteins | sample 011ome_19_FD_133760 | JGI IMG/M metagenome (GOLD analysis project Ga0181561, IMG submission 133760) | Coastal salt marsh microbial communities from the Groves Creek Marsh, Skidaway Island, Georgia - 011510BT metaG (megahit assembly) | ecosystem: Environmental > Aquatic > Marine > Intertidal...
AAAATCGTCGTCGTCGTCTAAATATGTTGCAAATCGCAAGTTCATTGTCATGTACTCATGCCCGGAAAATACGAGACATGAATCTGGAACGTTTTGCAGAGTCTTGTGCAAATTCATCGCGCACTCTTTCGCGCGACCTTCAAAAAATGCACCAACGCCCCCATTCAAAATGACATCTCCGCAAAACAAAGCCTCTACGGTACCCTCGTCCGACGACTCCACGTTTGTACTTCCTTTTTTATGCAACGCGAAGGCTATGTGTCCTTTCGTGTGACACGGCAAATGTATCACGCTCAACGCGACGTCCTCGCCTAGTCGAATAACGTCGCCGTGCTCGACAAAATGCGTAGCCCCGTGGCAATTATCCATTTTGTGCGCATACACCGGTAAATTCTCATTCTTCATCAACTCTTTCAGTCGAACATTCCCTCCCGCGTGATCGTGATGTTTGTGCGTACACAAAATCATCTTCAACTCTACACCGACTCTTTGCGCTACCCCCAACGCGCTAATCGGATCTGACGGATCCACTACCGCTGCCGTCTTCGACTGCCTATCTACAATCAAATACGAATAATTATCGGACAAAAACGGAATCGGAATCACCGCGGCGGACGAAAGCATTTCAGTTTGCGTGAACGAGTGTATGCTTCTTAACACGTCTCCGTTGTCGTTCTCGTGTTTCTTCGCAATCGAACGCAAATGGATGTACCGTAAAATGTTCGAGTTTGCAAAGATGTAATAAATAATCCCGAAACCTTTCTCTCCGAGATACGCCCACACTTGTCTGGGAATGGCAAACGCATATATCGGGTACACCGCGCACGTGATCGCTAAAAACAGAACCCCAAATAGGCTAGAAATCAAGTTGAACACCATCGATTTCCACGTGAGGAAAGGATTTTTCTCGTATCTCACGTGCGTCATGTTCATGTGCGTCGTGTCCGTCCGTTCTAATCGTGACTTTGTTTTATTCGAAGGAGACGCCGCGTTATCGGACGGTGACGCTGATTTTGTCGCCGGTGTCATCGTATTCTCACCGTTCACGGTGTTGCCAGTCTCGATGTCTCGCGTCGTTCTCGTTGGTGCGATTTCCAACGACGTCTCAATCGACATCTACACACACACGAACGAGAAAAAACGAGAAAGGAAGTCAAAAAGTCGATCTCGAATCGGGATATTATTATATCAAGCTCGGGCTTCTTCTTCTTCTTCTTCTTTTTCTTCTTATCTCTGCTTTTCGCCGTTTTGTTTTATATGTATGTTTGTGTTTTGTGGAGAGAGAGAGAGAGAGAGAGAGAGAGAGAGATTTTTTCTTTCTTTTTTGCAGTTTTGAGGAAGTTTCTTTTTCTGTTTTTGCTGCCTGTAATTCTTCATTTTTCTACTCTGAACATACTAAATAAAAATGAACGCGCGAAGAGGAGGGCGACTGCTGAGCTCTTTACTGCGCGGATGCGCTTCGTCTCGTGGCAACGCGACGACGACGACGATAACAACAACAACAACAACAACAACAACAACAACAACAACCATGAATACTAGTAATGATACGAGTAAAAATAGTATGCGCAACGTGAATACAATTCAGAGGCAGTTTTTCAACTCGGGAACGAACCCTTTGCGGTTCGCGAAAGGGAAAGGGAAAGCGGCCGCGCAATCGTCCGCGGAAACGAACGAGGATAAAAACAAGGCGAAGAGTGGAGAAGGCGGGATGTCTTTAACGCACTGCACGGGGGCAAACTATTTCAAGAACGGCGAAGACCCGAAACTTTTACCGGACGAAGAGTACCCGGATTGGTTGTGGGACCTGCTAAAGCCGCCGTTGAAAATATCGGATTACGAAAAACGAAAAGAGGAGTACATCAGCGCGCACGGTGAAGATTCGAATTGGGAAGATGCGTTCACGTGGGAGGAGATGAGGAAATGGAGAAAATTGGTGAGAAGAGCGAAGATTAAGAAGAATAACGCGATGAGAGCGAGAAAGTAGAACACGCGAATCGTAGAAATATAGATCTTTTTATTAGTACCGCGGCGTTGTGCGGGGTTGTAAAATATGAAAACCGTCATGAAATTCGAGCAATACGAACTCCCTCTTTCAGCACTCGTCTTTTCTTTTTCAATTCTTCTTCGCTCTCGCCAGTTTCCTGGCTTCCTCGTTTTCTTTCACCATCTTTTCCCAGCGAATCTTATCGAACTCTTCCGGCGTCAAGAAATCTGGATCTACGTACGATCTCCAACTCCACATGTGACAATCCAAACAGATTGTTTCCGACTCAAACTTCTTCTTAGTTCTGCACCACGTTTGCGTGAAGTGGTGCTCTTTCGTGTTCGTGCTTCCGCACGCGAGACAATCCGGAAACCGGTCGTTTTGTTTCCACCTCGAAGTCCACTCGGAGACGGTCATGATTTTCATCCCCTGACCTAACGACGGATTAATCTCCACCGGATCACCTCGCAAGATTTTCATCCACTCCGTGGAGTGTACTTTCGCCTTTGGGTTCGCGTTCGTCTCCGTGTAGACGTCACCCTTTAAATTATCGGCGTAGAGGTGCGTCGTGTCGATTTTCTCCTCGTCCTCGTTCTCGATGGTCTCTTTGAGCGATTTTTTCTTCGACGAGGAAGAAGACGACTTCTTCTTTTTCTCGTTCGATGACTTGTCCAAGTCGGTGATTTTAGCCATGCTTGGTTGTTTCTTTGCTGCCGGCGTTCCCTGCGTTTAAGTCTGTGCGTGCGAATTCGTTTTGTGAGAACGAGAAGAGATCAAAACAGAAGAAGAGAAACTTGTAACGCGCGCGCAAGGAATAATTCGTCGTCCACATGCGGGATTTCATCATCATCATCATAATCATCATCATAAAAAAAAAAGAAACGTTTTGAAAAGTGTTCGAAGCCAAAAAGAAACCACACCTCCTCGCGTGCGTGTGCGCGCGTGTGTGCGTGTAACTCTTAGTCACGAGCTTTCTCGTCGCGGATTAATCGCGCGCGCTGTGTCCAAGCGCTTATAATAAAGTTTTACGCGTTGCTGCCTTTTTTTTTAATGTCGATTTAATAGTTTTTTTTTCTCTGGAAAAGCGTTACGAGCAGCTCCTCCCAAAATTTTTCACATCAACAACCGGCTTCACACACACTTACGAGTACACGCGCCGTCACAAACAGAAAAAAAGAGAAGAGCTCTTTACTCTTTACCCGCGCGCGCGCGCGCAAAGAAGAAGAAGAAGAAGAAAGAAGTGCACGCGCTCGAGAAGAAGACGCCTTCCTTAAAAGATGCCGCCGCCTTCTTCCTGGCCGAAATGGAAAAAGAGGAAGAACAGCGCTAACGCTCGCGAGAACAAAAACAACCAGGAGGAGGAGATTGAAAAAGAACAGGAAAAGAAAGTTTTCCACGGCGCGAAATGCTTGAAGAAACAACTGAAGAAAGCGCTCAACTTTGAAGTCGGGAAACTGAAACGACGAGTGAATGCGACGGATAATAACAACAACAACAACAAGAACAACAAAGGCAGCGATGAGAGTAAGGATGATAAGAATAGTAAGATTGATAAAAATTCGTCGTCGGAAAAGAAAGCGACGGAAAAGCAGTTACAGGCGGCAAAGTTGCTCTCGATGGAAGACTTGGAGTTCGTCGCCAAAAAATTAGCCAACGATTGCTTTCGAGAAGCCAAAGGAAGAGCAGAAGAAGAAGGAAAGGGAGAAAAAGGAGGAGGAAGGAATATCTTACCGCCGCCGCCGCTGCCATCCTCGTCCTCAAAAAAAGAGGAGTGTGATGATATGCGAGAAGCGAGAGAAGTCGTCGCTCGACGCATCGCGCACGCCAACTGCGTGAAAGAAGAGATGGAGAGTTTGAAAGCGAGGATACTGTTGGTGCAAACGCGAGCGACACAAATCGAAGAGGCGCAAAAACGAAGCGAAGAGAGGTTGGAGAAGAAGAAGAAAAAGAAAGAAGATGCCGCGAAGAGACGAGCGGAGGAAGAGGAGGAGAAGAAGAAGAATGGAAATGCCGGCAACAGTAAAAGCAGAGGCGATTCGGAGCCGTCGAGATCAGAGTCTGAGGATGAAGATGAAGATGAAGAATTTTCTTCCAGCGACGGCGAAGAGAGCGACGATAGCCTCTCGCTTTCGGAAGAAACGAGAGAAGCCATGCGCGAAGCGAGAGAAGAAGCGAAACAGAAGAAGAAAAAACGAAAGAAGAATGTCGACGGGGATAACGATGACGATGATGGTTACGTAGATGACCAGTTGAAATCGGCGCCGCTACCGCCACCAAAGAAGAAGAAGCAAAAAGCGAGAATGGGACAAAGACAACGTCGATTACTCGCCGAGCAACAATACGGTAGAAACGCAAATCACGTCATTGCGGAACAACAAAGAGCCGCGGAAGAGCAAAGGAAAGCTGAAGAGGAACTCAAATCAATGCACCCGTCGTGGAAAGCTAAACGAATGGATGCGAAAAAGCCGATGATTATCCCTCTGAACGGTAATACGAAAGCTAAGAAAGTTGTATTTGATGATGACGGCAGCGAACGTAAAAAGCACTCGGGAATAGGCTCCCAAAATACAAAGTATAAAGTCAAAGTGCAATCGACAACACCGGGTGGCGACGATAAGCCGTTGCACCCTTCGTGGACAGCAAAATTGAAGCAAGATCAAGAGGCGTGGGGCGGTGGCGCGGTGCCTTTCGAAGGTAAAAAGAAAACGTTCGAGTAAAAAGTGATGATTACAAACAATATAGCATTAGTGATAGCGGGTAGTCATAGAAAAGTAGCCTGTCTAAACAATATTATTCCAAGGAAAAGGCTAACTAACGTAAAAATTACAAAAAGAGTTCCTAACTACTGTAAACTCCTAAATTCTAACTACGCGGGCGTATTCTGGAGATACTTTCCTACACAGCTTCAACAATTCGATAGCCTTTTCCCAATTCCCTTCGCTTTCTTCGTTTTGTGCTTGCTTGTGTAACTCGTACGCCCGCCGTCCGTTTTCATCGTCGCACTTCTTCTCCACTCTTTCGTACATCACGTCCGTTCTGATGATTATTTTCATCGCGTTTTCACCCACCGGAGCGCCTTCGTGCACAATCTCTTGCCTAAATATTAACACGCTTCCTCGCTCGCATTTAGCCGTATCTCCTATCCAATCTTTTGGCCAACGATAGCGCGATTGCTCGTCCACATCAAAGTGCGACAACGAACTCTCCTCCGGCTGGTTACAAAACAAACTCGTCTCTCCGCCTTCTTCACACGTGTTCAAATAAACCAACACGCTATAAAACGACCGACGGTTGAAACTCTCCACCGTAGCGCCATCCGTGTGCGGGCTGAAATGTCCTTTTCCTACGTACTTATTGAACAATAAATGGTCGTTGATCCCGTTGGCTTTCCATGTACCCTCTAAACCGCTCTCATGCAGCGGATGTCCTTCATCGATTACGAGCTCCTCGTCCAAGATGAATTTTCTCACGCGCTTCCATAAATTTTCCGCAATCTCTTTCGATCGAACTTCCACGGTGTCCGAGTTCCTAAACATAGACGACGAGCTCGGATTACTGTTGTCAGTAGTAGTAGTAGTAGTAGTAGTAGTAGTAGTAGTAGTAGTAGATACATCATCGCTACTCCAAAACGAATACCCGCGATCTGTTCTCTCTTCGACGCCTTCGATCAACTCTCGACACTCCTCGCTCGAGAGCACGTTTTTCAGCACGATTGCTTTTGGCAGTTCTTTTTTGTTTTCCATCTGAGCAGCACCGGTCACGAAGCATCTTCTGCAGGTGATTTCCCGATGCTCTTCTCCACGCGCTGCTGCCGCCGATGACGACGATAAACATCCGTGAAATCTCTCGTCCACAAAACTCTCCCTTTACACTTTGGGCCTGATTTTAGAAATGTCCACGCGCACAAAGTTTTCTTTTTCTTTTTGTTTTGCAGGAAAAGAAGAAGAAGGAGGAGGCTGTTGTTCTGGTTCTCGTTCCGTCATCGTTCTCGTCCCATCCGCTTCACAACAAAAGACACCACAAGTCACCACCAACAACACCGATTTTTTGTCGTCATCGCGTTCCTCTCGTGTTTACTTCTGTCTATTTCTCTATCTCTCTCTACCTCTGTTCTTACCATATAAACGCGTACGTATGTAGGTGTGTTTTTCTGACCGAAAAAGGTATGGTATGAAGGTTTGTTTTGATTGTGGTTTGATGTTTAGGGGTCCTCAAAAGTACACCACAAGTCACAAAAAAAAATGGCAACAGCGGAAGCGACGAAGAAGAAGAAAAAGAAGAGTAAAGACGACGAGGAGGAGGATCAGAGAGGACGAAAGAAGAGTAAGAAAACGAAGACGAGCAACGACGATGAGAAGAAGAAGAAGAAGAAAAACATCTTAATCTGCGGGACGCCCGGGACCGGGAAGAGCACGCTGGCAAAATTGGTTTTGGAAAAAGCCAATTCGTTGAACGACAACGCCGCCAAAAACGGCGAACCCCTCTCGGAGTACGAATACGTCAACGTCGGGGACGTGTGCAAACGAGAGAAATACTATCACTCTTTCGACGAACGATTAAACTCGTACGTCATCGACGAGGATAAAATTCTGGACCATTTAGAACCTTTAATAGAAAAAGGAGGGATGATTGTAGACTATCACTCGTCGGAGTTTTTCCCCGAACGGTTTTTCTCGCACGTGATTGTCTTGACGTGCGGGAGAGAGGATACGAAAATTTTATACGAACGATTAGAGAAGAGAGATGGGTACACGAAAGAGAAAATCAGGCAAAACGTGGAGTGCGAGATATTCGGGGAGTGCGTGGAAGAGGCTAAGGAGGCGTACACCGGGGAAGGGGTGGTACACGTGCGCTCGAACGAGACGGAGGAGGAGATGGAAGCGACGGTCAAGTTCATAGCGGAAGAGCTATTAGTGTGACAACAAGATTTTTTATCTTACACTGCTATCCCTATTTTTTTTCTCTATTAAATCATCATGCGCTATCGCTAAAACTACTACTACTGCTGCTGCTGCTGCTGCTGCTGCTGCTGCTAGACTATGAATACGTGCACGCGCGGAAATACAAACACTCATAAAGATGACGAGGACGAAGAATCAATCATCTCTGCACTGGTAAATCTCTCTCGAACTCTCATCGTTCCGAGCGAGGTTGTTTCCGTATTCTCCTCGCACGAGAATATACCCACCGATCTCCACTCTTTTCGTATGCCAAATCTCGTTTTTCTCACCAATAACTTACCCCTGCGACTAACTTTCCCTCCCCATGCCATGCATTTACACGTGATTTCTTCCTCAGCGTCGAATACGACGTCGCCTTTTTCCAATCGTTCGTTCTGTCCGTCCCCTAGAATGATTGAAAACCTGAGTGTGTCTCCATCAACGCTCCATTTTCTTTTTCCGGGCAAGATTTTCACGGGACAAAACGCTCCAACACTTTCGATGCTAATTGCGTTGTTTTCCAAAAACTTTACTCGAATGGGTAAAATCACTCGCCTTCCACTCGCCGCCCAGTTCGGCGGCATCCACGTGCCGACTTCGCGTCCAAAATCTAAAGTTATCAAGAAAGTTTTATTTATCAACTCTTTCTGCGCTTTGCCATCTAATCCAAGCTTCTTTGTAACCTTCAAACCTTTCGTCCTCCCATCTCTGGCCGCGTACGCGACGTAGAAAATAAAAGACCATTGGAACAGAGCCGAAAGCGTTCGCGTGGAGAAGACGTCTTCTTTGCGAAACGAAGGAATTCGAGGAGAAGAAGAAGAAGATGGAACGCCGGTGTCGTATCGTTCATCTAATTCATAGTCTTCCTCCGTATCCGCGCTCAATCGTAACGGTAGCGGCGTGGCGCTCTTTTTATTCGTTGTCCTATCCATTCGATTCGTCTCGGAGAGTTTCTTCGGGGTTTCTGTTCTCATGTACGTCTTCTTCTCCATCCTCAACTCGAACGGATTAGTGGTACTATTATTACTCGATGGAAAGTACACCGAAGCGTTCGCTGGTTCAGGAGAAAAACAACTCCCGCTCGACGACAGCAGAATCGATGACATCATGGCCCCGACCACGAAATCGAGATGAAAAAGACGACGACTTTCCTCCTCGCCGTCGTTCTCATTCTGTTCTTCTTTTCCGTGCCGATAAAAGTTATCTTCTTCGTCGTCTTTCTCTTTTCTACTGTCGACGCGATTGGATTTTTGTTGTTGTCGTCGTCGTACGCTCGAGAACGACGACGACGACGACGAAGACGACGATGCGAAACAACGACACCTCCGAGACGAGAAGGAGATAGTCTTCCCCATTGTTCTTTCTCTTTTTCTTCTTATTTCTCCGCCGCTGCTCGTTCGTGTTGTTGTCGTTAATAACAACATCATCGTTCCTTTTTGCGAACGTATAGACGGCGAGAGAGAGTGAAGTTCTCACCACCACTCAACTCAAAACCCGTCAAACGTCGGATTGCCACACTCGATCGACAACACGTCTCACTCAACGGAGAGCACGAAAAAGCCAGCGGCAGAGAAAAATGAAAAATTCAATTCAAAAAAAAATCGAAACGAACTCTCTTCTTCTTCGTCAAAACGCGACGGAGATACACGCGCACGTCGCAAGCAACGCGGATCTGAATAACAACAACAACAACAACAATAATGGGAGCAGAGAACAACGAGATGGTCGCACCAACACCGGCGCTTGAAAAAAACAACGCAACAACAACGAATAATAATAATAATAATAAAGTCATCAAATACATAGAGTTAGGAGACGAAACGTACAACGTGCACGATGTCGTCTCCATGAAAGCGCCGGATGGAGAGAAGCCGTACATTGCAAAAATCTTACGATTCGACGTGCAAGAAGACGATAAGGATAAGAAGAACGCGGAGAAGAACAACAAAAATGGGAAAGAAACGGAACAAGAAATAGAGAACAGAGCAGATAAAATTAACGTGCACGTGTCGTGGTATTACCGACCTGAAGAATCGGCTTCGGGACGGAAGGCGTTCCACGGCGAACACGAGGTATTTGCGAGCGATCACACCGATTGGGTGAAGGCGAGCACAATTGAGAGTAAAATACACGTGTACACTTTAGCGGATTATCAAGAGTTGCAATCGGTCAACGAGAAATCTTTCTTCAGTAGATTTTCGTATAAAGCGGCGACGAGCGAGTTCAAACCGGACCACGTGCAAGTGTTTTGTAAATGCTCGATGCCATATAACCCAGATCTTTTTATGGTTGAGTGTGGCGAGTGTAAGGAGTGGTTCCATCCCGAGTGCATTGGAACAACGAGAGAGGAACTGGATAAGAACTTGAAAAACAGCGATTCGGAGTGGTATTGCGAAGAGTGCATTAGGTTGCACAAGAGAGCGAAAACGACGAAATAAAAATCAGAATAAAGGACGAGAGAGAGAGAGAAAGAAAGAAAGAGAGAGATTATACGCGAGAGAGCGATTACGCGTATTGAAAACATGAATTTGATCCATCAATCGCCACTAGTGAGGAGTGTGCGTGTGTGTGTGTGTGAGAGAGAGAGAGAGAGAGAGAGAGAGATTTGGGAGTGAGCGCGTCTGAGCGTGTGAACACACCTAAATTTTTTGAATAACCATCAAGACACTACACAATAGCTCACGCTCTTTACACGAGAACAAACGCACTAAAGACGTAAGAATGGAAACGACGACTGATGCTACCACTAATGCTACTACTTCTACTACCACCGATACTAAAAATGCCCTTCTTTCGAAGCTGATCGCGCAGAGCAGAGCAGAGTTGGACGACATAGAAGCGCACATTACCGCGTCTTCTCCAACAGCCTCAATGCCTTCCTTTTCGATTTTGAAACGGTTGGTTCGCGAACTCGAACACGACGAAGAAGAAAAAGACAAAGAAGAAGAAGGAACGGAAGAGAAAACATTCAAACCGCCGAAAGGTGCGATAAGAATCCCCGGCATGGAAGCCGGAGGGGCGTTAGGGAAAGAGTTTCTGCAAAACTTAAAGTTGAAGAATGCGAAGAAAACAGGAGAGGAGGAAGAACACGGAGAGGGAAACGAGGCGACGCAAAAGCCAGCGGTGGCGGCAAAACCGGCTTGGATGATTGAATTGGCCGCGAAAAAAGCCGCCGCGCGGGCGAAAGAGGCGGAAGAAGCTTAGCATCTATCTAGTAGTATTGTTATCCATGTAATTATTTACTAACGCGCTATTTTCTAACTGACTTTGATCTTATTCGCCCAGAAACGTATTCACCAAGGACAAAGGACCTTCAATGGACGCCGCAAGAATTCGGGAGATACCAGATACCGCTCCAAATATGCTTCCCTCAGCCATGCCAACCAAACCTCTGCATTCTAGTCCAGTGATAGGATTTTGAATCATATCCATGATTGCTTTACAAACAGAGTCGATCACTCGCTCGGAATAGCGCAAGGGAAGAACGTCGTCGTCGATGACGTTTGCAGATGATGATGATGACGGTAAAGACAAGATGTGACGGTCACGCACAGCTCTACGTCGTTCATTTTCTAAAGAATCAAACTCTTCTACCCAACCGTCAGCGATAGATTTGATACGATTTATAGTCGTCAAACCAGACCTGCCAAAAGCAGAAGTAACACGAGCGAACGCCTTGAAACCATTCCCTTCACCCAACTCACGTACAGCGTGTCGAGTAGACTCCACTAAACGCGCAGGATCACCTAAAAGCGCATTGTGCTTTATCAAATCACGAACTCTTCCAGCCGCTTGATTTTTCACGTGTCTCTCTAAGGCTTTCAAAACTTCATCTGGAAATGCGAGCGCTTTCTGATTCTTAAAACCGCTCAAAGTAATTTTAGCCCGTTCAACTGCTGCAAGCTTTGAGAACAAAAATGGGACAAATGGCAACTCCGTGAAAGATAGAACGATTGGCACGTCAGAAATACAGAGATCATCGATTCGAAACATCGCAGAATCCCCTATGCCTTTCGAGCTTCTACTCTTCACCTTCCTATTTCTCTCCATCTTGAGTCTCGTCTCCAGTTCTGGATTTTCGGATACATCCAGCGACTGAACACACCCGGCGACGAAGCCTGGAACTTTTTTCAGCAAACTCTCCTGCAAATCAATACGCACGGGTGCAATGGCAATATCCACGCGAGTGCGCGAGTGCTCAACGTGACGTGAAAATACACTGCCACTAAGTTTGAGCGTAATTGCGCTACTTGCCGAGGTATAATAACTTGCCCCGATGGTCGCCATCCTCATCTCAGCATTCGGTACGGAGAGAAGAATAGATGATTCATTTTGTATGCTCGCGCTCGGTGCGCTAATTTCGATTCTTTCCACATCAAGATACCCCTGGACGAGCGGGACAGGTTGCTCTTCATCCTTACAGTTTTCGGACAGCATCACCGAGATGCCGCATATCCTGCCGTTCACCAACTCTGTATTTTCATATAGAGCAGATAGCCCGATTGATGCAACTTTGATTTCGAAGTTCTCCACAGAGAAAGGTGTTGTTCTCCCATATGACGAGGATACAGCTGTCGCTGACGATATTGAAGCTGGCGACGACAGCGATGAAGAGACTGGTATCATAGACGACGGCGAATCCTTCGTTAAAGGAGAAACCACGAATATGGGGGGAGGTGACGTCTGAAACGTGTCCGTCACGCCTGATAGTTCTGCTCTCTCGTTGTTGATATCGTCGTCTTCTTGATTTCCGAAGAGCTCACCTGCGATGACATCGATGTTAAAGCATCCATCTTCCTCAGACTCGTTAAAATGCACCGAAAAATGCACATCATCTTTCGACCTGTCTAAACTGAGAGCTCTCGAACAACGACACCATGCCGTTGAAGCCGTAATATCATCGGACCAATTCCACCTCTCCTCAGCAGATGATGCCGGACGTATGCGAACGCGCGGAATATTCTCACTCTCTTCTATACCTTCGTCGATCTTCTCACCTCCACGGGCGTTGTTTCCCGTCACACTGTTACCAGATTTCTTACTTCGCACGTGTGCTGTCTGTCCCGGCAGAAGAATAATCCCGTCCGACTCTTCAAAATCAGATTCCTTAAATGCTATTATCTCTTGCGTGGAATTTGTTATTGTCCCTTTCGGACGCACAAAAATGTGTGCACATCCTCCGTCTGAATCGTCATATATTGTCGTAATCACGAAGCAATAATGAGGTTTTACGTGCACTGATATGAATTTCCCTGACGTCGGCGCAAGCTTAAACGGGTCTGACGCATACTCCTCACATCCTAGCGTGAATAGAGCAAAGCCGCTATCTTGCCGATGCCGTCGCAAATCACCTAGTATTCTCGGGTATTGCGTGCTGTTCTTCATCGCCAAAATCTTCCCTCCGGATGACGAAGAAGGCAAGGCATAAGGTGAAGAATCAGACGAAAATCGTGATAAATGGGAGGAAACTCCCGCGGAGGACACGCCAAAAGCATTCGGAGAAGGCGATTGGAACCTAGAGCTCAGGTTAGCCCGAACTGGAGTCGATGTAAATGAAGATTCTAAATCGGAAGAAGAAAACGACGTAGAATGCATTCGAGTAAAGAGCACTGCTTTCGAAGATAAATCAGATGCAGACGTATGTTCGAAAGCCTTTTCCGTGGTTCCCGTAGTCCCCACATCATTCACACTTTTCGATGGTGGGGTTGGAGGACAAACGATAGTACTTGCACTTGATTCATCGAGTGAATCCAACTTATCGCTGTATTTGCCGCTCGTATTGCTTTTCAAGTCCGCATATTTAAGAGTGAGCGAATGCGTTGTCAAATTCGTCAATGTCATCGCGCATGTGATTGATAGAACTCGTGAGCTCGTGTATTTGTCCAAATACACGGAGCATTCCAAAGTCGCTACATCTTCGTCGTTCCTATCTCCGACATTTCTACGAATCGTAGGTGACACATGTCTGAATACTTTGAGCGGACTTTGTCGTCGTGACAAGTTTGAAAACGTGGGAATGTATATGGAACTTCTCGCACAGACATATCCTAACGGAACGAACGACAAAGTAGCTGCATCCAAGACATCTTCAGACTCTTCTATGATTGCTGTTGATCGAGGAGCAACGACAAAGGAAGAAAACTTCCGGTTTCCAGATAAAAAACTAGCCTTTACCGGTACCGGTAGATGATTTCTCAGCTCTAAGGGTGCCACAAAAGCAATCGTACGTGTGACAGATTCTTCATCAGAAGATATAACAATTGCACAACGCCTCGCATTTACTGGAATGAATGAATCGACGGAATGCAGAGAGATTTTATCATCTGGCGATGTAGAAAAAGGTCCATCACCCTCGAATTTCCAAACGAACGAATCTAAGCTGGCAAGCGATAATGGAAGGTACTCAAACTCTCCAGCTTCAATAGGACCAAAAGTAGATTTACCGGCGAAAGACAACATCACAGGCTTTAATGTTGAATTACGAACGACAACATTTGAGCGCAACACAATCTCTCTTTGCTCCACTGCGTTTTCGCGAAATCGAATCTCCGCTACTAATGAACATAAGTCGCCCTCCGCGCCGCCCCAGACTGATTTGGGCAACGCTTCGCATTTCCGGGCTTTAGATTCCAAATCATCCAATGATAGATGATGCCGTGATTCTGGGGCATTAGTTAGACGAATTTTCAGACCAGTAACAGTGGGATACCGAAAAAGCGATGTTCCAGAACGTCCATTCCCGTATTCGCTGCTAACTTCTAGTAAAGATTCTGGCAAAGATAGAACGTCACCATCTGCCAGTCTCTCTAGGTATTCATATGCATCATCTTTCCATGAATCTCCGTAGCGAACCGCAACCTCTCCGTTTGAGATGCATGTTCCGCCGAGCGAGGTGTCGTTGTTCGTCAGCATTTCGTAGCTGAGATCTACACCGGAAGAATTCTTCAGCCAGAAGCACTGAAAGGGTTCAACCAGGCGGGAATCTTGCTTTCTGGAAGCAGATCTCAAAGTTCTACGATTTACTATGGCAATGGAGAGTGCTAATGACTCAAGCATTTCTTTCCGGACTACAAAATCAATGGGAGAAGTCGTCAGAATGCAGGATTTACTCCCGGTTTCAACAGAACTTTTCAATTCAACTGGTTCCAAGGCGAATTCCCACCTGCGTTTCAAGGTGTCATATGTGCCCCCGCAGACCTGGAACGATACTGATAAAGAAAGCGGACTGACTTTCATCTCTTTCATTTTATGGTGAACGTGCTGTGATTCAAGGGATTTTCCCACTCTTTTCATGAAAATCGCGTGTAATTTCATTAGAGACATAGAAGAAACCGGAACTGGATGCTCCACACTGTATCGATCATCATCGACACGCACACTAATACGACGGATACCAAATTTAGCAGAATTGGG
>Ga0181561_10003232_pt1 | contig 14332 bp, 5 predicted proteins | sample 011ome_19_FD_133760 | JGI IMG/M metagenome (GOLD analysis project Ga0181561, IMG submission 133760) | Coastal salt marsh microbial communities from the Groves Creek Marsh, Skidaway Island, Georgia - 011510BT metaG (megahit assembly) | ecosystem: Environmental > Aquatic > Marine > Intertidal zone...
CGGCGAAGGAAAGCGGCGGCGGCGGCGGCGACGGTCCGACCTCGAGGTCCGACGACCCGAAGGGCGCGAAAAGCAAAGGGCTTCCCGAGGCGTTCATCGGGTCGCTGGAGGATTCCGACGACGAATCGGAGAACCGCGGCGTGGCTCGACGCACGCGCGCGCACATTTCGCTCGCGGACATAGACCTGGACTACATCGAGAGCATGATGCCGCTCCCCGACGAAGGCGACATGGGGTTCCAGTTCCACGACGACGACGAGGAGTACGCGAACTTCCTGTCCGCCATAAACCTGGACTTCGAGGTGGGCGGGGACGCGGCGGGCGGCGGCGAAACGAACGCGCGGCGGCCGCCGGCGACGCTCCGCGACGACGACGACGACGAGTCGGACGACGACGATTACGCGAACGTCGACCCGAAAGCCGCGCGCGTCGAGCGGCGCGCGCGGCGGTACCAGGCGGCGAACGCGCCCATCCTGGCGGCGGCGGCGGACCTGCCCGACCCCCAGAAGCGCCGCACGAAACGCAAGGAGTACACGTACCGGTACCGGTCGAAACTGGACCGACCGGAGTACAAAGAGCGACCGGTGTGGTCCACGGTGGTGACTCGCAACGCGCGGCTCAGGGCGGCGGCGGCGGCGGCGGCGGCGGCGGCGAAAAACGGAACCGCGCCGGGGGCCGCCGGACCCGGCGCGGCGGCGGGACCGGCGGCGCTCGCCGGCCCCGCGCTTCCCAAAGCCGAGTTCACGCGCGCGCAGATCGGCGCGCTGCACGCGATGATCAGCGACCACGTGCAGTTGCTGCTGACGACGTTCGCGCGCGGCGCGTGGGACATCGACCCCGTCGCGAACGCCGCCGCGCAGAGAGCGCACAGGCTGCTCGGGCAGATGCTGGAGACGGTGAAGGCGCGTCTGATGGCGAAAGACGCGGCCAAGGACCCGCCGCACGCCGAGGCGTGCTTCACGCCGCCGCCGGCGGCGGCAGGCCCGAACGCCGACGGCGCGCGGCGGTGGGTCCCCCCCCCCCGACCCGGGAATTCGCGCGTGTACACGGTGATGGACGTGATGCCTCTGCGCATGGCCGGCAAGTTCATGGCGGACGTGCGCGCGTGCGGCTTCGTGATGCGCGTCCCGCCGGGAAGGCGCCTGCCGCCCGTCGCGCCGCCGCAGGTGATGCTGCCCCCGGCGTCGGCGGCGGGCGGCCTCCCTCCCGCGGCGCCGCGCGTGCCTTCTGCCGAGGAGCTCCGCGACGCGCAGAACGCGATGGAGATGCGGTACGGGCGCCTCTCGCAGCTGTTCCGCGCGGAGCACGCCGAGCCAAACGAGGCGCACTTCCTGGACGACTGGCGCCAAAAAAAAGAGCTCTCCGACGCCGAGACGCGCCGCAAACGGCGAAAACCGCCGCCGGACGAGATGGTCCCCTTTTACGTGCGCGTGCCCGCGGGCGTGGTGCTCGCGTCGAGACCTTTCGCGTTTTGTGTGAACCCGCACGTCCTGCCGCGCGTCCCGAACCTGCGCATCACCTGGGAGAAGGACCGGTGGTTGCCGTCGGAGGACGCGTTGTTAGCGGCGGGGATCGAAAACTACGGCGTGCGCTGGGACGTGATCCGAGTCAACCTGTTACCCGCGAAAACCTCGCGGCAGATCATCAACCGGCAGAAGAACCTGTGCAACGAGACGCGGTTCAAGGGCGAGAACGTCGTGCGCGACGCGAAGCAGAAGGTTCTGCAGCCGCTCAGCGCGGCGGAGATCCGGGCGATTCGCGAGGTCCTGCACCGCGACGACGCCGTCGCCGGCGGCGAAAACTGGGACGCGATCCAGCGCGAACGCCTTCCGAACCGAAACGCTTCGTGCCTGGACCGGCTGTGGAAAGAAGCGCACCCGCGCGGTCTCGTGGCGTGCGAGCCGTACCCGGAACCGGGCGCGCCTCTGCTGCTGGCGAGCGCCGAGCACGTCGGAACCGCGCCGATCGACATGATCAACTCCAGCTTCCACGACCACAACGTGTCAATCCACGTCCCGAGGAAAGCGAAGCTCAGGCGCGGCGCGGAAGCCGACGCCGAGCCCGCCAGGTTCCACCCCTCGCTGTTTGGGGGCGACCCCGGTTCGGAGGAGCCCCGACTGGATCACGGCGGTTTCGGCGGTTCGGGCGCGCGCGGGTCCCCGGACGCGTCGCCCGCGAAAGCGTTCGCGACGCGCGTCTCCCCCCGCCGCCGCGGCGACGCGCCCGCCGCCTCGCTGCTGTTCGGTAGGCTGGAAGACTCGCGGGACACTGGCCTCGGGTTCGGGATGGCGAGCGGCGGCGCGCCGGCGTCGCCGACGGCGGCGGCGACGCAGCGCGAGATGGCGCGCGCGCTCTTTTCGCCCTCGAAGGTGCCCGAGGCGCTCCAGTCGCCGCCGAAAGCCGCGGCGACGCGGGACCGTGACCGGGACCCGGCGCACACGCCCGGCAAGGGCGTGGACTTCGAGCAGGAGGCGCTGCACGACACGGACAGCGATGGCGACGACGACGCGGCGCGCGGCGCGTGGGCTCGGCGCGGCCGGGGCCGGCCGAGCCGCGCGGCGATGTACGCAGAGAAGGCTATGCAGGACCGCGCGGCTCGCGTCGCGGCTGAGCGCGAGGCGCTCCCCTCGTCGGACGACGAGTCCGAGGACTCGCTCGGCGCCGAGCGCGAGGACATCGTGAGCTCTGAGGATGAGCGCGCCGAGCGCAGCGACCTCGAGGACTCGGACGACGAGGACGCCGGGGAGCGGGACCGGCCACCTGACTCGGGACGCGTCGAGGGAGGCGCGGAGACGCGCGACGCCTCCGCGCCTCCCCCGCCTTCGATTCTGTTCGGGTCGCTGGAGAGCACGATGCCGCTTCCCGAGGATGACGCGTTCGGCCCGTTCCCGAACCGCGCTTCGGGAACCGCGGAGGCGCCGAAGCAACACGCGTGGTCCGCCGAGCAGGACCACGCCGTGCTCGTCGCCGCGCAGACGCGCGGCGTCTCGGCGGCGACGTGGGAAAGCCTGGCGGGCGCGGGCGGCGCGTGCCGCGGCGCCACAGCCGCGCAGGTGGAGGCGCGGTTCGCGTGGCTCTGCGACGCGGCGAAGAAGCAGAAGTGCGCGAGCGCGGCGCGCGGCGGGAAGCCAAAGGGCAAGCCGCGTAAGCCGAAGCCGCGCGGATATGCAGACACGTAGTAGGTAGTAGGTCAAAAAAAGAACTTCCTTCGATAGCTACGTAGCTAGCCTCCGATAGTACGCGACCCCGGTCGCGTACTACTCCGAGCCCTTCCCCAGCCCGACCAACTCCAGCACGTCGTTCACCTTGAGCAGCGTCCCCATGTCCTCCTCGGGGAGCTCGGCCCCGGGCGAAGCCAGCCCTGTGAGGAAATCCGGCGCGTCCAGGAACGAAAACGCCGCGGCGACGTCGGCGGCGGTTCCCTTCACCGGCGCGTCGTAGTGCGCGGGCACGATTTCGTCGAAGGCGTCGCCCCAGTCCGCGCGCAGCTCTTCCAGGAACCGACGCGTCGGCCCCTTCCCCTTGGAGAAGACGAGCGTTCTTAAGATGGGCGACGGCAAAACGCGGTTCTCGATCGCCGCGAAACTGCGTTCCCACCCCGGTTCCCAGCGGAGCTTCCCCTTGAACGCGCCCGCCTCGACTTGCGACTGCCTGGACGGCCCCAGGAACGAAACCACCAAGCTCGCCTTGGCCCAGCCCGCTCTGAGCGCGTCGTCGCTCATGGGCGCGGGCGCGTCTTTCGGGTCGTCCGGCGCGAGGTTGAGGAGCCGGTCGCGGTCGATCACCGCGGGGGGGTCGGTGGGGATGGAAAAGACCAGGTCCGTGACCAGCAGCGTCCTCGAGGCTTTGTGCAGGAACACCGCCTCGATGTACGGGTTGGCGCCCGCGGTGTCCACGCGAAGCACCTTGTACTCTAACTCGTCGAGCCAAGGAGGTTGCGGGTTCGCCGGCGTCGGGTCGTTCGCGTCGCCTCGCCCGTTCGGAAACCGCCGGTCTGTTCCGCTCGGCACCAAGACCCCCGCGGGGTTGATCCCCAGAAACGTGTTCGGCAGGTCCACCGGCACGGACCACAGCCCGTCCGCGACCCACACCTTCGCGTCTCGGTACCGCCGCGCGAGCGCCGGCAACCACACCTTGTGCTCGATGGCGTACGTCGGCAACACGACGTGCTCGACCTCGCCGAGCTCGTCGAGCAGTTTGAAAAACTCGGCGGTGGGCGCCTGCGGCGCGAAGACCACCAGCCCCCCGGTTCGCCGAAGCTTAACCACGGTCGTGCGGATGTTCATCGCCAAAACGTCGAGCGCCTGCTCCTGCTCCAGCGACCACACGACGCCCGGCACGAGCTCGCGTCGGACGGTGACGCGCTCGCCGAACCCGAAGTACGGCTCCCACAACGGCGGGAAGGTCTGGAAGAAGCGCCGGTTTGGGTCCAGGCCGCCGGGGGTGAGCTTCACGGCGGCGGACGCGTCGGATGGCGCGAGCGCGGCGGTCGCCGCCGCGCTGAACGCGGAGGTGAGGCCGACGAGCGTGTCCCGACGCGATGGGGTGGAGGCTTGGTCCGCTCGATGGGACGACGATTCGACCGAGGCCCGAACAGACTCGCGCGAGGCGTGGACGGCTCGGCACGCGCGTCTCGGGCGCGAGGGGACCTTCGCGCGGGCGCGATGCCCGCCGAACGCCCGCGCGGACGCGTCTGTGGCGGCGGACATGTCGGCCGTGCGCTCGTCGCGCGACCCGGAGTGCGAGTCCCGGTGATGACACGCAGAGAGATCGCTACGTGCGATTCGTGGCTCTCGTCGAACGCGCGCTGACGCGATTCGCCACGCGGCGTTCGCGGAGGATAAAAAAGCACGACGTCGTCCCTTCGCGCGTTATCCTCGTCGCGGCCTCGGGGTCGCCACGACGCGTGGTCGGGAGCGATGACGACGGTCGTCTGTTCAACCGCGACGGGTATCGCGGGGGGCGCCGCCTTTCGGTCGGAGCGACGCGTCCGCTCGCGTTCGGTTTCGGGACGGCGAAACGCGCCTCCTTCGCGATGCGTGACCGTCCGCGGGTGGTCGCTGGACCAGTGCGACCCCGACCCGGACTACGCCCCGCGAAGCGTGGGGGCGACGCGAACGACGAAAACCGATGATGACCGGGACCGCGTTTCCGACTCTGACCACGACTCGACCCCGGTCGAGTCGTCTCGGGCTCGGTCCTCGTGGACCTCTCGCGAGGCGACGCAGGATGCGTCCGGCGTGGATTACCTCGTGGAGCTCGGGCGGCAGTCCCCCAACACGAACATCGAGGTGGGCGCGCGCTACGGTTTGGTGGACGACGTGTTCGCGGGCCGAGCCAACAAGAACTTCAACCTCGGCGCCGACTCCGACATCGCGTCCGGGAAGCTCCGGTACACGGAGATGCCGCGCACGTTCAACAACCTGGTGGGCGACTTCCACGTCCCCCAAGCGTTTCAAGACCGCGTGGCGCTGCACTTGGCGAAGAACTTCCTGAGCGACGCGTCTAATCCCGGGGTGAGCGGGACCGTTTCTGGCCAGGAGAAGAGCGGCGCGCTGGGCACCACGAACGTGCCTTTGATTCTGGGCATCTGGGGAGGCAAGGGCAGCGGCAAGACGTTCAACCTGGAGCTGAGCTGCAAGGCGATGGGCGTGACCCCGGTGGTGATGTCGGCGGGCGAGCTGGAGGACGAGTGGGCGGGCGAGCCCGGCCGTTTGGTAAGGAGGCGGTACCGCAAAGCCGCCGAGCTGATGAAGAACGCGGGCCAGCCTTCGTGCCTGATCGTGCACGACATCGACGCCGGCGCGGGCGTGTTCAAGCAGACGCAGAACACCGTGAACATGCAGATGGTGGTGGGGACGCTCATGAACCTGTGCGACCACCCGAACCGCGTGAGCGACGAATCCGACGACGAGATCCACGACTGGCGCGAGGAGGACATCGTGCGCCGCGTGCCCATCATCGTCACCGGGAACGACCTATCGACGCTGTACGCGCCCTTGCTGCGCGACGGGCGCATGGAGAAGTTCTACTGGGAGCCGTCGTTCGTAGATATCTGCGACATGGTGCACGCCATGTTCAAGGACGAGGACGTGTCCCGCGAAACGGTGACGCGGCTGGTGAGCGAGTACGCCGGCCAGCCCCTGGACTTTTTCGGCGCGATCCGCGCGCGCATGTACGACGAGGCGATCCGCGCGTGGCTGGAGGCGTTCCGATCGACGAGCCCGAACGAGCACACCGGGCAGCGCTTCGTCGGTAAGGAAATGGGCGAGATGCTGATGGACAAGCGCGACCGGGAACGGCCGGACGACGAGGAGGACCCCGGGCGCTTCATCTACTGGCGCCCGGATTTCATCCATCGCGACGCGGAAACGTCGGGCGTGGACATGTCCGAGGCGAACATTTTCGCGTACGCCGCGGATCTGCAGCGAGAGCAGCAGCTCGTGAACGACCAGCAGCTGTCGCTGGAGTACATGCGGTACCAGAAAACCTGGGACGAGCTCGTCGCCGAGGGGAAGGCGAGGTCGGACGACGCGCCGCCGGAGAAAACCGCCGAGCAGAGGCTGGCGGAGGACGCGGCGTACGCCGCGCGACGGGACGCCAATAAAAAAGCCGCGGACGCCGCTCGCGCGGCGCTCCTCGAATCGGAGGCGGCGGCCCGAGCCGAGCGCGAGGCGTGGTTGCGCGCGAACCCGCCTCTTCCCGAACCCCCCAGCCCTGAACCGCTCGATCCTGAACCCGAACCCGACTTCCCGCGCGACTGGGCGCTGGTGGCCGTTCCCGAGTGCTTCGACGCGTTCAAAAACGAAAACGTACCGGTGGTGGACGTGCGCGGGACGCGAGACTTCCGCCGCGAATCCGTCGTCGGGTCGATCAACGTCCCCGCGGTTGAAATCACCGGCCGTCCCCTGCACTGGGAACGGGAACGGCTGGACGGGTTCGTGGACGCGTTCGTGGAACAGTTCCCGGACACCGACGCCGCGATCGTGGTGGTGGGCAGCTGCGACTCGGAAACCGCGGAGGACGGCGCGGCGGTGGCGCTGGCGCGCCTGCGGGACGCGGGGTTCGCCTATCGCAACGCCGCCGAGGCAGCCGGAGGGTACGAGAATTGGGTGCGCCAGTACACGCCCGCGGGCAAGAAGCGCACCGGCAACGCCAAGTACACGAACGTGGTGGGCGCGCCGGGAACGATCTGCGCCTTCTCGGAGATCATCACGCAGGAGGACGGCGTCTTCGAGGACCTCATGCAGAAGTGAGCTCGACGAGCGAGTAGCAGCTACCTATAGCTAGTTTCTACGTCTACGAGCAACGCGTTGTTGATCACTACTAGTTTTATTAGTAATAATACTAGCTAGCTCCTCTCGCTCCCGCGTCAGAGGAACGCGAACGCGGCTCCGCGCGCCGCCGCCGCGGCCGCGCCGCGGAGCCCGACCGCGTTTCCCCGGCGCAGACGCGACGCGACCCCGAGCCCGGCGGCGAACCTCGGCCGGCGCGCGGCGACGCCTCCGGCGACGGAGGGGAAAGTCCGCGGGGCTCCGGACGGTAACGCGCTCGCGCGACCGCCCCCGCGGGACGCGTCGGACGCCCGGGACGCCTGGGACGCCTGGTTGTCGTTCGTCACGGTGGGAGCAGGTGGGGTGACATCCGGTGTCGAGGCGTTCGGCTCGCGGGTGGACTGTACCCTGGGGGACCGCGCCCTCGGCCGCGCCGCGCCGCGCGCCGCCGCCGATTTCGTCACCGCCGCTTTCGCGCCGTTTTTGTTTTCGTCGCCGCCGACAGTCGCCGCGTCCCTCGTAGGCCCGCCGCTTTCCTTGCCGCCGCTTTCCTTCCCGCGGCCCCGCTTCGGCCTCGCCTTGGCCTGGCTCTCGCCGCCCGGCTTCGCGCCGCCCTTGCCGCCTTCCCTGCCCCCCGCGCCCTTGTTGCCCTTGGCGCCCTTTTTCGTTTGCTTCCCGCCGCCGCCCGGCCCGCCGGCCACCAGGGGCGCCTCGCCGCCGACGGCCCACCGCGCGATGACCGGCTCGGCGTCCCCGTCGTAGCGCCTTATTTCGTGCATCTGCCCCCCCACCGGGCGGCAGCCGGCGGGCGTGACCCTCGCGGCCCAGCGCGGGATGTCCTCCGCGAGCGTGAGCGCGTCGTTCAGGGTCAGGTCCACTTCGGGCGGGTCACAGGACGTGTGGTGCCAGATCAAAACCGGCTGGTCGCCCAGCGTCCGCAGCGTCTCCTCGTCCTCGTTCAAGCCGTCGTCCAGGCTGACGCGCGCCACCGCGCCCTCGAGGTCATTCAGGGGCGGCGGGGGCTTGTCCTGCGCGTGCTGAGGCGCGCGGCTCAGGTGCTCCAGGTGCCGCCGGTTCAGCTTCTTGAGCACCTCGCGCGCCACGTCCCCGCCCGCCGCGGCAGCCTCGCGGATGGTCGCGTCGCCGCCGGCGAACTTGCGGGACAAATCGCGCGCCCGCGTAGCCTCCGCGCCGCGCGCGTCCCCGCGGCCCCTCCCCCGCCCCCTTCCGCGCCCGCGCCCGCGCGCCCGCTTGCCGCCGGCGCCGGGCCCCGCGGACTCCTGCTGGATGACGCGCTCGAGCGGCCCGGCGGTGATCCTGTGCTTGATGCAGGTGACGCAGTAGTCGTCGCAGAACAGGTGGTGCACCGGGCTGCCGGCGTCCACCAGCGGGCGCACGCCGCGCGCCAGAACGGCGCGGCCGCCGCGCGGGATCACCGCCAGCGAGTAGGCCAGCGGCGTGATGGGGTACCGGTTCAGGTACGCGATGGCCGCGCGGTTCCGGTCGCGCAGCGGGTCCAGGCTCGGATCGTACGTGTCCGGAAGCGTCTGGAAGTCCGCCAGGTCGACCGCGGGGGGGGGGATGGTGTTCCGCCCGCCCATGTGCGGAGGCTTGGCCGGCGCGACGAAAGCGCCGGGCCCACCGTTTTTCGAGTGTTTCGAGTCGGCGGAGGTTTTGGTCTCGCCGCCGCTCGCCGCCGCCGCCGCCGCCGCAGCCGCGGCCATCGCCGCCGTCGCCGCGGCGGTCGCGGCGGCGTCCGCGGCGCGCGCCAGCCTGCTCGCGCCGTTTTCGTTTATGCCGCCCGCGCCGTCGACGCCGATGGTGGCCGCGATGCCGGCGTTGTGCTCCTTGGAGCTGTACTGGAAGTGGTACCCGTAGTCCAGGCAGGCGCCGCCGTAGTACATCTCCAGCACCCACCCGACGCCGTGCACGTACTCGTACGCGCGGCGCGCGCTGCGCTTGGGGTCCAGCATCGCGCGCACCACCCCCGCGACCCCAGGGATGGTGGAGAAGTTGCCCTCGCGCAGCTCGTCCGGCGCGAGGTCCTCGTCGCGCTCGCGCTGCTCGCGGCCGTCCACCGAGTTTTCGCGCGCCATCCCCGCGCGCGCGGAGAGGCTCGCCTGGAAGGCGGCGCCCGCCGCGGCGGCGTCGGCGGACGCCGCCGCCGCGTTCACCGCCCTCTGCACGTCCGCGCGCGGCCTGAGCCCGCCGGAGACCTGCCACTTGACGTACTCGGGGTCGGAGAGCACCGTGGCGAAGTCGCGGAGCATCGGCCAGTTCACGGGGGGGGGATGTCTGAAGGCGAGTTTGCCCTCCTCGTACACCGCCGCGCTCGAGACGCCGAAGAAGTTGCGCCGCGTGGGCCCCCGCGTCCCCGGGGGACCCTCGAAGTCGGCCTCGCTCGGGACGGGGAACAACGCGCTTTCCCTGTACTTGCCCCAGCGCACGTCCGAGGCGTAGTCTACGGCGGGGACGCCGCACACGTCGGCGTCCCCGGTGACTCCGGCGCCGGAGTCGTCGCTCGCCGAGTCGTTTCGGTTTCGGTTTCTGCCGCGTTCGGGTGTCTTTTTCCGATGTAACGCGCGCGACTCCGCTTTCCAGTCGGGCGCGTCCGCCTGCGCGCCCCTGAGCCGCGCGTACGCGCGCCAGCTGTACTTGACCCCGAACCGTGAGCCGGGCAGGTAGTCGTTTCCCATCATCACCGCGAGCGCGACGAAGTCGCGGCGCGCGCCCCGCATCTGCGCCTCGGACATGCCGGGCGGGAGGTCCTTCTCCAGCGACGCGTTGAACGCGCGCACGCTGAACACGAGCTTTGACGACAGCACGAAGACGTCCGCGGGGGCGGCGGTCATCGCGAGCAGCAACGCGTCGGAGTCCTCCGAGACGATCAAGTGCGAGTGCCCTTCGAACTTGGGGTTCCGCACGCGCGTCTTCATGGAACGCAGAATCTTCACCTCGCCCTCGCCCGGCACGCGCGTCCCGCTGATCTCGAAGAGCAAACCCTTCGGCAACGCGTTGCGGCTGAGCAGTCGCGTCGCGGCGTAGTACTCCAGCGCGCGGTCGATCTTCAGCGCGAGCGCGCTTCCTGGGGTGAGCCCGATCTTCAGCAATCGAGGGGGGTCCTCGGAAAGAGGCACCTTCTCGCCGCTGCTGAGCCGGATGCGCCGGCGCCGCTGCGTGATGGTCTTGGCGATGGGCGCCGGACCGTCCAGCGCCAACACCACCGTGTACTGCGGCCGGGTGCGGCGCATGTTCAGGTCCAGTAACGCGAAGAGCTTCTTGAAGAAGGCGTCTTCGTTTTTCGTGTGGTGCGCGGCGACGTGAAGCACGTTATTCACGTCGATGTACACGTGGTCGTACGTGCCGGAGGGCACGTCGCCCGCGCGCTTGTTGGCTTTGAACGCGCTCGTGAACGCCTCGGCGTGCGCCTCCTGCATCCACTTGCCGAAGCCCGACCCGACGCCGCGCGCGGCGACGTCTCTTCGCGCGTGTCTCGAGGCACGCGGCGTCGTTCCCGCGAACGAGCACGAGAGCCTCGGGCCCCCGCGGCCGGAGGAGGAGGGAACAACGCGCGCCGTGCGAGACTCTCGCCACCGCGACGACGTCGACGCGCCCATCGCGATGGAGAAGATTATTCCCTCCGCCCCATCCCCACCGCTTCCCCACCGCGTCCCCATCGGTCCCGTCGCTCGCGGTCGCCGCGCCCGCGACCGCGCGCTTCTCGGCCTGCTTCCGGGAACCGCGGGTGCGTCCTCGGAGCCGCCTCCGCGCCGTCCGCGCCCGGTGATTTGACCCGCTCCGTTCGCGGGCGCTTCGGTTCAGCAGGGGCGACGGAAAACAAACCTACGATCGACTGGTCGACCCCGTCTTCGATCGGGCGCCGGTTTCGAATTTTGACGGTTCACCCATCGCCCCGATGAACTGACCGATCGCGTTCCTTATCCCAGCGGACCTGCAGTTTCCGCCAGGTAAGCAAGCTCCTCTCTGCCTTCCGTGCACTCCGATTGCGTCCACTTCCACACGCGCACGAACATGTCCGCCTCCGCCGTCTGCCACCAGTTCCGCGCGCCCGCCGGTGCCGGCCGCATCCGCCGCGCGGCCAACCGCAGCGCCCGCGCCGCCAAGGTGCGCACCGCGTCCGAGCGGACCCGTCACGTTTCTCGTCCCGATCGATCCGCGTCACGTTCTCCAGAAGACCCCGACCGCTGGACGCCGGGCAACCGGTGCGGGACGCGAAGGATCGACGTCCGGCGGAGGCGCGCGCGCGTGAGCCCTCGCGTAGCGCATCCGCGCGATCCACGCGACGTTTCCTCCACCTAGAAAGGCTTGCCGCGCCCACTCCCTCCCCTCTCGCGGCACCCCCACCCGTCCGTCGTGTTCCGGCCCCGCGAAACGAACCGCGTCTGCGGCATCCCGCACACAGCTGACGTTTTTTCCCGGCCGGCGCGTTTCGTGTTTCGTTTTTTTTTTCTGTCTCGCCGCGCAGCGCGTCTCCGCGCGCGCTTCCCCCGCGGCGGCGGCGGCCTCGGTCTCCCCCCGCAAGGTGCTGATCGTGAACACCAACGGCGGCGGCCACGCCAACATCGGGTTCTGGCTCGCCAAGACGCTCGCGGCGCAGGGCCACCAGGTGACCTTGAACGTGGTGGGCGACGCGGACGACGCGAAGATGCAGAAGCCCCCGTTTTCGTACTTCGGCGAGCTCGCCTCCGCGGGCGTCCGGACGGTCTGGGCCGATCCCGGCGACCTCGCGTCCAAGGCTGGCGGCGAGCAGTTCGACGTGGTCGTGGACAACAACGGCAAGGACCTCGCGTCGGTCGGGCCCGTCGCGGACTACGCCGTGAGCGCGAACGCGTCGCAGTTTTTCTTCGTGTCGTCGGCGGGCATGTACGTGCCCACGGCGACGCCGCCGCACCTGGAAGGCGACGCCGTGAAGGAGAGCGCCGGCCACAACGTGGTGGAGCAGATGCTCGCGTCCAAGCCGTTCAAGTACTCCTCGTTCCGGCCGCAGTACTTCACCGGCTACGGCAACAACAAGGACTGCGAGGAGTGGTTCTTCGACCGCCTGGTCCGCGGCAGGCCGGTGCCCGTGCCGGGGTCGGGCGACCAGCTCTCGGTGGTGGCGCACGCCGAGGACGTGGCGACGATGATGGCGGCGGCGGTGGGCAACGACGCCGCGGCCGGCCAGATCTTCAACGCCGTGACGAACCGCGCCGTGACCCTGAACGGCATGGTGGAGATTTGCGCGAAAGCCGCGGGCGTGACCCCCACCATCGTGAACTACGACGTGAACGACATGCCGCCGGGGGTGGAGGTGAAGAAGGCGTTTCCCTTCCGTCCGATCCACTTCTACTCGTACCCCGCGAAGGCGCTGGAGGTGCTGGACTGGAAGCCCAAGCACGACCTCGCGTCGGACATGGCCGAGCGGTTCGCGTTCTACAAGGCGTCGGGGCGCGCGGACAAGGAGATGGCGTTCGAGAACGACGACAAGATCCTCAACCACGTCAGGCGCTGATGACGAGGTATATAGGCGCATTTTATCTGTATACGGTTGACAGTCGTCTTCTGCACCGTCTGAAAGATCATTTGGTCGACTTGTCGTCACGTCTCGAGCTCTCGACGCGTGCTTTTCCGCTGAGAGTTCGTTCGTTTCCTTTTCCTCCGACGAACATCCGAGCACGCCGCACAATCGACGCGCGCGCTTCACCCGCACGCATCAACCGCACCGCACGCCCAGAGCGCTCGTCCTTGTTATGGCTGACGACCTGTCCAACCTCGGTGCGTGCGCGTTCGACCCTCGCGGTTCGCGCCGTGGCGGTTTCCCGACGCCGAACGTGATCGCGCACGCGCTTTTTCTCTCGCCACGCGGTGCCGTCCAACGCCGGCCGGATGGGTCTCGACCGAGACGGCCCGGGGACGCGCGCGATGCGAGAACGCCGCTCGCGAACGCCACGCGTTCGGTGACGTACACGGGTTTCTGGGAGTATCGACTCAATCGCGCGGTCCGACGGTCGCGCGCGCGGGGACGGCAGGACACCGGCGCGGGGGCGCTTTTCTGCTGGGGGCGCGGCACCATCGATCTCGGCGGCGATCGGCCATCCCTCGGTGGGGACGTCCTTCGGCCGTTCCGTCGATGGCACCGCCCGCCCACCGATCGGGGGATGCCGAGGTCGACGCGTGAGCGATCGATGTCGTCCTTCCCTCGCCGGTCGCGTCCCCGGGTCGGCGTGGACCCTCCCGCGCGTCCCCGCCCCCCTCCCTCGCCCTCGCCCAACGTTTTTCCTCCCGAAGCGGACACGCGCTGACGCGCATTTCGCCTTTCCCCTTTCGTTTCGCGTTTCGCAGGACCCAACTTTGACTTTGCAGACGACGACGGAGCGCCCGCTAAAGAAAAGCAGTCGGCGGATTCCGTGCAGTCTGGGTACATCCACATCCGCACCCAGCAGCGCAACGGCAGGAAATCCCTCACCACGGTGCAGGGCGTGAACCCCAAGATCAACAAGAAGGTCATTCTGAAGGAGTGCAAGAAGAAGTTCAACTGCAACGGCACCATCGTAGATGACCCCGAGCTCGGCGACATCATTCAGCTCCAAGGCGACCAGAGGAAACTCGTCGCGCAGTTCCTGATCGACGAGAAGATCGCGAAGAAGGACGTGATCAAGGTGCACGGCTCGTAATAAGCCGAGCGAGGCGAGGAAGAGTAGGTTCGGATCCTTTGGATCCCGCCGCGGATCCTTCGGGAAAACAGGCGACGCCTTTTGTTCGCGGCGGGGGTCATGGCCGTCTTCGACGACGTCCTGACCCACCGGGAGTACCGCCGGCGGCGACGACGACGACACGATCGCGCGTGTGAGTGCTCTCCACGATAAACGCTCGATGATGAACTATCGATATGTCACACACTACATACCGAACTTCAGAGAAACAAACGCGATATCCCGCGTCGTATTCATACCCATTATAACGATCAAACGCTCTTCCCGCGCCTCACTATTACTTTCGTAATTATGGACTCCCGCTCATTCCGCGACGGTTTCCGCCGCCTCGTCGGGTTCCGGCGC
>Ga0181561_10003236_pt1 | contig 14329 bp, 15 predicted proteins | sample 011ome_19_FD_133760 | JGI IMG/M metagenome (GOLD analysis project Ga0181561, IMG submission 133760) | Coastal salt marsh microbial communities from the Groves Creek Marsh, Skidaway Island, Georgia - 011510BT metaG (megahit assembly) | ecosystem: Environmental > Aquatic > Marine > Intertidal...
CCGAAGCTGAAAAAGCCGCCCTGGTGGAGCGCTATACCCCGTGGCAGGAACACCCCATGATCAAGGAGCTGTTTGACTGGCTGCAGGGCCACTATGCCTTTGATCCCGCCTGCCTGACATAAATCAGAAACCCGTGCCGCCATGCCTGAAACACAAGCACTGACAACATCCCTGGGTCACCAGATCACCGCCTTCAAGAACGACCATGTCGGCGACAAGATTGCCCGTAACGGCCTGTACGAAAAGGAAAACCTCGAGCTGCTGCTGACCCTGCTCGGCCGTATCAGCAGTCCGGTGGTACTGGATATCGGTGCCAATATCGGCAACCACACCCTGGCCTTTGCCACCGCAGCCAGCCAGGTCTATGCATTCGAACCGCTGCCGCCCGTGTATGAACTGCTTGACCGCAATGTGCGCGACAACGGCATCGACAATGTCCAGACCTTCCCCTTTGCGCTGTCGGACCGCGAGGAAGACGCCACGATCTACATGGTCAGCGAGGGCAATGTCGGCGCCTCCAGTTTTGACCAGCGCGATGACAACACCGAAGGAGTGACTGTCAGCAAGAAAATCGGCGACAGGGTTATTGCGGGGCTTGGCCTGAAAAAAATTGACCTGATAAAACTCGATGTCGAGGCTCATGAGGCTTTCGTGCTGCGCGGGCTCAGGGAAACCCTGCAGCAGCACAAACCCATCATCACCATGGAGTGGAACGACCCGCTTACCATTGAACGCCTCAGCGGTTCCCCCGAACAGCAGTTCCTGTTCGAGGAGTACCAGATCTATGTGCTGGGCAGCAATTTCGATCGCGGCTACTGGCAGGACCATGCCTTTGCCTTTTTGCGCCGCAAGTTTACCCGCATCTTTGGTACACGCAAGGCTGCCCTGTATGCCTTCAATCCGGCACGGCTTTACAAGAACCTGCTGCTGGTACCGAAATCCAAGCACGGCATTCTTGACGGCCTGTTGTGAAACTTGCCCTCAAGGTTGTCCCCGGCGCCAAGACCAACAGTGTTCAGTGGCTTGATGAAGATGCCGGCATCCTCAAGGTGCGTGTGAACACCGCACCGGAAAAAGGGAAAGCCAACAAGGCCGTGGAAGCCCTGCTCGCACAAAGCCTCGGTCTGCCAAAATCAGCTGTCAGCATCATCAGCGGCCACACCAGTGCGCAGAAGGTTGTTGAAATAACCGGCCTGTCTGAAAACGCCTTACGCAGGCAACTGCAGGCACCATAATGCCGGCGTCAGAGTTTCCAGAAATCCAGGCCCGCCTGCGGGACATGATGCTGGCCACGGCAGGTGACCTTGGTATAGTGCGCGATGAAGCTGGCAGGCTGCAGGTATACACCCGTTACATCATGAAGAACAAACAACCCCTGTATTTCGGCGGCGTGGTGAGCAACAAAAATTATGTCAGTTATCATTTGATGCCGGTCTATGTAGCACCAGAAATGCTCATGGAAATCTCACCCGCACTGAAACAGCGCATGCAGGGGAAGTCCTGTTTCAATTTTTTAACCCTGGATGAAAGTCTTTTTGCGGAATTGGGTCTGCTGACCCAGAAAGGTTTTGAATCTTACGTGTCGCGGGGCTATATTGACCTGACACCTTGACGGGCTTGCCAGAACATCTCTTGTTCATCATGAATCGTACACGCCAGTTACTGACCATTTTCCTGATGCTGCTGACACTCAGTGGCATGCAGTTTGTGCAGGCGTCACCCATTCATGACCACACCAACCACCTGACTGGCTGTGCCCTGTGTCATTTTGATGGCGCACAGGCCATCCAGGCGGCACTGCCAGCGCATGAACCCGTTACCGAACCTGTCTGCCACCAGCGCGCCAGGACCCTGTCTTCACCCTGCCGCAACCAGTTCTCGCCGGTACAGAGCCGCGCTCCTCCTGCACATTCTCTCTGACGCTTTTACCTGACTTGTAAACAGACGGGCTGCAGTATTGCCTGCCTTGTCGTCGTGACAGACCGAGAGAATTTTCATGACACGTAAACCGTTATTGCTGGCGATCGCTATCGCCTCCCAGGCTTCCGCCCAGGAAGCCGACTATGAACTTGTCACCACCGCAATCCACACCATTCGTGCGGAAACCGCCCTGCCGGTGACCGTGTTAGCGGGCGACGAACTGCGCGAAGCCTCACGCGCCACACTGGGGGAAACCCTGGCCAACCAGCCTGGTATCAGCAACGCCTCCTTCGGCCCTGCCGTTGGCCAGACCGTGATTCGCGGCCAGCAGGGCCGTCGCGTGATGAACCTGAGCAACGCCATTCCCAATGCCGATGCCTCGGGCAATTCGGCTGACCATTCCGTGACCGTGGAACCGATCCTGGCTGACGCCATCGAGGTTTTGCGCGGGCCTTCCACGCTGCTCTATGGGGGCGGGGCCATTGGCGGCGTCGTCAATGTCATCGACAACCGCATTCCCCGCAGTCATGCCGAAAAACCGGCTTTCAGCCTGGAGGGACGCCATGACAGCGCCGCGGACCAGGACAATCTTGCTGCACGCCTGGATTTCTCCACCGGCAATATCGCCTGGCATCTGGATGGACTCAGACGTGAATGGAACGATCTCGACATTCCTGGTTTCGCCACCGATCCGGCCTACCTCGAGGACGACCATGATGATCATGACGACGAGGACCATGATGAAGAACTCCATGACGATGAAGCTCATGAGGAAGATGAGGAAAATGTTTTCGGGCATATTCCCAACAGCGGTGGAAAAACCGAAGCGTTTACGGCGGGTGCTTCCTGGATCTTTGACAGCGGCTTCATCGGGGTCGCCGTCAGCAAGCTCGACAATGTCTATGGCCTGCCCTCCGGCGCCCATGATCATGGCCATGCCGGGGAGCATGATGAACATGAAGAAGGCGAAGAGGCAGACCACGAGGATGAAGAGCATGGCGAAGAGGGGCATGGTGAGGGCAATGTCTACATTGACCTGGAACGCACGCGCTATGACCTGACCGGGGAATGGCTCAACCTGGCACCCTGGATCGAGCATGTGGATTACCGGCTCAGCCTGACGGAATATGCCCATGCCGAAATGGAAGGTCCCGGCCAGATCGGCACCCAGTTCAGCAATGATTCCTGGCAGCAGCGCTTGCAGATCACGCACAAGGAAACCGGCAACTGGCATGGTGCCATTGGCCTGCAAACCTCTGATGAGGAATTCAGTGCCATTGGTGATGAAAGTTTCATCCCGGTCACAGACATTTCCTCACGCGGCCTGTTCGTGGTGGAGGATTACCACTCAGGTCCTTATACCGTGGAAGTCGGCGCCCGATTCAACCGGGATGATTACGATCCGCAAAACACTGCCGCACCGTCAGTGGATTTCTCCACGCTCAACTATTCTGCCGCCATGCTGTGGGACATCAACTCACAGGCTGCCCTGGGTCTCACGGCATCCCATGCCGAGCGTGCCCCGTCGGTGGAAGAACTGTATTCCAACTTTGGCCTGCAGGACATGGATGACTGCATCATCCACTATGCCACGGGGGCCTGCGAAATCGGCAACACGGGCTTCAAAGAGGAAGTTTCCCGCAACATCGATGCCACCCTGTACCTGGAACAGGACTGGTTCAGTGCCACCCTGACCGCCTTCTACAATAATTTCGATGACTATATCGGCCAGATCACCACCGGTGATGAGGTCGGTGAGTTTCCCGTGCGCGCGTATCGCCAGCTGGATGCCCGCTTTCGCGGCCTGGAGCTGGACGTCACGTTCATGCTGACTGACTACCTCAACCTGCAGGTGTTTGGCGACACCATCGATGGCGATCTGGACGGCAATGGTGATGCCCCGCGCATGCCCCCTTCGCGCATTGGCTCGCGCCTGGATTACAACGGCAGCAACTGGTCAGCCTATGTCTCAGTGCTGCATGCCGATGCGCAGAATCAGCCCGGTAACTTTGAACGGGAAACTGCCAGCTATACACGCTGGGACATGGGAGCGGATATCACGTTTTCACTCGGCGAGAGCGACCTGATGCTGTTTCTGAGAGGGCGTAACCTGGGTGATGAGGAGATTCGACTGTCGACATCATACCTGCGCGGCTTTGCACCGGAAGCCGGACGGTCGGTGGAAACCGGGTTCCGTTTCAGTTTCTGACCTGTTCGCGGCTGAAGCCGCTCCTACACCATCCCTTATTCGTAGGAGCGGCTTCAGCCGCGAACCGCCGGTTCATCATTACCAGGCTTTAAGCGGCGCCCGCAACCTTCACCCTGAAACTGCCGGCTCACCGTGTTAAAGTTAGCCGCATGTCTGCTCCACCCACCGCAAACCCGGCAGATCCCCGCTTGCCGCTGCTGATCAAACTGGCCTGGGTTTGTGCCCTGCTGCCATTTCTGACCACCCATACCAGCTACCTGATTGCCGCCAGCCAGGGTCACGTGGAATGGTGCATTCCCTACTGGGATGCCTGTGCCTCCATCAGCGCCACCGGCCGGCAAATGCCGGAGAAGCTCTGGTTCAAACTCGGCATGATCCCTTCGGCCCTGTTCACCATGATGTTCTGGCGCCAACTGTCCCGATGGTTTACCGGCACCGTTATCAGCGACCAGAAACGCTGGTACGATGCCATGCAGGTGGTGGGTATACTGGCCGCCGTCTTTCTGGTCGGCTACACCCTGGCACTGGGTGAGGAAGGCGACACCTTTCGCTTCATTCGCCGCACCGGCGTCATCCTCGCCTTTGCCCTGACCTATCTGGCGCAGCTGCTTGCCACCTACCTGCTGGGGCAATATGCACGCGAGCTGTCCAATCCCAAACTCAATCTGCAACAGCAGCGCCTGATGACACTGCTGCTGAGCCTGCTGGGTGTCGGCATCGTCAGTGTCATGCTGCAGGGGCTGCTGGGTGACAACTATGACCGCTATGAAGACGGCTTCGAGTGGATCATGGCGCTGATGCTCAATCTCTGGTTTGCCGGTACTGCCCGGTTGATCGCACGCATTCGCAAAACCCTCTGAACCCCCATTTTTACTGGCCTGGCGCCTGCATTTCCCGATTCAGCAACGATTCAGTTAGGCCTGCCTAGACTGGTGCCAACGCTGACCATCCGGCCCCGCATGTTGTCGGGACCCGATCGCAGCCGCACCAAGAGGATTGCTGACATGAAAAACAACACGTTCGACACCGTCAGAAAAACCGTCCGTACCGTCGTGAATCGCCTGCCGGTTCTGGTCGTTGCCCTGGCGCTGACCTCGGCCACCAGCAGCGCCTTGGCCGATGACCGCCATCGTGGCAACGCACCCCGGTTCAAGCCGAACCATACAACGTCCTTCAACCGGGACCAGCGTCACTATGCCGGCAACAACCGTGGCAGAAGCCAGTGGAATCGCCGCTGGAACAGCAACCGCCGATATACCGGTAATCGCTTTTACAGCAACACGTATCGCAACCGGTTTTACGATCATGACAGCTGGGCGGTCAGCCTGAATATCGGCAGCGGCTACTCCAACTGGAACAGCAGCAGCCTGTTTTACGGCACCGGCTTTGCCACGAACAACTGGCTACCGCGTCACACCCGTACTTCTGTGATCTACAACCAGCCTACCGTGGTGTATGTGAATGACAGGCCTGCCACCACACGTGTCGTGACCACAACCAGCACACCCCGAACCAGCCTGTTGCGGGATCTGTTCGGGGACTGCTACGAGCGCACCATCGACAGTCGCGGCCGGGAAACCCGGACCCGCCTGCCGGATTCGGCCTGTCGATTCTGACCCGTGCCTGCTTGCCGTGAATCGGCATGAGGAGCACAGAAAAGCCCTGAAAGGCCGGAACCCCTTTCAGGGTCTGTTGAGAAGGCGTCGAAATTTTCCGCCTGATGGTTCCAGCCTGGCAGGCCCGGTCTCTATCTCCTGACCGGGTTCTGCCGCAGGAGTCCGGGGTATGATCAGGGAGTTTCTAGCTAGGCCTACCTGTAATCTCCTTGAGCCAAATCGGGGAAACGTTACTCAAGCTCATACCCTGGCTCCTTTTTTTATTCATTAGCCTTTTATGCTTTTGCCGCGAGTGATTTTGTCGGCAAACGGGCAACACCCTAGGCCGACCTATGAGATTTTCTTGAGCAATAAGAGCATCAAGCGTTCTCATGACACAGGACGCTTTTCGGTGTTTTTATAAACTGACCTGAATTTTTGCCCCACCCAGCACGCTGGTGCCGACACGAATTTCGCCGTTGTAGCTGCTGACAATATCCACCGCCACGGCCAGACCAATGCCCTGACCGCTTTTCAGGGTATCCGCGCGGGCACCTCGTTCCAGCACAAAGGCACGGTCCTGTTCGGCGATGCCCTGCCCGTCATCCTCGATGTCCAGCTGCAGGTGCTCACCGCTGGCGGACAGGCTGACCCAAACGTGTTTGTTGCAGTACTTGAAGGCGTTGTCGAGCAGGTTGCCGCACAGTTCCATGAGGTCGCTTTCCTCACCATGGAACATGACCTGGCTGTCCAGTATATCCTCCACGGCAACCCCCTTGTCGCGGTATACCTTGTTGAGTGCCGACACCAGTTTGCTGATCGCCGGTGCCACCCTGACCGACATCCCCAGGTGCCTGAACTGTTCTGACCGGGTGGCCCGCTTCAACTGGTAGGACACGATCTGGTTCATGCGTTCCAGCTGTTCCTCGACATCCCGCAGTGCCTCCGGGTCAGACAGCGCCCTGTTTTCCTTGCTACCTTGGATGATGCCGGAGATCACAGCCAAGGGCGTTTTCAGGGAATGCGCCAGGTCGCCCAGCGTGGTGCGATAGCGAGTCTGGCGTTCACGTTCGCTCTTGATGAGCAGGTTCAGGTTTTTGCTCATGGCCTGCAGTTCCGGGGGGTATTCATGCTCCACCTGGTCCTTTTCGCCGGCTTCGATGCTGGATACTTCCGAGGTCAGCTGCTGCAGGGGTTTCATGCCCCAGCGCAACAGCAGCACCTGCACCAGGGACAGCAGGATGGCCAGTCCGCCAAACCAGAGATAGAGGTTGGACTGGAACTCACGGATTTCGGCCGTGGTGGGTTCCACGGATTCCATGACCACAAAGGAAAATTCCTGCTCCAGCGGTGCCCAGAAGGTGCCGTAGCTGGCGTAGGACAGACGGCCCTGTCCGGGGGGCTCCATCGTGCCAAACATGGTTTCACCCGGGTCAACGTGCTGATTCATGAAATTGGCCTGGTCCAGGCCGAGATTGATGGCCGACTGGCTGCGCCAGACTTCGCGACCGTTGGTGTCGAGAATGAAGCCGTAGAGACCGGAATTGATCTGGGCAAAGCGCGCTTCTTCCAGGTCAGGCACAAAAAAGCCGTCACCATCGGGTTCTGCCACCCCCATCAGGGCATACACCTGCAACTGCAGGCGCTCTTCCACCGCGGCAGCAACACTTTCACGAAAGGCTCGATCGAGGACGAGACCGGTCAGGCCGAGAAAAAGGATCAGCAGAATCCCGAAGGCCAGGACCAGCCGGGTTTGCAGGGAAATCGGCGGATTAGCTGGCCGAGACATTGAACCGGTAGCCCTGACCACGGATGGTGTCGATCGGTTTCAGGGTTTCATCCGGATCCAGTTTTTGCCGCAAGCGACGAATAAAGACCTCCAGCACATTGCTGTCGCGGTCGTAATCCTGATCGTAGAGATGTTCAGTCAGTTCGGTTTTGGATACCACCTTGCCGGGATGCAGCATGAGGTATTCCAGCACCTTGTATTCGTAGGCGGTCAGTTCAACGTCATGGTCACTTACGGTGAGACGCTTGGCGGTGGTATCGAGGCTGATGTGGCCAAAGTCGAGCGTCGGCTTGGCAAAGCCGGCCGCACGGCGCAGCAGGGCATTGAGCCTGGCCTTGATTTCCTCAATCTGGAAAGGCTTGACCACGTAATCATCAGCACCGGAATCCAGGCCCTCGACCTTGTCGGTCCAGTTGTCACGCGCAGTCAAGATCAGCACGGGAAAGTTCATGCCTTCACTGCGAATGGCCTTGATCAGTTCAATGCCGTTCAGCTTTGGCAGACCGAGGTCGATGATGGCAGCATCGTAGTCGTATTCGCGGGCCTGGTAGAGGCCGGTTTCACCGTCGCCGGAGGAATCCACCACGTAGCCGGCATCGGTCAGGGCTTTCACGAGTTGGGCCCTGAGCAGGTCTTCATCTTCAACTATCAGCAGGCGCATGTGAGGTTACTGGATACTCCGGCAGGGGAACGGCAGACGAATCAGTCGGAGGACGCGTTGACGTCTCCGGATGCGGCATGAACAAAGACATTGAAGACCGTGCCATCACGATCCATACGGACACGCCACTGGTTGGTGTTGTCGTCCATCAGAATGCTCAGCACCCGTCCTTCATAGCGGCTGCTGGCGATATTGGATGCCTGGCGCCGGGAAATACGCGGCTGCTGGACGCGGCCATTGGCATTGTCTTCGGAAATCGGGCTAAGGGCATTACGGGGATCTTTGAGGTCAGGCAGGTTTTCCGCTGCCTGGACAGGCAGGGCCAGCGCCAGGAGCAGCATCAGCAGACAGACACCGGTCAATGCCACCGTGCCAGGCACGATGTCGAGCATGCGCATTGGCGGGGTTGAACTGTCTGGTTTCCTCTTCATTTTTGTCACGATCAGCTTGCCGGGTCGGTACGCTGTATTGAATGAATGCCTGATGTTGCCAATGTTGGGGTAACCATTCAAGTGGCAACCGGGTTAGTCCGGACCACCCGATGGGCATCCTGTGCCGCCACTTGGTTAACTGCTTGTTCAACGACTCATACAACTTACACAACTCACACAACAACGTGTGTAACGCTTCGGTGTGTAACGCTTCGGACAAGTGTTGAGTGGCGCTAAAGGGTGTAAAGCCCGGCATTGAACGAGCGTTCCGGTGCGTATGCCAATGACAAGGCAATCCGGTAATCACCGTCTGATTTACCTCGACCCGTCCAGTCTAGATGACCGGCTCGACATCCACTCGCACACGAATGGTGGCACCCGGATCACGCGGTGTTCTTACCGTATGGTCCACACCATTGTAGCGATACAGTACATCATAACCAACCAGTTTTTCCCCTTGCTCGTAGGCCGTGACGGTCTCGCAACGCTCAACGGTTTCCAGTCTCACATTGTCATAGTGGTCATAGCGATCGGCTTCCTGGATGTCCCTGGCGATGGCACCGCCCAGGATGGCACCGACGACCGTGCCGACTTTGCGGCTGGTGTTGTGGTGCCCCACCGAGTTACCAATTGCGCCGCCAATTACCGCTCCCAGGAGACCCGGAGTGCGGGAGCGGTAATGGTGACGACTGTTGGAACGGACCACTTCCTCTTCCCAGCACTGACGTGTGGGAACGGCGGTTTCCACCACGCGATAAATTGGCGTGGCTTCGATGACACGGGCCTCGTGGTAACTGGTCTGGGCCTGTGCCGGAACACTGGCTGCCACCGCGGCAGCCAGAACGGAGATAACCCCTATGCGTGTCGTGTTCATGGTCGTGCTTCCTCTAAATAACAATCCAGCCATCGTTTGTCTTTTCCTTTGGCGTCACAGTAGCAAGCCCTAAATGAACCATTCCTGAACCATTGCGCCACAGGTGACCGGGTTCTGGCGTAAATTCGTTTGTAACCGGGCACAGAGCATCAATAATGATGGCGTAACGATATGTAATCTAACCCGTTATGGGCGACAGGCACTGACCCGGAAGGAGCCTCATGGATGTATTGATTCTGTTTTTCCACCTCATCATCGGCCATTGTGCCGGGGATTATGTCCTGCAGCTGGGGCCCCATGAGTTCAGCCAAGAGCCGGCACAGCACCATCCATGAACAGTACGGTGAAGACTTCCCCCCAGTGGTATTACTGGCTTACCTCGCATGCCCTTACCCACGCTGGCATCGTGATCATCATTACCGGCAGCAACCTGTTCGCTTTGATTGAAGCTATAAGCCACTGGCTCATCGATTTCTGCAAAGGCGAAAAATGGGTTAGCCTGCACCAGGACCAGCTTGGTCATCTGTGTTTCAAGGTTTTGTATTGTGTTATTTTTTATCTGTCAGCCCACTAGCACCGGAATATCCCGGGCCTTTGGGCCTGACACAGCCTGATCCAATCCCACTGATCACTACCGTTCCGGGAACACACCATGGCAGAACAGTTTCCAGCACTGACTGATGGCCACATACGCTTTATCAACAACCAGAACATTTACTTTACCGGCACCGCCCGCTCTGACGGCCGCGTCAATGTTTCGCCAAAAGGCACTGACAGTCTCAAGGGGTTGTCTGCCAACCGCATTGTCTGGCAAAACCTGACCGGCAGCGGCAACAAAACCGCCGCCCACCTTCTCGAAAACAATCGCATGACCCTGATGTTCTGCTCCTTCGAGAAAAAAGCCATTGATCCTGCGGGTCTATGGCACAGCGCAGGCTGTGCATCCGCGCGATGCCGCTTGGCAGGATTACGAGGCACAGTTCGCCGGCAACCCCGGTACCCGCCAGTTTTTTACACTCGACATTGGCCTGGTTCAGACCTCATGCGGGTTTGCCGTGCCGCTGATGGATTTTGTGGCTGATCGCAAGACCCTCGAGAACTGGGCCGAGGAGCAGGGCCGCGAAGGTATCGAGGCCTACTGGGCCAGAAAAAATGCGCTTAGCCTGGACGGCTTTGATACTGGTATAGTCGAATAACCACTACAAAACACTGTTAAGGGAAGTTTCCATGAACAAGATCCTCACCACCGCTGCCGTCGTGCTCTCTGGCCTGTGCTGCCCGCTGCTGGCACTGGCCCAGCTGCCGTCACCGCTGGGCATCAACACTGGACTGCTGGCTGGCGAACAAGCCAGCCATGCCGATGTGATGGTGTATCGCGGTATTCCCTATGCTGCGCCACCCATTGGTGATAACCGCTGGAAAGCACCACAGCCGCCAGCAAGCTGGGCAGGTGTCCGCGCGGCTACCGAATTCGCGCCACGTTGTGTCCAGCGTGGTTTCGCCGTCGGCAGTGAACAGGTCCTGAGCAGCGAGGACTGCCTGTATCTGAATGTGTGGACACCGGCCAAATCGCAGGACGAGTTGCATCCCGTCATGCTCTGGATTCACGGCGGCGGCTTTTTCACCGGTTCTGGCAATGGTCCGCAATATGATGCCCAGCACCTGGCCGCCAAGGGCGCTGTGGTGGTCACGTTCAACTACCGCCTGGGGACTTTCGGTTTCTTTGCCCATCCCGAGCTGACCGCCGAATCGCCGAACAACAGCTCGGGCAACTATGCCATGCTCGATGCCATCGCCGCGCTGGAATGGATCTATGACAACATCTCGGCCTTTGGCGGTGATCCGACCAATGTCACCGTGTTCGGCGAATCCGCCGGCGCCATGGCGGTGAGCAGCCTGCTGGCCTCACCCCTCAGCCTGGGCCTGATCCACCGCGCCATCCTGCAAAGCCGTGCCGAAGTGCCGGCCCTGGGTTTTACCACCATGAAACAGCCGACGCTGGGTGAGCTGGAAGTTGCCGGCATGGCTCAGATGCGCGCCTTTGGCGCCGATTCACTGGCCGACCTGCGTGCGGCCTCGACCGAAGAGATCTTCAACAATTTCCCGGCCGGTGGCAGCGTTAACGTCGACGGCTGGTTCATGCCCAAGCAGATTGCCCAGGTGTATGCCGATGGTGAACAGCACCCGGTCTACCTGCTCGCCGGCAGTAACCGCGACGAAGCCAACTTCTTCAACATTGGCTCCGCGAACCTGGCGGCGCATCGCGACTACGTCGATGAAGTTTTTGGCGACAAGGCTGACGACTTCCATGCGCTCTACCCTGCCGGCAATGATGCCGAAGCGGTGACTGCGGCCCGCCAGGCCTACAACCATGAAATGGCCTGGCTGCCACGGCACATGGTTGGCCTGCAGGCTGACTGGGGCTTTGAATCCTATGTGTACTATTTCACCCGCGTTCCGCCAGGTACCGATCGCGGTGCCACTCACGTGGCTGAACTGGCCTACGTGTTCAACCAGCATGACCAGCACCCGGAATGGACCGATGCCGATCGCGCCCTGGCCGATGCCATGGCAACCTACTGGGTGAGTTTTGCCCGCAGCAGCCGCGCCGCCGGAGAAGGCCTACCCCGCTGGGAAGCCTATACCAGCAGCAACCCGGAGAACGTCATGGTACTGGGCGAAGAAATCGGCATGCAGTCCGGTATGACACCGTCCGCTGACAAGCTGGAGTTTTTCGAAAGCACCCATGTCGGTGCGATGGAGTAAGTTACAGCACGCCAGGGTTATTAGCGGCTAAAGCCGCTCCTACATTTGGCTGAAAATCTGTAGGAGCGGCTTTAGCCGCGAACAACTGAAACAGGCATACAACATTCTAGGTCTAGGTCGGCAAACGCCCCTATCGGGCTTGGCCGACCTCCATCCTGCATTTTCTTCAGATAAAACGCTGCCCCGGCAGCAGCGGCGGAATCGGGCAGTCGAGCAGGCTGGCCACGGCCCGCAGCAGTTCTGCCTCTTCAGGCGTCACCACCCCGTCCGCATTGATGCATGCCGCCATGGCTTTTAGCAGTCTCGGTTTCTGCAGGGGCTTGAGGTGATTGAGTTTATCGATGGCTTTTTCCAGTTGCCCCAAGTCGGCGCCAAGCACCCGGTCATAGGACAGCGGTCTGTCCATGGCCAGCTCGCTGAGCGCCTTGTTGAAGCCATGAGCTGCAGCTTGTTCATCCGCGTTGCCAGTAGTTGCCAGCACTGACAACAGCACCTGGCACTCCCTGCCCAGACTGGTTAACGCCACGGCTTTCTGCCGGCGTCCGGGTCGTTTGTCCAGGCTGTAGCGCAGAATCTTGAATAGGCACCATTCAAACAACGAGATGTCATTGTCGGCCAGGATGAGGTTGCCCAGCGTGGTCATGAAGTGCTGGTACTGAGCTTTTGACAACTGCTTGAGACTGGGCAGACCAAGTTCAATCAGCGCCAGGTATTCCACCCGCGGATAATCATGCAGGGCCTGGTCCACCTGCATCATGGCCCGATAGCCGGCCTCTTCAAGTGCTTTTTCCAGCAATTTACGCTGCGTGCTGGCGATGGCCGGTGGCGACAACTGCAGCAGCAGGCCGTACATCAACAAGGTGGCACCCTGGGTGTTGTGGGCTTCCTCGCGCAACAGCGCCGGCATGCGATCCAGCGTCGAGGCGGCCTGGACCAGGTGCTCGGCACCGGGATTTCCCACGGCATCCAATGCACTGCTGTCTGCGGCACTACCGGCGAAGGCAGAGACTCCGTCCAATTCAGCTGCCGGTGCGAACCCGGCACTGACCATCCTGTCATCCCACTGCGGATCGATACGGCGAATGCGTTCCTGCAAGGGAGGATGCGTGGCGAACATACCAGCGAATGCCGATTTCACCCCTTCACAAAACAGCATGTGGCTGATTTCCGACGCATCGCCGCTGCTGATCCGGGTACCGGCTTTGTACCCGCCGATTTTTTTCAGGGCCCCGCTGATGCCGTCAGGATTACGGGTGTACTGTACCGCCGAGGCATCGGCCAGAAATTCGCGCTGGCGACTGACCGCCGCCTTGATCAGGTTGCCAAAGAACGTGCCCCCGTAACCAATGACCACTAGGCCTAGGCCGAGAAACAGGATGGCACCACCATTGCCTTTGCCGGACCGGGAGGAGGTGGCGCCATAACGACCTCCGCGCAGCATGTGGTAGCCGATAATACCGAGCACCATGATGCCGTAGAGCAGGCCCATCAGGCGGATGTTCAGGCGCATGTCGCCGTTGAAGATATGACTGAACTCGTGGGCAATCACACCCTGCAACTCATCACGGCTCAGGGCATGGATGCAGCCGCGGGTGATGCCGATCACGGCATCCCTTGGCTGGTAGCCGGCGGCGAAGGCATTGATGGCCTCGTCTTCCATCAGATACACCGGCGGCACCGGTGTGCCCGAGGCTATCGCCATTTCCTCGACCACGTTCAGGATCTTGCGCTCATCGGCATCGCGGGTACCGGTGTTGAGCAGGCGCCCGCCCAGGGATTCGGCCACCACCTTGCCGCCGCCGCGCAGCTGCGCCATGCGCACCAGGGTGCCGATCCCGATGACGACGATGACACCGATGCTGACCTCGATGAAAATGGTGGACGTCAGGAAATCACGATTGAAACCAACCGTGCTCTGGGATTGCACATAGAAGAGTACGCCGATGACCAGGAACGAGGTGATGACAATGAGCGTCAGCACCGCACACAGGAACAACACCACCAACTTGCGGGTGTTGGTCCGGGCCTTGTCCTGGTGGGAAAAAAAATTCACGACAACGCCGCCGTGTCAGGTCGCCGTCAAG
>Ga0181561_10003238_pt1 | contig 14327 bp, 14 predicted proteins | sample 011ome_19_FD_133760 | JGI IMG/M metagenome (GOLD analysis project Ga0181561, IMG submission 133760) | Coastal salt marsh microbial communities from the Groves Creek Marsh, Skidaway Island, Georgia - 011510BT metaG (megahit assembly) | ecosystem: Environmental > Aquatic > Marine > Intertidal...
CGGACTGCCCTCAATTCTTCGGTCTCAATCTGGCCGACAGGAATGACACGAACGTTCTGGAGACCGATACTCGAGAACAACTCTTCCAACTCTGAGTCCATCGCGACGATCCATAGGACAAAGTTTGGGACATGCATGGAAAGTGATCTGTATAGCGCAAGTCCTTGCGGTGCAAAACCGAAGTCAAATACGGTGACGAAGTGTTCTGTGCTTGAATCGCCGGGCTCCGAACTAATTACTGTGGGTTTCTTCATGACACCCATCAACTCCTCTGACTCCGTATTTTCCTCACGAGAGACTTTGCTAACAGCATGAGTTTCCTTTTCGCTTTGGCCCTGCGTTTTCTGCGGATGCGATTCTTGTAAAAGCGCTGGTACTGCCGAAATGCTTTCTCCGATTCAGCTAAAGGAATGTCCCCAACTGGAATTGGCGAGACTGAGACTGTTGATTCATAAAGATTTGTGGTCCCAGAATGTCTTCCGGAGCCATCCATTCCCGCATTTCTGACAAGCGAAACCGAAGGGTTGAGTGTTAGTCCACCGGCGAGGAACACTGAAGCATGCCAGCGGATTGCCCACGAATCTACTTGACCGATCTCGGCGGCCTTCAAGAGGTCCAAGTGTGGTGACGCGTGATTGAATGTGAAGTCAGTTTCTAGGGACTTATTGATGAGTTCGTTGAGCAAAGAGGCAGAGTCATCGCGATAAAGCCCCCAGGATTCCCTCCATGTTCCCCACCCCCAGCAATCGGTGCCTCTCAGGAAGTAGGTGGCGTGTGGCAGCCCTCGCATAGGAATCGTGTAACCGTGAATACTCGCAACTTTTGGCTCTCCGCGGTATGCGTCGAGGCCATCAAGCATGTATCGAAGAAAGTGTGAAGACAATTCAAGGTCGTCCTCAAGAACAATCACCTGTTCGTACTCAGTAAGGGCCTCTGTCACCGCGGTCGTGACAGACTTGGCGACGCCATGATTTTCGATCTGGCGTGTAATGTTGGCGTCTGGACGCACTGAGAGCACGACCTTCACGACCTGGCTGATTAGCTCTTCATCCTCTCGATTTCTTGGCCCGTCGACAAAGGCCAAAACGGGGATGGTTCGAAATTCCCTGTTGTCCTGAAGCGTGCTGAGTAGCCTTCCCATGTGCTGAGGTCTGTTGAAGCCCAAGAGTACGATGGCGGTCTTGGTCGACATGTGAGTCCTCAGGAGTGTGTAGTGCACGACGCTCAGTGGCAAAGGGATTTATTTTCCCGTCTTTTAATGTATCGGGTAGCTCAAGCGGAATAGGCTTCAAGGGATGAGCTATTGGCCCAGACTTTGAACGAACAAGTGAAAGATCCATGAAAATTCCTTTCAATGACCTTCAACGCTCTTATCTATCCATGAATGAGGAGTTGGAGGACGCAGTTTCTCGCGTAGTTCGGTCGGGAGTGTTCTTTTTCGGCGAAGAGTCTGAAGCCTTCAAGGTGGAGCTTGGAGAGTATCTTGAATCCGAATTCATTGTTCCTGTTGGAAATGGTACGGATGCGCTCGAAATAGCTTTACTGGCGGTGGGCGTAGGCCAGAATGACAGCGTTGTTACTGTTGCAAATGCTGGGGGATATGGAACCACTGCCATTCTCAAGTGCGGCGCCCAACCAATTTACGTTGACGTCACACCCTCGACACTTCAAATGGACATTGAAGACCTGGACAAAACGATCCAAGCGTTAGATCAGAAACCCTCTGCGCTCATACTTACCCATTTATATGGGTATATGGCGCCTGCCGAAGAAATCGTCAAATTGTGCAGAAAACATTCGATATCTGTAGTTGAAGACTGCGCTCAAGCGATTGGCGTTAGAGACAAAGAAATCCACGTGGGTAGGTTTGGCGACATTGGGACGCTCAGTTTCTACCCCACAAAGAATCTTGGTGGCGCGGGGGACTCGGGGGCTATTTTCACTTCAAGTCTTGAGCTATCCGAGAGGGTATTACAGCTATCTCAGTATGGATGGGGGGAAAAGTATCACGCCGAACGTAGATTCGGGAGAAATTCAAGGATGGATGAGATACAAGCGGCCATCTTGCGTGTTAATTTGCGGAAAATTGAGCGTAACAATAAGCGTAGGACTGACATCATTGGATACCTAGCTGAAAATAGCGAGAGCTTGGTTTTTCCCCATTTTGGAAGCAACCCCTTTAATGGGCATCTCTCTATCCTTCTTGAGGACAAGAGAGAGAATTTGAGGAAGTTCCTTGCGGAACGAGAAATCCAGACGGCAATCCACTACCCGGTGCCAGATCACAAACAAACTGCGTGGTACAAACCTGATATCACTCTTGAAAATACTGAGGTCCTTGCCGAGAAGATACTCTCGCTCCCCGTATTTCCTGCGCTAACAGATCTCGAAGTTGAATATATGCGCCAGACACTTTCGGAATGGACGAGATGACACCCCTGTTCAACATCACCGATGTAAAGGAATACGAGTTTCCATCGCTATCGAGCGGATTTGGCAATCTGGTTCCTATCGAATTCTGTAGTTTGCCATTCACGCCAACCAGGGCTTTTACTGTCACGGAAGTTCCCATCGGTAAAGAACGAGGCCTGCATGCCCATCGCCTTTGCCATCAGTTACTTTTTGCGCTAGCGGGCGAAATTTCAGTTTCGGTAAGCGACGGAGCGTCTTCTCGCGAATTTCTCTTGGATAACCCAGAGAAAGGCCTACATATTCCTCCCCTAATTTGGGCAAGTCAGAAGTATCTGATCAGGCACTCGCTCCTTTACGTCCTAGCATCTCAGCCGTATTCCAGGGATGACTACATCGAAGATTTCGAGGACTTCACGGCAGCACGACTCAGGTATCAGAATGGGATTTCTCCGGTATGACGAGGACTTTGCGCCCTTGGGAGTTATGGAAAGAGCGCAAGTTTCACAGTGCTCGGTTTGTCGAGAGATTTTTCCCGATGCGGATCAGGCCCGGAGTAGCCAGGCTATTCAATCTGCGGAGGCTCACTATCAACGCGCTGGAGAATCGTGGCTTCCTCTCCTTGCCGATCGGGCCGGTTACTGACGCTCTGATTAGAGCTCGTTTTGTTGCGCAAGATACGATCCGAAATCTCTCCGAAGACGAGTCAGTTTCTAGTTTGCAGGCCCGCATAGTTGGCGAAGCAAGAATCTCCGTCAGCAGGCGCGGAGGCTTCGCGGTGAAGGGCGATGCTCTTCTCACCCGCGGCACATGGACCCCAGCCATTCCCAAATTGCACTTTGGCAACTCATCGGTTGCTGGCGAGGTTTTTCAAACGGGCACAACTGTATATCTATCAAGGAGCGCACAATCTTTGAGGATTGAGAAGGGTATCTACGTTGGCTCTTTTGCTCCCCACAATTGGTTTCATTGGCTGGTAGACACGCTCCCATCCGTCTTTTTCTTGAAGGATTTGCCGGAGGAATATCGGGAATATCCGCTCATTTTGCCGACTGGAACATTGAACAAGCGTTCGTGGGCAGAGGCTTTTGATTTGGTCAATCCTGGGCATTTAGTGGTTGAGGTCTTGCCCGATGCACTGCATCGTTTCGGCACGCTGGTGATGGTTGACGGCGTTTCGAATGGATTCCCCAGACCGGTTGACCTCGCGTATTGGAACCCGAGAATAGCTATAAGAGAGCAGGCCTTGAAGGAATATCGGGAACACCTGCTCGCCCAGGTTCCAAGCAACGCAAGGGTTGAGAATCGATTTCCCGACCGTATTTTTATCGGTCGACGGGACAATGAGGGGAGAACATACAATCAGGAGGAATTAGCTGAACTGGCGAGCCAATTTGGATTCAAGCTGGTCTATTTGGAGGACTATTCCTTCGTAGATTCGGTGGCACTCTTTCAGAGTGCCAAGTTCATCATTGGCCCTCATGGCGCTGGCTTCGCTAACGCTCTCTTTGTAGCACCTGGCACAAGAATCCTTTTCTGGACATGGGATGATTCCCGGGGAGACAACTGGTATGAAAATCTCTTCTTCATCACTAAGGCTGACTCCGAACGAATTGTTATCTCTCCGGGTGATGGAAATCCGCAGCATCGCGATCCGAGGAATTCGAGTTACAGAATTGATGCGCAACAGTTTCGGGCGAGGTTGCTCTCGATGTTGAACAAGTAACCCTTAGGCGGGCGATCAAGGTCAGGACTAATCTGATGCGTCCAAGACAGGAGAAGAAGTCATGCCAATGGTGTCGCAGTTGCTGGGCTGGCGTGAAATTTAGTAGCCAGAGTCTGTCAAGCTATTGTGAGGTGTTGATGTCTGGGGAGGCGTGTTCAAGGTGAAAGTACTGGTCACTGGAGGAGAGGGATTCATTGGGTCTCATCTCTGTGAATCACTGCTTTCGGCCGGACATCAAGTCACGGCTTTAGTTCTTTACAACTCCTTTAACAGTTACGGGTGGATCACAGCTGAGGGAATTGCGAGTCGAGACGGCCTCCACATAGTGCCGGGGGACGTTCGAGATGCAGATTCAATTCAATCTGTGATGGTGGGCCAGGATGTTGTGGTTCATTTGGCTGCACTCATCGCGATTCCCTACTCTTATCAAGCACCACGCTCCTACGTCGAAACCAATATTGTTGGGACGCTCAACGTCATGGAAGCCGCCCGGAGAGCTGGTGTGGAAAGGGTGATTCACACTTCAACCAGTGAGGTGTACGGGACCGCGCAGTACGTCCCAATCGACGAAAAACATCCGCTGGTTGGACAATCTCCCTACTCGGCTTCAAAGATAGGAGCAGATCAAGTCGCCTTCAGTTATTGGTCGTCCTTTGGTGTTCCTGTGCTCACTGTCCGACCATTCAACACCTACGGACCCCGACAATCCCAGAGGGCCTTTATCCCATCGGTAATCGTCCAGATTCTCTCGGGAGCAAGAGAACTCTCACTCGGCGCTCTTTCGCCAACGCGTGACCTTACCTTTGTCCAAGACTCTGCTGCGGGTTTCCGAGCCCTAGTGGAAGGTCACGGAGGCGAAGGGGAGGTATTCAACATGGGAAGTGGGTTTGAAATCTCGATGGCAGAGGTTGTGGACATGTTGAGCGAAGTTTCGGGACGTGTGTTGACTGTCCGCGAAGACCTCCAGCGCGTTCGACCTGTGAACTCCGAAGTGGAGCGTCTGTGGTCGGATAGTAGAAAAATAGCAGAGTCGTTTCAGTGGAAGCCAGACCATGGTGGAAAGGAGGGGTTGTTTTCGGGGTTAGAGAAAACCTTTACCTGGTTCCGAGACAATCATCAGTCGTCGGGCTACGACCCCACAAGGTACGTGGTGTGACAAATTCACCTGCGGTAGTAGATTTCCTTGACCGACTTCGACTTGTTACTGGCTCGTCGACTGCTGGACTTCACGAACCTGAATTTCGAGGTAATGAGAGCCGATACGTCACAGAGTGTATCGACTCGGGGTATGTTTCGTCGGTCGGGGAATTTGTTACCCGGTTCGAACAGTCCATCACGCAATATGTAGGTTCTGCCAGCACTGTCGCAATCGTCAACGGCACTGCTGCTTTGCATCTTGCTCTTTTAGCCGTCGGAGTGCGTCCGGGCGATGAGGTGTTAGTCCCGGCACTGAGTTTTGTGGCAACAGCAAACGCGGTATCGCACGCAGGAGCTATTCCTCATTTTGTTGACGTCGAGGAGGAGCGATGGGGCATCGATGCTTCTGCACTTCGAGAACACATCGCGGCAATCGGGATCGTTCGGGATGGCAATCTCTACAACAGAACGACTGAGCGACCGATTACGGCCATTATTCCCATGCACACACTAGGCCATCCATGCGCTGTGGCCGATTTAACTGAGCTCGCGGACGAGTTTGGTCTGCTAATGGTCGAAGATGCCGCCGAATCTCTTGGCAGCACCGTGGGAGAGCTTTACACAGGCCTGTTCGGAAGACTCGGTGTTTTTAGCTTCAACGGAAACAAGACAATTACTACGGGGGGAGGGGGAGCTATCGTCACTAAGGACGAGAAGTTGGCAGGTCTAGTCCGACACCTCTCCACTACAGCCCGCATCTCGCACCCTTATGAATTCGATCACGACGCCGTGGGATACAACTACAGGATGCCGAATATCAATGCAGCACTTGGGCTCGCGCAGATGGAACAACTCCCGAATCTTGTTGACCGCCAGCGAAAATTGTTCAAACGCTACAACCACGTTTTCTCAGGAGGAGAATTTGGCGAGGTTCACCGCGAACCGTTGGGTGCTCGGAGCAATTATTGGCTTCAGGCGCTCAAGTTGCGATCGGACCGAAGAGCAAATAAATCTGTTCTTATCGAAAGCTCAGTTGACGCTGGGATACCGGTAAGGCCGCTCTGGAAGCCCTTGAATACGTTGAGTCCTTATATCTCCCATCCTTCATCAAGAACTGCCGTTGCCAACGACCTCTATGAAAGGGTGATTTGTCTCCCAAGTTCTGCGTCCTTAACAGAGAGAGACTTCCCACTAGAAGCCTGACGGTCCGATGATTAGGACGCTGGAGTGCGTAGGCTTTGCATTAGATTGAATTATGGCAAAATCTATGCAGCGCTCTCCCACAGTTGTTATCGCTGAAATAGGTGTTAACCACAACGGAGACCTTGGTGTAGCTCGGGAGCTTGTTCTCGCTGCCCGAGATGCGGGTGCCGATTATGCCAAATTTCAAACATTTCGCTCTACAGAGCTGGTTACTTCAGAAGCTGATGTTGCCGATTACCAACGAGTCACGATGGGGAATATTTCTCAAAGAGACATGCTGGCATCATTTGAGCTCGGTCATCAAGATTTTCGAGACTTGAAGTCTTTTTGCGAGACTGCTGGGATCGGTTTTCTCACGACGGCTCACGATTTCGAAAGCATGGATTTCGTCTTCGGACTGAACCTCGATTTCATCAAGGTGTCCTCTGGAGACCTTACAAATAGGCCCTTTTTGGAGTCGGTTGGGAAGCAGGGCACACCAACTCTTCTCTCAACTGGAATGGGGACCTACGAAGAAGTGGAGGATGCACTCGAAGTTTTAGAGGGCGTTGGTCTAGGTCGAGATCAGGTCACCGTGCTTCAGTGCACGACGAATTACCCGGCACCTTTGGAAGAGGCCAACGTCCGGGCGATGGTGGAGATGGGCAAGCGTCTGTCCGTGCCAGTCGGATACAGCGACCACACTTCAGGTTTTGAAGCCGCGCTTGCCGCCGTTGCACTTGGAGCAAGCGTGATCGAGAAACATTTCACCCTCGACAAATCTCTTCCGGGGCCAGACCATGCTGCATCTGCTGATATGCCTGAGTTGCAAGGCTTAGTCCAGCGTATTCGTTCGTTGGAAATCGCGCTGGGATCGCCTGAAAAAACCCCCAGCCCCACGGAGGCGCCCAATCGTCTCGTTGTTCGGAAGTCGCTAGTAGCGCTCCGATCCATTCAGCGAGGGGAGATATTTTCTTCTCAAAATGTCGGGGTCAAACGACCAGGGACAGGAATCTCTCCCATGCTGTGGCATGACGTCATTGGGAGGGTCGCGCACCGAGGTTTTAGTGCTGATGAATTGATAGAGCTTTCGTGAGGATTTGCGTTGTCACGGCCACGAGGGCCGAGTTCGGGCTCCTCAGTGGACTAATGCGTCTTATTGACGACTCGACTGCTTTTGAATTACAGGTAGTTGTCTCGGGAACACATCTTCTCGAGGATTTTGGTAACACGGTGCAAGATATAGCCAACGAGGGTTTTTCTGTGTCGAGAACGGTCGATTCCATCACACAAGCCCGCACAGGATTCGACGTCGCAAGTCAGGTTGGGGCTGGTATCACGGGTTTTGCGAATGCTTTCACCGAGCTAGATCCTGATTTCGTTGTTGTGCTGGGTGATAGGTACGAAATGTTTGCCGCGACTCAAGCGGCCTTTTTTCTTGGAATACACACACTCCACATTCATGGAGGTGAGGTAACCCACGGAGCTCTTGATGATTCGATTCGCCATGCCATTACCAAATTAGCGAGCGTTCATTGTGTCGCACATGAAGAATACGCCTCGCGGGTCATTCAGCTCGGTGAACAGCCAGAGAGTGTCCACATCGTAGGTTCCCTGGGCATTGATCAACTCCACAACACTGCATTGCAGACAAGACAGGAATTGGAGATTGATTTGGACATGGAGATCAATGACCCGGTTCTCCTGGTCTCCTACCATCCAGTCACCAATGGCCAGAGTGACGCACGCAATGAGGCCCTAGAGCTAGTTGCTTCGTTGGAGGGCATGGAAAAAGCAACGATTATTCTGACAATGCCCAATGCGGATCCGGGTCACCAGTTTATATCGGAAATTTTCAGAGCAGCCGCCGAAGGCAACGGGCCCGGCTGGGTCTTCCGGGAATCGCTTGGCCGCGTCAGGTACTGGTCTGTGATGGCCTTGGCTGCTGTCGTGGTCGGAAACTCTTCCAGCGGACTGTTGGAAGCCCCGTCATTTCCCACGGCCACTGTCAATATTGGTCCCCGGCAATCAGGTCGGATAGTGGCAGACAGCGTAGTTTCATGCGAACCTAACAAGGACAGCATTACCCAAGCCCTGGAACAAGCATTGAGTGGGCCGTTTCAACAGGAATTGCGCAACGTAGAGAATCCCCTCGGGGGGCCGGGTGCAGCAAAGCGCATCTTTCGCGTCCTGGAATCTGTCAGCAAGAGTAACCTTGAGAGAAAGATTTTTTATGACCTAGGTCGGGAGAAATGATGAGCACGTCTTGTTGATTGAGGATTACTCTCAATCCATTGTCGATAGCTCTTCGAGCGTGAGGATGGCTGCCGAAAATCTCGAGACTTCCGGTTTGGGAATTTGTCTTGTAGTGGAACCCGCGGGCAAATTGGTGGGGGTGGTTTCAGATGGGGACATCCGACGAGGGCTGCTTCAGGGAAGGACACTCGAAGATTCAGTAGTTGACGTCATGAGTACTGCATTCACCTTTAGTCGTGAAAGTTCTGAACTTTCCGAGCTGCAACGAATCACTAGATCGAGTTTGTTGACTCACCTGCCCTTGCTAAGTGCAGAAGGGTTGGTGAGGGGACTGTTTGTTGACAAACGCGACAATGTTGAATTCGCGAAGGACAATCTCGTGGTCATCATGGCTGGAGGTAAGGGATCAAGGCTTCGGCCATTGACTGACACCACCCCAAAGCCCATGATTCCAGTAGCGGGGAAACCCATGCTGCAGCGCATCATTGAAGGATTAAGGTTCGAAGGCTTTCGTAAATTTGCCCTTTCTATTAATTATTTGGGCGAACAAATTGAATCCCATTTTGGAGATGGTTCTGATTTTGACGTGGAAATTAGCTACCTAAGAGAAGAGGTTCCTTTAGGCACAGGGGGAGCCCTCTCCCTTCTAGAGTCGAATCAGATTCGCCCTCTAATAGTCGTCAATGGTGACGTACTCCTCTCTGCAAAGTTGGTCGAGATGCTCAATTTTCACGAAGAGTCCGGAGCTTCGCTCACTGTTGGAGTGAAGGTTCTTGATACTCAAATCCCCTACGGCGTGGTTGAAATTGAAGGGCACTCTATAAAGGGAATCCAGGAGAAACCGACCTATCGGGATTTTGTTAATGCAGGTATCTACGTTGTGGAACCGCAACTCTTGGGTTTGGTGCCAAAAAGGGTTCGATTTGACATGCCTGAACTTGTTGAAAAGGTGATTGAATCTGGGGATGTTGCTGTTGCCTTCCCTTTGCATGAAGCGTGGCTTGATTTAGGTAGGCCTGAAGACCTAGATAGAGCACAAAGAGAACACGAAGGCTCTTGACTTGGCCGAATCAAAGAGGGACTTGTCAATCGCTATCGTCGGCTTTGGCAGCGCAGGGAAGATGGCTCTCAACAAGCTTAGTGCTCTGGTCCCAAATGCGAGGTTCCTCATCGTCTCGGGCCATCAAGAAGAAGTGCGACAGGCAAATTTCACTCCCCGTATCAGCGATGTATCGGACTTTTCTCCCGATGCTGTTCTGGTCACTGGTCCCGCTTCGGACCGGCTAGATGTAATTGCAAAACTTCAAGGTGTTAGCGTTCCTCTCTTTATCGAGAAGCCTCTAGCGGGGACTCTCCAGGATGCTTATTCCATACTCACCCAATTAAAAGTTGGGACAAACGCTTGTCAGCTTGGGTACAACTTGAGGTTCTCGACATCCCTCGAATTCTTTCGCAACTATATGCAGCAAGAGCGGAAAGGGAAGGTGAAGAGGTTCATCGCTGAGACTGGCCAGTACCTGCCCGATTGGCGACCGGACCGTGACTATCGCGACACGGTGTCGGCTCGTTCGGACAGGGGAGGGGGGGTACTTCTTGAACTCAGTCACGAAATTGACTACCTTCGTTGGATTTTCGGAGAGTGGGATTGGGTTTCAGCCTGGACGGGGAATGTCTCGGCCTTAGATATCGACGTTGAGGACACCGCGCTCATAACCGTGGGGATCAAGAGCGAGTCTGCTGGTGAACAATCGCTGGGTCAGTTGAGCCTTGATTTTGTTCGTCGGGACAAAACGAGATCGGTGACGGCTGTGTGCGAGCTTGGTACTGTCCGGTGGGACGGAATCGCCGGGCGCGTTGAAGAGAGAGATGCAATGAATGGTAGGTGGGAGACGCTCGCAGAAGATCAAACAGATGAATCGACGTATGAAGCTCAGTGGGCAAGTTTTCTGAAAGTCGTTGAGTCTGGCGCGATGCCTGAAGTCAGTTTGGAGGATGGCGTAGAAGTGTTGCGAGCTATCGAGGCCATAAGACACTCCAATCTTCGGTCCGGAAAGCGGACGTTCCTCTCGGAGGTAGGGCTGTGACTATTTGGGCCGGAGTTTTCGCGCGGGGAGGCTCAAAAGGTCTGCCCGGGAAAAACCTAAAGGAGCTCGGTGGAGTCCCTCTGGTCGGTCACGCCGTCAAGGTGGCGATTGACATTCCGGGTGTGAAACAGGTTCTGTGTTCGACCGACTCACCCGAAATAGCCGCGGCTGCGGAGCGGTATGGCGCACATGTGCCATTTTTGAGACCGGCCGAACTGGCGGGTGATACGAGTCCGGAATGGCTCTCGTGGCAACATCTCGCGAGCTACCTCGTGAAATCAGGGGCATCAGACGATGACCTGCTAGTTTCTCTGCCTGCAACTTCTCCGCTGAGGAAGTCTTCAGATATTGTTTCTGCAATTGAAAAGCACACAACCTCGGGTGCAGACGTTGTTGTCTCGTACACTGCCGCACAGCGGTCACCTTGGTTCAATATGGTGTCTCAGGGCTCTGACGGTTTTCTTCAAACCGTGCTCGAACTTTCAGATCAAGTGTTTAGCCGTCGGCAGGATGCTCCAGAGGTTTATGATTTGGCGACAGTTGTCTATGTAACCTCGCTCGGTTTTGTTCTCAGCGCTAGACACCTCTTTGATGGCAATGTCGCTGGTGTTGAAGTTCCAAGCGAGCGGGCCATCGATATCGACACCCAGCTTGATTTCGACATTGCAGAATTCCTTTACAGCCGTCAGCGCAGAAAGGCACAGGCATATTGATGGAAGCCTTTTCTTTGGAGGGGAAAAACATTGCGATTACTGGCGCAGCTGGCCACTTAGGCTCCGAATTATCACTGTTTTTGAGTCAGGCGGGTGCTCACCTTTACCTCATCGATCGAGATTCTTCGGGCTTAGAGTTTCTCGCAGACAAGGTCAGAAATGAAACTAGAGCATCGGTGTGGGTTTATGCCGCGGACCTGGAAGACCAGAATTCAAGGGGGCAGTTGGTCCAGGAAGTGAAGGAAGAATGCGTTGCTCTGGATGGGCTCATCCACAATGCGGCGTTTGTCGGAACAAGTGACCTGACTGGATGGGGGGTTCAATTAGAAGACCAGTCGGTTGAGTCGTGGCGTCGCGCCATTGAGGTTAATGTCACCGCGCCGTTTCATCTAACGAAATTGATGCTCCCTCTTCTAGAGACCTCACGCGCTCCGTCGGTTGTGATGATTGGATCAGTCCATGGGATGATCGGTCCGGACTGGGGGCTCTATGAGGGCCTCGCGATGGCAAGCCCCGCGGCCTATTCAGCTAGTAAGGCTGCGCTTCTGCAGCTGTCGAAGTGGCTGGCAACCTCACTTGCCCCAAAAATCCGGGTGAACTCCGTTTCTCCCGGAGGTATTGAACGTGGCCAACCTGCGGACTTTGTTTCACGGTACGAAAACCGCACACCCATGAAGCGAATGGGTTCAGAGCAAGATATTTTGGGCGCTGTTGCTTTCCTGTTGAGTGATGCCTCGCAGTATGTCACTGGACAGAACATCGTTGTAGACGGTGGCTACACGGTCTGGTAAGTCCACTTCACGCCAGAATTTGCCCTAACGGTTGCTCACCTGAAATGGTTCTCTGGATGTTGGCTATGCAGGCGTCAATTGTGTCGTTATAAGAATCAACAGTAGATCCCGCCACATGTGGCGAGAACAATACGTTTTTATGAGCCAGGAGCGGATCGCTCTTTCTTGTTGGTTCATCGTAATGAGCATCGAGGCCAACACCCCTTACGAGATCGTTGTTGAGTGCATGCAAAAGGGCCTCAGAGCTGATGAGTTCGGCTCGCGATACGTTGATCAGGAATGGCTTCCTCTTGAGGTTGCCAATGTTGGAAAAGTTCAGCATTTCTCTTGTGACTTCATTGAGATGAACGTGGAAGCTCAGATAGTCAGATTCCTCCAGCAATGTCTCAAAATCTCTCGGGCTCCAAGATTCCTTCGGTGAGTGTAATACGTATGGATCGGCCCACAGAATCCTCATCCCAAGGGCCTCAGCTCGCGTTGCCACGAGACGACCAATATTTCCTAGGCCAACAATTCCCAGGGTTTTTCCACTCAAGGAATAGGAGGTCATTCCGTGGTCATTGCCCGCCCAATCGCCGGTAAGCACTCGTTCATGCATCTCCGGAATTCGGCGAGAGATTCCGAGCATCATCAGAATCGCATGCTCTGCGACTGAGACGGCATTAGCTCCGTGGTTGTTAGCTACAGCAATGCGTCGCTTGTGTGCGTCTTCAATATTGAACTTGTCGTAGCCTGAGCTCCAGATTTGGATTATCTGGCATTGGGCTAGGCGATCCATCTGTTCAGTGGGGAAGTATCGAGCAGGTGCCATGAGGATTGCGTCGACCGATTCCAGTGGCATCGATGACAACGCGTCGGCGGAGTCGTAGCTCACTTCGTGAATAGTCCACCCAGTGGCGCCGAGCCGCTTTCTGATGAGCGCCTTGAGTGAATCGGGGTGACGGTCAATGGTCATCCATAGAATTGTCCCCTTTTCGGTCACGGTGCAATCTCTCGTTCAACAAGCAGGTTCTCGGCCCGAAGCAAATCCTCTTCGGTATCGATATTTACCCGCTCACCTTCCGAAATCACTGCTTGCGTGGAGTGGGGTGAAAACAGGCCATCTGCATTCATGACGAAGTCTCGTCGCAATGCGTAGCAGGACCCGTTCCGATGGAACACGGGGGCCAGTTGTTGCCGGGCGATGATCTGGAGTCCTCTGTCGTCGAACAACTGCATGGTCGAATTTTCGCCAAGGACAAGCTGCTTGAGGGGGTGGAAGTGAAGCTCTGTTGGAGAAACAGTCCATACGGCGTCGCATCCGTTGGTTACAAGTTTTGCGATGGATTCCCTGACATCACCAATTGTTCGTAGTGGAGAGGTCACCTGGAGCATCACAATCACATCAAAGGCTTTCCCGCAGATTCTTTCCATTTCAGCTGTCGCATGCTGGAGAACGGGGCAATCTGCTATCCGATCCCCGGAGAGGTCTTCGGGGCGGTCAATCACAGCCACTCCATCGAAGCTGAGGGCGGCCTCTTTGATCTCAGGGTGATCGGTGGAGACACAGATATCGGTAATATCCGGGACATCCTGTGCGAGCTCAAGTGTTCTTGCAAGGAGGCTTTTTCCTGCCACCATTTTGAGGTTCTTGAGTGGGATTCCTTTGCTTCCACCTCGAGCTGGAACTATTGCCAAAACTCGAGGTTTAGACGCCACTTGAGCCCCACAGGTCTTGAATGCTGACGGGCGAACCAGTCGTGTGAGACGTCAAGGCGGCTTCGAGGGTCCACGATGTGTGGAGAGCCTCAGAAAAGTCCAACGGCGACACTGTGTCGTTTTCTAAGGCCAGCAGGTTGACGACATGGGACATCTCGGGGAGGAAATCATCTGGCCGAGTCTTGGGAAAATTCGTCACAACTGTTCCTGATTCCGGTGTGGTGACATGGAGACTGTCGTGGTCCCCGTGCATCTCCCATCGAAGTTCACCCCCGGTGAAGACAGCATCGAGAGACTTGTCAGCCGGCCAGGTATAAAGATCCTGGCTGAC
>Ga0181561_10003243_pt1 | contig 14315 bp, 10 predicted proteins | sample 011ome_19_FD_133760 | JGI IMG/M metagenome (GOLD analysis project Ga0181561, IMG submission 133760) | Coastal salt marsh microbial communities from the Groves Creek Marsh, Skidaway Island, Georgia - 011510BT metaG (megahit assembly) | ecosystem: Environmental > Aquatic > Marine > Intertidal...
CGCGATCGATCGATCGATCGATCGATCGATCGATCGATCGATCGATCGCGTCGGCACACGACGCCGACGCATCTCGACGCGCGCGATGTCGATCTCGACGCGCGCGCGCGCGTCGCCGACGCTCGGACGACGCTCAAACGCGACGCGGACGAACGCGCTTCGCGACACGGGCGTCACGCGGGACGGATTGCGCGCGGCGGAGAAGCAGCGCGTCGTCGTCGACGTCGACGGCGTGGGGCAGGTGCTGCTGCAAGAGTTCGCGAACGAAGTGTACGCGGTGTCGAATAAGTGCCCGCACTTGGGGCTGTCGCTGCAGGGAAAGACGCCGCTGCTGTCGGCGACGGTGAGCGACGGGGCGATCGCGTGCCCGGCGCACGGGAGCGCGTTCGACCTGAAGACGGGCGAGGCGAAAGGGGAGTGGTGCCCGAAATTGCCGGCGCTGCCGGTGGTCGGGAAGAAGTATTGCGGAGAACCGACGGCGATCGCGTCGTACGCGGTGCGCGTGGATGAATCGGGGGCGATTAAGATCGACGCGTGAACGCGCGAGGCGAAGCGAGACGAGACGCGCGAGGGGGGCGCGCGCGAACGCGCGCGACGGGGGCGCGCGAAAACGAGCGCGACGATACGTCAAACAGTGTGTAATCCGCGCACGACGCGATCAATCCGTACCGCGCGTCGTCTTTTTCGGTTTCGTCGACGCGTCCCGAAGCCGCACAGCGGGACGCGCGGCGCGGCGCGACATGCCCGCGCCCGCGCGCGCGCTCGCCTCGCGCGCGCGACGCGCGATCGCGCGCGCGCACCGCGCGCTATCGTCCACCGCTTCGCCGACGCACGAAACCGTCGTGGGCGTTGAGATTCACGCGCGACTCGCGACGCGGTCGAAACTGTTTAGCGGCGCCGCGTCCGCGTTCGGCGGCGACGCGAACGCCCGCGTCGCGCCGTTCGACGCGGCGCTGCCCGGAACGCTGCCCGTGCTCAACGCCGGCGCGGTGGCGCTCGCGATCAAGCTCGGGATCGCGCTCGAGGGGACGGTGCAGCTGAAGTCGAGCTTTGACAGAAAGCACTACTACTACGCCGACTTGCCGCACGGGTATCAGATCACGCAACAGCGCGAACCGATCGTCCGGGGAGGGATCGTGCGATGCGTTGGTGTAGAAAACGCTCGGGAAGGCGACCGGGACGGCGGTCGAACGCGGCGTGGGTGGTTGACGGTTGGCATCGAGCGCGTGCAGATGGAGACGGATACGGGCAAGAGCCAAACCGTCGGCGCGGAGGCCGAGGCGGCGCAAGGGACGCTGGTCGATTTGAATCGCGCGGGACAGGCGTTGGTAGAAATCGTGAGCGAACCGGATATGCGAAGCGGGGAGGACGCGGCGGCGTGCGTGGAGGCGTTGCAGAGGATGTTGCGGTATTTACACGTCAGCGACGCGAACATGGAGGAGGGGTCGTTGCGATGCGACGTAAACGTGAGCGTGCGCACGGCGGAGGAGCGCGAGCGAGGCGTTTTTGGCGAACGCGTGGAGATTAAAAATTTGAATAGTCTTCGAAGCATCGTGCGGGCGGTGAAGTACGAAGCGAAGAGACACGTCGACGTGTTGACCGCCGGCGGGCGCATCGAGCGCGAGACGCGCGCGTTCGACACGAACACCGGAAAAACCACGGTGCTTCGAACCAAAGAAAACTTGCTCGATTACCGATTCACGCCTGAGCCGGACTTACCGCCGTTGGTGTTGAATCCGGCGGATGTGGAGGCTATTGCAAATAGGATGCCGGAACTCCCGAACGCGGCGTTCGAGCGCTTGATGGAGAGCGGCGCATCGGAGTCCGCGGCGAGTACCATCATCGCTTTTCCATCGACGTTAAAGTATTACGACACCGCGGTTGACAGTTGCGGCGCCGCTAAGGCGAGCGATGTGGCCAATTTTATTGCGAATGAAATCATCGGCGCCGCGCGCAAAGATGCCGGAGCGTCGCACAAAGAACCGCTATCATCTCTACCGCGCGCGGCGTCGGCGCGACGCGTGGGCGAATTGTTGGGTAAAGTCGCGAACGGCGATCTGAGCGGACGCATGGCGAAACAAGTCTTAGAGGCGCTCATGAATAGCGATGAACGCGCGTTGGCTGAAATTGTCGAGGACGTGTGCGGCGGCGGTCAAATGTCGAGCGACGATCAATTGCAAGATATCTGTCGCGCTGTCGTCGACGAGATGCCGAAAGAGGTCGAGTTGTTTCGTGGTGGAAAATCCAAGCTCATGGGCGCGCTCGTGGGAGAGGTGATGAAGCGCACAAACGGTCGAGCGAATCCCAAAGACGCGAGCAAGATGCTCGCCGACGTCATCGCGAGCCTTTCTTAGAAAGCTCCACGCGGAACTAACGTAGCACGAGTAGTAGCAAATAGTCAAGGCAAATATCACTACAACGCCGCCAATCCTTTTTCGAACGTCTGCGCCGCAGCCGGCGCCACCGGGCCTTCGCCCACATACACGTCCAACAGCGCCTTTGCGAATTCCGCCGACTCAAATTCCATCTTCGCCGCGCCCGCGACCGCGATGGCGCACCCGTTTGACGTCCAGGTGATCGTCATCTTCGTCCCTTGCTTCAGTTTCAGCGAAGAGAACCCGTCGCGCATGGCGTCAAGTGAGTCCACCGCCGCTTCCTCCGCCTTTTCCGCTGCCTCAGCCACACTGGCCATGAAGTTCCCATCCTCATCCTCTGCGGTCGCCATGTTCGTCGCGATCTCTCGGATTCTCGGTCCCAGGCTTTCATCCATCGCTTCCATGAACGTTTTACCGTCGACGTCGCGCGCGAGTTCGATGGCGAGCTCCTTGTCATAATCGCCGTTCAGCAACCCTTTTCCCTTTTGCGCGCGCGCCGCGTCGGCGTCGACGTACATGGCCAACGCGTAAATCTTAACATCGATGATCGCCACGCGTTTGACGCGGCATCCGGCGCCGAGCACGGTTAAACCCGCGGAGTTGGTGTCCGGAAAGGATATCTTCGTCGCCGGGTCCGTCGCCGCCGCGCGAACGCCGCGCGCCGCGCGACGACCGGCGCGGGAGGTCTTCGAACGCGGCGCTAACGCGCGCGTCGCGCTCACGGCTCGGAACGTTACGCACGCCATCGCGCGCGATTATGACGCGCCGCGCTCGCCGCCTCGGGCGTCCCGCTCGCGCTCCACGAGCGCCGCGATTTCCTCCGGCGTCAGCCCCTCCAACGCGTCCTCATCCACGACTGCGTCTAAATCAAACTCATTTCTATCGCCCATCGTCGCCCGCACGACGTCGCGAGCGCGCGTTTCCAACGCCTCTCGCGCGTCTCTCGCGCGTTCGCGCCGGGACAGCTCGCTCGTCACCAACTTGTTCCCAAAGTACGCGAAGAACGCGCCGACCACGACGACGAACGCGGCGTTTTGCCAGCGTGGGATGGTTCGGTCTGCGTTGGAGACGTCGACTTCGGTCCAGGAGAAGAGCGGGGAGGCGCCGGCGTTGATTTTCTTCGCGGCTTCGGCCTCGGCCTGCGCGCGAGTTTTGGCTTTAGCGTCGTCGTCGGTGGACAGCGCGCGCGCTTTGAACGACGGTGCGAGCGCGCGGGATGCGTTGAGCGCGATCGATGATCGCGAGCGCAGGAGGGCGCGGCGGAGCATCGGCGCGGCACACTGTGAGGGTCGGCGTCGCGGCGCGCCGATTACTTAACTGTTTCTCCGGCGCGCGGAAACTAGTGCTACAACTAATCGTTCGAGTCTTCGCTCGGTCCCTTGGCATCGCTCGATGCCGGCGCCGATGAAGACTCTGCTAATGCTAACTTTTCAGCCGCGGCGGCGGATTCGCTTTCGAGGACTTCGACTATGGATTTCACGACGTCGCGTCTGTGCGAAATGTCCATGTCGGGTGAAGCAATCTTCTCCATGAGCAACGCGTCTAGTTCGGCGCGTAAATGCTTGAAGAGGACCGCAACTCTAGGTGCTGCGCGAAAATTTATCCAATTATCGCACGTCGCGCTCGATCTTTCGTGATTGATTTTGATTTTACCGCCGAAGAGTAACAGCGGGTACGACCCGACGGCGGTGGCGTCGCGAATGTACACCTTGGTCGTACGAACTTTTTCGTGATAGAGCAGAAACCGGCTGTCGACACTTGGCGACATGCCGTAACACACTGATGTTGGATGCATGTGCACGTCCGTATCGTGCTTGGTGCGCACGGCGACGGAGCTAGTGGGGTAGCGCGACCGCGCGCGACCGTCGTCTGTCTTCGCAGGCGCGCTCGCCAACGCGACGTTTGGATAAAGACCAGCGCAAATGACAGCACGCACGAGTGACTCGTTCCCCGCGTTCACACTCGCTTCTGCGAGTGCACTCTCGAGTTTGTTCCGCCGCCCGTTTTTCAGTTTGTTCGTAGCGAGCGGTGCGGGTGACGCAGAAACGGCCCCGAGAGCGCCCGCACCGGATCGCAAAAATCCAATTTGGTCCAACAAATCGGTATACTGCTGTCGCATCTCTGAAATTTGTTTCAACGTCTGTCCGGAGAGAAACAGCTTGGACAAGTAGTCCCGTTCGAAACCACGACCCTTGGCCCTCGCGTGGATCCAACCAGCGTATGCTCGCACCAGCGTGAGATGGTCACTTGCTTGTGCGGCGATTTTGCGCTTCGCCGCGTCGGCCTCGTCGCGCTTGTCCATCGGCGCTAAAAAGGGGGAGCGAAACCCAACACCGGCGGCAATGGTGAGAATAGGATCCAAGCACGAAAACATCGCACCATATAGCATCATTTTTCCAAGCCGAGCGTCGACTGGGAGTTCAGCGAGATGATGCCCGAGCGCGGTGAGTTCATCCTTTGAGTCCACTGCGTCGAGTTCGTGTAAAGATTTCAGCGCCGACGCGATGGCGCCTTCAGGCGGTGGCTCGATGGCCATGGACAAAAACTTGCGAATGTCTCCAAGACCTAGAATCTTGATCTGTAAACACAGCGCGTCGAGCGGCGTGCGCAAAATCTCTGGCGTCGTAAAGTCCGCCAGCACGGTGGCTTCAGTCTTTGTGCTGTACAGGTGAAAGCAATAGCCTTCGCGTACGCGACCGGCCCGACCACGACGCTGTCGACTACTCGCCTTGCTGCACCAAGCGGTGACGAGAGCCGACATTCTCGATACCGGATCGTATTGTGTTTCGCGCACGCGACCGCTGTCTATAACGAAGACAACGTCGTCAATCGTGATCGACGTCTCCGCAATGTTCGTCGCCATGACGACTTTCCGCTTTCCCGGTGGAGCTTTATTGAACGTTAAGCGCTGCTCTTCAGAACTCAGTGTCGAGTGCAAAGGGATGAGCAAAAATCGCGACTCTGAATCTTTTAAATTCGCACGAAGTCGATCATGAAGCGTTCGAATTTCCGCCATCCCTGGCAAGAAGATCAATATCGCTCCTTCCTCGTACTCGTCCGCGATGAGCGCTACGAGCAGCTCCATCAATTCGTAATTGATCTTCTCTTCATCGATGACTTGCAAGCTCTTCCAAGTGGTCTCGCTGTACTCGGGATACATATCACGCGTCTCTTGTCGAACCTCGCTCATCGCAGAACGTTCGAACGACTCCTCAACGGCTTCGCGAAGCGCCGCCCCGCGAGCGCCGCCACCTCCGGCCATCTTAAAAATCCTCCCGCCGCGGCTCTGCTCGACGCCGAGCGCGAACTCGCCATCGGGCTCGCACACGTAGCCCGTGGCTTCGATAGCGTCCTCTAATCTATATTCCGCCACGGGAAACGTCCTACCGGGTATCTCCACGACTGGACACGTTGTTTTCAGGTGCGACTCGAAATAGTTTTTAAACAAGTCGGCGTTCACCGTAGCGGACATGGCCACGAGATGAAAATCACTCCTCCTCGCTGCGAGTGATCGGAGAATGACTAGCAAGAAATCACTCAGTAAATCACGCTCATGGACCTCATCAACGACAACGTGCGATACGCCAGTTAAATTCGGATCAGTCTGTAAACGTCGGAGGAGGATACCAGTCGTACAGAACAGCATTCGCGTTTTCTCGCTTTGCTTGCTTTCCAACCGAATGCTGTAGCCGACGGTGTCACCGATGCGTTCACAACGCTCATTCGCGACGCGCTCGGCGACCGCGATGGCCGAAAGACGCCTCGGTTGCGTGATGATGATGCTCGTATCTCCAGCCTTGCCCGCCCTAATGGCTTCTTCGAATATAAACTGTGGAACTTGTGTTGTCTTCCCGCAACCGGTTGCGCCGCTCACTACAGCCGCATTGGAGCTCTCAATCGCTTCAAGCACGACACTCTTCAAATTGTGAGCTGGAAGTTTGCGCCGAATTTCTTGCATACCAAGCCACTCTTTCGTGCTTTCCTTCGCGAGTTCCAACTCCAGCAGTTTGCGACTAATCTCCGCTCGACGTTCTACAGTGTACTTTTCCGGTCTCACGCCAGAAACGCCGGCTAAAACATTCGCAGTCGCAGTCGCGAGCGCGTCTTCTTCGAGTTCGACATCGGCCTGCTTGTCTAACCCCGCCTTCTTCACCTGATTCGCCAACCATCCTCCCTTCATCTTTGGCTTTGCATCGCCATCGCTCACTTCGTCCAGCTTTGGTTTCGATTTGCTCAAGTTGGGAACAATCTTCTTCTTTACTTTCGTCGTTCTCGCAGCTTCTAGACGCTTGGCGTGCTCACGTTCCCAGCGAGACAGCTTTGCATCAAGAGAAGTATCATCCACGTCTTCCTCCGTCGTGAGCGCAATCGACTGCGATGGTGTCATAGCTCGAACGTGTTCTTCCTCGACTTCATGCGCCTCGCGAGCGTTTTCTTCCGCCATCATCGCACGGAAATATTCAATGCGCTTACGGCGCTCTTCTTCTTCGGCATGCATCTTCGCTTCTTCACCCTCCAACCGTGCATACGTTCTCTTAATGTGAGCACCACGTCCCGTGAGCACGAAATCATCCTTCTCGCTGTTGTCTATTTCCTCCACAAATTCTGACACGTCGTCAACGATGCCGCGTTCGGCGAGAATTGCGGGCATGTTTTCTTGTAACCAAACGACCATGGCATAAATCGCGGGCTCCCCGAGGTACACATGCGCTTGCGCAGCAATCATAGCGTTCACCGAACGACGAACTTGCGAAGGAAGCTTGTCGTGGCGGACGACGAAGAGTGCAGATTCAGCTGGGTAAAGAGAGTCGGGCGGAAAATGAATCTCCAAAACGCATGGTTCCCATTGCACGCCGTTGGCATCCTCGTCCAAGGGGATTCGGATATTCCAACACTTGGCATCATCATCAACCTTGAAATCGTCCCCTAGAATCGCCTCGAGCGCCATCGCCTCTTCGCCGCGTTCGGCAAGCATTTCCTTGGCGTTGTCGCCGCTCGGCGTCGTCGCGCCGATGGGTTGCAGAGATCTCAACAACGCGTACGTCGCGTCTTCTTCAACCCAACCTGCAGATTCCAGCGCTTCTCGAGCTTCCGCCTTTGAAAATCCCATCGCTAATAGGCGCCCGAGCATCGCGCGCTGCAACAACAAGACGTACGGATCTTCCACCGGCGCGTCGCTCACGGCGGCTGAGTTGACGAGTTTCGTACCGTCGACGACGAGAGACGTCTTCGACGGTGCAAGATTCTTCGACGCTTCGCTCAATCTTACGAACGTTTCGGGCATATCATCCTTAGGTACTCGGAGACACAACCAATCGAGCACCGACCCCAAACGCTCGAGCGCATCTTTCTTCGTTTCGCCTTGTTCGGGATTCGCCTTGATCGCCTTCTCTGTCCATGCCTCGTCGAATCCCTTCTCGAGCACTCGTCTTCGCAATCTATCCTCCCTCAACCGCTTCCCTCGCGCGATTCTTTCAGCTTCGTCCCTTTCCGTGAGCGATTTCAACGCTTTCGCCGCGATTTGCGAACTATGCCTTTCCTGCGCGCTCACTTCGTCCATCACGCTCGTCACCGGCGCCGTCATTCGCCGCGCCGCCGTCGTCGCTCGCAATCCCGACGCTTCACCGCGAACCACCGGCACCGCCAAATTCGCCGCCATCAACCGTTCGCGCGCCATCTCCAACGCCGTTTTCTCCCCTTCGCCGCGATCCTCGCCGTCGTCGTCGCCTTCGTCCTCCTCCGCGCGTCTTCGAAGCAGCGCCGCCACGGCGTCCGCCGCGTCCTCCGTCATGTGTAGAATCTCCTCCTCTTGTGCGTCCGTCTTCGCGCGCGTCTTCGCGCGCGCGAGACCGGGGACGATGCCCAACCCATCGACGCCGTACGACGCCTCGCTCGTCGTCGCGCGCGCACCGTCGCTCGCTTTTCGCCGATGGACCCAATCGAGCGGGTCGTCTTCGTCCGCGTCTTCGTCGTCGCGTTTCTCCACGCGCACGCGCACGTTCAGGACTTCGATGGTTCGCGACGATGGTGATTTAGGCGGGGCGCGCGCGGGAAGTCGCGGGCGACGCCGCGCCATGGCGTCGCGGAGTGAGGCAGGTTTTGAGTTGAGTTGGAATCAGACGTATCGCAACAGACAACGCGAGGGCGAAGGATGGAGAGGCTGGGCGACGCGCGAACGAACTTATTCGGCGCGCCAGTTCGGACGTCTTTTCACGCTCCCGAAAGGGTTGAACCCGCGCTCGGGACCGGTGGTGACGACGGTGTTGATTTGCCGTAACTGTCGCTTGGCGCGTCCCGAGGCGCGAACGGAGACGCCCGAGCGACCGGTGACGATCCAAAAGACGGCGCGCAAGACGTACGCCAGACTCCAAAAAACCATCCTGAATGGGGTCGTCGCGACGTATACGAGGGCGTTCTCGAAGCTCAGAGTCGACGCGAGGTATTTCACAGTCATGAACCAACGAGCGATGACGTTATCATTCGTTTTGGTGTCGCCCCAAAGACGCTTTTCCACCTCCATCGCCAACAGACGCTCCTCCTCCGCGCTCACCGCGGGTTCGTTCTGCACCTTAAATTTAAACAGAATGCTTCCATCGCGCAAATCTATGCGCTCAACGTCTAACGCTCGGCGAGCCTGCGCATCGCGACCGTTCATCGCATCGCATCGTCAGTCCTTCGTCTTCGCTCGCGTACGATTTAAAGCGCTCGTCCGTCGCTTCGCCTTCGTCGCTTCGCGCGCGCACCCGTTTCTTCACCAGCGACTCCACCTCTTTCTCCACCATCTGACTCTTCATCTCTCGCTCTATCTTCCTTCGTCGTTCGATGACGTCATCGGCTCTGTTCCTCGCGCCTCGTCCGCCGTTTCCCGGTCGCATCGCCCCCTTCGCTCGCCTCGCCGCGCCGCTCATGGGCCCACTCAAATTTCGAACATTCTGGCTCAACTCCCGCGCGCTCGGCATCCCGCGCGCGGCGGCGCCCTTCGTGTCGTAGGGATCCGCGTAAAAGCTCGCCCCCACGAACGACCGCGCGGCGCCTCCGTTCGTCGCGGGCGCTTTTCGAGCGCGATCTTTCGACGTCGAGCTCGACGCATCGGACGCCGACGACGAATGTCGACGAATGTCGCGCGGTTTCGCCCTCGTGGACGCGCTCGAGCGGCGGTTCGCGCGCGCATCGATCGCTCGCGCTCGCAGCGTCGTCGTCGCGCGCATGGCGCGCGGCGCGCGCGCGCTGATGTGCGGCGCGCGCGCTGATCTTGCGTTTGTCAGCTGGCGAAATCGAACGCGCGACGACGAGAGGCGAGCGGCGTCGATCGAGCGCGCGTTACATCGTCGCTAATCGCGCGTGAAAATTAAGGCTTGAAAACAAAACGATCGCGAATCACTTCGCGACGGCGCGACCGCGAACGACTGGTCCGAGCCGACCTCGAAGCGCGGCGACGGTGCCCGTCGCGTCGACGCCGAGCGACTCCGCCAACGCCACGAGCTCCGCCTTCTTCATCTTACTCACCGGCTTGCGCCCCGCCTCGACGACGGCCTCGATCGTCTCCTCGACCGTCTCCGCGACCGTCTCCTCGACCGCGCGCGTCGTCTCCTCGACCGCGCGCGTCGTCTCCTCGACGACGGCGCGCGTCGTCGTCGTCCAATCCTCCGTCGCGTCGCGCGCCGTCGCCTCGTCCACCGTCGCCGTCGGTTCGGCGTCGAACTCGTACACGAACACCGTCTCGTCGTGCGACGCCGTCACGCGCACGCGATGCGCGTCGTCGTACGTCGTCTCGTCGCCCGTCGCGCGCGTCGTCGTTCGTCGGTGCGCGCGCGTTCGCGACTTCGGGATCGCGCGCGCGCGCGACGGTCGGGTCGTCGCGACGCGCGTCGTCGCGACGCGCATCGCGCGCGCGGTCGTCCGCATCGCTCGCTCGCCGCGCGCGCGCGTCGCGTTCCGACGTCGCGCGTGCCCGCGCGACAGCTCGCGACGCATTTCAAATTTTCACTCCCGGGTGTCGAGCGCCACGCCGACGACAGACGGCGGCGCGATGGGCGACGCGCGCGCGGTGATCGCGCGCTTGAAAGCGGCGGCCGCGGGCGACGCGCGCGCGTTCGAGTCCATGACGGTGCGCGCGACGACCTCGCGACGCGCGCGCGACGCGATGCGCGCGCGCGAACGCCGACGCGAGGTTTTTCCAACGTCGACGACGCGACGGTCGGCGACTGACGGCGCGGCGAACCGACGGCGAACCGACAGGCGGACGAGACGCGGGCGAAGTTGACGCGATCGCGAGAGATCGCCGCGGAAATTCGCGCGAGTCTCGAGCGGGAACTCGCGCGCGCTCGGACGCTGGCGGAGGCGTGCGCGCGCTCCGGGACGCCGCCGCCGGACGCGCCGGCGACGGACGACGCGAGCGCGACGACGGACGCGTCGCGGGAGGCGCTCGACGCGAGCGCTTCGGAAGCCGACGACGATGAATCCACTTCAGAGGGCGCGCGACGCGCGCTCGCGCGGTCGCAGGCGCGGGCGAGGATCGAGCTCGCGGAGGCTCGGCGCGCGCGCGCGCGCGCCGACGCGATGGCGGACGCGCTGCGCCGCGCGGGCGTCGACGCGCCTCCGGCGTGAGCGAGGCGTTTATTTTTATTTTTGCGAGTTGTGATCGAGTAGTCGCGTAGTTTTTCCTTCTCGTTTGAGCGTCTCGCGTCGAGCGGCGGACGCGCGCGAGACGCGCTCGCGTCCCGCGCCCGCTCGGATTTGAGCCGTTACGTCGCGTCGTCTCGATCGCGTCCGCACTCTTCGCCTCGTGTTCGCGGTCGTCCTCGAGGCGCGCGCGTTCGACGACATGCGCAATCCCGCGCCTTTCATCACCGCCAGCGCCTCGGGCGCGCGCGGCGCGCTCGCGCGTCGCGACCGCGCGCGCGAGGACGACGACGCCGTGCTCGAGTACTGGGCGCGCGTGCGCGCGGGCGTCGAGCCCGCGCCGAGGCCCGGCGCGGAGGCGAAGCGAAATAAACGACTGTGCGCGCACCTGGAGTCGCACCTGGACGACGTGCTCGCGCACGCGGGCGCGGGAGGGGCGGATGAAGGGAGGTCGCGGCTGGCGAACGAGGCGGCGACGGCGCTGGAGGTGGGCGAACATTTGGCGCACGACGACGTGATGGAGCTGAAACGAAGAGCGAGAGAGCAAAGGGGCGAGGCGCTGAGCGCGCGGGAGGTGGCGCGGTTGAAGTCGTTGGCTGGGGGGAGGACGAGACGGGAGGCGTCGCCGGAGGCGGCGTACGCGTCGCCGGAGGCGGCGTACGCGATGCCGGAGGCGCCGGCGGGCGAGGTTTTCGAGGAGTTCGACGACGACGAGGACGACGAAGGAGAGTTTTTTGAATACGGACGCAGTGAATTACCGAGGCACATGCGCGATTGGTACGAACCGCCGGCGAGCGAGTACGGCTCCTTTGTCGAAAATCAACCCGCGGCGGGCGCGACGACGAGTCTCGACGAGCAGAAGTACGCGACGGTGAGGAATTTGCGCTCGCACGCGCTGTGGTGATAGAAGAAGAAATTATGTGTAAAATATATCTCTGTGTTACAACAAATCACAGCAACGCAAAGGCAATGCGTCTGACGTCGACGACGATTACGCGCTACAAGAGAGACACGCGCCGTATCTCGGCTTTTTCATACCTGAATCCGACATCCCCCAGTCGACGGTGGGCCACCCCCTTTCGGCGGCGTGCTTCTTCAATCGCGCGTCTGCGTTGACGCACACCGGGTACCCCACGTTTTCTAAAAGCTTCACGTCGGACATGGAATCGGTGTAAAAGTAACACTCCTTCAAATCCACGCCGTTGAGTTCGCACCACTTCTTCGTCGTCTCGTATTTGCCGTCGCCGTACGCGACGACTTGAATCGTGCCGTCCATCAAACCATCCTCGTCCACGCCCATGATGCTCGACACCACGTTCGCCTCGCCCGTCTCCAAACCGTAAATCTCCGCCCCGATGGCGGCGGGATGTTGCCACGTCGACGTGCACATGACGCATCGCTCGCCGTTCGCCTTGTGCGCCTCCAGCACGGCTTTGAACCCCGGGCGCGTGCGATGCGCGAGCTCCATCCGAAAAAACTCTGTGATGCGTTCCCGAAACATCCGCTCGTCTTCGCCCCTGTAAATCGACGCCGCGTCCCTCCCCGCCGTCTCCGCGCCGTCTCCGTACCCAAACGCGTACCTCGAAAACCAATACAACGCCGTCCCGATCAACGACATCCCCACCCGTCCCGAATTGATCTCGCTCTTCACCCACAACCACGACGAGTTCACGTCGATGATCGTGTGATCCAAATCAAAAAACGCCACCCCTCGTCGTTCGCCCTTCGCCGTCCTCGCCGTCGTCCCGCTCGCGTCCGCGCGCGTCGTCGTCCCCACCATCCCCTCCTCGCGCCCCATCCCTCCCGCGCCGTCCGCGCCGTCTTCCTCGCTCGACGCGTCCTCGCGCACGACCATCGATCGCGGCGCTTTCCGCACCGTTCGCGCGTCGTTCGTCGTCCCGCGCGTCGGCTCTCGATTTTCTTGATTCTCCCCCGCGCCGTCTTCATCCGCCTCTTTCGCGCTTCGTCGCGCCGTTCGCGTCGCGTCGCGCGCGTCGTCCGCGCGCATCGTCTCCGTCATCGCGCGCGCTCCGTTTTCGCGTCGCGCGCGCCTTCCGTCGCGTCTCGCGCCGTCGCGATCTGTCGGCTCGAGGTGTTACGTCGTCTCGTCTCGTCGTCGCCGCACATGGCGTCGCTCGCCCTCGCGCGTCGTCGCGCGCGCGTCCTCGCGCGCGCCGCGTCGTCGCGCACCGCGCCGTCGCGCGCGCGCGCGTCGTCGTCGTCGTCGTCGTCGTCGTCGTCGTCGTCGTCGCGACCGAGCGCGGACGACGCCGGTTCGCGCGAATCCACCGACGCGCGCGCCGCGTCCGCGCGCGCCGCGTCCGCGCCCTCGGGCGTCGCGTACGCCTTCGCGCGCGACCACGCCGCGGTGGCGTCGGTGTGCCTGACGAGCGCGGCGCTCATGTCCGGGCACGCGTGCGCGAGCCCGGTGCTGCCGATGCTGGCGCGCGAATTCGGCGCGAACGCGACGGAGATCGGCGCGACGATGTCCGCGTTCGCGGCGGGGAGGTTGCTGTTTAACCTGCCGTGCGGATGGTACGCCGACGCGGTCGGACGCAGGCCGCTGATGATCGCGGGACCGGCGGCGACGACGGCGGGCATGGCGTGGAGCTACTGCTCGACGGGGCTGGGCGAGCTGCTGTGCGCGCGGGCGGTGGCGGGAATCGGGAGCTCGATGTACATGAGCGGCGCGACGGCGATGCTGGCGGATCTGTCGACGCGGCACACGCGAGCGCGGATACTGGGGGCGAATCAGGCGGCGGTGCTGGCGGGCGCGGCGGCGGGACCGGCGCTGGGAGGCGCCATCGCGGGGGCGGATGGGATGAGCATTCGATCGCCGTTTCTCGCGGTGGGGGCGCTGAGCTCGTTCGCGTCGGTGTACTCGTTCGCGAGGATCGAGGAGACGCGACCGGAGTCGGTAAAGCCCGAGAGGGAGTTCGCGGCGAGCAAGCACTGGTACTGCGACGGGCACCCGATCGAGGACACGAAGATGTGCCTGGAGTTGGATGAGTTCGGTAAACCGGTGGTGCATCGGGACGGGCAGGTGTACGAGCTGTTGGAGACGAAATCGCCCGACGGCGCGGCGACGACGACGGCGGTGGACCCCGCGACGGCGCAAGACGCGGCGATGGGTCGTCTCGTCAAGTCGATGGATTTCTGGGCCGTGTGCGGCTTGAACGCGGCGCTCTTCTTCTCGGGCGCGGGCGGTCGAGGGACGCTGCTGCCCATCTTGGCGTATCAAAACTTTGGATTCACGCCGGAATCGCTCGGCGCGCTGTTTTCCGCCATGGCTGTCACGTCGTTGCTCGGTCTCGGCCC
>Ga0181561_10003250_pt1 | contig 14299 bp, 6 predicted proteins | sample 011ome_19_FD_133760 | JGI IMG/M metagenome (GOLD analysis project Ga0181561, IMG submission 133760) | Coastal salt marsh microbial communities from the Groves Creek Marsh, Skidaway Island, Georgia - 011510BT metaG (megahit assembly) | ecosystem: Environmental > Aquatic > Marine > Intertidal zone...
AGCTCCGTTTTTCGAATATGGGCCCCGTCGACCGACCATTTTGCGAGCTCGAGCTCGCAATTGAGCTCGCAATTTGGAATGCGAGCTCAAATGCGAGCTCAAATGCGAGCTCGAGCTCGCAAATGAGCTCGCAATTTGGCGCTCCAGAATCTCACTATTTTCTACAAACGGTGACTGAATGGCATGGCGTCCGATCCATCTCGACTGCAGAAACACACGCGGCGACGCGCGCGTTTCGACGAAAAGGTTTGACACTTCAACGAAAGCGCGCGCGGAAGATGACGAAAGTCGCGCGTCGAGATCAGTACGGCCTGTGCCGGTCGCCTCCCCGCCGGTCGTCGTACCCGCGGTCGCCCCCCCTCCGGTCGTCGTACCCGCCGCGCCGGTCGTCGTACCCCCGGCCCCCGCCGCGGTCGCCGCGGTCGCCGCCGCGGTCGCCTCGGCCGCCGCCCTCCCTGTCCTCCCTGGAGGTGGCGATGGACACCGAGAGCTTCTTCCCCTTGAGCTCGTGTCCGTCGTAGAACCCCGGCGCGCTCTGCGCGGCCATGGGGTCGTCGTACTTGATCACCGCCTCGTCCTTGGCCTCCCCGGTGGACGCGTCCCGGTAGATCTTGACGGCGTGCGGCCACTGGTCCGGGAACCCGAAGCGCTGGCGCACGCGCGCGATGACGCCGATGCCGCTGAAGAGCTCCTTCAGGTCATCCTCCGAGGTGGTGATCGGGTCGAAGCCCTGCACGAAGATGCGGTTGCTGGTGTCTCGCAAACCCGCGTGCAGCCACCCCGCCGCGGCTTTCTGCTCCGCATCCTTCACCGCCTTACTCTTCGGCGCGCCGCACCGCTTACACGCTTTGCGCCACTGGAAGTTGGAGTTGCCGCACCCGTCGCACTGCCAGTCGTCGGAGGCGCCGGCGTGCGGTGCGTTTTTGAAGCCGCCGCCGCCGCTGCCGTACCCGGAGCCGTACCCGGAGCCGTACCCGGAAGAGCCTCCCGCGCTCGAGGGGGGGGCGCCTATGTGCGAGTAGCGGCACGAATCGCCTCGCTTGCAGGTGCCTCGAGCGAAATCGTTACACACGCCTCGCGTTCCCGCTCCGGCGCCCCCGTAGGAAGAGGCGCCGCCGTAGCCGCCGCCGCCACCGCCGCCGCCACCGCCGCGAGGGGGCGGAGGGGGGGGCTGGCCGCCGGGGGGAGGGGGCGGAGGGCCGGGGGGACCGTCGCCTCCGCCCGATCGCGGGGGGGGCGGGGGCGGGATGCCGTCAACCATCGCGCGTGTTCACGCGTCCGCGGAACGTGCGGTGCTCGTCCGGGGGCGACCGCGCGTGGACGTCAACGCCGCGCGACTGCTGGCGGGCGCCTCGTGCACTGCCACCCGGGCCGCGCGGGACAAAAGTGGTTCGGGGCGCGGGCGGAGCGGAGCTTTCCCCGACGGCGTGATTTCGCGAGCCCATTCTTCGGACACACTCAAATCTCACACTCGAGTGAGGTCTCAGGGCGGAAAAAAACCAGCCACCCTTCGTCGCGCGTCGCGCGTTGTCGCGCGCCGCGAACTACGGCAGTTATCGTGACGACCGCGTGAGTATTGATGAACGAAAGCACGAGCCTTATTGATGAACGACAGCAGGAATATCTACTTGCTTGAGAAGAACCGACTCTACGTATCTTACCCTCGAGACTCGCTAGAACCCGTCGTCGTCGTGCGTGAGTTGCAACACTTTCACCGCGCCGCAGGAGTTGGCGGCGAGGATGCGGTCGCCCGAAGGCGACCACGCCAACGCGCTCACGAACAGGCCCGGCTTGGCGTCCGCGGCGGCCCCGTGACCGCCGCCGTGCCCGCCGCTCGCGCCGGTACCCGTCCCGTACCCGTCCCCGAACGCCGCGGTCACCGCGAGCGACTGCGTGGCGACGGGCGACGGGACGCTCTTGCTGAACAGCCGCACGGTGTTATCCTCCGAGCCGCACGCGATGCGCCCGCTTCCGTGAGCGACGTCGAGACCCACGAAGTTGCGCCGGTTGACGTGCCCCGCGAACGTGCGCACGCACGGGTCAACGGAGCCGCGGCTCTCGAAACCCTTCGTGACGTCCCACAGCTTCAAAGTGTTGTCCGTGGACGCCGTCACGAGCTGGTGCGCGCCCAGCCAGCGCACGTACGACACCGCCCTTTTGTGCCCCGAGAGCACCACCAGCGGCCGCGCCGTGCGGCGCAAGTCGTACACGTGCGTCTTGTGCTCGGCGGAGGCGAAGGCCACGACGTTGGCGTTGACGGGCGAGAACTGCACCGAGCACACGTTCGCGCGGCACCGGATCGTCGCCGTCGACGCGCGCGAGTTGGTGGACCACACGCGCACCGTGCCGTCGTCCGAGCCGGACGCCAGCCGCGTCGGGTCCAGGGTGGAGAAATCCAAACTCCACACGCGCTTCTCGTGCTCGTCCAAGTCGCCAACCGCCGCGCCCGCGTCGACGTCCCAGAGCCTGATGGCGCCGTCGTAATCCGCGGACGCGAGCATGCGCTTGACGTACGGGTTCCACTGGAGCGAGGACAGCTTGGATCCGACGCGCATCTCCGTCACGGGGCACTGCACGGCGGCGCCCAGGTCGGTCATCGCCCTCGTCTCGTACACCCTGAGACGCTTGTTGATGCCGGCGGTGGCGACGAACTCGCCGTCGCGGTCCCACCCGACGGAACAGATCATCTCGCCGAACGAGTGCACGTCCCCGTGCGACACGTCCGCGACGATCTTCAGGCGCGTTTTGCGCACGCACTGCGCGAGCTCGCCCCCGAAGGACGCGAACGCCTCGCTCAGCGCCGCGCCCGCCGCGCTCGCGGCGGACTCCGCCGCCGAGCGGCGGGGCGAAGAAGAGAGCTCGAGCGGCGTGTGACCGCCGGGCCGAGCCTCAGCCTCGACCGCGGCGGATCCCGCGCCGCCGCCGCCGGCGGAGAGCCGCTGCGGCGGCGCTTGCGACGCGTGCGTGGCGTGCGCGTACGCGCGCGCGACCGGCGCGACCGCGCGCGCGCACGACTCGAAAAAGGTTTCCTCCAGCGCCTCAAACGCGGCGTCGTCCAGCTCGGAGGCTGGGCGGTGGCCCGCCGCCGCCGCCGCCAAAGCGGCGTCGCCGGCGTCCAGCACCGTCAGGTCGCCGGCGCTGAAACTGCGCGCCGACAAGCCGCCCAGCCCGCGGCCGGGCGCGGCCGCCTCACTCGCTTGGAGCTGACGGATGCGGTCGAGGCTCGGGCGGGACACCAGACCCGAGCCCTCGTTGAAGCTGGTCTGTCGGGACGGCGGCCGAGAAACGCGAGCTTTCGGCCTGCCGTCCGCGCTGCGCCGAACCTCGAAGCTCCCGCGCCGCAGCCCGGGCCCGGCGCCGGCGCGCGGCGGCGGCGGCGACGAAGAGGGCGACGGCTCGCGCCCCTCCGCCGCCGCCGCCGCCGCCGCCGCCGCCTTCTCCTCCGCGGCGAGCCTCTCCTTCTCCGGCGCGCGATCGGGGCTGCCCCGCTCGGGCGCGGGCGCGCCGGGGGGCTCGGGCGCGCGCCGCCGCTTGGACGGCTTCTCCCCGGGCGGCGCGTCGCCCGGGGAGAAGGGCACGTGCGCCGCGGGCGCGGAGGTTTGGCGCGCGAGACCGGCGTCGAACGAGACGCCGCGCCGCGTATGCGAGAACGACCCTCCGGAGGAGAGGCGCTGACGCGTGTGCGTGAGCGCGTTCGAGACCGCGCTCACGTTTGTGAGCGTCGCGTTCGCTCCGGGGACGACGAGTGGGTCCCGCGACGCGTGGGGTACGAGCGGAGCTTTGGCGTCGAAACCCCCGTCCCGCGGGTGCCCGACGCCGCCCAGTTGCCTGAGCGCGTGCGCGAGGAGCGCCGAACGCACTCTGTGTTCCCGCGCCTCGCGCGCGCGCGCCTCGCGGTTGGCGCGCAGAAATCCGGCGAGCGCCACGAGCTCCGCGCGTCGCTTCTCGGCAGCCACGCCGCGCTCGCGGCTCGTGCGCCAGCCAGTCTCCGCCGGGTCCTCGGCGGCGCCGCCGGCGTCGCGCCGGCGCGCCTCGCTCTCGGCGATGCGCGCGAGGAGCGCCGCCGACTGCGCCGCGCTGGGGCGGTTGCCGGGGACGGGCTGGAGCAGCTGCTTGGCGAGCGCGCTCTCCTCGGGGTCCGCGGCGAGCGCCGCGGCGCCGGCGCCGTCCGGGCGCAGCGCCGCCGCCAGGAGCGCGCCGACGTCGCCGCGCGCCCCGGCGGCAACCTCCGGCCAGCAAAACTCCACCATGAGCACGCCCAGCGCGAAGCACTCGGCAGGCGCGCCGGCGCCGGCGCGGGTCCCCCCCGTCGTCGTCGAGCCGCCGGCGCCGCGCTCCTCCGGCGAGACGTACAGGCGCTCGTTGCACGGGTTTTGACTCGAGTCTCGCTCCCGCACGCGCTCGACGAGCGGCCGCGAGTCGCGCTCCCGCGTCGCTTCGGAATCGGGGGGGGGCGCAGGCGCGGCGGAGGCGAAAAACGCGCTGGAAGCCGCGGCGTCCACGCGCATCTTCCGCTCGTCCCGCTCGTCCCGCTCGTCCATCTCCTCGTCCTCATCCTCGGCGTTTCCGGCTCGTCCGGCAGCGTCGCCGCGCGCGCTTTGGCGCCCTCGGCGGCCCGAGACGCCCGAGGGCGCCCGGCTGTCCCGCTCGGGCGGCGTCGCGGGCCGCGGCGGCGCCAGCCCCACGTCCCCCTGCGGCGTCACCGTCAGCGCGGAGGCGCGCATCGCGCCGAGGAGCGTTCCGCTCTCGTGCGCGCGGGCCAGCAGCTGCGCGGCGCCGCCGAGCACGTGCAGGGCGTCGCCTCGGTCCACGCCGCGCCCCGCCCTGCGCGCGTCATCTAGCCACGCGCGGATGGTGGTTTTGCCCTCCGCGAGGCCCTCGATGGGCGCGAGCGGAGCCAGCCGGCGCAGCGCCTCCGGGTTGGCCGGGTCGCGCACGAGCAGAGGGTCGGCGAGCATTGCCGCCTCCGCCGGGTCGAGCGGAGGTTCGAGCCCGTCTCCGTTTCCGTCTTTTCTCTTTTCGTCCGACGCGTCGGACTGCGTCGGACTCGAAGGACTGCGTCGTGTCGTTCGGTCGACGGGAAACAGGGGCGCAGCATGACCGCCGCCGCTCGCGCTCCGCGGCCCCTCGGCGAAGCCCTCTCTGACCATCTCCATCGGTTCGCGCGCGGTGCGAGTTTCGCGTCCGCTCCGGAAGTTCGCCACGAACTCGCGCTCGTGCCTGAGCCCGGTGGCGCGCGCCTCCGCCTCCGTCTCGCCGTCGACGCCCGCGCGTAACCGCTCGTCGCTGTCGCTGTCGCTCCCTCCGTCCGAGGAGAACTCGTCGGGGTCGGGAACGGTCACCACGCCGTCGACGTCGTTCCTGGTCACCGCCAAGTCTCCGGCGGCCATGCGTTCGTCAAACTCATCCTCGTCCACCACCTCGGCGCCGTTCTCGAACCTCGGGACCATCTGGTTCCGTTGCTTCCGTCGCCAGACGTGCGCCCACATGTGCTTCACGGCTTTTTTCGTGACCGGTTTCAGCAGGTAGTCCTCCGCGCCGAGGCGCAGACAGTTGAGCACCACGTCGGCGTGCTCGTTGCTGCTCATCATCACGACGGGCATCTCGTGCAGGATGGGGTCCTCGCGCACGCGGTGGAGCAGCGCCGGCCCGTCCACGTCCGGCATCATCACGTCCGTCAGCAGCAGGTTGAACTCCGTGCCGCGCTCCAGGAGCGCGAGCGCCTCGCGGCCGCTCGACGCGGAGGTCACTGTCGTGGGAAAGCGGGGAGGGTCGCGAGTGGAGCGGGTGAGAAAAACGTCGCGCGGACACGTCACCGGTCGTCTGGGATGAGAAAAGTCGCGGCGCGAGACGCGCGCGGACGGGTCGCTCCAGCGGCAGGGGCTTCGCGAGGCGGACGTACCTTGGTATCGACACTTCCTGAGCAGCCCCGCGACGACCGCGCGCGTCACGCGGTCATCATCCACGAGCAGTACGTGCACCTCGTCGGGGGAGGAGCTCGCCATGGTCGGCCGACGTCACTCGCCGACGTCACGCGCACCGCCGACGCGTTTCCCCGCGTCCCGCAGAACCACCCGCCGCCGACCGAGCCGCGCGCCGGCGTGCCCCGCGCCTTCGCCCGCTTCGTCGCGCGAGCCGACCGAACGCGCGTCGGTGCTTGCTCCGTCGCGCCCGCGGCGCGCCTCGCAATACCGCGCCCCCGACGCGAAAACGTCTTACGAGAACTTTCGGTCGTCGTGCATCGGGCGAATCCCGCAGATCGAAGGGAAAAGCGCACTCGGGGACACGTCGACAACGACTTTTCGTTTCGGTCGGCCGGGCGTCTGAAAAATATCGAATGCTGAGTTGGCTTCGCCGGTGCCTCGTAGCGTTTTCGGACTTGGAGTGCGTGAAGGAAGGTTTCAGCGATTCAGACTGAGTTCCCATACGCGCCCTCATCCGCCGAAGGATTTCGCGAGCGCCAGGTGTCTCGCGTTTCCTGGTTTTGGCTAAAACGCGCCTCGCGATCGCGTCGGGGAGGGCGCGTCACACTCGCACACACCCGTCACCTTTCACAACCATCACAAGCAAGATGGCTGCTTTCGCTGCTACCACCCCCTCCCTGAAGGTGCGTCCGCGCGTGGAACCCCCGCGCGCTCGAGGCGCGCGCTCGACGCGCGTTTCCGGACGCGATTGCCGCGCGACGCGCGCGAAAAAAAGCCCTATCCGCGGTGTGTCGTCGTGGACCATCGCTCGGCATCGCGGGTGTGGCGCGCGCACGACGACGACGCGACGCACGTGACTTACCCAGCACCCTCCTTACGTTTCCCTCGCGTCTGCAGGTTGAGTTCCGCGGCCAGACCGCCGGTCTCAAGCGCGGCAAGGCTGTCAAGGTACGCGCGCTGCGACGCGCATCGCGAGGAATTATTTCGGGACGCATCCCCGGTTCCGCGGAAACGTCGCGCTCCGTGAGGGACGCCGCGCGTCTCGATGCGACGGCATCGACCGGTCGCTGACCCTCTCCTTCCCTCGACACACCAGGCTGCCGCCGTCAACACCACCACCGAGGCCAAGATCAAGGTTGCCATCAACGGTTTCGGCCGCATCGGTACGTCTCGCGCCCGCGCTCGCATCGCGTTACAGAGCTCCGATACGTCACGGAGTATGCCAAGTGTCTCGGACGAAAGTTCGTGACTGAATGCATGTCGATTTTCCGCGCGTCTGTTTCGAAGATCGCAACCGTCTTCGGCGCAAACGTCGGAAGCGACTTTTTTTCGGGTGAACGTCTTCGTTTTTCGAGTTTCGCGCGCGCGAGCGAGCGCACGCCCCCGGTCGCTGACCTCGCCTCCCGACACGCCTCACGACGACAGGCCGCAACTTCCTCCGCTGCTGGCACGGCCGCGCCGAGTCCGGCCTCGAGGTTGTCGCGATCAACGACTCCGGCGGCGTCAAGCAGGCGTCCCACCTCGTGAAGTACGACTCCATCCTCGGCACCTTCGACGCCGATGTGAAGGTTGTCGACGACACCCACATCTCCATCGACGGCAAGTCCATCGAGATTGTGTCCAACCGCGACCCCCTGCAGCTCCCCTGGAAGGCGCTCGGCGTCCAGATCGTCATCGAGGGCACCGGCGTGTTCATCGACACCCCCGGCGCGTCCAAGCACCTCGAGGCTGGCGCCGAGAAGGTGATCATCACCGCGCCTGCCAAGGGCGACGACATCCCCACCTACGTGATGGGCGTCAACGCGGACCAGTACACGCACGCCGACAAGATCATCTCCAACGCGTCGTGCACCACCAACGGCCTCGCGCCCTTCGCCAAGGTGCTCGATGACAACTTCGGCATCATCAAGGGCCTCATGACCACCACCCACTCCTACACCGGTGACCAGCGCATCCTCGACGCGTCCCACCGCGACCTCCGCCGCGCCCGCGCCGCCGCGCTCAACATCGTGCCCACCGGCACCGGCGCCGCCAAGGCGGTCGCGCTCGTGCTCCCCCAGCTCAAGGGCAAGCTCAACGGCATCGCGCTCCGCGTCCCCACCCCCAACGTGTCCGTCGTCGACATGTGCATCCAGGTGGAGAAGAAGTGCACCGCCGAGGACATCAACGACGCGTTCCGCGAGGCGGCGGCGGGTCCCATGAAGGGCATCCTCGCCGTGTGCGACGAGCCCCTCGTGTCCATCGACTTCCGCTGCTCGGACGTGTCCACCTCCATCGACTCCGCGCTCACCATGGTGATGGGCGATGACCTCATCAAGGTCGTGGCCTGGTACGACAACGAGTGGGGCTACTCCCAGCGCGTCGTCGACCTCGCCGAGCTCACCGCCTCCAAGTGGGAGTAAGCTCGACGCGAACGTCGGGCTCGGTGTCGGCGAACGCCGACCCGAGACGACGGAAGCGCGATGGGGCGTCGTCTCGTCGGCGAATTGCCGGAGTGAAGACGCGACGTGTGTAGAGATATAAACAGTGATATATCATCCGATTCTTCGAAAAACGCGATACCGACACGCGCCGTCCGTCGCCCGTTCCGCCGAAACGCGCGCGCATCTTCGTTAAAAATGGAAGTTTTCAAGGTGGGATTTCACTAAAAAAAATGGAAGTTTTCTACGACGCCTCCCGTGTCACACCCTTCTCTCCCCCGGCCGTATCGTCGTCCCGCCCATGACTCGTCACGAAACCTCAGATGACTAAAACGCGCGTCGCGTCGGCCACCGCGTCGGTCGTCTTTTCTTCGCTCACTTGGCGGCAACCTTGGCGACGGTTTTGCCCACGGACGCGGACTCGGTCCAGTTGACGCCGGGCAGGATGAGCCTCTGGTCGACGTTGTCCTTGTACTCGACGATGATGTTGAGCAGCGAGTCGAGCAGCGCGTCGGACATGAGGTGCGGCTCGAGGCCGAGGTCCTGCAGCTTGGAGTTCTTGGCGTTGTAGTAGTGCTCCTCGAGCTCGGTGCGGGGGTTGGGCACGTTGATCACCTTGGGGTCGAGGCCGATCTTCTTGCCCGCCTCGGTGATGAGCGCCGCGAGCTCGTTGACGCTGAACTGCTCAGTGAACTGGTTGTACACGCGCATCTCGCCGGGGTCGGCGGGGTTGTCGCACGCGATCTGGATGCAGCGCACGGTGTCGCGAATGTCCAGGAAGCCGCGCGTCTGGCCGCCCTTGCCGTACACCGTCATGGGGTGCCCGACGGCGGCTTGGATGCAGAAGCGGTTGAGCGCGGTGCCGAAAACCGCGTCGTAGTCCAGGCGGTTAATCAGCGCGGGGTCCATCATGGTCTCCTCGGTCGCGACGCCGTACACCACGCCCTGGTTCAGGTCCGTGGTCCTCATCTTCCACGTCTTGGTGCACATCAGCATGTTCGCGGAGTCGTGGCACTTGGACAAGTGGTAGAACGAGTTGCCCTGCTTGGGGTACGGGAGCGTGTCCGAGCGCCCGTTGTGCTCGATGGTGATGTACCCCTCCTCGATGTCGATGTTGGGCGTGCCGTACTCGCCCATCGTGCCGAGCTTGATCAGGTGGCACTCGGGCGCGTACTCCTTGATGGCGTACATCAGGTTGATGGAGCCCATCACGTTGTTGGTCTGCGTGAACACCGCGCGCGTGCGGTCCATCATGGAGTACGGCGCCGACCGCTGCTCGCCGAAGTGCACCGCCGACGTGGGCTCAAACGCCTGGAACGAGGCGGAGAGGAACTCGTAATCGCAGATGTCCCCGACGAAGAGCTCAATCTTGTTCCCCGAAACCTCCTCCCACTTGCGCACGCGCTCGTGGATGCCCTTGATGGGGGTCAGGGAGTTGAACCCGAGCTGGTCGTCGAACGTGCGGCGGCACATGTTGTCCACGATGGCCACTTCGTACCCGCGGTTAGACAGGTGCAGCGCGGTGGCCCAGCCGCAGTAGCCGTCGCCGCCGATCACCATCACCTTCTGGCCCTTGCCCGCGTCCTTGGCGTCCGCGCCGGAGCGGTCGGGCTTGTCCGCGGCGAAGACCGCGGTGCGGAGCGCGCGCGCCTGCGCTTTCGCGGCCGCCTTCGAGGGCGCCGCGAAGGAAGCCAGGGAAACGCCGGAGGAGACCGACGCCGCCCGGGCGGAGAACGCCTTGGAGGCGGATTTCTTGGCGGACGCGCGGCGGACCGCGCGGGGGGCGGTGATGCCTGTGACGGCGAGGGGCGGGTCAGTCACAGTGGTGTTAGGTGTGTTCGGCTCGATTTCGTCGATTCCCCGCGGTCGCGCGGAGGCGCGTCGAGGAGCCGCGCGGCGGATCCCGCGCGAGATCTTCGACGCGCGTCGACGCGGCGCGATCGATCGGTGGCACGGCGGTGCTTTTACCGCGCGAACGCGGCTGGTCCGATCGCGGCGCTCGAGTCCGAGGACGTGGGCGAGGCGCAGATTGTGCGCTACGGTATAGCCGCGACATCGCCGATGCCGTCGACCCGCGAGATCCCGTGACGTCGTGCTCCCGACTGGATAAAAATATGCGATTCGGGTTGACGATGCCTCTGAACGTCGCGGACGTCGCGGCGCGCGACGGGGGTGAGACGGGAACAGCCGCGGACGTACCGACGGAGGCCATGGTGAAAGCGCTCATCTTGGGTCCTGGGTGTTGAGTCGTGACGTGCGTGACGAGAGTGCGGTGGGACGCGCGGCGCCGTTCGTCGAACCGACGGTCGCGCCTTTCTCGCGGTCCCGGGCGCTTTCCACGACGGACCGCTCACAGCCAGAGATTTCCGGCGCGAGGATCAGGAAAGCGCGAATCCCGAGTCGTCGGGCGAACGAAACGAACAAAAGACGTGAAAAAACGAGAGTGATATTCTTTTTTAGTGAAAAATTTTCGCGCAGCAGCCGCGACGCCGTACGCCTTCGAACCCCCTCACGCTTTCGTTCGCTTTTGTCACGGCCTTCCCAGGTGCGCGTTGATGACGGGCGCCGCGAGCTCGGCGCACCGCTCGTACGGTGCGCGCTTCGGGCCCCAGACCGCCTCCACCGCCTCCGCCATGGTGGCCCATCGGACGCGCGAGAACTCCGCCTTCTCGCCCGCCAGCCCGCTCAGGGTCACGAACCCGGACGCGTCCTCGGCGGTGGGGAGGTGGAACAGCGTGAACTCCAGGCGCTGGCCCGCCAGACCCTTCTCGGCGAGCCACCCGCCGTCTACCGGGTAGCAAAACGCGCGGGACGGCTCGCACGGAAGCGAACGCACCATCTCCAGCCCGGAAGTCTCGCCGACGCGCATGCCGACTTCCTCGAACAGTTCCCGCGCCGCCGCCGCGCTCGCGTCTTCCTCCGCCTGCGTTTTGCGTTTGGTTTGTTTTTAGATGTGTGTTTTTAGATGTCGTTTTAGATGTCGACGACGCGCAGAAGACGTGGTGGTGGCGGTCGAAACAGTCAGTCAGTCAGAGATGATTCAAAAGCTCCCGCGCGCGACGACGCGAAGAGAGACGCGCCGAAACATCCCTCCAAAATCCTCGGTCGGGTCGAGCGCGACGCACCTCCACGCCCCCCTGAGGCATGCCCCAGGACCCGGGTCGATCCAGCCTCTCACCCAGGAGCACGTCGCCGTTCAGGTTGAACACCAGCGCCGCCGCGCACCGGCGGTAGAACTTGCCGTCCACCTCCACCTTACCCTCCTCGGGGTACACCCGCTCACCGTTCTTCCCGAACTTCGCAGCCATCGCGGTGGGCGTCGAGGAGGCCGTCCGGCCGCCGCGCGCGCGGAGCGGCAGGGAACGCAGCGCGCGGCGCGAATGCACACCCTTGGTGAACGATCCGACGCGGGCTCCGAGGCACGCGCGCGACGCCGCGGCGAGCATGGCGCAGTGCGCCCCGGGGGCGTGCTGTCGGCGTTTGTTACTCCGTGTTTGGGAAATTTGAGTACGATCATGTGTCGTCGAAACAGCCTCGCCGGCACTAAAACTTTTCACCGGCGAACTAGTCGGACATTCTCCCCAAAGAAAAATACAACCTCTGCTCAGTCACACGAGCACTGGTTCCTTTAGTGTAGTGGTTTAGCACCCAAGACTTTGAATCTTGTATCCCTGGTTCGAACCCAGGAGGGAACTGAAATTTTTTGACTAGATACCCATATGAAACTTTTGTTTTTTTTTGGTTAAACTATATACCCATACGAAACTTTTGCATCAGAAATTCGACACGTGAGGGCCACGCTCTCGTCCCCTCAGCGCCCTGAGCTCGCGCTCGAGCTCGGCGACGCGCGCCGCGTCCGCCTCTCGCAGCGCGTCTCGCCGCACGGCGCGGCGGAGCTTTTCGGGAAGCGCGTCGTACGCGTCTTTCGGGAGCCCGAAGGAAAACGTCGACGAAGAACTCGCCGGCTCTTTCGGTTTTCGGTTTGCCAGCCGCGACGGCTTCGCGGCGCGCGCGGTTCCCGCCGCCGCCGCCGCCGCGCGACCGCGCAGCGCGCGCGCGCGGCGGGCGGCTCGGTACGGGTCCGGGCGCTCCTGGCGTCGGGGGGCGCGAACGGAACGAGAGCCATCGGGAGCCGAATCTTGAGCTCTCTGACCTCGAGAGCTCTCCAGAGACGAGAGCTCCGAGAGCGAGAGCTCGGCGCGCGCCGAGAGCGTCGACGACGCCGTTTCCGTCTCGAGTCTACCGCGCCGGCGGGAGGCGTTCGCGGCGCGGCTCGCGGTGATCCGGCGTCTCGGCGTCGTCGGCGTCTCCGCGTCGGACGCCGAGTCCGAGTCCGAGCTCGAGAGCTCGAGCGCGTCGGACGCGTCGGACGCGGACCCGCCCGCGGAAGAGCGGGAGGAACGCGATTGACTCTCCGCCTTTTCCGTTTCCGTCATCCGTCCGAACGCGCCGCGCGGAAAAAAATAATCGAAATCCGCGCGACGCGTCTCGCGCGTCTCCGATCGCGTCTCCGACGTGGCCGTCGTCGCCACGGAGACGCGGTCACACAAAGTGTCGCACAAAGGCAGAGACGCGATGTTCGCGTGGTCCCCCGCCCGGTACACGGAGTTGGCGTCCGGCGCCGCACGCGTCGCCGCGGCGCCGAACGGCGCGCGAGGAGGCTCGACGACGAGCGCGCGTCTCCGCCGCGCCGTCGCCAAAACCGACTCCACCGTTTCCACCGTTTCCGTTTCCGGAAAGCTCGCGTAAAGCTTTAAAGCTCTACGCTCTATTACGCGTTCGACGGCGTGCTCGCGCAGGCAGCACCCGCCGTTCGCCAGCGCGTCTGTGGCGTCGAACCGCGGCGCGCGTGCGCCGCAGCAAGGCCGCACGCCGACGCGCGCGTTCAATTCGCTTCTTCTGATGAATGACCCATCGAATGGCGTTTTCGTGAAAGTTTTCGTCGTTTTCGTCTCGTCGTTTTCTTCCGTCTCGTCGTTTTCGTGAAAATCAAACACCGCCTCGCGCGGGTGGTAGCGGCACGCGTCCAGCTCCCCCGCCGCGATGCCCCTCGCGCCGCACCGCGCGCACGCCGGCAGGACGCGCGTCGCGCCCCACAGGTACCAGTAGACGTGCCTGGGGTCGTGCGCCTCGAGTAACGCGTCCAGGAACGCCGCGGCGTCGAAGCGCCGCGCGGGGACGTGCCTCGCGACGACGCGCCCGTCGAACGCGACGCTCGCGCGCGCGGCGCGCGCGCACGACAACAAAGGAACGGCGCCCGTCGGGAACACGCGCGCGCACGACACGCAGCGCGACAAACGGATTCGTTTTGTTTTCGGTCCCGGGTCCCGGTCCCCGGAGCCTTCGGTCCCCGGAGCCTCGCCGGTTCCCTCCGCGCCGACGTACGACGCTCGCAGCTTGAGCGCGTACAGACGCGACGGAAGCGCCGAGACGGCGAGAGACGGCGCGTCAGACTCGCCCCCTCGAACGACCGCGACCGCGCGCTCGAGCGTCTCCTCCGAGACGAGCGCCGCGAGGCGAGCCAGCGTCTTGTCGCCGAGGTTCTCGACGCCCGCCCCGGGGCGCAGCGCGAGCGCCTCCGGGAGCGCCGACGCGAGCGACGCGAGGCACGACTCGGCGAGCGCGCGCATGCCGAGGAACTCGGACGCCACCAAAACGCGCACGCAGTCGCGAACGGTCAGAGCCTCCGGATCTGTGCGGCCGAGAGAAGACGGATTCGGGATATCCGAGCCCGTTAAAAAGGCATCCTTTTGCGTTTCGTCGACGTGCGCCAGGAGACGCGCGAAGATCTCGACGTCGCAATGGACCGTCAACTCGACGCGGCGAACATTTTTTTTTTTTTTTCCAAACTGATAACTTTCGTCGGCGAAAAAAGTTTCGCCGCGCCCCGCCGTCGACCCCCGTTTGGTTCCGTCGCGCGTGCCTCTCGGTCTCGTCGCGGCGGTTCCCGGGTTG
>Ga0181561_10003251_pt1 | contig 14297 bp, 14 predicted proteins | sample 011ome_19_FD_133760 | JGI IMG/M metagenome (GOLD analysis project Ga0181561, IMG submission 133760) | Coastal salt marsh microbial communities from the Groves Creek Marsh, Skidaway Island, Georgia - 011510BT metaG (megahit assembly) | ecosystem: Environmental > Aquatic > Marine > Intertidal...
ATTGAGAACGGTAATTCCTTTTTTAGCCGCTAGTCCTGAACGAGGACGCACCTGCGCCTCATAGCCCACCTCTAAGGCGATATGCAATCCCGTTGGTATGATCGCTCGCTCTAAGGGTTTTAAAATCACTGGAGTGTCTATATTAGCTCGTAAGTCCATGCCGGCAGAAGCTAGGGTTTCATAGGAGGGTAACGGGTGTTTGGAATTATTGACTAGTTGAATTTTCATGCCTTTATAAATAGCTTTTTAAGGGTTTTACGTTCAAAAATATACAGCAAAACTACAAATAAACTTAAGATTGGAAGCCCTATTTTTAAATCATTTGAGAATCCATAGAAGACTAACGCTGCTAAGGTGATCGAGCTTAAGAAATAGCCGCCAATTCGCTTTAAATCGTACGGAATATAGTAGTATTTTCTTCCCATAAAAAAAGAAATAAGCATCATAGAGCTATAGGCTGCAAGGGTAGCAAAGGCTGAGGCATAATACCCATAGGTAGGGATTAGGGCAATATTGATCCCTAGGGTAATCAAGGCCCCACTAATAGAAATATAAGCACCAATATGAGTTTTATCGCTCACCTTATACCACACCGATAGCGTGTGATAAATCCCTAAACAAAAACTAGCCAAAAGCACAATTGGAACTATCGGCATCGCTTCCCAATAGTCAGGATTTAAAATTGTAATTTGTTTTAAGTAATCTAAAAACACCACCACTGACAAGAGAATCACCGATCCAAAAAGCACAAAATAATAAAGGATATGTGCATACGCCTGTTGGGGATTCTTGCTCTTTAGGTGTGAAAAGAAAAAAGGTTCTATTCCCAAGCGAAAAGCCGTCGCAAATAGCGTCATAAATAAGGCCAGTTTATAACAAGCGGCATATTTACCCGCTTCGCTATTAGCAATATCTGCAGGAAGTAGTCGCGAGAGTAGAATCTTATCAAAAACCTCATTGACGGTAAAGGCTATTCCTGCAATCATGACAGGGAGTCCATACCCCAGCATTTTTCTCCAAAGCACAAAATCGAGTTTCCATACCATTGATCGATAAGTTCTAATGACTAAGAGAAGGGTAATTCCGCTAGCAATTAAATTAGAAATGAAAATGTATTCAATCACAAAATCCGGTCTATAAAGACCCATCAACAACGAGGGATTAATGGTATTAACCCTTGGAAATAGCACTAAAAAGACCAGGTTCAATCCTAAGTTGATCGCAACATTTAAAATCTTAATAAGGGCGTATTTTGTAGCCTTTTCATCTGCCCTCATTTGTGCAAATGGGATAATGACTAGCGCATCTAATGCAAGAATACCTATGGCTAGCTCAATAATTTTGGTATTAACCTGAATGATCGAGGCAAGGGATGATCTAAAAGCCAAGGCAATCACTACAAAGATCACCGTAGTAATTAGAATACCTATCAGTGAAGTAGAGCGCACTTTTATTCGATCTGTTGCTTGTTGATAAAATCTAAAAAAGGCGGTTTCCATACCATAAGCCAAGATGACATTAGCAATAGCAAACCACGAAAAAATGACTGTTACAGCACCAAAACCGGAGGTTGCCAAAATATCAGTATAGAGCGGCAACAACAGAAAAGACATCATTCTTGGAAGAACTGTTGCTAGTCCGTAGATAAAAGTTTGTTTAACTAGTTTTGGAACCAATGAAATGTGATTTAATTTACTAAAAATAACAAAAAAACGTGAGCCTTAGGGGACTCACGTTTGTTCATTTATAATTTATGCCAGCTTTTATCCGTTTAAGGCTTCCGCGCCTCCAACAATTTCTAAGATTTCATTGGTAATAGCTGCTTGACGTGCTTTGTTATAGGTGAGTTTTAATTGATCTCTAAGTTCACCTGCGTTATCAGTTGCTTTGTGCATGGCAGTCATACGTGCTCCATGTTCAGATGCGAATGAATCACGAATCGCTTTATATAATTGAGTTTTTAATGCTTTTGGAACTAATTCAGAAACTATTTCTGATTTAGAAGGCTCAAAGATATAGTCTGCTGATTGAGTTGCCTCCTGCGCTGGAACAATTGGTAAAAACTGTTCAGTCATTACGCGTTGATTCGCGGCATTGATGAACTGGTTGTAGACCAATACAATCTTATCATAATTCCCTTGTGCAAATTCATCCATCAAACGGTCAGCAATCTTCGCTACTTCATCATAGCTCAATTGATCAAAAACACTCGAATGGTCTGCGATTACGTTAAAGTGCTTCGACAATAAATCATTTGATTTCTTACCAATGGCTAAAAAGTCTACCGATTTACCTATAAAGGTTTGTTTAGCTAGTTGATTAGACTGCTTTATAATATTGGTGTTAAACGCACCACATAAACCACGGTTAGAGGTAATAGATACCACTAACACCTTAGCTACTTCACGATTGTCCGCATAGATGGCAGCATTGGAGCCTTCGATACTTCCGCTAAGCGCTTGTAATAACGAGGTGAGTTTGTCTGAATAGGGACGCATAGCAGTGATCGCATCCTGAGCCTTCTTCAACTTTGCAGCCGACACCAATTTCATGGCAGAGGTAATCTGCATGGTCGAAGACACCGAGGCGATTCTGTTACGTATTTCTTTAAGGTTTGCCATTATTCTTTAGCTTAACTCTTGGTTACTAGTTGTAATTCGCAGCAATCTCTTTAGATACTGAAGTCAAGGTATCAATCACCTCATCGGTTAATTGACCTGATTTAATTGTATCTAAGATGTTTCTGTGTTTCGCATTCATCGTTTCAAGAAAATCTCTTTCGAATTCTTTGATGCGCTCTACAGGAACTTCTCTCAATAGGTTTTTAGAACCTAAGTAGATAATTGCTACCTGATCTTCTACCGTAAAAGGATCGTTTTGAGCCTGCTTTAGGATCTCCACATTACGACGACCTTTTTCAATCACGTTTAAGGTTGCAGCATCCAAATCAGATCCAAACTTAGCGAAAGCTTCCAACTCTCTAAACTGTGCTTGGTCTAATTTTAACGTACCTGCTACTTTTTTCATTGATTTAATCTGAGCAGAACCACCCACACGAGATACAGAAATACCTACGTTAATCGCTGGTCTTACCCCTTGGTTAAATAAATCTTGCTCTAAGAAGATCTGACCATCAGTAATCGAAATTACGTTGGTTGGAATATAAGCAGATACGTCACCTGCTTGAGTTTCAATAATTGGAAGAGCAGTTAATGAACCTCCTCCTTTTACTTTAGATTTTAATCCTTCTGGAAGATCATTCATATTCTTTGCAATCGAATCATCAGCGATAACTTTAGCAGCACGCTCTAATAAACGAGAGTGAAGATAGAATACATCCCCTGGGTATGCCTCACGTCCTGGTGGTCTTCTTAATAGAAGAGAAACCTCACGATATGCTACCGCTTGTTTTGATAAATCATCATAAATGATTAATGCAGGACGACCAGTATCTCTAAAATACTCCCCGATAGCAGCACCAGTAAAAGGAGCATAAACTTGCATCGGAGCAGGGTCAGAAGCATTTGCAGCAACAATTGTAGTATACGCCAAAGCTCCCATGTCTTCAAGAGTTTTCGCTATCGCAGCTACAGTTGACGCCTTTTGTCCTATAGCAACATAGATACAATAAACCGGATTGCCCGCATCATAAAATTCTTTTTGATTGATAATCGTATCAATACAAACTGTTGTTTTACCTGTTTGACGGTCACCAATAACCAATTCACGTTGTCCTCTTCCTACAGGAATCATCGCATCAACAGACTTAATACCGGTTTGAAGTGGTTCATTTACAGGCTGACGGAAAATTACCCCAGGAGCCTTACGCTCTAAAGGCATTTCAATGGTTTCACCTTCGATAGGTCCTTTGCCATCAATAGGATGACCCAATGTATCTACTACACGACCAACGATTCCCTCTCCAACATTTACAGAGGCAATCTGTTGCGTTCTCTTCACGGTAGAACCTTCTTTAATCAGTTTGGAAGGCGATAATAATACGACCCCAACGTGATCTTCTTCAAGGTTTAGCACAATTCCTTTTACTCCTCCTTCGAATTCAACTAATTCACCGTATTGAGCGTTTGATAAGCCATAAACTCTGGCAATACCATCTCCTACTTGTAAAACAGTACCCACTTCATCTAAAGATGCTGTAGATTTAAATCCTGATAATTGTTCCTTTAAAATTGCTGATACTTCAGCGGCTTTTACTCCTGCCATGGTTTTAAATATATACTATGCTGTTAATTCTCGTTTTAATTGATCTAATTGATGCGCTATACTCGCATCATATTGCAGATCTCCTACTCTTAGAACAAATCCTCCTAATAATGATTCGTCTATACTTACAGCTAAACTTACATTCTTAGCTGTTATGGTCTTCATCTTATCGATGATTTGATTTTCAAGTGTTGTAGAAAGCGCAGACGCTGTTACTACATCAACAATCACCTCATCTTTTTCCGATTCACTTAGCCTTACATAAGCACTTGCTACCTCAGAAAGTATATCAATTCTCTTGTTATTTAAAAGTAAATCGATGAGATCTAAACTAATAGTATGAAAAGAGTTAAATAGTGCTTTTAACGCTTTTTGCTTATCTGTAGCAGCTACTGTTGGACTTTCTAATAAATCTGAGAGTTCCTCGCTTGCTTTAATACTGGCGATCATACTCAACATATCGTGTTCAACAGCATCAGTCGCCTTTTGCTCCTGAGCTAGGGCAAGGGCAGCTTTTGCGTAACGGATAGCAGCTCTTGAATCCTTCATATTCTTAGTTTATATCGATATCTTTAACCAAATCACTTACTAATTTGTCTTGTTTAGACGTATTAGAAAGTTCTTCTTTAATTACTTTTTCTGCGATGGCTATGGATAGTTCAGCAACTTGCTTTTTGATATCAGCTACAGCAGCTTTCTTTTCGCTTTGTATTGTTTCTTGAGCTTGAGCAATTAATTTATCGGCTTCCGCTTTTGCATCAGCTTTTGCATCAGCGATCATCTTATCTTTAAATTGACGCGCTTCTTTAATCATTACCTCACGTTCAGCTCTTGCTTCTTTTAATAACTTTTCGTTATCTGCATTGAGGTTTTCTAACTCTGCTCTTGCTTGGTCTGCAGCCTCTAAAGCTCCTTTGATTCCTTCTTCACGTTCATTTACTGCGTTTAAGATCGGTTTCCAAGCAAACTTTTTTAATAAGAGAACGAGGCCAACAAAAATTACTGTCTGCCAAACAAAAAGTCCAAGAGAAAATTCTTCAATTAATTTTTCCATAATCTAAATAGGATACTGTTAAAAATCTAAAAAACAACAGTTAGAGCCAATCGCCCTAACTGTTGTAAGTTGTTTAGGCTGCGAATAAAGCAGCGAAACCAATACCTTCAATAAGCGCTGCTGCAATCAACATCGCTGTTTGAATTTTACCTGCAGCTTCTGGCTGACGAGCAATTGCTTCCATTGCAGATCCACCAATTTTACCGATACCTAATCCAGCACCAATAACGATTAAACCTGCTCCTACAATAGTTGGGATTTCCATAGTTATCTATTAAAAATTAAACATTCATTTTTAGTGATGTGCTTCTTCGTTGGCAAAACCAAAATACAAAGCAGACAACATCGTAAATATATATGCTTGTAACGCAGCTACTAATAATTCTAGTATTGCCAATACAAACGATAGTACAAAGCTTAAGCTAGATCCCAACCAAGAGTGGAAAATAAACATTAAACCGATAATACTCATGAGTACAATATGCCCCGCAGACATATTCGCCCACAGACGAATCATGAGTGCAAAAGGCTTGATCATCACTCCTAGCAATTCAATTGGTGCTAAGATGATTTTCATGGGAACTGGAACTCCTGGCATCCAGAAAATATGTCCCCAGTAATTTTTGTTTCCAGTAAGGTTAGTAATCAAAAAGGTTAATAAGGCCAATCCAAAGGTTACGGCAATATTTCCTGTTACATTCACTCCTAGTGGTGTCAATCCAAAAAGGTTTAAGAACCAAACAAAAAAGAAAATGGTCAATAAATAACTCATATACTTCTTGTAATTAGGCCCAATATTTGGTCTTGCAATATCGTCACGAATGTATAAAACAATCGGTTCAAAAATACGAGCAAACCCTGTTGGAATTCCCTTGTTCTTCGCGTAAGACTTTGCTAAAGAAGAAAACATCCATAACATTAAAAACCCAGTAATTAGCATCATCACAACAGATTTTGTGATGGAGAAATCATTTATGATCTTATGGTAAGCATGGTGATCTTGATCTAAAGCGGCTTTCATTTGTGAAGCACTAACTCCTGCTTCTCCTTTGTAAATTTTTCCGTGGTAAAGCGCATAGTAGTTTCCATTCACCGCTGCAACAGTATCCCCATGGTGAAATTTAGATGAAGAAAACACTTGTAGTCCATTGTCCCAGAGGATTACTGGAAGCGGAAAACCTACATAAACGTGTTCGTGTTCCGCATTAGTGTAGGAATACAATGAAAAATCATATGAATCCTGCAAGTGATGCTGAATATAGTCATTGATTTCAGTCTTGAGATCCTTCTCTGGTGTAGCATTCTCTTCACTTGTAGTTGCGGTTGCAATACTCAAGCTTGCAAAGAACAAAAATGCAAGGCTAAAAAACTTCATAGTAAGCGCTTTCGACATTTGTAAATTTTAAATCAGCTAAAAATCGCTGCAAATGTAAGCTATTCTATTAAATTAAAAAAAGTCTATTGTGGATAATTTGTGGATAAGTAGTGAAGCTTGGAAACTATAGTTTAGGGTCGCTAGAATTAAGAAGCTTAGAAACATAGACAGCTTCGGAGATAAGACTGATAAGGTATGGAATGAAAAAGACTAAAAATGCATTAGATTTTGAAAGCTCAAAATGCTGATAAAAGGGTTTTAAGATTACAAAATAAAGGGCAAATTTGATCATTGACCCAACTAAAAACAAAAAACCAACCTGATTGAAGTAGTTCTTCTGTAGTTTTTGAATGGCCCCAACGATGAGTATGGTCAACACAAAAAGTTCTAAATAGGTAACTATCAATAGCTTGGGCTCTAGAACGGCGAGTGCGTTTTGAAGTATTAAATAATGAACTATAAAACTCACTAAAAGTAGTGCGCTTAATGACATCATAAATCGAAGAAAAAACGATGTAGAGTTCAATCCTTGATCTTTTTAGTTTCATTGATAACAAACCACATAGCGATAACAATTCCTAGGAGGGTAAAAACGATAAGCCCTGGACGTCCTTCGAACTCAAAATACCGATCAATCCATTTTCCAATCTGAACCATGAAGTAAATGATGGCTCCCATTTGAATAGCAATAGCAGATAAAAGACCAAAGTTTCTAAGATTATTCTTAGGAGGCTTCTTGGGAGAATTCATCTTTGGGTTGAGGTTTCAAATTAGATACTCCTTTAGGCTTCATGCTACATTCAGCTTCAAAAATAGCCCCTGGAGCAATAGCTAATTTAGCGGTTTGAACCTTACCCTCCACCACAGACTTCGATTGAAGATTCACCAATTCTCCTACAACAATTTCTCCTTTAAAATTGCCTTCAATATCCGCATTGAGACAATCAACCTTACCGTTAATTGACCCCGATGGGCCGATAACCACCTTGCCGGTAGTAGTCAAATTTCCTTCTAAGCTCCCTTCGATTCTAAAATCATCTTTAGAAGTGATCGATCCTATGATGGAAGTTTCTTTTTCTATTCTATTCGGTTGGGATCTTAAGTCAGCGGAAGAATTCCCTTTTTTATTTGTGTCTGCAAACATACTTATCGTTTTATGGCTTTGTGTTCCACTTTATAGGCTTCTAGATTCTTATAAAGCTGCACTGTTCTATAGTGGGAAGCTAAAATTACAAAAAACTCGCCACTTTCAAAGACAGTTGATTGAAAAACAGGGTTTTTAGAAAATCGAACCGTCGCTACTTGAGTAGGAAATCCATGTACCACATAGACGTCTTTTACGGGAGAATATGTTTCTTTAGAGTAACGAAGGTGTGATAAATCATCTTTGAATAAGGAGCGTATTTGTTGTCCGATAAGAGAATCGTTATCTTCTTTATTGTGTGGGACCCAGATGGCTAATTTCCAGTGATCGCTAGCTAGTGGATCACCGAATTCTGCTTTTCCCATCAACTGATTCGCTTTAGTCAAGTACTCCGTAGCCTGTTGAGCTGCCAAGGAAGAAGGGAAATCTTTAACGAGTTGCTCTAGGGCCTTTTTATAGGCAAGGTATCCCTCTTGTTTTCCGATAGACATGGCTTTTAAGTTGCTCCACTTTCCAGCAGCTTCCACATCAGTAGTGTGTTCTAATTTTTTAGTGACTACCTGAATTACGGAATCGTATTTTTGATTCTTATAGGCTGCATACACCTTCTCGTATTGCTTGTCAAACTCAGAAGAAGCTAACAAAATGGCTTTTTCTGGATCGATAAGCACCTGAGCGTAAACGGACTCAGGAAATGACTCAATGATGATGTTTTTGACTTGTGACGCTTTTAACTGATCCCCTAATTGCTCATGTATTTTATACGTCGCATAAAGCGATGGAATACAAATTGCTTCATCATCGGTATAAAGATTCGATACCTTTAAATTGTCTAAAGCAAGTTTATAGAGCTGGAAGCTCTCTTTATAAATGGTTCCTAATCTAAAATGAGCATAGTTTTTTTCGTGTTTTAAACTGTCTAATACCGCGGGTGAGGTAGGAATTTGTTTTAAATAGAACTGTGGATCAAATTTTTCTGCACGTTTGTCCTGCGCCTGGGTGACTTGTTCAACTGCTCCTGATTCTACTTGATCAACCACCTTAACTTGCTTGGTTTTAATTTCCCATCTCCAATTATCGCTCAAGGCGCGGTCTCCCCAAAGTCGTTTAAAACTAGTTTGTCCTCGTTCCACCATTGAAGGGTTGTAAAAATAAAAACTGCCGCTTTGAGTAGACCCCTTTGAAAAAGAGGCGTTCGCTTTTGGCTGTTCTTGTTGTTGTTCTTGTTGAATTGAAGCTTCTCTTTTAGCAGCCTCTTGTGCTTCTAACGTCTCAATATGTTGATGGATGCGCTCCAGCTGTTCTTCTTTTGAAACTGACGCAAGGCTTATTACCGAATCGATCTTAGCGATGCGTTTCTCATAAAGAGCCACATCAGCTAATTTTAAGGAACGCTTTTGTATGGCTCGGTACTTTTTCGAAGGGTTGATCAAATAAGGCAATAGACTATCGTAGTATGCATGAGCCATCAGATACTGATCATGATCAAAATAATGATCGGCCAAAAGCTCATAACTCATGGCAGCTAGCGTAGGGTCATTTTGATTCGCTTTTAAGGATTTGTTGATAAAATCAACTCCTAAACTATCGGACTGCTGTTCCAAATAAACGACGCCCTGTTGATAATGAATCACATCTAAATACTCTTGATTTTGCCAATAATCAACGAGTTCGGCTAGGGCTAACAAATGGTCGGTTTGATCTTGTTCCTTTGGGTAGTTATAACGAAGTGTTCTGAGCTTTGAATGTACCCAAAATGCACGTGGTGCTTTTTTATTGAGCTCAACAATCTGTTGAAAATTCTTTTGAGCAGAGGAGTGATCTCCTTTGGAACTATAGAGCTGACCTAAAATAAAATGATAACGCGCTTGTTCGACTTTCTTTTTTGTGGCTTGAGCAGCAATGGTCAATCGCTCCATAGCTTGACGGATAGAATCTGTATTCATATAGGCTTGTGCCATCGTTGCATTTGCATCTGCTAATTCCTGATCTTTTAACTCCCGGTACTTCATCAATCGCTTGAGGTTCTCAATAGCGATAACCTCATTTCCTAAACGAATGTTGGTGCGTTCCTTCCAAATTCTAACCTTGTTTAATCGATTGGTGGCAGGATGGGTCTTGATGATGTAACTAAAGGCTTCATAAGCAGGTACAAACCGCTGGTCAAAATAACGGGCTTTACCTAATAATAGATAAGCATCTATCATCTGAGCATTTGCCTCTTGATCTTCGATAAGCATTCCGTGTTTTTTGATGGCTTTAACTGCTTTTTCTTCAGCTATGGCAAACGGAGAATCTGCTTCAACATCAATCTTAAATGCATAGTTTTCTTCAACTGCTAAACGCTCAATCGGCAACAGGTTCCAAAAATCTTCCTGATAGCCTTCTTGCAGCTTACTCCAGTTTTCATTAAAGGATTCATTTCCATTAAAAACCACGTTATATTTGGTATTGAGTTTATGCCACTCCCTATTGATTAATCGGTCTCTGGAAGTAGAGCAGGCCGATATCAACAACACCCCCAAGAGGAGTGTAAAACCAATAAAAAACGTTTTAAGTATATGCATAGTGTCGTTCCTGTAAGGGTGTTAACCTTGTTTTAAGAGGAATATTGTACAAACTTACAATTTTAACACCGCTTTTAAATAGAAAAATACGCTTCAAGTTCCTTAAGTGTTGCTGGAGAGGTTTGTAGGTCTTTAACGACTTCTCCTTTGTTTAAAACAACTATTCGCTCACAAACTTCAGTAATATGGGTTAAATCGTGTGATGAAATCAATAAGCTTACCTTGGAATTTAACTGCACTTCCTTGAGGTAATTCTTAAGGCGAATTTGAGTGGTAGGGTCTAAATTAGCAAAGGGTTCATCTAAAATAACGAGCTCTGGTGATCCCAAAAACGCAGCAGCGATCCCAACCTTTTTTTGATTCCCTTTAGAAAGGTCTCTAATGTATTTTTTTTGACCGAGAATCTCCTCTGCAAAAATAGCGGTAAACGGAGCTAACTCCTCTGCTATTATGGTGGGAGAAATCCCCCTTAAATTTCCCAAGAAATTAAAGTATTCTTCCGGGGTCAAATAGCCAATGATAAAACTTTCATCAATATAAGCTGTGGTATACGATTTCCAATCTTCACTTTGATCTACTCGAATCTCTTTGTTAAGTAGCTGTCCCGTAGAGGGCTTTATCAAATCTAAGACTAGATTAAAAAAAGTGGTTTTTCCAGCTCCATTATTTCCTACAAGGCCTACACACTCTCCTTGAGATATGGACAACTCCTTGATGTTCAGTACGGTTTTATCACCATAGTTCTTCGTTAACTCTAATGCCTGTATCATAACTTATTACTTGTTAGGGTTTTGTATAAGAGGCTAATGTGTCATACTTCTCTCTTTTATAGAGTTTGACCAATGCGTCAATAATTTTTTGGTGAAAAATCAACCCCAATAGACTCACAATTATGAGTAACGTAATTCCAAACCAATTCCCCAAGGTGTAATAGCCTAAAGCGTAAATTCCTATCGGAAATAACAGCTTCGGTAAACTCAATAATATGGTTTTAGTGTTCATCGCTTGAGAATCTCCAAAAGGTTTTTTACCTGAGGTAAGGTCGACAGGCACCTTGACAAAGGCGCCTGAAAGCAACACAAAATAAGCATTAAGTCCCAAATTAAAAAAACCTCCTGCAAGGATATATAAATAAGCCTCTACGCTGACCAATAAATAAAAACTGGACAAAATAACGCTAAGTACCACGGCAAAAACAACTAAGGCCCATTTAGATTTAAGGTACTCCCGATACGATAAATTTTGAGTCATCAGTAAGGGGTAATAAGCTGAATCCCAACTAGGGACATAGGACCCAAACATAAATAAAAAACCTCCAGAGACAAAGATGCCTGCAAACATTTTAAACATTGGATTTTGATACACCTCTATCGTATTGGTATAAAATAACAACCCATAGAACAAAAAGGCAATGCCAGCTAAAACAGCCTGTTTTGGTCTTTTGTTTCGAACAATCATTCTCATATCATTGGTCAGTAAATTTCCTAAGGAACCCAGGCGCTTTAACCAACCCAATTCCAAAGAACGAACCGACTCCTGCTTTTTAGCTAATCCACTGTCTAAATACATATGATTCTGGAAAAATCGAATGGCACGATACCGCATAAAAAACACCAAACCAATCGGAATCAACAGCGCTAAAGGCTGCTGATATAAACCGTCGAAAAATGGTGCTGTATAGGTCGTAATATCAAAAACTTCAAAATAGTGACTCAAGGCTAAAGCTACATAAATAACAGCAGCACTATAAAAGACCCGATCACTACTATTGACAAACACATTGAGGTAATTCGCTGATAAAATCAGTAAAAAAATGCCAAAAAACCAGGATACAACACCAATAAGATGGTAATCATGTGCGATGAGAACCACCGAAAAGGGGAGTAAAAAAAACAGGTGTATCACATTAAAAAATGAAAAGCTAGACTTTAATAACGAGAAGCGAATGATTTTCTTTTTATTCAGTGGAGTTAAAAGTAGCTGCATAATTCGTGTCACCGGCATCTTTTGTAGACTATAGCGTATATATAAATCCCCTGCGAGATAATAAATCAAAAACTTGTTGACCCAAAGCAACGGATCAGAAGCGCCAACTTCCTCAGCAATAAAATAGATTCCAATTCCTAAAAACAAAAAAATGGCCATAAAATATAGCGCTACAATTCCCATGAGTATTTTAATCGCTACATTAGTTTCAAAGCTTGGAGATCGTTTAAACGCCCTCCATTCTAAATAGAGAAATTGCTTGATGATTTTCATGTCTTTTCTTCTTAAATACGTACTTTTGAAGTAAATTATAGTGCTGATGTCCGACTTTTATTCCTTAAAAATAACAAAACTAGATCAACTGACCTCAACTGCAGTTAATCTGCAGTTAGAACTTCCAGAAAATGTTAAAGAGGCGTTCCGCTTTAAGGCAGGTCAATACCTAACTTTAAAGGCAGATATCGACGGAGAGTCCGTGCGTAGAGCCTACTCTATTTCTGAGGTTCCAAATCAAAATTTTTTGAGCGTAGGTATTAAAAAAGTGTCTGGAGGCAAGTTTTCTACTTTTGCTGTTGATCAATTAAAAGAGGGAGACATTTTAGAGGTAATGCCTCCGCTTGGGAACTTTTTTTGGGAGGCTAATGCAACTACTCAAAACATCGCTTTAGTTGCTGCTGGTTCTGGAATTACTCCAATGATGAGTATTGCCAAAAGTGTATTGAGCAGTGATGACCAATCTCAAGTGCTTTTAATCTTCGGAAATAAAACCGCCGAAGAAGTAATGTATAAGAAAGAATTAGAACAGCTTCAAGAAAACTACCCTGATCGTTTACATTTAGAATGGGTCTACAGTAGAGCCAATATTCCTGGAGCGCTATTTGGAAGAATTGACAAAGGGGTTGTCCTTCACTTTTTAAAAAATACCTATGCTTCCTTGAACTTTGATCAATACTTTATCTGTGGTCCGGAAGCTATGATCAACACCTGTATAGCGACCTTACAAGAGTTAGGAGTACCAGAAAATCAACTAAAATTTGAGCGTTTTGTCAGTAGCTCAAAAAACGAGCCCTCTATTTCTGTTGATCAGGGGACTGTTCAAATTAGTGTGACAATTGATGAGGTGACGCATCAGCTTAGCTGTAATTCAAAAACAGTCTTATTAGATGCCTTTATTAAAGAAAAAATAGACGTTCCTTATTCCTGTCAAGGAGGTATCTGTAGTAGTTGTATTGCTAGAGTAACAAAAGGTACTACTATAATGGAAACCAATGAAATTTTAACCGATTCAGAAATCGAAGAAGGATTAATTCTCAGTTGTCAAGCCCATGCAACTTCTTCTGAAATTCACCTCGATTACGACGACGTCTAATCTAAAGCGTATTCCAAATAAAAGGCATCACTGCCAAAGTGATCAACAGCACATCTTTCACCCAAACTCTTCTAATAGACTCTAAGGCATTAGCAAGAAGTACCGATGCCGGAAACAATAGCAACACGAGCTGATGTTGGTCCTGATTTTTGGATACAACGATAACGGCTGCGATAAGAAAGCTGATCAAGACCAAACGTACGCTGATGAGTCTTCCCATTAGAGAACGGCTCAATCCTCTGTAGGTGACCATTGCAGCTATCAATGAAAAAAAGAGGATTAGGAGCAACTTAAGAAGTCCACTATTCCATTCAAAAGAATGAAATGACAACCCTATTTGGTAATGCGTGGCTAAGAACTGTTTAAACTCATCTATCCCTAAATAAGCCGCTAAAAGCAATACATAGGTGCCAAAGGCAATTAGAATCGATAGCCAGTTTTTTAGTTTGTTATATTGATAAAAATAAATCGCTAAAAATAAGACAATGAAAAAATAGAGTGAAAAGGCATTAAAATAAGAAGCCACCAAAATCCATAATGCCGCATCAAATATTTTTAACTTGATGGAAACTAAAGAC
>Ga0181561_10003259_pt1 | contig 14274 bp, 8 predicted proteins | sample 011ome_19_FD_133760 | JGI IMG/M metagenome (GOLD analysis project Ga0181561, IMG submission 133760) | Coastal salt marsh microbial communities from the Groves Creek Marsh, Skidaway Island, Georgia - 011510BT metaG (megahit assembly) | ecosystem: Environmental > Aquatic > Marine > Intertidal zone...
GATGGCCGCGTCTAGCTCCCCGAGCTCCAGGAGATTCGACGCCTTCGTCAACAGCGCGCTGCCCGGGGTCGCGTCGTCGTCGTCGTCGTCGTCCGCGGAGGGCTCCGAGGGCCAGTTGAACTCGCACACTTTGGACTGCTCCACCTTCGTCATCATCTCTCGCAGCTTCACGTTCAGGTCTTGGATCTCGAGGCGCTTGCGGCGCGAGGAGACGCCGCTGACCGCGGCGCCGATCAGCGCGACGGTCTCGAAGAGAACGAAGACGGGCCAGTTCGCGCGCGCGAACGCGGCGAAGCCGGAGGGCGGCGGCGGCGGCGCGGGCGGCGTCTTCGCCGCGACCGTCGCGACGAGATTATTCTGGCGCGGCGACGGCGCGAGGCGCGCGATCGACGACGACGACGGCGCGCTCGCGCTCGACGAGGAGTCGGCGGAGGCGTCGCATCGCGTGGTCGTTGAGGACGCGGCGCGACGCGCGGTCCGTAAAGATCGGCGTTCACCGCGCGAACGGGGTCGCGCGGGGACCGAGGCTAACATCGGATCGAACGAGCGAGCGAGCGAGCGAGCGAGCGAGCGAGCGAGCGATGCGATAAATCGATTCGCGAACGCGCGGCGGCGCTCGAAGGCGCGCGAGTCGCGGCGCGCGAGAGCCCCGCGGACGGACGAGCGCGTCGAGCGGATCGAGAGCGCGACGCGAAGACCGCGAGAGACGGTCGGCGCTCGACGGAGTCCGCGTCGCGCGCGGAGACGCGGGGACGGAGACGACGAGGAAATATCTTCCGGCGATGACATCTGATTCCGTTCCGTCTGTAACAACCGTCTGCCAACTGATACGGCTAGAAACAAACGCGCGAACTACGCGCATCGTCGTCACGGCCCGCCCCCCTCCGCGCGCTTCTGCGCCGCCGTGGACGCCAACGACGCCAACGACGCGCTCGACGACGCGCGCGACGACCTCGGGTCCACCCACGCCTTCGGCGCGTTCTTCGCCGCCGCCTCCTCCTTCCGTTTCGTGAGCGCCCGCGCGGCGAGTTTGGCGCGAAACAATTTCTGGATGCGCAGCGCGCTCACGTGCGTCACGAGGTTCTTCTCCAAAACCTCCCCGGCGATCTCCATCGTCTCCACCGCGCGCGCCTCGTTCGCGAGCGCTTTCAGGCGCCACAGCGCGCCGGCGTTCACCAGCGACTGCCGCGCGAAGTCGCCGCTGTCGCCGACGCCGGCGCTGAGCGCGGCGATGAACGTCGCCGCGGCTTTTTGCAGCGTCGCGTTTTTACTCCGCGTCAACGCGACGCAGCTGTCCAGAATTTTAAACTTCCCCGCGGCGAGACCGTCCAACTCGTCCTTCGACCCGGGCACGATCTCTCGCTCCCCCGTGCAAATCTCGAGCTTCGCTTTGTCGTGCACGGCGAGCAGCGCCGCGAGCTCGACGACGTGACGCTGGAACTTCTCGTCCGGGAGCGGGTTGGCGAGCCATCGATCGAGCGTCGCGCACACCCTGTGGCAGTGCTTCATGATCGCGTCGAGCGTCGACGGCTTCTGCGAGAGTTCGCACAGCATCAAGGTGCTGTACATCTGCGTCACGAAGTCGTCGGACGAGCACACGTGCGTCACGATGCGAGACATGTACGGAATCATCGCCTCGCGGCAGTCGTCGTCTTCGCAGAGCTCTTTGAGAAATTTCGTGCAGTTGCGGTGGAACGTCCGGTCGCTGATCATGTCCAAGACTTTAAACAGCGCCTCGTGGTACCCGCACTCCACGAGGAGGATCTTATTCTCCTCGCACTCCGCGATCGACGTCGCGACGAGCATCGCCTCTCGCAGTTGCTCCACGTCGTTCGTCATCGCGTTCAGCTCCACGATGGCTCGAAAGTTTGTCAAAATTTCCGGCACCGCCACCGCCCTCTTACACGAGTCGCTCTCCGCGATGCACCGCACGCACTTCATCGCGCACAACCGCACGTCGTCGTCGTGCTTATCCAGATCTAAGTATCCACCGATGAGCGCGATCCCGTCCAGGTCGCGCACGCGCGTGCGGTTCTCTTCCACCTCCTCGCACAGATACGCGAGCGCCTCGATCACCATCGCGGGAATCTTATCGTTCCCTTCGAAATACTCCAACCACACGATGAGCGTCTCCAACGCCGCCGCGGGCCACCGGGTTTGGTTCTCCGGGTTCGAAGCGACCCTTCGCAGGCACGACACCGCGTGCGCGGCGACGCGGACGTCCGCGTTCGTTCGCAGCGCGAGGCTGAGCACGGAGCTCAACGTCTCGCCGTCGACGAAACGCGTTTGGAACTTTTTGTGCCGCGACAGGTTGTCCAGGATGCTCGCGAGGCAGCACAGCAGCTCGGCGTTCTTCGTGATCTCGATCAGGTCGCACGTCATCTCGAGCCCGCCCATCTCGACGAATCGCTCTTGGTTGGACGCGTTCGTCAGGAGCGCCGCGACGGCGGCGGCGGCGAGACGCGTCAGTTTCAGGTCCCCAGTCGGTCGGCTCTTCTCTTCCTTTAAACTGGGATCCGACGCGGAGGAAGCCGCCGCCGCGGGGTCCAGGTCTACCAGGTCCGAGATTAGTCGCGGTTTCGGCGACGCGTGCGTGGGCGTCAGCGGGAGCGTCGCCGGCGGCGTCGACGGTTTCGGCGGGTCCGGCGGGTCCGGCGCCGCCGCCGCCGCGTCCGCGTTCCGATTCGTCCGTCCGCGATCAATCCCCCCCTCCCCCTCCGCCTTCTCGGCACCCTCCTCCGCGATCGTCTCCTCCGCGATGCTGCCGCGTCCGGGACCCAGCCGGCTCGCGGCGTTCGCGCCGCTCGGTCGTCTCCTCCGCGCCGGCGGCTTCGACGGCGACTCGACGATGAATGCGGTGGGATTCTTTTCGCTCTTAAACACGAGCTCCATGAGCGCGGTCAGCGCGCCCATCGCTCCCATGACCTCCTTGTTCCCCTCGCTCCGCGCGAGGACGTACAGCCCTTGCACGGCGTCGCGCTTGACCTGCGCGGCGTGTTTCGCGGGGGAGCACGGGCGCGTCTCAGAGCGGCGACCGACGACGAGAAGGGGAGGAGAACGGGAGCGGGGCCGGGGAGGGGCCGGGATCGGGGACGGGGACGGGGACGGGGACGGGGACGGGGACGGGGACGGGGATCGATCGCGGACGGACGAATAGGATTTTGCGAGCGAACGAATTCGTTCGCGGGATCCCGTCGCTCCCCGTCGCTCGCGCACCTCGATGCACTGGCTCCACTGCGCGAGGTCGACCAGAGGCTGGACGTGGTTCGAGTCCACGTGCTGCGTCCGGAGGTTCTGCTCGAACTGTATCGACGGCGGGCCGCGTCGCAGCCCCATCGCGCCCGCGGACGCGCTTCTTCTTCGCGAGGTTTTGATGGAAGAAAAAGGGACGAATCGAGATCGGCGCGACGGGGCGCCGCGCGCGGCTCCTCCTCCTCCTCCTCCCTCTCCTCCGCGCGGGCTACAGCGCGACGACGACGACGACGACGACGACGACGACGAGCCGCGTTCGACGCGGCGCGCGCGCGCGTGGTTGATGAGCGGACGCGTCCGACGGCTCGGTCGTCGTGGGCACGAACGACACTCGGTTCGAAAGCGGAGCAGCCGACCGCGACCGCCGCGTTCGAGCGAACGAATTTCACCCACCCCTCGGTTTCAATATTTGATCGCTCTCCCTTTCGACTGACCGATGAACATTTTTTGTCGCCCATTTTTTTCATTCATCACGAAGGGGCGCGGGGGTCAGGTCATTCGCACCGCGCGCGGGCGTGACGCGCGACGCACGCGACTCCGCGCGCGCGCGAACACCTCGCGACCGCGCGTCAGACCGCATCTCGAGCTCGCGCGCGTCGAACCCGGCGACGCGGACCGGCGTCGAGGCGCGCGAACGGACGGAGGACGCGGCGCGCGTCGCGTCGCCTCGACTCCGCGCTCGCTTCACGGAGAGGCGGACGCGTCGTCGGTGCTGACTGAACGCGACGCGCGCGCGAGATGGGGTCGGGTTCCTCGCGCCAGCGGCGCCAGGCGGAGGCGCAGCCGCGGCAGTACCCGCAGGCGCCGCAGTACTACGCCCAGCCGCAGACTAACGGCCAGATGTACGGCGGCTTCCAGCAGCAGTCCTACCACGTGCGCGCCTCCCCTCCCCGCCCGGATCTGGCGTGGCGCGCGCTGCTCTAATATATTCTTTTCGTCTCGCGCGAATGAAAGAATATCTTCTTTCCATCCCGCCCCGGCCCCTCGCGGTCTTCGAACACCCACCGCCTGACCTTCGCGCGCGTCGTCCACCCCCCTCCCCCGCCGCTCGCAGCAACCGATGCCGCCGCCGCAACCGCCGCCGCCGCCGCCCGCGGTGGAGCGCACGACGAAGACGGCGACGATCCGCAATCACGTCAACGTCAAGAAGACGTCCGTGTCGTGCTCGGCGGCGAATCCGTTCTCGCCGAATAAGCTCAAGATCTCGTTCAAGTTCGACGCGAACTTGCCGTGCCACTCGAGCGTGTTCGTCCTCGCGATCGAGGACAGGAGCGCGCCGGGGAACGCGCTGTCGCAAAAGGTGAACGCCCCGGGGAGCGCGCCGAGACGCGTCGCGCACGAGAAGGGGCTCGGGTGCGTTCCGTCCTCGCGTCACATCACACTGGTCCCCGTACGACCGCGTTCGCGTTGTGAACGCCGTTCCTTAAGGAGGACTATACTTTCTCTCCCGGCGCCCTCTCCGTCGCTCTCTGGCGTTCAATGAAACGTCCATGTCATCAAAGTACTAACCAAGCACATCACTTCTTTCCGCCGCGTCGCCCGCCGATCAAACGCGCCCCGCAGCCAAACCTACGAGACGGCGTTCACCGTGGACGTGTCTCCGTACTCGCTCGCGGAGCTCACGTCGGATAACCCGGACGGGCCGTACGCGATCGTCATACGGCTCGAGTGCGTCACCGGCGGCGCGAGCGCGGTGGAGGACGTCGGGACGGCGCCGGTCGGCGCGCCCGGCTGCGCGCAGCCGTCGTGGGTGCAGCATCAGACGACGTTTTGCAAGCTCCAGAAGAGAGACGACGGGAGCTGGGGCGTCATCGCGACGAAGCAGAAGATCAGCGTGGACGGGAAGAGCTACGAGCTGCAGGAGATCTTCGGTATCGAGAACTGCGCGACCGGGAACCCGATGGGCGGCGGCGGCGGCGGCGGCGGCGACGAAGGGAAGGAGTGCGTGGTGTGTCTGTCGGAACCGAGAGACACGACGGTGTTGCCGTGTCGGCACATGTGCATGTGCGGCGGGTGCGCGAGGGAGCTGCGGCATCAGTCGAACAAGTGTCCGGTGTGTCGCTCGCCCGTGGAGTCGCTGCTGGAGATTAAGATCGCGGACAGAGACGGCGGAGCGGCGGCGTCGTGAGTGGAGTGTCGCGAGCGATCCAATCGATCGATCGGTGTACGAGTAAAAAGAAGCGCACGCCGTGCTGCTCATGAGTTGATGATCTGACCACGCAGTGCTCTGTTCGTCGTCGTCGCTCGCGGGCGATTTTTGTAGTACGTACGCCGCGCGCGTACTCGTATGCGTAAACAGTTCGGCGGTTCCGTCGTTTTTTATTGGTCGACGCGGATTTTCGCAGCGCGCGGGTAAAACCGAAACACCGCGCGCCGAGGGCTCATACACGCACCCCTTCGACGCCCAACGCCGATACGCACGTCACGATGAACGCCCTCTGCGCCTCCCCCGTCGTCGCCCCGCAGTTCGCGGGCGCGAAGAAGTCCTTCTCCGTCAAGAAGGTGCGCGCCGGGCGCGGTTTTCCGGCGAGACGCGGCATCGTTCGAAACGAGCGAGCGAGCGATTTCGCACGCTCGCGACGCTTTATCGCCGTGCCCACCACGCCGCGAGCCTCCCTCGGAAACTGACCCCCCGCCCTCGTTCCGTCGCTCGCGCAGGCCGCCGCCGTCAAGCGCGACGTCCGCGTCAAGGCGGACTGGTCCATCGGCTCCCCGGAGAACGCGGTGCGCGCGCGCGCGCAGACCCCCGCGTCGCCGTCGTCGACCCGTCGCGGCGGATTTTCATCGTCTTTTTTTTTTCCTCCGCGACGACCGATCGAAAACAATCCGAAAGCGCGCGGCGCCCTCCCCCCGGATCGCGCCCCGCGCGCCTCCCCGCGACCTCCCGAACGGCCCGCTGACGCCCGCGCCATTCTCTCCATCTCCCTCGTTACCCCTCTCTCGATTAGATCGTCTGCATCAACACCGCGGCGTGCCTCTTCGCCGGCCGCTTCGGCCTCGCGCCCACCGTGAACAAAAACTACGGTGGCGCGGACTCGTACACGATGGTCGAGGCGGAGCGTCCGCGCGTGCAGTCGCGCGACCCGGCTGGCTTCACGATCGTGGACGTCGCCGCGTGGGGGTCCCTCGCGCACATCATCTCCGCGGGCGAGATCCTCGGCCAGCAGGCGAAGGGTTTCTTCTGAGCGGTGGGTACGACGTCTACCGAGCGGAGAGGAGAGACGGAGGACGGACGGCGGGTGGTCGAGACGACGCCGGAGTCCGACCGGCGGGGCGCGGGTCGGGGCGGACGAAGGAAGGAAGGAAGGATGATGATCGCGCGGTCGGAGCCGCCGCGGTGGGATGGAAACATGAATAATGAACGACACTTTAGAACGTCGCGCCCTAACGGCGTTGTTTGTCGTCGACGCGAAGGTGTACTCTTCCGTCGCGATTCGAAATCTTATAGACGCCGCGTCGTCCACGCGTCGCCGCCTCTCTCTCATCTGTGCGTGAACGGCGCGGAGGACGGCCGCGCGCCGCCGCCGCCGCCGCCGCCGCGCCCCGCGACGAGCGCGTTCATGACCTCGTTCATCCCGCCGCCGCCTCGCGCGATCAACCCGTCGCTCTCGTCGTTCGAGACGACCCCCTTCACCTTGGAGAGGTCGATCGCGAGATCGACGCCGAAGCCGCGCGCGCTCCCGCCGTATTCGCCGACGACGACCGACGGCGGACGCGACGCCCCCGCCCCCGGCGGCGGCGGCGCGGGCGGAGGAGGAGGCGGCGCGGGAGACTTCGGCGGCGCGCGCCAGTCCATCCGCGGCTCGTCGTCCAGCGCGTCGAGCTCGTCGTCCTCGTCCGACGCCGACGCCGACGCGCAGCTGTGATTTGCGCGCCAGTCTCGCGCGCCGCCTATTCCGCCGCCGCCGTGATCCCCGAACGACGACCCCCCGCGGGAAGACAGCGCGCGATCGATCGACGGGAACGCACCGCCGAATCCGCCCCCGACGTACCCCGACGCGTGGCTCCTCGCCGCCGCGAACGGAGACGACGACGCGCGCGACCGCGGCGACGCTGCCGAAATCGCCGCCGACGTCGACCCCGCCCGCGCGACGTCGCCGCGTATGGGCGCGTATCCCGTCGCGTCCAGCAGCTTCCGTCGCAGCGCTTCCACCTCGCGCTCCAGCGCTCTCACCCTCGCGCGCGCGTTCGCCTCGCCGACGCCGCCGGCTTTCCGCGCCTCCCTGATCTCGTCGCTCATGCGGTTCTTCTCCTCGCGGAACGTCCCGAGCGCGTCCTCGCGGTCCTTCATCACGACGTACAGCTGTCTCGAGAGCTCGTCCGTCTCGCTCGCGTGCGTCCTCCGCGCGCGCTCGTGCGTCTCGCGAATTTCTATCAACTCCTGAGCGCGCGCGTTCACCTCCTTCACGAGCGATTCCTTCTCTCGCGCGAGCGCGTCGGCGTCCCGCGTCGTCTCAGGGTCGAGGGTCCGTACGAAGCGACGTCGGGGTGGAGTTGAAAGGCGTCAGAAGCGGAGTTGAAAGGCGTCGAGGTGTGTCGGGATTGAAAGCGAGGGGTGATGGGCGGAGAGACACGCCGGGAGAGAAAATCCTTAAGAAACGGCGTTCACCACGCGAACGCGGTCGTATGGGGACCAGTGTAAGATAGAACGCACCTCATCGAGGAGCGTCGTCAGCCGCGCCACCTCGCGCGACGCGTCCTCCGCGTCTGACCGCGCGCGGTCGCGGTCGCGCGTCGCCTCGAGATGCCTCCGTCGCGACGCTTCGAGTTCCGACGCCATCGCCGTCTCGAGCGCTTTCGCGTCGGTTCGCATCCCGTCCGCGCCGGTTCGCCACTCGCGTCGCAACGCGTCCACGGCGTCGCGCCACTCGTCCGCGAACGCCGTCGACGCGCTCCGCCCGTCCTCGAGTTCGCGTTCCAACGCGCTCATCTCGCTCAGCGCGGATCGAACCGTCCCGAGCGCCTCCATCGCGCGCGCGGTATCGCCCGCGCCCGCGCGGAGTTTCTCGCACGTCGCGCGCGCTTCGGCGAGATCCGCGCGGAGCCCGCCGACGGTCGACGACGCGTCCTCGGGGTCGTTCCATACGAGCGAATGTCGGGGTGGAGTTCAAAGGCGTCAGTAGGAGTTGAAAGGCGCCGAGGGCGGGGATTGAAAGCGAGGGCTGGGCGGAGAGAGACGACGGCGAAAGTCCTTAAGGATCGGCGTTCACCACGCGAACGCGGTCGTATGGGAACCAGTGTATAGAACGCACCTCGGCGCCCGCGGCGAGCCGCAACGCGTCGTCTCTCGCCGCGCGCGCGTCTCTCAGCTCCCGCCGCGCGCGTTTGATCTCCGCCCGCATCTTCTTCTCGATCTCCGTGCACTTCATCGCCTCCTCGACGAGGCTCGCGTTGATGTGCTCGAGCTCGACGCGGAGCTCGGCGTCCGCGGCGCGTTCGATTCGGTCGCGTTCGCGTTCGCGTTCCACCTCCGCGAGCGCCTCTCGCAGACGCGCGATCGTCCCCGACTCCGTCTCCGCCTTCGTCTCGTCCGCGACGACGCGCGCGAACGCCGCGCGGCGGTCCGACGCGTCGCTCGAACGCGCCGCGCGGTCGATCTCGAGTTCTCTCAGCGCGTCGTCGCGCGCGCGTAACGCCTCGCGCGCAGCCGTTTCCGCCGTCGCCGCGCGGTCGCGCGCGGCCGCCGCCTCCGCCGCGAAAGCCGCCGCCGTCGCCCTCGCGTCCCGCACGGCGACGGCGCCCGCGTCGGTTGACGTTCCATCTTCCCCCGTCTCGCGCGTCGCGACCAGCGCGTCGAGCCGCGCCGTCGCCGTCCGCGCCATCGCGTGGAGTTTCATCCGCTCCGACTGCAGCACGGAGAGCTCGACGCGCATCTCTTCCGCGGCGGCGTCGCGCGCCGCGGCGGCGTCACTGAAAAAAACGTTCGTTCGTTCATCGGTCAGTTGAAAGGGGACGCGATCAAACGTTGAAACCGAGCGGTGGGTGAAAAACGTTCGCACGGCGCGCACCGCATCTCTCCGAGCGCGCGTTCCATCTCGACGCGCGCCTCCAGCGCGCTCGTCTCGACGCGCTCGCGCTCGTCCCGCGCGTCGCCGAGCCGCACCTCAGCGTCCACCTCCGCGAGTTTCAGCGCGGTCTTCGCGCGCGCGAGCTCGTCTCTGAGCGCGCGCGCGACCTCGTCGTCGGCGTCGTTCGAACCGGATTTCGACGCGTCGGCGTTCGCCGCGAGCCGCGCCTCGAGGTTCGCGCGCATCGCCGCCGTCTCCGCCTCGCGCGCGCGCTCCGCGGCCAGCACGCGCTCGATCTCGTCGCGCAGCGTCGCGCGGTCCGCCTCGAGCGCTTTCGTCGCGTCGTGGTATCGCGCGCTGAGCGATCGAAGATTCGGGTCGTCGTGAGTCGCGCCGACGCCACCGCCGGGGGACGGCGCCGCGCGCCACGACGGCGCGGTCGCCGGCGCGCTTTGCGACGGGACCGCGTCCGCGTGAGGATCGTTTGGCATCGGTCCGCGCGTCGAGCGCGCGCCGCCGCCGCCGCCGCCGCCGCCGCCGCCGCGGCTTCCCATGAACGCCGCGCGTCTCGGCGCGGGGGACGCGTCGGCCATCATCTCGCGCGCGCGCCGATCGAACGCGACGTCGACGTCGTCGTCGGACGAGGACTCGTACTCGAACGGCGCTCGCGCGCCGCCGCCGCCGCCGCCGCCGCCGCGCGCGCTCGACGCGCGATACCCCGCGGGCGAGCGCCGCATCGGGACGTCGCGCGCGCGCTCGACTGATGCGCAGCGCGCCAGCTGTCTTCGCTGTTTTTTTCCTCGGTTCAAACGACGACGACGACCTTCGCGCGAAAATCAAGATGGACCTCCACGACGCGCACCGAGCGTCGTCGACACGCGCGAACCCCGCGCGCACTTCGCCGCGAACGCGCGAGGAACGACGACGCGCGCGGTCGACGCGAACCTCGCCGCTCCGTCGATCGATCCGACGACGTCGACGACGCGACGCGCTCGCGCCGATCCGATCGATCCCTCCTCCGCTCGATCGCTGTGATACAGTACCGACGCTCGGTCTCCCCCCCCGCGATCGATCATCGATCCCTCTCCGCGGCGATGGCGTCCCCGCTGAAGGCCGCGTGGGCGACCGCGCGCGACGACGCGCTCCCGCTCGAGATCCCCACCGCGCTGATCCCCGCGCTGATCCCGCAGCCGGGGCGCGCGGAGTCGCAGCTCGTCGACGTCGTCAGCGACCTGGGAGAGGGAGTAGGCGCCGTCGGCGTGCGCCTGGATTTGTCGTCGCGCGCGCTGCATCTCGCGCGGGCGCGCTACGACGCGCTCGGCGTGCGCGCGTCGACGATGGTGCTGCTCGAGGTGATCGCGCCGGGGATACTCCGCATCGCGGACGCGAAGCCGCTCCCGCCGGGGAAGCCGCTCGCGTCGGGGAAGCCGCGAGAAGACAACGTGAAGAAGCGCGAGAAGACGACGGAGGACGCGGCGACGGATGCGGTCGCGGCCGCGGCGGATGCGGACGAGGACGAAGAAGATAAAGACGCGCGCGCGCTCGTCGGCCGGAGCCTGATCAAACGCTTCGGCGGCGAGCCGTTCCGCGGCGTCGTGACCGCGTACGACGCCGACGCGAAGTTCTTCCAGGTGAAGTACGAGGACGGCGACGAGGAAGAGCTCGAGCGCCGCGAGCTGACGCCGCTAGTATCGGAAGCCGCGGAGAAGGAGAAGAAGGCGGGGGCGGGGCGCGGCGGGTCGACGAAACGTGGAGAAGGGGTAACGCTTCCTGGTACGCCGTTATCACCGCCTCCTGGGTTTACCAAGTGCGCGAAGTGCAAGACGCAGCGGAACGCGGCGAAGTATTGCTTCGCGAAGGGGCATCGACGCGGCGTATCCGGCGACGGCGCGACGGCGGAAAAGGCGGCTGCGGCGGCGGGCGGCGGCGCGGCGACGAAACGCGGTAAGAAACGCGGCTCGCCCTCCGCGCCCGGCACCCCCCCACGCCGCCGCCCGCGAAGAACATCGGCGCCGCGCTCGTGGGACGAAAAGTCGTCAAAGCGTTCGACGGCGAAGACTACGACGGCGAAGTCGTCTCGTTCGACGCGCGCGAAGGGTTTTACTTCGTCCGATTCGAAGACGGCGACGAGGAGGAGATGGACGGTCGGGAGCTCGAGGACGTCCTCGTCGGCGCCCCCAGGGTCGGGAAGACCGGCGTCGGCGGCGCGGACCTCGACGAGAAAGAGAACGCTTTTGACGGCGCGAAGAAGAAGAAGCGAACGACGCGAACGACGACGACGGCGGATCAACGCGCGGAGCTCCCGCCGGCGAATTCGTTGCCCGGGCATCCGTCGGCGCCCGGGTTTAAGCGCGGCGCGCGCGCGGTGTATCACGACCGCACGAACAAGGCGCTAAAGTCCGTCCAGGTCGTCGGCCGCTGGATGGCGGACGAGCCGTTCAACGCGTCCGTGTGCTTCCGCCAGGGCCTCGACCTTCGCTTGTTCCCGCTCGGCGAGGTCGTCGACCCCGCGAGAGCCGGGTTCGAGCGCTGGAGCACGAAGATTCGAACCGACGTCGTCCCGGGATACATCGGCGTCACGACCTCGGAGGACTCGTACGGGAAGTACACGCCGTGGACGCCGGACTACGACGGAATGTTCCGCGTGCAGGTCTGGGACACCGAACGCGCGGTGACGCGCTTCGCGGGGGAGTTTCCCACCGCGGAAGCCGCGGCGAGAGAGTACGACGTCGTCGCGCAAGTGCTGGCGCGGGGCGAACCCGCGGATACGAATTTCCCCGTGACGGAAGAGACGCGCGCGAAGCTCGGGTTCAGCGATGGTCGCGCGATGGCGTCCTCCGCGACGGGGGGTCAGGGCGGCGAAGTTCGCGCGAAGTTCGTCGCCAAGGGCGTCTTCCTCGCGCTGCAGCTGATGAGCGTGGAGGATAACTTGCACTGGGACGCGGTGCGAGGGAAGGCTGCGGAATGGGACGCGTGGCGAGACGGCGTGCGGAGCGAGTTTTTGCACGCCGCGAGCGTCGCGGAGGACGCGAGCGCGTTCGCGAAGAAGATGCGATGGCTCGTGGATCGCGTGAAGCCCGAGGCGTTCAACGCGGAGTGGACCGCGGAGCTGCGCAAGACGTGGCTCGAGCGCTGCGACGCGTGCGTCGAGTGGGGGCTGAAGGCGGACTACTTCCACGACGATCCGTCGGATTCGCTTCGATGGGCGGAGAGCGTGTGCGCGATGAAGAAAGCCCCGGGGGGCATCCACGGCGGCAAAGGCACGGTCATGGCGCTGCTCACCGCGCTCGAGAAGGACGCGATCTCGCACGAGGCGATCGCAGATTTGCACGCGGGCGTCCCTCTGACGGACCTCGCGCCCGCGCGCGCGAGAGAGAAGAAGGCTCGCGCGGCGATTCGGACGCGCGCGAAATCAATTCTCGCCGGCGACCTCCGCGGACGACCCGGGCCCGTCACCATGAAGAACCAAGGGAAGCTCGCGAGCGCGCGCAGGGAGTCGCTCGGATGCGGATCCCCCGGAGGCGCCGCCGCCGCCTCCTCGCGCGGCGTCTCCGTCGTCGGCAACAAGCGCGGGACGCGCACCGGCGGCGTCGCGTCGACGCGCAAACCGATCCCGCCGCCGCGACCGTTCACGGAGCAGCCTCTGCCGCCGGGTCTGAAAGTCCTCGTCGTCGGCGCCGGCGTCAGCGGATTAAACGCCGCGACGCAGCTCGAGCGCATGGGCGCGGAGGTCGTCGTGATCGAAGGCCGCGAGCGCATCGGCGGGCGCGTGCGAAGCGAGGAGCTCGGGTCGTCGTTGCCGGCGGAGCGACGCCGCGTCGTCGACCTCGGCGCGTCGTTCGTGTGCGGGACGTGCTGCGACCCGCCGGTGAACCCGATATTTCAGTACGCCGCGGGGACGTTGAAGCTGAATTTGAAACCGAAGCATCGCGATGGACCGTCCGGGAACGCGTGGTTCGGCGCGGACGGCGCGCGGTTGCCGCCGAGCGCGACGGCGAGCGCGGAGGACAAATACGACGCCGTCTTGGGCGAACTCTTAGACGTCGCGACCGAGTCCGCGGACGCGAAGCTCACGATCGACGCCGCCGCGCAGCCGCTGATCGACGCGATGAATCCGAGCGACGAGGAGCGCGAGTTCATGACCGCGTACATGAGCGATCTGTACGTCGCGCCCATGGAGAAGCTGTCGCTGCGGGGGATGGTCAGCGAGGGGTTCAGGTGCGTTCTATACAAACGTTTTTCACCCATCCATCGGTTTCAACATTTGATCGCGTCCCCTTTCAACTGACCGATGAACTGCCTGTTTTTGTATGGAACGACCCCTCAGCGGCGACCACGAGCTCGTGTTGGGAGGGTACGGCCAGGTCGCGAAGGCGCTGCGCGACGGGATTCACCCGGACGGGAAGTACAAGAGGCCGCTCAGAGACGTCAGGCTCGGCCACGTGGTGACGAAAATCTCGCGACCGGCGGGCGCCGCCGCCGCCGGCGGCGCGAAACGCGGCGCCGTCTGCAAGGTGTACGTGAAGAACCAAAAGAAACCGATCGAGGCGCACGTAGTCCTCTGCACGCTCCCGCTCGGGGTGTTACAGCACGGCGACGTCGCGTTCGAGCCGAAGCTGCCGCCGTTCAAACAGATCGCGATCGATAACCTGGGGATGGGCACGGAGAACAGAGTCGCGATGCTGTTCGACCCCGCGGACGTTTTCTGGCCCGAGGACGCGCACTTTCTGAGGCCGGTGCGCGGCAGATACACCTTCGCGAACCTTCACGCGTTGGGTCTCACCGGCGTCCTGTGCGCGTGGGTCCGCGCGAAACACATCGAAGAGGTCGAGGCGATGACCGACGTCGAGGCGTTCGAAGACGTGATGTCCACGCTGCGATCGATGTTCAGAGAGCGCGTCGTCCAGCCGCGAGAGTACAAGGTCACGCGGTGGTCGCAGGATCCGTTTTCGCGAGGGAGCTACTCGTACGTCCCCGTGGGCGCTTTCAAGGTGCGTATTCCTTACACTGGTCC
>Ga0181561_10003274_pt1 | contig 14240 bp, 1 predicted proteins | sample 011ome_19_FD_133760 | JGI IMG/M metagenome (GOLD analysis project Ga0181561, IMG submission 133760) | Coastal salt marsh microbial communities from the Groves Creek Marsh, Skidaway Island, Georgia - 011510BT metaG (megahit assembly) | ecosystem: Environmental > Aquatic > Marine > Intertidal zone...
CGCGCATATTCGCGAGAGCCGATCCCATCTCGCGATCTTCGATTCAGCGCGAGCGCGCGATGGCGTCTCGCGTCTGAGCGTCGTCGTCGCATCATCAGAGTGAAAAGACGGCTAGCTAGAGGCCGCTTTTTCCATCCGAGCCACGATGGTGAAGGTCTCCCCGCCGAAGAAGAAGGTGGACACGGTGCGCGATATCGCCCGCGCACGTCGCGCGAGCTCGAGCCACGCGCATCGCGCCCGCGGTCGTATCGCCTCTGGTCGCTCGCGAGTCGCGCCCGCCGCGGCGTCGAGATCTCGTTCGCTGACCCCCTCCCTCCATCCGTCCCGCCCACCTTCCTTCCACGTCCTTCCTCTCCCCCTCCCTCCGCAGCCGTCGGCCGTGAAGGCGATGGTGGACCAGATCGTGTCCACTCCGGCCGGGCACCTCAGCGCGGTGTTCCCGCCGTTCGCGTGGGCGTTCGGAAAGGTGCGCGCTCGGTCGTCGCGGCGCGCGCGCGCGACGCCGTCGACGCGAGATCGGCGACTCGTCGATCGCGTTCGTTTTCTCCCTCCCTGCCGCCCGTCCGTCGATCGCCGCCGGCGCCGTTTCATACCGCGGCCGTATCCGCGAGGAGATGACGGTCGCGGGAATACACGACGCCAGATCACGTCGCCGTCTTCCATGTGCCGCCGTATCCTTCGGGCGTTACGGTCGCATCCATAATCGAGCGCGACATCACTCGGTCGTCCCTCCGTCTCTCTCGTCGTCGTCGGTCGCGTCCCGCCGCCTTCTCTTCTTCGATCGATGCGTTCGACGCGCCCGAGACGATCGACCCTCCTGACGCGCGGCGCTCCCCACCACCGTCGCTCATCTTCGCGACGCTTCCTTTCCTTCGATCCTTCCAGGGCGACTTCCAGCACTGGATCACGGTGTTTAATCACTTCGACGACTACTTCGTCGAGGTCGTCGAGAAGCGGAAGGACCTCCGGCTGGAAGGCCTCCCTCGCGAGGACCCCGCCGGGCCGATCCCGTCCGCGGCGCTCGCGTGGATACTGCACGCGTCGCGGATCATCCTCGAGAACTGCACCAACCGCCAGCTGTACGCGTCGTCGGAGCATCTGTGCTCTCTGCTCGCGTGCGACGACGTCGAGATCGCGCTCGCGGCGCTGAGCCTCCTGGCGACGTCGACGCGGCGACCGCCGGGGTCGAGGGCGAACGCGCGGTTTCAAGCGGACGCGACGCTCCGATCGCGACTCCTCGCGCTGTGCAGCGGTCTCGCGGACTCGAGGGAGTCCACCTCCGGCGCGGCCGCCGACGGCGGCGCGTCGACATCGACGTCCGCGCCGTCCGTCGTCCTCGGCGTGCCTCTGTCCGCGGATGGGAAGAAGCCGAGCGCGGACGTCATCGAGTCGCCGGGGGCGCTGCACTTTGAGTTTTACTCCCCCGGCGGCGCCGACGCGCTCCTCGGGGACGTCGGCGCCGCGGGCGCGCGCACGATCACGAAGAAGGCGACGCACGAAGACGGGATCGGCGACCACGAGACCACGGACGCGCTGATACGCGAGGCGAAGGTGCACGCCGAGTTGCGGTTCGCGTTGTTCGCTCGCGTGCGCCTCGCGAAACTCGGCGCGAGCGTCGATGGCGCCGCGCTCGCGGCGCAGATTCGGTTGCTGTCGTTCTGCGTCCTGCTGCAGTCCGACGCCGCGACCGGCGGCTCGGCCACCTCGGGCGCGAACGGCGAGGCGTCGGATCAGCTCGGGCTCGTGTTCCTCGCGGAGCCGCAGCCGGAGTTCATCGCGGAGTTGCTTCGCGCGTTGAGAATGGAATCGAGGGGCGTCCCCGCGAGAGTCACGGAGCTCACGCTGCGCGTCCTCGCCGCGCTCGCGGGGGATCGAAACCACCAGGGTGGGGTGATCGCCGCGCTTCGGAACGACGGTAACGTCGCCGTGTTCGCGTCGTTGGTTTCAAAGGCGGTGACCGCGTTGACGGACGCGCCGTCGCCGCCGATCGGCCCGGCGCTCGTCGCCGCGAACTTACCCAAGCTCGAACTCGACGCGATGAACGCGGAAGCGGACGCGCCCGTGCCTCTCGCGGACGCGCTCGTGGGTCTGCTCTCCACGCTCGTGACGTCGCACGCGGGGTGCCAGTGCTTACGCGACGTCAGCCTGTTGCCGGTGCTGTTGCCGCTTTTGAAAAATAGAAACCCGCGGCACGTGCACATCGTCGCGCACGCGGTGCACGTGCTGGAGGTGTTCATCGACTACACCTCCGCGGCGGCGACGGCGTTCAGAGAACTCGGCGGCATCGAGCTCATCGTCGATCGTCTGAAGGCTGAGGCTGAGGACGCGCTCGCGGAGCACGAGGCGACGCACGGCGCGGCGTTTACCGCGGCGGCGGCGGCGGCGGCGGAGGCGGGGACGCCGGCGCCGACGCAGACCTACCTCGTGTCGTCCACGCGTCGCGTGCTTCTCAAGGCGCTCATGCGCGCGCTCGCGGTGACGTCGTTCGCCCCCGGGACGAGCACCGCGGCGACGACGACTCTCGAGGAAGGTTCGCCGCTGTGCCACTCGCTGAATTTGATGTTTGAAAACCCCAGGCTCTTCGGCGCTGGCGTGTTTTCGCTCGCGTCGAACCTCCTCTCGGACGTGATGAATCACGAGCCGACGTGTTACCCCAAGCTCGACGCGCTGAAAGTCCCGGAGACGTTCCTCCGGGCGTGGGAGATGGACGACCCCGGGCCGTTGCCGTCCGCGGACGCGCTGTGTTGCCTCCCGAACACGCTCGGGGCGCTGTGCTTGTCCCCGCTCGGTTTAGAACGCGTGAAGAACAGCCGCGCGTTTAACGCGCTCGTGATCGCGTTCACGACGCGGTCGTACTCGCGCGCGATGCAGGGGGACACGGCCAGCGTGATCGGCGGGAACATGGACGAGCTCTTGCGTCACGTCCCGGATCTGTTGGTACCGGGCGTGGGCGTCGCGTTGAACGTGCTCAGGCGGTTGGTCGACTTGGGCGGCGGCGACGCGGCGGCGTGCCGGGCAGCCGGTTCCCTAGATTTGAATGAAATCAAAGGGGCGTCCGAGGGAGCGGCGGCGACGAACGCGGCGATCGCGGGCGACGGGTACGCGCACGAGGTCGCGGACGGCGGCGACGGCGCGGCGGTGGGGAGCGAGCGCGGTGAGGCGCCGATGGACACGGACGACGCGCCGCCGACGGCGCCGACGACGACGACGACGACGCCGCCGACGACGACGACGACGACGACGACGACGACGACGCCGACGACGCCGCCGCCGCCGCCGACGACGACGACGACGACGACGACGACGACGACGACGACGGTGAGCCCCGCGTTCTTCTCCGAGGCGATCGCGAACGCGGCGCGGCTGCTCGACAATATGCTCCCATCGAAGGACTGCGCGGAGGAGTTCAAAAAAGGCGGCGGGATCGAGCTCCTCGTGAAGCTCCACACGCTGCCGCTGTTGCCTTCGACGTTTTCGTCCTCCTCTGCGTGCCACGCGCTGTCCGTGACGATTCGGTCGCTGTGCGGCGTGCTCGAGGACGTGTCCGCGGTCGCGTATCGCGTGCAAACGGACCTCACGCGCGCGCTCGAACACGCGACCGAGTGCGCGGAGAACGTGTGTCATCACGAAAAGTGGGCGCTCCTCGCGTCCGGGGTCACGACGAGACCGAACGGCGACGTCGTCGTCCCGACGTCGAACGTCCCGCCCGACGGGCCGTACGACGAGTGGCATCCGACGCATATCGACCCCGAAGAGGTGCGGTCGCACGTCAACACGTGGTTGAAAGGCGTCGTGAAGCCGCTCGCGAACGCGGAGGCGCTGTTAGGTCTGAGCACCGCGCTGCTTCGCTCGTCCCCGCAATCGCTCCAGGAGTTGCTGTCGTACGACTCGTGGGACCGCGGCGAGCATTGGCGCCGCGGGGTCGTCTCGGGCGTGATGCGGTTACAACGCGCGACGGATTGGATCGTCAGCGCGTTGTCCGAGGGCGTCGAACGGAGGGAGGCGCACGAGAAGGCGACCGCCGCCGCGACCGCGGAGGCCGCGGAGGCCGCGGAGGCCGAGGGCGGCGTGGAGGCCGAGGGCGGCGCGGAGGCGGCGAAGATGGAGACGGAGACGCCAAAGGACGCGAAAGAAAAAGACGCCGCCGCCGCAAGTTGTCACACAGCAATTGATTGGCGAGCAGGTGAAATTGTTTCTGGACGTGTTGCGAAAGAAGAAGGCGACGCGAAGACGATGTCGTCGATCATACAAGCGTGCGCGCACTTCGGCGCGTCGTGCAACTACTTCTGCTCGTCCTTGTCCAAAGCCGCGGCGGGGTCGAAGCTGCGGAACCGCGAAGACCCCTCCAGCCCGGCGATGTGCCGAGCCGCGGCGTACGACCTCGCGATCGAACTCACGCAGACGCTTCGGGAGATGGCAGCCGGGGACGCGTTCATCGTCCGCGCCGCGGAGGTCGCGCCGTCGTGCGTGCCGTACCACGCGGCCGTGTTCCAGCGATACGTAGGTCTCATGATGGGGACGTTCAAGTCCGTGCTCATCGATCAGCGACGACGAAGCTGCCAGCCGTTGCTTCTGAATTACATCCGCTCGCTCGGCGGGTTCGGTTTACTGCGCGAAGTCTTCACGTTTTTGTGGACGAACTTCGAGAAGGTGTGCGCGGCCGCGGAGAGAGAGGACGGGGCCGGGTACACGTACACAGCGCAGCGCAGGTCAGTTCTTGGATCCCCCCAAGTCATCTACGAGGACGGCATCCCGTCGCACCACGTGAACCAGGTCCACGGCTCGCTGAAGTACTCCATGGCGCTGCTCGAGCAGCTGTTAAACGTCGCCGTGCTCGCGGGGTCGTCGAACGCCGGCGCGCTTCTCACGGCGAAGGCGCCGAAAATCGCGGACCCGGAAAATCTGATCACGGAATCGATGTCGATCGAGAAGATTCGTTGGAGGACGCTGCCCGCGTACGAGGAGGTGCTCGCCCCCGCGGCGAGCGCGCAGGCGTTCGCGAAGCACGTCCACGCGACGTTCGCGAAGAGCGTGATGCAGGCGTGGGAGTCGAAGTACCTGTCGCACTGCCCGGAGCAACCCGCGTCATCGCTCATGACCGCGCTGCAGCACCTCGGGGAGGGAACGTCGAAGGTCGCCGGCGGCGCGGGAGGCGGCCGCGCGACCGTGCCGAGCGCGGAAGCCGACGTTCAAGCCGCGATGCGGGGTCTTCACGACACTATGGGCGCGCTGGAGGGGTTGAACGCGGCGTTGGCCGCGCCGGCGGCGGCGCGGCCGCCGCCGCCGCCGCCGTTTTCGCCGTCGCCGGAGATGACGAGCTCGATCGTCGAGATGGGGTTCTCGCACGCGCAGGCGAGGGCGGCGTTAGTCGCGGTCAGAGGGCAGAGTATCGAGCTCGCGATGGAATGGCTGTTCACGCATCCGGAGCAGGCTGCGGAGGCGGACGCCGAAGCCGCCGCCGCGGAGGCGCCGACGGAGCCGCCACCGGCGGCGGCGGCGGACGGCGCGGAAGCGCCCGCGGCGGAGACGCCCGCGGCGGAGACGCCCACAGCGGAGACGCCCGCGGCGGAGACGACGACGTCGCCGCCGCCGACCGCGAGCGCGGACGCGGACGCGGACATGATGCGCGCGCTCGCGATGTCCATGGGCGAGGAGGAGGAGATCGAAGCCGCGGCGGAGAAGGAAAAGGCGGAGGACGAAGAGGCGAAGAAAGAGGAGAGCGCCCCCGCGAAGCCGCCGCCGCTTCCCGAGCCGCTCGACGTCGACCCGTCGTCATTACCCTCGCCCGCGGCGATGATCCCTCCGCTGTTGCGGCTGTCCGAGCGCAACGAAGCGATGGCTTTCGCGGGCGCGGATCTCCTCGTGAAGGCGTTTAAACGCGCGGACGGGGACGCACGGACCTCCGCGGTGCGCGCGCTCGTGCAAGCCGTGCGCTCGCAGAGCGCGCAGCTCAAGTACGGCGACGACGAGGAGACGCACGCGAAGCGCCTGTGCACGGCGGTCCATCTCCTCGCGCTGGTGCTCGTGGAAGACCCGGACGCGAGAGATCCCGCGGCGGAGGAGGACGTGGTGGACCTCGCGCTCGCGACGCTGGAGGAATTTCAAGCCGCGCGCGCGGCGGATCCCGAGACGGGGAAACCGAGCGAGTGCGGGAAGGCGATGATGCCGTGGTGGGCGAGCGGGATGCTGCTCGTGCTCGACACGATGTCGCAGTGGCGCATGATCAACACGGAGGACGCGGCGGGCGACGGGAAGAAGGAAAAGGAGAACGACGCGGGCGGCGAGAAGGAGAAAGAGAAAGCCGCGGAGGATACGAAACCCGCCGAGAAGACGTCGCCCGCGAAAAAGCCGATCGCGGACGTCATCGGCGGCGACCCGGCGGGGTACCTCGACGAACCCTCGCGCGTCCGCGCGACGAAGCTGTGCGTGAACATCCTGCGACTCACGGAGAAGTACGGCGACGTCACCCCTGGGGTGACGATCGCGAGCGCGAGAACGTCGGACGCAGACGTCGGCGGCGTCCAAGCGGCGTTACAGCTGTTGTCGCACCTCACGCTGTCGCACGCGCGCGCGAAGCAAGTCTTAGACGCCGGGTGCTTACGGTTGCTTCTCGACCTTCCCGCGCGGTTCGCGTTCCCCGCGTACGACGCCCTCGCGGCGTCCATCTTACGGCACATCGTGGAGGACGTCAACACGTTACAGTCCGCGATGGAGGCGGAGATTCACGCCGCGCTCAGCGGGCCCGGGCACGCGCGCGGACGGACGACGATGCTCGCGGCGTTGTCGTCGCTGAGGCCGGTGATATCGCGCGATCCGGTGTGTTTCCTCGCCGCGATGGAGAAGTGCTGCACGTTCAAGGAGGTGGACGGGAGGAGGGTCATCTCGTTGAAGCCTCCGGGGGAGACGACGACGGGCGCGGCGGCGGCGGCGGCGGCGGCGGTGGCGGGCGGAAAGAAATCCGCGGACGGCAAAACCGACGCGTCCGCGCCCGCGGAGCAACCTCCCGCGGTCAAGAGCGCGAAACCGACGCAAAAGGTGAAGATCTCGTCCACGTTCATCGCCGTCATCGACGCGCTCGCGAACGCGGTGCTCGGGTACCCTCCCCCCCCGGCGGCGGATAAGGCGGCGGCGGACGAGACGCCCGCCGGCGAAGGCGCCGTCGCGATGGACGTCAACGGCGGCGACGCCGCGCCGCCCGCGGGGACCGCGCGCATCGGAGACACGAGCGTCCCCGTCACCGCGCCGTCGCTCGCCGCGGTCCGCGCGTCGCTCGCGCTGAGGCTCCTGACGGACTTCACGCTCGTGTACTCCACCGCCGTGGGACAGATTTTACGGAAAGACGACGCGAAAGGTCTGCTCAAGCACGTGCTATACGCGCAGCTCCCCGCCGCGGGGGCGACCGTCGGCGGCGCCGGCGCGGTCGCGGAGAACCCCGGGTGGGACGGCGGCGAACGCGCGGCGTATCTCCTCCTCGCGATGTGCGTGCGTTCGCCGGAAGCGCGACGACGCGTCCTGAACGAAGTCTCCAAAGCCCTGAAAGCCGGGGACGCGACCGGCAACGAGGACGTCAAGCACGGCCCCGCGCGCGCGTTCGTGGACTTGATAAACTCGCTGCTCTCGCACTCGCCGAAGACGGCGTCGGGGGCGAAGTCCAACCTCTTCGCGGATCTTCAGCGCGGGATGAAAGAGGCGGACTTGCTCGCGGCGATGTGCGACGCGTTGACTCGGGTGGACCTGAACGACGCGTCGTCCCCGGATCTCGTGAACGCGATGTTGCGACCGCTGGAGGTGCTGACGCGACCGCAGACGGTCGTCGACGCGGCGAAGAAGAGCAAGGGAGAGGACGCGTCGGCGTCGGCGCGCGATGGGGATGGATCGGGCGGGGACGCCGGCGCCGTCGCGCCGACGGCGACGGCGGCGGCGGCGGCGACGACGACGACGACGGCGGCGCCGCCTGCGGCGATCGCGGAACCGCCGATCTCGACGCTGTCGCCGCGCGAACAAGCGCGCGCGCTCGGCGCGCAACTCGGACGCGCGGTCGCGAGAAACCCCGCGCCGTTCCTCGCGAGCGCGCAGGACGTCGGCGGGGACACGCCCGCGCACATGGCGCAGCTCGAGACGGTGGCGCACGAGATGTTCGACACGCTGATGGGCCAGCAGGACGGCGGCGGCGACGACGACGAGTCGGGCGAGGACGACGACTCCCTGGACGGCTCGGACGAATCCGGGGATTCCGAGGAGGAGTCTGGGGAGTCCGAGGAAGAGTCCGGGGAGGACGAGTCCGAGTCCGAGGGCGACGAAGACGACATCATGGACGAGGAAGAGCACGAGGATGATGGCATGATGGTCCACGACGACGACGGCGACCACGACGATCACGACGAAGAAGCCGAGGACGAGCACATCGAAGGCGACGAAGAGGCCGCGATGGAAGAGGAGGAGGAGGAGGAGGAGGAGTGGGAGGAAGAGGCTGAGGACGGCGAAGACGCGTTCGACGAAGACATCGAGGTCGAGGAACCGGAAGGGTTCGAGTTTAATTTCGGCGGGCGCGGCGGCGGCGGCCACGGAGGCTTCGGCGGTCACCCCGCCCCGGGCGAGGACGACGAAAACGACGTCTACGACGACGACGACGGCGAGGATGGCGGCGGGCACGGCGCGAGAACCGCGGACACCATCGCGACCGAGCTTCAGAGCATCATCGCGAACGCGGTCGGCGCCAGCGCCGGCGCCGGGGGTCAGCCCCCGATCGTGGAGCTTCGCGTCGGCGGCGGCGCCGGCGGGCGGCTGCGGGATTTAGTCTTGCAAACCGGCGCCGGCTCCGCCATCTTACGCGCGCCCGTCGGGCTCGACGCGCACGGCATCGGACGGACGCTCGGCGGCCGCGCCGCCGGCGGCGGCGGCGGGCACGAGTTCGGCGGCGGCGGCATCTTGACCGACATCTTCTCGCTCAGGCGATCGTTAGACGAGGCGAGTCGACGCGCCGCCGCCACCGGGGGCAGCCGCGCCGGGAGGCACGCCGCCGCAGCCTCTGCCGCGGAGGCGGTCGAGACCGCCCTCGCCGGCGGCAGCGGCAGCGGCCTCGGGTCGCTGCAGCACCCGATGCTCGTCCGCCCCACCGGCGACGGCGTCGACGCGAACGCGGAGCACCCGCGTTCGGGGGGCGCGAGAGGCGCGCGCGGCCGCGACGCGCCCGCGGCGTCGATTCAAAACGTGTTGTCTGGAATCTCGGGCGAGATGTCCCGGCTCGCGGTCGCGCCCGGCGGCGCGACCGCCGGGCGCGATGGCGCCGGTGGCGCGCCTCGCATCGCCGCGATCTCCCGCGGCGGCGCCGGCGGGTTCGTCATCCTCCCTCCCACGGAGTCCTTGGGGTCGCTGCTGCGGATCGAACGAGCGGACGGTCGATCCGGCGGCGCCGGCGGCGCCGGCGGCCGCGGAGGGATATCCGTCGGCGACGCGCGGGCTTCGACATGGTCGAACGTCGGCGCCGCCGACGTGGGGCACGCGCCGCTGGGCTATCTGGAGCAACATCTCGCGACGGTTCTCGAGCCGACGCCTTCGCGGACGCCGGCGGCTCCCTCGGAGCCCGCCGCCGCGGCTCCCGCGGAGACGCCCGCGGCGGCGCCGACGCCGGCGCCGGTGCCCGAGCCCGAGCACGAACCCGAGCCCGACGTCGAGATGACGCCCGTGGAAGCGGCGCCGGTTCCGGAACCGGCACCAGAACCGGCACCGGCACCGGCACCGGCACCAGAGGAAGCGCCCGTCCCCGCGCGCGCTGAGGAACCGCAACCGCCCGCGGCGAACGCACCGGACCCCCCCGCGTCTGAGATTCAACCCGCGCCGGCGGAGGAGGAACCACCCGAGGAGGACGAGAGCATCGACTCTGAGTTCCTCGCCGCGCTCCCCGCGGATCTGCGCGAGGAGCTCCTCGCGACGAACCGCGCGATCGCGCGGCTGAACACGTCCGACGTGTCCACGCCGCAGGGCGGCTCGCCGACCGCGGCCGGAGGACCGAGCGGCGTGAACCCCTTCACGCCGATCGACCCGTCGTTTCTCGCCGCGCTGCCGCCGGATATGCAAGCCGAGGTGGTGCATCAGCAAACGCGCGAGGTTCGCAGGCACTGGCAGGAGCACGCGCAGCGCGCGCGGGAGGCTGCGACCGCGGCGGCGCGTGCCGCGGCGGCAAACGACGGCATGCCCGACCCCGCGCGCGTGCAGGCGGCGAGGGACACGCAGGTGGCCGCGGCAAACGCGGAGATGATGGCGGAGTGCGTCGGCGCCGCGATGCCCTCCGCCGGCGCCGGCGCCGCGGCGGACGCGGACATGGACGCCGCGTCCGTGATAGCGACGTTCCCGGAGGAGCTTCGACAGGAAGTCCTCCTCTCCGCGGACGCCGCGACGCTCGCGGCGCTGACGCCCGCGCTCCAAGCCGAGGCCGCGGCGCTCCGCGAGCGTCACGCGGCGCGGTACCGCCAGAGCGCCAACGCGCGCGCGGCGCAAGCCGCCGCCGCCGCCGCCGCGGAGCAAGAGCAAAACGAAATTGAAGAAGAAGACGACGACGAGGCTGCGCACGCGGCGGCGAACTTCACGCGGCAGCTGCGCTCGATGCTCGGCTTAGGCCCGGCCAGAGGCGCCGGCGGCGGGGGACGAGACGGCAACGGGCGCGACAGCAGGCGGTTCATGGACCGCGTCGCGTTGTCGCGAACGACGCCACACGCGCTCGTGAACCGCGCGAACCTCGCGACGCTGGTTCGTCTGCTGCGCGTCGTCCCGCCGCTCGCGAAGAGCGCGCTGCCGAAGGTTTTGTTGAACCTCTCCGCGCACGTCGGGACGAGGGACGCGACGTTGCGGGCGTTGCTCGCGACCGTGCGCGCTGCCGTGGACGCGGACGCCGGCGCGCCCGGCGCCGCCGGCGTCGGCAAACTCTTCGGAAAGGACGTGCACGTCATCTGCGCGCAGCCGGACGCGGCGGCGCGTCTCATCGCGCGCCGCGCGCTCGAGACCGCGGTGTTCATGGCGCGGAACTCATCCGCGGTCGCGACGCGGATCACCGCGCTCGGGGTCACGCGAGACGCGGCGTCGGACGTCGTCGCGCACGCGGCGGACCCCCGCGCCGCGACGGGCGTCATCCTGGACGACGTCGGCGAGAACGACGCCGCGGACGCCGCCGCGGACGGGCCAGACAACGCGCTGTTGCTTCTCCTTCGATGCGCGGGGTCGCCGTCGTTCGCGCAGCACGTCGCGAACCTGGAATTGACGCTGCACTTGGTCGAGTACGTCCTGAAGTCGTGCAACGCGATGCGAGGAGTGGACGCCGCCGCGGTGAAGGAGGACGTCGCGCACGCGGAGAAGAAGAGGAAGGAGAAGGAAAAATCCGCCGCGGAAGCCGCGGACGCGCCGCCGTCGCCGCGGAAGGAAGGCGGCCCGGATAAGAGGCACAAAGCGAGATGCACGAAGAAGACGCAGACGCCGTACGATCGCGTCGCGCTCGCGCTCGCGAACGCGCCGCCGACGACGCTGTCGTCGCTCGCGAATCTTTTAGGAAGAGACGGTCAGACGGAAGTGACGTACGCACGCGCGCGTTCCGTGCTCATGCTTCTCGCGTACGTCGCGCCGGAGTACCGCGAGACGATCGTGGACGTGCTCACCGCGCGCGCGAGCGAGCGCAGAGACGACGCGGTGAAAGCGCTCGAGTCCGTGAGCGCCGCCGCCGCCGCCGCCGCCGCGACGGGCGAGGACGTCGCGAGCCACCTCCCGACGACCGCGTCCGCGGCCGGCGCCGCGATGCTCCGCCTCGTGCACGCGACGGAGGAGCTCCTGTGGTACAACGACTTGGAAGAGGAACGCGCGGAGATGCTCGCGCTCGGCGAGGTCCGAAATCGACGAATCGCGCGCGCGCGAGCGGAGGGCGTCGACGAGGAGGAGCTCGACGCGATCGAGATGTTCCCGGCGGAGAAGACGCCGGAGGAGAGAGAAGCGCGCGCGCTCGAGGTGAAGCGCGAGCGGGGGAGAGCGCTGCAGGCGTTCGCGGAGACGCTCAACCCGGTGTGGAGCGCGTTGTCCTCCGCGGCGACGGCGCTGGAGCCGTCGATCCGCGAGGCGTCCGCGGCGGCGGCGGCGGGCGGCGCGGGCGGCGGCGGCGCCGCCGCGCCATCGTTGCCCCCGGGCGCGCGGCACATCCTTCCCGTCCTCGAGGCGTACTTCGCGCTCGCCGCCGCGGTCAGCGACGCGTCGAAGCGCCCCGCGCCCGGGGCGAAGATATCTAATATCCAATACCCGATGATACCCGAGGGCGCGCCCTCCGTCGGCGGCGGCGTGCGCGCGCCGACGGCGGCGGCGCCCGCCGCCGCGGCGACGGCGGCGGCGGACGACGAGCGCGCGACGTTCGGGCTCGCGCGCGTCGCGTCCCCCGCGTTCGCGCTCCTACGCACGAGCTCCCCCGCGCCGTGGGCGGACGCCGGGGGCGGGCTCGGCGGGTCCGGGTCCGGGTCCGTCGCGCCGTCGCCGTCGCAGCCGTCGCGGCCGCCGAAGCACGCGACGGAGAACGGCGTCGGCGACGCGGCGAGCTTTTGGAATTTCGCCAACAAGCACCGCGCCGTCGTCAACGCGCTCGTGCGGACGCAGCCGTCGCTGCTGGACGACTCCCTGCGTCTCCTGCTCGAGAAGCCGCGGCTGATCGACTTCGATAACAAGCGGTCGCACATCCGAGCGAAGCTGAAGAATCTCGCGGAGAGCGAGCCGCGGACGGGGCACCACGGCGGCGTGCGCGCGACCATCAACCGGAAGCAGGTGCTCATGGACTCGTTCACGCAGCTGCAGCATCTGAAACCCGCGGAGATGCGCGGGCGGCTCACGATTCAGTTCAGCGGCGAGGAGGGCATCGACGCGGGCGGTCTGACGCGCGAGTGGTACATCCTCCTCGCGCGAGAGATGTTCAACCCCGGGAACGCGTTGTTCGAGCTGTCTCCGTCCGGGGACCAGTCGTACCAGCCGTTCTCGAACAGCAGCGTGAACGACCATCACCTCGCGTATTTTAAATTCATCGGAAGAATCGTCGGCAAGGCGGTGTACGACGGGCACCTCATGGACGCGCACTTCACGCGGCCGTTTTACAAGCACATGCTCGGCATCCCGCTGAACTACGAGGACATGGAAGCGTTCGACCCGGACTACCACCGAAACTTGGCGTACATGCTCGAGCATCCGCTCGCGGAGAGCGGCTTGGATCACCTCACGATGACCGCGACGACGATGTGGTTCGACGTCGAGGAAACCGTCGATCTCGTTCCGGACGGCGCGAACGTCCCGGTCACGGACGAGAACAAGCTCGAGTACGTCAACTTGGTCACCGCGCACAAGATGACGAACGCGATCAAAGACCAGATCGGCGCGTTCACGGAGGGATTCAACGACATCGTCCCGCACGACGTGCTCGCGATTTTAAACCCGAGCGAGTTGGAGCTCTTGATCTCCGGCACGCCCGAGATCGACATCGAGGATCTGCGCGCGCAGACGGAGTACACCGGGTACACGCCCGCGTCGCCGCAGGTGAGGTGGTTCTGGGACGTCGTCCGCGATCTGAACGACGAGGACCGCGCGCGTTTGCTCATGTTTTGCACGGGCACGAGCAAGGTGCCGCTGGACGGGTTCAAGGCGTTGCAGGGCATCAGCGGGCCGCAGCGGTTTCAGATACACAGGGCGTACGGCGGCGGGCAGAGGCTGTGCAGCGCGCACACGTGCTTCAACCAGCTCGATCTGCCGGAGTACGCGAACAAGGAGGAGCTGCAGGAGCGGTTGCTGTTCGCGATCAGGGAAGGAAGCGAAGGGTTCGGGTTCGGTTAAAGAGAAGGAACCCGAGAGGAGAGACGATACGAAAAGAGAAGAACACCAGCCTTTTAATCTCGTGATGACGAGATCATTCATTCGAATCGGTCGCGTCGTTCTCGCGCGCGTGACGTGTGTTCAACTACGAAGTTTTTTCATTTAAACGTGTCGGGGCCTTCGTCCGTCTGTTTTTTCTCCCTCCCTTCGCCTCTCAATCAAATCAATCCAGCGCAATCATCAATCGTTTCGAGCGTCGTTGGCCGCGTCCGCGCCGCTCACTCCCCGAGCTTCTCCGGGGGATCCTCGTCGTTGTCATCCGCGGTCGGCGCGACCCCCGTGCCGGTCCCCGCGCCGTGCTGGTTCTTTTGCGACAACCCGGACACGATGTCGTCGATCCTGAGCAACATCGCCGCGGACTC
>Ga0181561_10003277_pt1 | contig 14232 bp, 11 predicted proteins | sample 011ome_19_FD_133760 | JGI IMG/M metagenome (GOLD analysis project Ga0181561, IMG submission 133760) | Coastal salt marsh microbial communities from the Groves Creek Marsh, Skidaway Island, Georgia - 011510BT metaG (megahit assembly) | ecosystem: Environmental > Aquatic > Marine > Intertidal...
TGAACGCAAGGCAACAGAGGAGCCTGTGCTTCGCATGAGGGGTCTCAACATTGAATACCCCAAGCGGGGCAAAGTTCCAGCTTTTTTGGCAGTCAAGGATGCCGACCTAGATATCTACCCCGGTGAGGTCCTTGGTCTGGTGGGGGAGTCGGGCTCGGGTAAGACCACCATCGGCAGGGCGGTTGTTGGGTTGCTTCCAATCAAGAGTGGCGAGCTCTTGGTTGACGGCCAGGCAATGGTGGGTGTTTCGAGGCAGCAGCTGATTGATGTTCGCAGAAACATTGGAATCGTGTTCCAGGATCCGGGTAGTTCGCTTAACCCTAGGTGGCCGATCGGGCAGTCGATCGCAGAGCCGCTTCTGCTTGCAGGTTGGGATTCACCCACCCGCACAAACCGCGTGAGCGAGCTGTTGGACCTGGTTGAGCTTCCTAGAAGCTACCGCAACCGCTATCCGCATGAGCTTTCCGGTGGTCAGAGGCAGCGCGTTGGCATTGCTAGAGCTTTGGCACTTAGCCCCAAGCTGCTGGTTGCTGATGAGCCAACAAGCGCCTTGGATGTCTCTGTTCAGGCCAGGGTGCTGGAGCTAATGCAGGAGATCCAGAAGGAGCAGCAGTTTGCGACGCTGTTCATTTCTCACGATTTAGCAGTTGTTGATCTGCTCAGTGACCGAATTGCGGTCATGAGGCTCGGCGAGATTGTCGAGCAGGGCTACAAGGAGCAGATCCTGCGCAACCCTCAGGTTGACTACACCAAGAGACTTATTAGTGCGGTGCCGATTCCTGAACCAAAACAATGAACGCGCCAAAAACGCCGACAAAAAGTTGACTATGCCTACTGCAATGTATTGAAGACTTTGTCGAAGCGTTCATGATGCGTAGGGTCGTGAGTCACCACCACGACAGTGACAGAACCCCTCAGGGAAAAAACTCTATCCATGACGAGATCAGAAGATTCAGGATCCAAAGAGCTAGTTGGTTCATCCAATAGCAACAAGGAGGGCCTCCAGAATAAGGACCTTGCTAGGGCCAGTCGCTGGACCTGACCTCCAGACGCCTTCTCTACTTCGGAATCAATTCTTGCCCCAAGAGCCTCCGCCGTCGCCCAGTTGCCCAGTCCCGCGAGTCGCAAAGCTTCAAGCGCAGCGGGAACATCTGAAGGCTCTAGGTTACCCATGACTACGTTCTCACCTACTGTGCCATCAAAAACATGTGGGAACTGAGGTACAAGTGAAGTGCGGAACGCCGCACGAGACACATCTTCTCCATCAACCTGGAAGCCAGTTTGTCCAGAAGAGGGAAGCAATCTCTCGCAAATCAGATTCAGAATCGTTGACTTGCCAGATCCAGACGGACCGACAATCGCAACGACTTGACCGGGATCAATTTCCATTGAAAAGTTTCGAAGGACGTCCTGGTTCTCTCGGTATCGGAAGTTGACTTCTCTAAAGTAGACACCCACCGGTCTACTGATGACAAAATCGTGCCTATCTCCTTCATTCGGAAGTCCAATGAATCTAGATGCCTGTATTCTCTCCAACTCGCCAAGAGCGGCCTCCCCTTTTCCCGAGACTTCTGCGAGTTGGTTCAGAAACGAACTAAATGGAGTCACAGCCGTTACGAATCTAAATCCTATTAACCCAAATGTCGTCAACGTACCCGCATTAAATTCAGTGCCAGTTCCTGCGGCACCAACGGTTAGAGCAAGAGCCCCTAACAGGCCCAAATAGAGGCCTGATTCGAGAACAAACCTGGGCAGGTTATTCAGAAAGAGGGCATGCTGTGTCGCCGCTGCAGACCTTGATCTTGGCCTGAGTGTTCGTTCCAGCCAAGATTCTTCTTTATTGTGGAGATTAATTTCATTTCGAAGCATGGCCATGTCTCTGAAAGCCTGAAGAAAGTTACCCGTGGCCATGATTGAGACTTTGGAAGCCTTCTTTACTCTCAAAGTAATCAGGAAATATGTTCCTAGGACAAGTGCTGTCGCACTTACTAGGAATCCAGTCGCCATTGCCCAATCAATCAAGAACACGGTTATGAGCATGAAGATCAAGAAGAAGCCATCTGCCACTAGGGACATCGAAGCACCGTACCCTTTGACGATTGCGGTAACCGAATTCAGGATTTTATTTTGATGCTTGGACGAGCTCTCAATTCGCTCATCACCCGTGGAATCAGTGCGTAGCGACTGTGCGATGAGTTTCCTAGACAAATAAGTTTCTGTATTTGCCAAAAATCTTGAATTGGCCCAGCCGAGCAAGATGTGTCCGCAAAGTCTCAGAAGCACCAATAGTGCCAACATTTTTATTGCGCCGGCAACACCAAACGTGCTAAGTAAAGCTTCTGCGCTCTGCAAAACCAAAGATTGGAGAAACGAGCCACCAGTATCGAACCGTGCAGCAAGAACCGTCAGAGAAGAAATTGTCATTAGAAGAGCTAAATCAAAAAGATTCAGCAGCAGCTTGAAAGTTCCAAGGCTTATGACAATGGCCTTCCTTGTCTTGGGAAGAAGCCGCCATATCCGAATTAATGCCTTCAAATTTCACTTTCTTGGGCTGAGTAGGAAAGATGTATTACTCTAATTCCAATGGTAAGTATTGCAGTCATCATCCCGGCATATCGGGTTTCTAAGCAGCTTCCTGAGGTCGTCGCAGCAATTCCTGATCTCATCGACAGAATTGTAGTGGTCGATGATTGTTGCCCCGAAAACTCGGGGCAGATTCTCGAATCAATGTCAGATGACTCACGTCTGAAGATTGTCCGCAACGATGAGAATCTCGGGGTCGGTGGAGCGGTGAAAGTGGGTTTCAAAATAGCACTCGCCGAGGGTCACGATATTATTGTCAAGCTTGACGGGGATGGCCAAATGGACCCACACGACGTTAGCAAATTGACGGGACCAATAGTCTTAGGGGAGGCCGATTACGTCAAGGCCAATCGCTTCTTTTCAGCTTCTTCCTTTAAAGGAATGCCAACACATCGGCTTCTTGGGAACGCAGGTTTGAGTTTTCTGAGTAAATTTGCAACGGGATACTGGTCAGTCTCAGACCCGACAAACGGTTACATCGCAGTAAGTTCGAGATCTCTTGCCCTGCTTGATTTCGAACGAGTTCACAACCGATATTTTTTTGAATGTGACCTTTTGTATAGAGCTTCTCTTGAACAGCTTGTCGTTCAGGACATCCCAATCAAGGCAATTTACGGCAGTGAAAAAAGCAGCCTCTCGGCCGTCAAGGCCCTGATAACTTTCCCGTGGCTTCTTGCACGTAACACCGTCAAGAGAATTCTTTACAGGTATTATGTCAGGGAGTGGACCGCAGGCAGCTTAGAGTTGCCAGCAGGACTGATCCTATTCTTATGGGGGAGTATCTTTGGATTGGGTCAGTACCTTATCGCTGCGGAGAGCTCAAGGGCGATTACGGCGGGTCAAGCAACATTTTCAGCTTTGGCCCTCATTTTAGGCCTTCAACTCTTGCTGGCATTTCTGAGTGGTGATATGTCAGCTGAGCCAAAAACTACTCGTTTCAAAGGGGATCTAATTGACTAGGACTCTTGAACTGCGGTATTTCGCAGTTTTGAATTTAACCATCCTGGCTTCAGCTATGTACCTTTTTTCAAAGGTTCAGAACATTAATCCGATAATTCTCGGCGATGAATACATCTATTCATTCAACGCACGGAATTTTTCGCTGTTTGAGCCTTCACCCCTTGGGAACTACTCCAACCCTTTATTCGAGCTTGTGTTTTCAAGCGTTGAACTTTGCGGAAGTGGATTTTACACGTGTGCGAAAGGGCTAAATATTTTCTTCCTGGGGGTATTTATCTTTCTTGTGCTGTTTGCTCTTAGAAATTTCATCCCTATCTGGATCGCGGGTCTTGTAGCTCCCGCACTGATGCTGAGTCCTTTGGGAGCCTATTCGTCCATGTTCCTGCCGGAGTCTCTAATGTTCGCAGGGATTGGACTGGCATTCTTTTTTTTGCTGGAGGCAATCGACAACCCTGGATACAGGCCTTGGGTTTTTCTTGGATTATCCATGGCTGCGGTAACCTCCGTGAAGCCTCACGCTCTAATGTTTGTTTTTGGCATCTTTATCTTTCTAGGGATCACTAAATCGAGTGCATTTTCCAGTTTCAGAGAGAAAGTCTCGAAGGTCCTGTTAGTCGCTCTTGTATTTATCTTTGGCCGCCTGTCACTTGGATTCTTGCTAGCAGGCCCCAGTGGGTTTGACATTCTCGGGCGCTACGTGAATGACACAACTGTGGATAAGGTGTTGGGTGAAGAGGCAACTGGCCCCGCAAGCAATGGCCAGAGCCCTATGCAAACGTCCCTAGAGCAATTTCCAGAGCAGTTCTTTAGTCTTGCGCTCGCAACACTTGCCTTTACAGGACTGGCTCTTGTGCTCATTGCCGGCTCAATGGCTTGGCTCCCTGGCTTTAGGGTCAGTGACGAAAGACTCGCCGCCGCCACTTTTTCTGTCGCGATTTCGTATGTTGTTTATCTCATTGGTGTGGCACTTTTTGCTGGGTGGGTTTCTGGGACAGGCGATGACCACTCGGCTCGAGTACTGATGCGCTATCTCGATGTCATGATTCCGATGATTTCAATCGTGGGCCTCGCCAATGGATTCGTTGCCCAATCCAACTCGAGCTCAATGGCACCAAGCTTCCTCAGGTGGCCGGTAGCTGTGGGCGCTATAGCAATTTCAAACTTTGCGTTTACAGATTTCTTCTCCAGAAAAGAAATTCAGATAGCTGATGCGCCTTTTCTTGCAGGCCTAATCACTTCAAGCGACGCAATCATGTTTGGTGGAGTTGTGTTGGCGGTTTCCATCGCAGCATGGGCTGCATTCCCACGAACAGCCGGGTATGGAGTGGCTTCATTAGTCATTGTGGCATCTATTTTGGGTGGGAATGCTGCCTTAAGCCAGTATGAACTAGCTCGTGGAGAAGCGTCCCGAATTGAGCGAGCAGGTGAACTACTCGCTGAGCTCAAGCCTCAAACGATCGTCGAGTCCTCAAAAATTCGAGTTTTTGCCACCTCGAGATTTGATGCGACCGGAGCTCTTTTCTGGGCGCAAGGAACTTCTCCGATCCCGTACACCATCGTTCCTCCACAAACAAATTTGGCGATTGATTCGGTGCTAGAAGAGTACGTTCTCACCATCGGAGCAATCACAGCCCCTGATGCATATTCTCTACTTGAAAATGGACAGGGCTTCAAGTTCTGGCAGAAAACCGACGGTTAGTTAGTGAAAATCGTCTTTTTCCACGAGGTTAACTACCTAACTAAACCAGTCTATGAAATGCACGAGTTTCCAGAATTCCTCTCAGTAGCAGGCCATGAGGTTCATTTTGTTCACTTTGCAGAGGGCTTAACCCTGAAGGAAAGCCTAGCCCGTGAGAGACTCACGCTCGCGCCAAAGCGAAGCTTTATCCAGGGCGATACAAGGGTTTTTCTCCACACTCCTTTCCAACTCGGCGGAGGCATCATTGGAAGAGCTCTCGTTTTTCTGTTAGGGCCAATTCAAGTTTTTAACTTGCTTCGGGGTATCCGGCCGGACGTGATTGTCTCGTATTCAGTGGCCACTCATGGCTTACAGCTGGTGCTTGTTTGCAAACTCATGAGAATTCCAATCATGTTGAGGGTTATCGACGTGCCATCAGAGATTAGAGAATTTGGATTGTTGAAGCCAGCGGTGCGGCTCATAGAAAAGCTTGTCGGCAGATTTTCAACTGCGGTTTCGGCTTTGACCCCAGCGCTAGCAAGGCTGTTTGCAAGCTACAGGTCTGATGAGGGATCCATGGTTACGGTGCATCCTCCTCCCCTCAATGTCCAGTTTTTCGACGTAGAGACGGACACGGCGATGCAGTATCGGGAGTCTGCCGGCTGGGGTAACAAGAAAGTTTTTGTCTTTGTGGGAACCTTTTTCAGGTTTTCTGGGCTTGAAGCGCTCGTAACTGATTTTGCAAAGCACTCCGTGGAAGATGAAATCCTGGTAATTTTTGGTACGGGCGAGCTAGGGGCACGACTTGACGAGCAGCTACGTTGTTTACCTGAAGATCAGGCCTCCCGAATTGTCTTGCCTGGGTACGTGGATTACAAAATGCTGCCTCTGGTGCTCGCGGCAAGCGACGTCGCAGTGAACCCCCTAGAGATGGTAAATGCAACTCACCAGGCCTTGCCAAACAAGGTTCTTCAGTACGCTGCTGCTGGCCTTCCCATTGTGTCTTACCCACTCGATTCACTTGTGCACTTCTTCGACGAGAGAGAAATGTGTCTTAGATGGGCCGGTGCTAAAGAGAGTCTTACCTTGTTAGGCAGAGAGCTGATAAATGACGGGCTTCGTCAGGAGGAAAAGTGTGCCGAAGCCAACAAGGCCTACGTCGATGAGCTATTTGGAATTGATGCATCGGGTGCCGCATTTGAAACAGCGATCCTGGACTTAGTCGAGTCGCAGCGATGAAGCGAGTCCTTCTCATCGGCAGCAGCGGAATGCTCGGTTCGGAGATCGCCTTGAGCCTGACTCAGCAATCCGACATTCAACTATCAGTCCTAGGGCGAGTCGCTAACCCTGCATTTGATGCCGCATCGCCGACTTCGGCCCAATTCGCGCTCGAGAAGACTCTGGCCAAACAAGACTTCGACATAATCATCAATGCGGTCGGCGCTACCAAAGTCAATATCATGGACGCCAGTGACGCAGAAGTTGAGAGAGTCACTAACGTCAACACTGTGTTCCCTAAAATAGTGGCTGATTTCGCAGAGTTTCATAACGCGCATCTACTAACGGTAGCGACAGACTGCGTTTTTTCGGGTCGACAAGGGCCATATCTTGAGAGCGCAAGCAAGGATCCAGTCGATTTATACGGAGTGACTAAGAGCGCAGGAGAGATAGTTCGTCCTGGGGTAACTACGTTGCGAACCTCTTTTGTTGGTTTGCAGCAGCCAAGCTCAGCACCGATGCTCTTGGAATGGTTCCTGAGACAACCTGCGCATGCGGAAATTCAGGGCTTCAGGAACCACCTATGGAACGGAGTCACCACACCCGTACTCGCAAAGATATTTGCACTTATGATTGTCGAGGACATGCTTCCTTCCGGTACGTTCCATCTTGTCCCCAATTATCAGTACACAAAACTTGATTTACTGAAAGAGTTCGCTCTAGTTTTTGGTCGACATGACCTTGTTATACGACCGTCCGATGGACCCGAAAATGTTGACAGAAGGTTGGGCACGGAGTTTCCCCAAATGAATTTGAAACTTTGGGGTTTGTTGGGGCATGTGCCGCCAACAGACATCCGAGCCAGTATTGTAGAGCTTGCGGAGAGAAGGCCAAGTGAATCCAATTGACGGAAAAACGGTTCTTGTAACCGGAGGGACAGGTTCTTTTGGAAGCACTTTCGCAAAATATGCGCTTGCTAATGGTGCGCAAGAGGTGCGCATTCTTAGTCGAGACGAAGCGAAACAGGATCGGATGCGGGAAGAAATTCGTCGCACCAATCTCAGTTTTTACTTGGGGGACACGCGAGATGTTGACTCGGTGCGGCGAGCCGTGCGAGGAAGCGACTTGATTTTTCACGCCGCGGCAATAAAACAAGTTCCAGCGGCTGAGTTTTTCCCGGCGGAAGCGGTCAAGACTAACTTTTTTGGCTCCAAAAATGTTCTGGACGCAGCATTCGAATTTTCGGTCAATAAGGCCGTATTCTTGAGCACCGACAAGGCCGTATACCCAATTAATGCAATGGGGCAGTCTAAGGCACTTATGGAGAGACTTGTCATTTCCTATGCGAGGCAGTTTCCCAATTCGAAGACCCGTCTTGCAGTTACGAGGTACGGCAATGTTCTTTACTCTCGGGGGTCCGTCGTTCCTCGTTTTTACGAGCAGGCGCTTAAAGACCTCCCCCTAACCGTGACAGACGGATCAATGACTAGATTCCTCATGACTTTGGATGAGTCGGTAGATCTTGTCCTCCAAGCCGTTAGTCAGGACGACACGGGTGTTACCCTTGTACGAAAGGCACCAGCTACGACGATCAAAATCCTCGCAGAGGCGGTCCGGCAAATGGTTGGCAAGCCGGATCTAGAGATTCAGGAAATCGGGTTTCGCCACGGAGAAAAGCTCTTCGAGACTCTTCTGAGTTCTGAAGAATTTCCGCAAGCAAGAGATTTGGGCAATTACTATGCACTCTTGCCAGACAAGAGGGATTTGAATTATGAACGATACTTCTCGGAAGGCATGCCCCTAGATCAAAGAAACATGCGATCTTACAATTCTCATAACACGGAGCAGTTGGATCTGGACCAGACCATAGAGGCACTTAGGCGTGTTCCGGAAGTATCTAGCTGGGCTTCAAATGTCTAAGCCGAAGGTAGTTACAGTTGTCGGAACTCGGCCAGAGATAATAAGGCTCTCAAGACTAATTCCGCGTTTGGATGAGGACTTTGATCATGTTTTGGTTAACACTGGTCAAAACTCCGACCCAAGGCTAAACGACATTTTTTTCCAAGATCTTGAGCTTCGTCAGCCAGACGTTTGGCTCAAGGCCCCGACAGGTCGTTTCTACGAGGCGATTGGAACTATCCTGTCGAAGGTAGGGTCTTTGCTCGACGACCTGAGGCCAGATGCCTTCCTTGTTTTAGGAGATACCAACTCCGCAATCTCCACTTTGGTGGCGAAGCGCATGGGTATTCCCTCGTACCACATGGAAGCTGGAAATAGGTCATTTGACGAAAACGTTCCAGAGGAGACCAATCGTAGGCTCGTCGATCACGTTGCTGACTTCAACCTTCCTTATAATCGGTTTTCGGAACTAAACCTCCACCGAGAAGGACTTCATCCGCGCTTTATTTTTCGGACCGGATCACCCATGAGGGAAGTCCTGGACCACTACGGCGATAAGTTTGCCCGCTCCGAAATTCTCGACAGGTTAGGTTTTTCGCCTGGTGGATACATCATTGCTAGCATCCACAGGCAAGAGAATGTTGATTCACCGGAGAGACTCGCCAATGTCGTTGGCGCACTTTCTGATGTTTCAAAAATTCTCAAGAAACCCGTGGTGTTATCCACTCACCCAAGAACCAGATCACGATTCGAGAGCCTGGGGCTGAGTGACCTACCCGGAGTCAAGCTTATGGAGCCCTTTGCCTTCACGGATTACATGAGTCTCCAGATGCATAGCTACTGTGCAATCTCTGATAGCGGGACCATAAGTGAGGAGTCAGCGATCCTTGGCTTTTCCGCAGTCACATTAAGGGATTCAATGGAGCGACCCGAGGCTTTAGAAACCGGCCAAATTCTGATGAGTCCCGCAAGAGGCAAAACATTAGTAGAAGCTGTGCTGAAGGCCAAGAATCTGGTCGCAGCTATGCCGGAAGGATATGAGATTTCCAATTTCTCAGAAAGAGTTTCCCGTTTTGTGCAGTCTACATACTCCATTTCGAATAACTGGAAAGGAATTATGCCTTAGCCCCCTCACTTATTAGGGATTCCAGTTTGCGCATAGATTCCTCCATTTGTAAATCCCTTGAGCCAATGAGTGAAAAGGCTTGCTCTTGTGCGTTTCGCCTTATTTGGCGTGTGTCAGTCTCTAGCATCTGATGCAAAGTGCCCATGATCGAATCAGGTAGTGGATCCGCAAAGTGCACCAGGGGCTCTAATTCCTTGAGAAAAGAGGCTTTTCCTCCGACGTAGAGGACTCGGCAACCAGACTCTATTGCTTGATAGAGCTTCTCTGTAACACGGTTAGGAAAGTTTTCAATCACCACTGCCACTCGCGCCTGTTGGTAACCAGAGTGCGGGGTATCAATCGTTCTCGAGGAACCCAACTGGGGGACGCGAAGAGGCAACTGGCCCGCAAAAGTTGGAGTTCTGCCGCTGCGAATTGTTTGGCCCAACTCTACAGTGAGTTTTCCCAGTGTTCGTCCAAGACTATCGTCCCACTCACGCCCGAACAGACAGAAAGACACATTGCTTTGATCAATTGCTCGCCAAGCCCTTCGGCGCAAAGAATACAGTTCACCATCTTGAAAACTGAATTTGTTTGCCATGACAGCAACAGCATCCAATGGCCTCGTGGTCCATACAAATGACTCAAGTGAGTGCCGGAGACGGGAATCGCTCTCCTTGTCAAAATAACCCGCAAACCAAGAATATTTGGAAGCGAGACAGTCCTCGGTTAGCACTAGACCAAAGTCCGTCTCCACCCGGTACATGTACTGCCAGGGGTTTACAACTGGAGGCTCAATTCTCACAAGTATGCGCTGGTCTGCTTTATGTGACTCGAAGTCACGTCGATATTCAGGATTTCTAAGAAATTCTGGGCGATGTTCAATTGCAATGAATTTTCTGGCCTCTCTTAGATCATCCGAGAGGTATTTCCATCTTTTTCCGGTCTCATTTTGGTCAGCCGGTCGTCCGAATAACCAAAGCATTGTTATGGACTCCGCTTCGGCATAAAAGCTGGGATTTCAAGAGTTCGCATCATGAAATTCAAGCGAACATCGCCAAAGACTTCTTGAAGAGAAGTGAAGTCAGCACTAGATGCATTTCTTAGCATTCCTTTGGTCCAGTTCGCGCTTTGAGTGACTTGCCCCTTATGGACACGAAAAATTATCGACGGTGTCCCCGTGCGCCACATGCTGTATCCAGCAATCAAGCCACGCTGCCAAAGGTCAAAGTCCTCGTTCGGCACATCTCGATATCCTCCCAGCTCCAGAACCGCTTGCCTGCGAAATAATGCCGTGGGATGAATGAAAGGGTTTGTCTGAGTCATTAGTTTCGCCAGTTGTCTGGTGGTTGCCCTGCTCAAGACATTTGGCAAGAGGACCGGAAAGCGGTCCGAAAACATTAGAAAGCAGTTAGTGAAGACAAAGTCTGCATCTTTGTTGGCCAAAGTCTTTCGCTGATGCTTGAATCTCCATGGTAAGGTGATGTCGTCCGCGTCCATTCTCGCGACTAAGTCGTGCTCTGCAATTTCTAAGCCATGATTTAGTGTGGCTGAAATACCAAGATTAGAAGCGTTCGAGACAAGTCGAAGTCTAGAGTCGTTGATTCTCGATACCTCGTCGAGAGTCTCGTCGGTACTGCCGTCATCAATAACGATCAACTCGTCTAATTCAGACATGGATGTTAGGGTGCTAGTGACGGCAAGCCGAACAGTTGGTCGTGAGTTGTAGGCTGGCATTACGACCGAAATTGGTTTCACTCAATTAGCTTAGCGAGCCTAGATATGTCCAAGGGAGCTAACACGAAACAGGAAAAAATAGTTCTAGTTGTTGGGATGCCAGACAGTATTCACCTGGCGCGCTGGCTCAGTCAATTTAGGGACTCCAAAATTACCTTCTTAATCTTCCCATCCTCGCCCGCACGGAGAATTCGCCCAGAGCTTCGGCAGCTAATTGATTCTGCGACTACGGGAAAATTTAGACTTGTTGGATTTCCAATTTGGATGGCACTTCCCCTATGGACCGCCGATAAGTTTCTCAGTAGCAGACTTCGAGGATTTCTGTTGAGGAAGTGCATTGTTCGTTACCAACCACAATATTTGCACAGTATTGAAATTCAGGGAGCTGGCTACATTCTCTTGCGAGCCTTGAGAGACATCCCGGAGTCAGCTCGACCGGCCAGGATTATTGTTACAAATTGGGGAAGTGACATTTTCTGGTTTCGTCAATTTCCGGCGCATCGCAAAAAGATTCGGTTGCTTCTTTCCTTGGCTTCAGACTACTCGGCAGAGTGTGCCCGGGATGTTGAGTTGGCGCGTGAGCTTGGCTTCACTGGCAATGTGTTCCCAGTATTCCCAAATTCTGGCGGACTTCCTGAAGAATTATTTAGAACTCCCCTAAAGCCAGCTGCGGAACGTGAAATCATACTTGTCAAGGGATATCAAGGATGGGTTGGTCGCGCAGTCATCGCTCTTAAAGCACTAGAGGGTTTGTCAGAGAACCTTGCAGACTTTCAGATTGTTGTGTACTCAGCGAACGTCCGAACATTGCTCGAGGTCTGGCGAATCCGCATTCAAAGTGGTTTGCGAATTCTTGTTTACCGGAAGGGGGCGTTGAGTCACGGGGAAATGATGGCACTTTTCTGTTCCTCAAAATTGCATGTCGGACTGTCACTGAGTGACGCCATCAGTACGGCTGTTTTGGAGAGTTTTGCGAGTGGGGCGATCCCTGTGCAAACGTCAACTGCGTGTGTATCTGAATGGTTTGACGGTGGTGGCGTGTCCGTCGACGAACTGTCTGTGGATGCCGTTCGTGTCGCGATTTGTCGCGGGCTCAGGCTTGCTGAAGCGGGACCACAGGTCCTAGAGCGAAATAGAGAGCTCGTAAGATTGCGAGCTTCCGAGAGCCTGGTCAAGAGAGCATCTTCCCTTTTCTATCAATGATTTAGTTGTTGACCAGTAACCAGTCTTCCGACAGTAAGTTGGCCTCGCCAAATGATGGCCCCCAGTTTGTCGGCGAAACAACTACCTTCTTCTCTGGTCCTAAAGTTGCGCCCCACCAAGAGAAAGTACTGTTTGACAGAATTAGGCGTGTAAATGAACTCATGAGAGCGAGATGCTCAGCAGCAGTCTCTGGAGGCTTTTGATCGACAATTCTGTATCGTGCTGAGTTGGGTAGCTTTGGTAGAAGGTTGTTCTCAACCCAGTGTGAATCATCCGTGAAAATAAAAACTTGGTAGTTGTTTGCAGTTTTTTCCATCGCTAGCTTTAGAGCCTCAACATAGTAGTCCTCAGTTAGAATCCCGTAAGTTTCAATCAATCCTTTTGAGAAGTAGTCGCCCCGCCTTACATGAATGGCAATGCTCTCCTCCTCCATTGCCTCAGCCGCTGACTGTACCTCCTGAAGCCTGGGCGGCAACGGGCCCCTAAGTGAAAAGCACTCCCGAAGTAAACTTTGATGTTGAAAAAAGTAATCTCGACTTATCCAATATCCAAAGAGTCTTAGGTTATTCGACCGGCTCCACATTGAAGGCTCGATGCCCTGCGCGTCGGTAATGAACCCGATGCCCTCGCAAACCATTCGCACCAACTTCGAGACAGACCCACTTTGAATTTGCGAAAGGAGAGAAATTAGTCTCCACGAGAAGTGATCGAAGCTAGAATCCGAGACCTTGGTCGACGAATCAAGATTGAAATTCAGCAGCTCCGGAACCCGCCTCTCCCTGCGGTGACCTCTGGGGACAGTATCCCTAAATTTAACTTCTATTTCTAGGCCAGTTAAGGTTTGCATGTGCCGAGCAAACGCGTACTGAAACATTTGGTTGCCGACACCACCTCTTGAATACAGCCTCAGATGCGCCACACAAAGTCCTGACTAAGTTCCTAGCCTTTAGACTACTCGTCCCGATGAACTAGATAATTCAGGTCGAGGAGACTTCTTTTGAGGATTCAGAATTTGAGGTTTGCTGGCTTCAAGTCCGTGAGATTGGCATCTGCTGTGGCGTTCAGCGACGGGATTACAGCCATCGTCGGACCAAATGGATCCGGAAAGTCCAACATTGTTGACGCCTTGAAATGGGTCTTGGGCGAACAAGGACCATCTGGCCTGCGTAGCGCCAAAATGGAGGATGTAATTTTTGCCGGGAGCGCAAACAGCTCACCACTCGGTCGGGCCGAAGTGGCGCTCACCATGGACAATTCGAGTGGCCTACTCTCCAGCCAATACGCTGAGGTCACAATATCAAGAGTGCTTTATCGTAACGGAGCGAGCGAGTACTCAATTAATGGCGCAAATTGCAGGCTTTTAGATGTTCAGGAACTACTCAGTGATGCTGGCCTCGGCCGCGAAATGCACTCGATTGTTGGACAGGGTGAACTTGACAAGGTGCTGAAAGCGACACCCCTCGATCGCAGAGCCTTGATTGAAGAGGCCGCCGGTGTTCTCAAATACCGCAGAAGACGCGAGAAAACTGAACGCAAACTAGAGGCAATGCAGGCAAATCTGACTAGGCTTCACGATTTAGTGTCTGAGGTAAAAAGAAACCTTAGGCCGCTTGGAAGACAAGCGGAGACCGCTAGGCAGGCAAGTGAGATTTCTACCGGTATTCGTGCAGCTAAGACCCAGATGTTTGCGTTGCAACTTGTTGATCTGAAGCAAAGGTTGGAAACGAGTTCTACTGAAGAGTCTCAGAGAAAGGCCGAAGCTTCCCTCAAACAGTCTCAGCTGGACAGCATAAAGGTCTCTGTGGCAGAGATCGAAGGCGAACTTAGTCAGTCCCTCATTGATGAAGCA
>Ga0181561_10003279_pt1 | contig 14229 bp, 5 predicted proteins | sample 011ome_19_FD_133760 | JGI IMG/M metagenome (GOLD analysis project Ga0181561, IMG submission 133760) | Coastal salt marsh microbial communities from the Groves Creek Marsh, Skidaway Island, Georgia - 011510BT metaG (megahit assembly) | ecosystem: Environmental > Aquatic > Marine > Intertidal zone...
AGCGCTGCGATGGTCGTGCGTGATCGGTGTTCCTTCGTCTTAAAACGGAAATCTTCCAATCCTTAACTCTACGTACCATCACTCACTTCTTCCCAGCCGCCGCCTCGGCGTCCTTCTCCTCCGCCCACTTCCCCGAAGTGTGGTTCATGAGCGCGCGCACGATGTCCGCCCGGACGCACCCCGCGTCCTGGAACTTGGCCACCGCCGCGTCGCAGTCCGCCTGCCAGTCCTTCGCGTCGCGGTGGTGCTTCACCTGCGACCGCTCGAAGAGCACGTTCCCCCACAGGACGAGGATCTGCGACTTGAGCGACAGACCCTCCTCCGCCGGCGCGGCGGCGTCGCCCGAGGTGGACGCCTCCGCCTCCTCCTTGGGGATCATCCCGAGGCTCTCCTGGAACTTCCCCTCCGCCAGCGCGAACATGGCGTCCGCGTCGGCGGCGAGCTTTCCCTTCGCCGCCGCGTCGTCGCCGGACTTGCTCGCGACGTGCAGCACCTTGCCGCGCTCGAACGCCTGCTGCCCCCACGCGATCGACGCCTCGTAGAAGTCGCTCTTGATGGCGAGCGACTGCGTGTACCGCTCGACGGCTTTGGCGTACTCGTCGTCGATGCGCGCCATGTGCGTCGACGCGGCGGCGGCGAGCGCCGCCTCGCTGGGGGCGCTTTGCGACTCCGCGGCGCCCTCGGTCGCCGAGGGCTCCGAGGTGTCCACCAGCTTCCGCGACGCGCACACGTGCACGTTGCCCCAGTTGAAGATGGCCGCCGCCGCCGCCTCCTGGAACTTCTCCGCCGCCGACGCCAGGAGCGTCTTGGCCTTCTCCGTGCCCACCGCCTCCTCCAGCGCCTCGCAGCACTTCTCCAGGCCCACGGCGCGCAGGTCCAGCGGTCCCTCCGTCGCGCCCGCCTCGCCGAGGTGCTCGCGGAACAGCGTCGCGAACGTCAGGAGCCACTCGTCGATCTCGATCACGTCCTCGCCGCGGTCGTCGTCGTCGCCGGGAGCGGCGTCCGCGCGCCCGACGTTTTCGGGCGTCACCACGTCGGGCGTCTCAGACGGCGCCGACGCGACGCGGACGACTTCCAGCTCGACGGGCGCCAGCCCGCCCGGGGCGACGCTGGAGGGCTTGCCCGTCCGCTTCGCCTCGCGCTCCAGCGCGCTCACCGCGGTCGACAGCGCGCTGCGCAGGTCCGTGCGCGACGTCACGGTCACGAAGTCGCCCTCGAAGTCGCGGTACTTGAGCGCGACGGCGCCGTCCCCGAGCGCCTCGGAAAACTTGGCTTTCACCGCCGCGACGATATCCGCGAACCGCGACGAGATGGGCACCGCGAGCGACTTTTTGCTCTCCTCGAACGTGCAGTTCAGCACGAGATCGGGTGTCGGCTGCTGTTGCTGCTGCCGCCGCGCGGCCGCGGCGTTGGCAGCCTGCACCGACGCGGGCACGCGCCCGCCGGGCTTCACGGCGCGGCGCCCCGCGCTCTTCCGCGCGGCGTGGTTCGCCTTCGCCTCCGCCATCTTCCGGCGCGTCTCCTCGCTCCCGTCCAGCTTGAACGCCGCCTCGTAGTCCTTCGCGGCTTTGTCGTGGATCCCGAGCGACTCGAGCGCCTTCGCGCGGCGCATCAGCGCCGGCTTGAACCCCGGAACCTGGTCAAGCGCGCTCGACGCCTCGCGCGCGGCATTCTGGAACTTGTTGTCCAGCAGGAAGCACGCGGCGCGGTTGCTGTGAAGCGCCGCGCGCTCCTCCGTGCCCGCGAGGGTCATCTGCAGCGCCCTCTCGTACGCGTGCAGCGCCTCGCGCAGGTTCCGCTTGCCGAAGTGCGCGTCGCCCTCGTGCTTCAGCTTGGCGGCTTTGGCGGAGAACGACGCGATCTCGTTCTTCGCCGCATCCTTCTCTTTCGAGCTCGTCGTGACCGTCATTTCGTGACTAAAACGCGTACGGAACAACCTGTCGTCGTCGTCGTCGAGGGTTTCGTGCGAGGGTTTCGCGCGTGCGTTTCGCGTGACGGGGCGTGATGAGGGTCAGAACACGCGACGCGAACGCGCGGCGAACCGGAAACGCGGGAAGCGACCGGGAACGGTGGTTTCGTCTCGGCTTCGGGAGAGGTTTTATTTTCCCGACTGAAAAAAAAGACGACCGGCTGGTGACTCGGACGTGACTCGTAACGAACAACGCGTTGGGACAAAACCCTGAGTGCGAACCGTCGACGCGAGCGTCTCGGATCGGCGGACGCGGATGAGGCGCGCGGCCGCGCGCGAGGTTGAGCGACGCGACACGACGATGTCTCACACGCCGGGCTCGAGGCGTGCGTCATCCATGCGCGCGGACGCTCGCCGCGAAAATCGGATCGTCGCGTCGTGCGCTCGCGCCCCGTGGCCGACACACGGCGCGCGCACCCGCCGCCTCGACGGCGATTCGCGAAAAGCGAGCGGCGTGCCGCATGTGTCGTTATCCGAGTCGGGCGCGGCGCTTCGCGCGCGGCGCGAGCGCCGAAAGGCAGGTGAGAAGGGTCCGACAGCTGAAACGCACCTTCCGGTCGATGTCTACGCGGGGAACCGCTCGGACGAACACCCGTCGAGCGCGACGCGCGTGGCTTTGTGCCGTCGCGTGAGGCGACGTCGACGGTTTCCGATAAAAAGTGAAAGTGGGTCTCGGAAAGTTCTTGCGTGGCAAATCGGCACCACGTCCCAGATTGTGAACTTCTCGTGGCTGACGCGTCAAGGTGTCGCACTTTTCGAGCGTGACTCGGATGGCGACGCGACTCCTGGCCTCGCCCCTGGGTCGCTTGACCGCGCGGCGGGTCACCGCGCGCGCGTGGTCCGCGTCCGCCCCCCCCGCTTCGAGCGACGAAGGCGCCTCCGAGACGTTCATCAAGCGGTACCCGCTCGTCGCGAGAGGGTCGGGAACGCAATGCGTGATGAAGGCGCGTAACGTGCACGACATCCGCACGGACGTGCCCAAGGCGATGGGTGGGGCGGACGAGGCCCCCCAGCCGGTAGAGCTGCTGTTGGCCGCTCTCGTGGGGTGCGAGCAGGCCACCGCGGCGTACGTCGCGAGGCACATGTCCCCGCGGTTCAAACTCAAGTACGTGCACTTCTCCGTCGTCGGCGAGCGCGACGACCGGGGAGCCACGGCGTTGCCCGTGCACGAGCCCGCGCCGTGCCCGGCGCGGCTCTCGCGCGTCACCGGCGAGGCGGTGGTGCACGTCCGCGGCCCCGCGGAGACGCAGGCGCGCGTGGACGAGCTCGCGCGGCTCGTGACGAGCAGGTGCCCCGTCGCGGACACGCTGCGCGCCGCGGGGACCGAGCTCGAGGTGCGATGGCGACCCGAAGAGAGGAGTGAGAACGATGACCGTCTCCGTACCTCGTAGCGGTCATCGACGCGCGATTGTTTGCAGCAGCCGTGAGAACCTAACCTCGTAAGAAGAGAAAGCGCTCGCGCCGGCGTTACTTCTACGTCACTCCTCACACTCCTCACCGTCCAGCCTCCCTCGCGCTCTTGTCGCTCTTGTCGCTCCCCGGGCGCGCGCTTTCGCGCTTCGCGCTTTCGCGAACACCTGCTCGCGAGACGTTCGTCGCTCCCCGGGCGCGCGACGGAAACGTCGGCATCAAGCGCTGCGCCTTCGCCGGCGGGAACTCGGCGAAGAACGGGTGTTTCGACGCGTCCTCCGCGGTGATTCTTTTCGCCGGGTCGTACGCTAACATCCTGTTGAGCAGGTCGAAGCCCGCGTCGGATAAAGGCGCGGGCGTGTGGCGCGCGTCGTCCGCGCGCCTTTCCCGCCCGTCCGGCCCGATGGCGACGAACGTCCGACTCTCGTCGCTCGGCGGTCCCGGGAACCGCCGCCGTAGGTGGTTGTACGGCTGATTCGGGAACGTCACCTTCCGCGCGCCCGGTAACTCTTTGCACCCGGGCCACACCGCGTCGCTCGGCGCGCCCAGCGTGGCGAACATCTTCGATAGCTGGTCGATCTCGGTCTTGCCGGTGAACAGCGGCTCGGACGCCAGGAGCTCGGCCATGATGCACCCGAGCGACCAGACGTCGATCGCGGGGCCGTACCGCCGCACTCCTAATAAAAGCTCGGGCGCGCGGTACCACAGCGTGACCACGGTGGGCGTGTACGCGCCGAGCGGCTCGCCGTAGACGCGCGCCAGGCCGAAGTCGCAAATCTTGAGCTCGCCGCGGTTGTTCACCAAAATGTTGGAGGTTTTCAGGTCGCGGTGCAGCGTCCAGTTCTCGTGCATGTACGCCACCCCGGAGAGGAGCTGTTTCATGAGGCACTTCACCTCCGGAACGGAGAAGGGCGCGCGCATCGTGGACATGAAACACTTCAGGTCGTGCTCGCAAAACTCCATCACCATGAACACCGAGTCCAACGAATTGCCGACGACCATCTCCGACACGTCCACGACGTTGGGGTGGCGCATGGAGAGCAGGATGTTTGCCTCGCGCAGAGCGGTCTGCGGGAACCCCTCGCGCTCCTTCTCCATCTTCACCTTCTTCAGCGCGTAAATCTTCCCGCTCCGCTTGTCGCGCGCGCGAAACACCACGCCGTACGTCCCCTCGTCGATCTTGTTCAGCTGCTCAAAGTCAAACACCGACCGGCACGCCGCGGTGGCGTCAAACGCGCGAGGCGCGCTCGGGGCGCCCGGAGGCGAGCTCGGGCCGTCGTCGTCCTCGCCGCGTCCGAGCCGCGGTGAGTCTTCGTCCGAGTCCGCGTCCGAGTCCGACGGGATCGCCGCGCGCTCGGGGGAGGGCGAGCGAGAGGGCCTTCGGAGGGCCACGTCGTCGCGCGGCGCGGCGTCGTCGTCGCCGTCCTCCAGGAGAGCGAGGTCGTCCAGACCGCCGCGCGAGACGTTCGCGTTTTCGTCCGAGTCGCGGAATCCGTCGAGTGACGGAATCTCTTCCGCGCGCGTCTCGTCGCGCGGCGTCGCGTCGCCGTCGGAGCTGGGCGTGCGCATGGCCATGATCGCCGCGACGTTCACCGAGGCGGTCGGGCGGGAGGCCGGAGGACCGACGCCGGGCGCGTTCGCGTTCGCGTCCGCGCGCTCGTCGTCGACTTGCCTCATCTTGAACTCAGCCGCCTCGCGCACCATCTTGTCCATGTAGCTCTCGCGCGTGTCTCGCGTCCGCGCGCGTCTCGCCTCGGGAGACGCCGGGGCGGCGCTGTCGGACGCCTCAGGAGAGGCGTCATCGGTTTCGTTCGCCCACCGCGACTCGGCGAGCGCGTCGTCGCGGGGCGCGTCGGCGTCCCATCTCGAACGCTTTCCTCGCTTTTGCCCTCCAGGCGACGCCGAGGTGGACGCCGGTCCGGTGGCGTTTCGCGCGTCGGCGGCGCGACCGTCGCCGGCGGAAGGCATCGCGACGCCCTCGCCGCTGTCACCGTTCGTCGCGTCGGTCTTCGCGCGTTTCGCGGTCGCCGCCGCCGCTCGCGCCCGCTCGAGGATGCTCCCACCCGATCCGCTCGAGGCGGTTTTCCTCTTCCCGCCGCCGGTGCCCAGCAGCGACGCGAGGTCGCGCTTCCCGCCGGCCATGGCGCCCGCAGAGCGCCCGCGCGCTTCCCGGGGCGAAGGCGTCGACTCGACCCACCCGTCCGCGGGACGCGCCCGGTCGACTGACCGAGACGAGCGCGAGACGTCTGGGGCGTAACGCGTAAACGAGAGAGGTGACTTGGCGTGGAAAAACTTCCTCGGAAAACGTCGCGATCGTGGTCCTCTGTTTCAGACGTGCCCGTGCGCCTCCACGTCGCGCGCCGCGAGGCACGCGCCGCGCGGGCGGGATGTCCGCGGCGGTGGGCCTGATGGGCGTGCTCCCGTCGGACGACCCCGACGACGCGGCGTGGGATGTCCTGGTGGCTCGCGCGCGCGACCTGGTGTCCCGGCTGCGCGTCGGCGGTCGACGCGACGACGCGGTGACGGTCGCAGCGCTCGAGGCCATCACCGCGGAGGCGGCGGAGGACGAGGAGTTCGTCGCGGCGCTGGGCGAGGTGAGCGGCCACGACCGGGTGATGCGTCTGGTCACAGACCCGACGTCCTCGGCGGTCGCCGCGTGCGCCGGGGACGCGCTGCAGATGTGCGCGGACCGCAATCCCCCGGGCGCGCCGTTCCCCGCGCGCGGCGGCCTCGGCCTGCGCCCGGACCGCACCGTGCTCCACGTGGGCACGCTGCGCGCGCCCCTGAGCCTGCACCTGCGGCACGCGCGCGAGAACCTGGGGGGCGCGAAGAAGAGCATCCCCAACATCGCGTGGCACAGCGGCGTCGCGCTGGCGCGGTGGCTCGCGCGCAACGAGAAAGTTGTCAGCGGGGCGGACGTCGTGGAAATAGGCGCCGGGCTCGGCGCGCCCGGCCTCACCGCCGCTGCGTTCGGCGCGAGCGCGGTGGTGCTCACCGACCGCGACGGTGCGGCGGTGCGGAACCTGCGGTACAACGCGGGGAGGGGTTGCGCGCCCCCCGGCTCGGCGGCGGCGTCCGGTCCCGGAGAGGCGGACGATGACGCGAATGACGCGAGGACGGCTTCTTCGACCGCGGCGTATCGACCGTCGAGTACGAAAACAGACGCGTTCGCGCGCGAGGAGATGAAAAAGCGACGCCGCCGCATCGCCGAGCGGTGCGTCGCGGCGGCGCTCGACTGGAACGACGAGCGGCCGCTCCCGCGGGCGCTGCGTCTCGCGAACGACGGCGTCGACGGCGACGCGAACGACGGCGGATTTTCTTCGCCTTCGTCTTCGCGCCTCTTCCGACTCGTCCTCGGCGCGGACGTGGTGCACGAGCGGGGCATGGGCGACGGGGTCGTGCGGTGTCTCGAGGAGCTGCTGTGTCCTGAGCGCGGCGTCGCGGTGCTCTGCAACCCCGCGCCCGCGCACAGAGCGGGCGCGGCGGAGTTTCTGGAGACGCTGCGACGCTCGGCGTTTGAGTTTTCCAGAGTCGACGTCACGAGCGCGCTGCTCCGCGTCGGCATGGAGGAGGAGACGGAGGATATCACGTTGCAGATGTTCGCGGTGAAGAAAAGGGGGAGCCGAGGGGTCTTGCCGGACCTCCGCGACGCGGGCGACGCCTGGCCGGAGTTTTGCGATTATTAGATGAGCGGATACAGTTAGCTTCGTGCCATTCGTAGAATTTAGATTCGTTCGACATCAACTTCGTCAAAATAATCAGACTAATGGCTCATACACGGTGAAACACCCATAACCACGAAGACGTTCAGCGAATGCGGGAGTTACGCAGTACTACTACTTTTTCGCGACGCCGCTGGGTTCAGTATCGCGGCGGGCGGCTGGCTCTTGATGCCGCGGTACGACGCACCTCGGCCTGCGGGCTCGTTCCGGTCGAGCCTACGGTCGGATCCGCGGTACGATGAGCGGGAGCCGCTGGACGACGGGGACAGCGACCCGGGCAGCGACGTCACCCAGAGCGAGTGGGGAATCGAGGCGAGGCACTTGAGGGCGACGCCCGACGAACCCGCGGGGGAGCCGCGAAGGCGAGACGCGGAGGAGCGATACGACGAGCGACCGGTGACGGCGAAGGAGCAGTACGATCAGCGCGTCTCGCGCGAGACGCTGCCGGAGGAAGAAGAGCTCACGGGATTGGCGCTGATGAAGAAGTGCGTCCCCGCGACGTGTGTCGAGCGAGCGGCAATCCGTTTCTCGACGCCGAACGGACGATCCGACGGGATCCTAAAATGTGACATTCGCGCGCACCTTCGGACGCGCGTCGCGACGACACGAGCGCGTTCGAGTCGCGCGTCCGAGATGCGTCTCCAGAGACATCCGCTCGGAGAAGCGCGCGTCCTCGCGAAGCGCGTCGCGGCGTCGCGATCCCCCCCGTTCAACCTCGGCGAAGCGCGAAACACGCCTTAACCGTCTCGGTCGAAACGACACGAACGAGAGACTGAAAGCACACTCGCGTTTTTTTCGGCACATCACCGATCGCGAAAACGACTGACGCGTCCGTCACCCCGCTTCGCTCGCGCCCGCGACTCTTCCGCGCGACAGGAACTTGGACGATAACCCGCACTCGTTGTTCGTGTTCCACCGGGACGACCCCGTTCGCAAGGCGTGCGTGTGGATCAGCGAGCACCCGCGTTGGAACAACTTCATCCTCGCCAGCATCATCGTCAACTGCCTTTTGATGGCGTTTCTGTACGAGCCGCTGGACGTGGACAAGAACAGGGCGATTCGCGAAGGGTTCGACATCTTCTTCACGTTCCTGTTCATGCTGGAGATGTTTCTGAAGATCATCGCCTCCGGGTTGCTGTTCGGGCCAAAAGCGTACCTGAAAGACGGCTGGAACATCATGGACGGCACCATCGTCTGGGTGTCCTTCGCGTGTTTGGATTTCATCAGCGGTGGCGTGAAGGGTCTCGGCGGCGTGCGCGCCATGCGCGGCATCCGCCCGCTGCGCACGTTGTCCAAGTTCAAGAGCGGCGCGCTGTTCGTGAACACGCTCTTCACGAGCTGGGTGTACATCTATAACGTCTTCGTGTTCCTGATGTGGTTCATCGTGCTCGCGGCGTGCGCGGGGACGGTGCTGTTCAAGGGCGGCTTGCGGTCCCGGTGCGTCTTGTTGACGGACGACCTGGTCGCGGCGGCGGGCGGCGACGCGGCGAAGGCGACGTGTCCCGACGCCGAGATCCTCACCGATGATCCCACGACGTTCCCGATCCACCTGGACGCCGCGACGGGCGATCCCACGGTGTGCGGCGAGTCGTACCAGAACTGCCCGGCGGAGCACACCTGCTGCTACTACGGGAGGCACGCGCACGTCGCCAACGGCAAGATCCGCTTCGACAACATCCTGTGGTCGGCGCTCATCACCTTCCAGGGCCTCACCGTGGACGGCTGGAACGAGGTGTGCTACGTGCTGATGGACGGCCTCGGCTGGCCGGTGTTGCTGTGGTACGCCCTGGTGGTGGTGTGCGGCGCGTTTTTCGTCATGCAGCTCCTGTCGGCGGTGATCGTCACCAGCCTGCAGACCTGCAGCGCCGAGCAGGAGCTCATCGAGCAGCTGGAGAAGGAGCGCGAGCGGCGACGCGCGGAGTCGTTCGAGCTCGAGGGCGACCTGGCATCGAACGGGAAGGGAGGAAACCTGCGGTCGCTCGCGGTGGGTCCCGGCGCGGCGGCGACGCCCGGCGGCGACGCCCGGCGAAGGCTCGGCGGCGACCCGAAGGAAACGCGCGAGTGGACGCCGCTGACGGATTTTTGGGAGAGCGAGGCGATGACACCGATCCGCACCGCGTTCCGGCTGCACATCCCCGCGGTGTACGACGTCGCGGAGACGGACACGTTCAACAACGGGATCATGCTGATGATCGTCGCGAACACGATCGTGATGATGACGAGGCACTACCCCGAGACGGATGACTTCACCTTCGCCAACGTCGTCATCGAGTGGATCTTCAACGGCGTGTTTTGCCTCGAGTTCCTCGTGAAGCACCTCGGGTACGGCGTCGCGGGGTACTGGTCCGTGGGCTGGAACAGGCTGGACGGCATCATCGTGCTCTCGAGCGTGGTTGATATGATCTCGCCGTTGCTGGGATCGGGCGTCGATCTCGGATTCGTCAAGGCGCTCCGCGTGTTGCGCGTCATGCGCGCCGTGCGCGTCTTGAAGGCGGCGCCGGAGGCGATGGCGGTGATGAACGCCATGGTGACGTCCCTGGCCAGCATGGGCGGCTTTCTGCTCGTCTGGCTCATCTTCATGCTCATCTACGCCTTGCTCGGCACGCGCCTCTACGGCGGCGCGTGCGTGTTCGAGCTGGACGAGGACGCCGGCCGCCTGAGCTTCAACTCGTTCATGCGCGCGATGCTGACGCTGTTCGTGACGGCGTCCGGCGAGGACGGCTTCGACGTGATGCACTGGACCATGGACGCGTCGGGGAACTCGGCGGCGCTGTTCATGATCTCCTGGATGATCATCTCGCAGATCATCCTCTCGCTGCTGCTGGCGCTGCTCATCGACACCTACTCGGTGGACGAGGACGAGGACGAGGAGGGCGCGCCGTCCGCGGGGAGATCAGTCGAGGGCGAGACGACCAACAAAGAGCTCGTCGACATGGAGGAGGCGCGCGACGCGCTGCGGCGCGAGGCGTCGCTGGCGAGGCAAAAAAGCGACGCGTTTTCTTCTCGCGACGACGACGGCGCGCCGGATGCCGACGCCGTCTTCTCCAAGCGGCGCGGAGGCAAGTCCGGCAAGTCCGGCAAGTCCGGCAAGTCCGGCGTCTCGTTCCTGAGCATGCGCAGCCTGGAGCGCGAGCGGCACCAGGAGAAGAAGCTCGCCGCGGCGCTCGAGTCCGGCGACCTCACCCCCGACGAGCGGGCGAAGAGCACGTCGCGCCTGACGATGCTTCGCGAGCTCCGCGAGCAGCGCAAGGTGCACGAGGTGGCCATCGTGCGGCAGTGGCTGTACGACATCGGGTACGAGCGCCCCGTGCGCGGGCCGGACGGCGCCGCGCCGGCGCCGGTGCTCATGACCGCGGAGCACGAGCGCGCCGCGAAGGACCGCCTATCGCTCAAGAAGCACTTCAAGCGCGCGTTCAAGCTGGGCAGGCACGTCACGCCCGGAGGCGCGGCGGAGGCGCGAAAGACGCCCTTCGCCGCGCTTTCGCTCGGCGGCGGTTTGCGCGACAACTTCGCCGCGGAGGACTTGGCGAGCGACGCCGAGCCGCGCGGCGGCGCGCGTTCCGCGCGTGAGACCGACCGTGTTTCGAAAACGGTACCGACTCCGGCGTCCCCGGAGTACCCCGACAACCTCTCGGATCGGACGGACAGCGACGAGGGCTTCGACGCGGCGCGCTTCGAGCCGCGCGCCGCGCGTTCGACGCCCGGGGCTGTCGCGCCCGGCGGGCGCGAGGAGCTCCGGCGGTCCTCGAGCGCGGTGAGTTCTTCGAACAAGTCGCACGTCCCGCTGGATATCCCGTGGGACGAGCTCGAGTGGGGCTACCGCGGCACGGGCTGGGTCACGGTCACGGAGAATGCGTACTTCACCAACTTCATCTTGTTCGCGATCCTGTGGAGCAGCATCATGCTGGCGATGGAGTCGCCCGCCTACCCGGCGGAGGGCTCGAAGGCGGAGGAGGCGTTTTTCGGCATCGACATCGCGTTCACCGTCGTGTTCACGATCGAGATGGTCATCCAGTGGGCGGCGCTCGGGCTCGGCGGGTACTTCGCCGCCACCGCGAACCAGCTCGACTTCATCATCGTCTTCACCGCGTGGCTCTCGCTGATTCTGGAGCTCTCCGGAGTCGACGCGGGAACTTTGACGGCGTTGCGGTCGCTGCGCCTGCTGCGCATCCTTCGCCCGCTGCGCGCCGTGCGCCGGCTGCCCGCGCTGCGCATGGTCGTGGACTGCACGCTGAACGCGCTGCCCGCGATCAAGTGGATCATGGTGCTGGGCATGTTCCTGGCGATCATTCTCGGGCTGTTCGGCATGCAGTTCTTCGGAGGGAAGCTGTGGAGCTGCCAGTTCCCTCCGGGCGTCGTCGAGAGCTTCGGCGAGCGCGCGGACGAAGCCGCCTGCGCCGCCGCCTACGGCGCGTACGGCGACCGCACGTTGACGGCGTGCGAGAACGAGGCGGCGGCGGCGGAGTTCGGCGAACCTTTCGCGAGCGCGACGTCTCCCGTGACGCTCACCGAGTGCGCGATGCCCACGATCGTGACGAAGCAGGAGTGCGAGTTCTACAACGGCACGTGGGCGAACACGGAGTACAACTTCGACAACATCGGCCAGGCGTTGGTGGTGGTGTTCATCACGAGCACGGCGGATAACTGGCAGGACACGATGTACACCGGCATCGACTCGGTGGACGTCGGGAAGAATCTGGTGTACGACTATAACCTGTGGAACTCGCTGTTCTACGTCATCGTCACGATGCTCTCCTGCTTCTTCTGGGCGAACATGTTCGTGAGCACGCTGGTGGACCAGTACACCAAGGCGTCCGAGGCGGAGGGCGTGCTCGCCATGAACGACGTCGAGCAGAACGCCGCGCTGCAACAGGCGCTGCTCTTGTCGAAGCAGCAGAACGCGCGGCGGAAACACTGGGTCGATCGCGAGGTGGGAGACGACTTCACGCGCGCGTGCGTGCGGATCGCCTCGAACCCGTGGTTCGGACGGGTCATGATGGGCGTGATCGTCCTGAACGGTTTCGTGTTGACGTGTCTGCACGCGGACCAACCGCGTTGGCTGGACGAAACAGATTACATCAGCGGCATCGTGTTCCAGGTTTTATACTGCGCTGAGGTGGTGATCCTCATGACGGCGATGACCCCTCCGGTGTACCTGGAGGACCCCTGGAACCGGTTCGACGTCGCCATCGTCATCGCCGGCGTCATCGAGCTCTCCGTCCCCGGGGACGCGCCCTGGATCGCGGTGCTGCGCACGTTCAGGATCATGCGGCTGTTCAAAATAGTGAAGGGCATGAATGAGCTCCGGGTGTTGATGTACACCATCATCAGCGCGTTACCCGGGGTGAGCAACATCGGCGTGTTGCTGTTCCTGCTGATGTTCATGTACGCGTGTTTGGGCGTGACTCTGTACGGGAACATCGACGCGCCGTTCGGGTTCCCCGACGGTCTGAACAAGTACACCAACTTCAAAGCCTGGCCCAACGCCATGTTCACGCTGTTTGTGGTGTTCACCGGCAACTGGGAGAGCATTTTCCGCGCCACGTACTGGGAGTGCGCGGGCGACGCCGAGGACTGGGGCCGCGACTGCGCCTACCGGTACTCGGCGCCGTTTTACTTCTTCTCCTACTACATCTTCGCCAACTGCGTTTTGGGCAACTTGTTCGTGAGCATCATCCTGGACAAGTTCACCGCGGAGACCACCGCGGAATCGGATCAGGGCACGGATCTGGTGGAGGTTGTGCAGATCGCGCACATGCTCAACGTGTTCCGCTCGATGATGACGCAGAAAATAAAGGTGTACCAGATGCTCACCGGGCGACTGCCGAAGCGAGCGTTCAACGAAGCGGAACGCGTGTACGGGAAGTTCCTGCCGGACTGGGATGGCGACGTGCTGACGCACGAGGAGGCGATGCAAATGGTGACCGACTTGAAGTCCATGCGGGGCACGATGATGACCGCGTACAAAGCCGAGGCGTCGTTCCCGGTGCAGGCCGCGGCGCCGGCGAAACAAGTCACGCGGAGCCGCTCGCTGGCGTACTCGTTGGTGGGCGGCGACGAGGAGCCGATTGCGCCGGCGGGTACGCACGCGCGGCGCGACGGGTCGCGGCGGAGCGAGTCGCGTCGCTCGGACAGGGACCGGGCCCCGCGCACGGGGCGCACCGACCCGGACCGGGACGAGGCGCGCGCGAGGCGTCGCAAGGAGAGGGACAGGCGCCGCGGCGCCGAGGACGCCGGCGACCGTCTGCCGCCCGTCGTCGACGACGACGACTACGACTCCGTCGACGGCGACGATTTCATGTCGCGGGGGGGACCGACGCCTGCGCCCGGACCGCGGGATCCGAACGGGGGGAACGCGCGGCGACGAACCGAGCGCGGTGAGGATTCCCAAAACTGGCTCTCGAGCTGCTCGTTCATCCCCGGGCTGGACTACTGCGCCATGGCGCCGCCCGCCGCGGGCAAGGAAAGAGGCGACGGCGTCGACTGATGCTCGCGACGGGGTTGATGTTCGCGACGCGCGCGACGGTAAAGAAGAGCGCGCGTCGACTCGTGGGTAGTAATAAAGACGAAGGTTTTTACGTAAGGTACTTCGTATCGAAATCAAGAATTCAAACAATTCAAACGTCCCTCATCAGCGCTCGGGTTCCTACGGCTCGTCGTCGCTGTCAGCCTCCGCGTTTTTACGTAACGCGTCGCCCGCTTCCGCGTCCGCGGCGTCGGCATCCGACTCGTCGGCGGCGGCGTCGGCGGCGGCCGCCGCCTCCGCCGCGAGCGCGCGCGCGCGCTCCGAGAGCGGCGCGTCCAGACCGTTCACGCGCTTGCGCGCGGTGCGCGTCGCGCGCCCCTTCAGGTTGCGCCACTTGTCCTTCAAATCGACGGCGGTTCGGTCCAGGAACACCTCCGGGTTCGCCTTCAACACCGCGGCCCACTTGCCCTCGCCCTCCTTCTCCACGCCGGCGCGCAGCGCGGCAACCTCCTCGTCCAGCCAGGGCTGCGCGCGCTTGCGCGTGCCGTCCGAGAAGCCCAGCTTCTTGCGCAACGCGCTGTGCCGGTTGGAGATGCCCGGCTCGCGCGGCAATGCCGGGTCCCTCCGGAGGGACCCGGGGGCCCCGGGGGTCAAGCCGCCGC
>Ga0181561_10003284_pt1 | contig 14220 bp, 10 predicted proteins | sample 011ome_19_FD_133760 | JGI IMG/M metagenome (GOLD analysis project Ga0181561, IMG submission 133760) | Coastal salt marsh microbial communities from the Groves Creek Marsh, Skidaway Island, Georgia - 011510BT metaG (megahit assembly) | ecosystem: Environmental > Aquatic > Marine > Intertidal...
CGCGTCGAGTCGCGCGACGGTCGCCGCGCGCTTCTCGGCTTCTCGGGCTTTCGTTTCGTCCGTTTCGTATTTTCTGTGCCGACACGTCAGTCGTGGTCGACACCGTCCACGGACGCGGGTCATCCGAGACCAGTCAGCATCGATGTCGATTTAACCCTCCGACCCACACAGCTCCGCACGCGGACGCATCCGCCTCGTTCGACCCAAAACCCTTCGCCGCGATCATGAACACGCTGATGCGCGCTCCCGTGGTGGCCCCCGCCTCGTGCGCCGCGCCCGCGCACCGCCGCCGAGCCGCGTCGAGCGCCGTGCTGTCCCGGCCCGCGAAAACGCCGATGGCGTCCTCCCGAAGCGCCACGACGACGTGCGCTTCGGAGACGGCGGAGACGGCGAGCACCTCGCGCCGCGCGCACCTGGCGTCGATCGCGCTCGCGCCTCTCGCTGCCGGTATGCTCGTTTCGGTACCACCCGCGGTCGCGGACACGGAGTGCACGGAGTGCTCGAACAGCAACTCGTCGCTGGGGCCCGGGGACGTGCCTTTCGTGCAGTCCCCCTCCGGCGCGCGCTTCGCGGACCTGCGCGTGGGCGACGGCGCGACGCCCCGGCCCGGGCAGACCGTGGTCATCGAGTGGGTGGGGTACACCGCGGGGTACCAGGCGAAGAAGATCGAGTCCACGCGCGAGACGGACACGCCCTTCGTGTTCACCATCGGGCAGGGGCAGGCCATCCCCGCGTTCGAAGAGGCGGTGCTGGACATGCGCCAGGGCGGGATCCGCCGCATCGAGATCCCCGGGGAGCTGGAGGAGAAGCTCGCGTACAGCAGGGACCCAGCGCAGCGGTACACCGTCGGGCCCGTGCCCACCACTTTCGGCGGGAAGCGCGCGCTCGATTTCGTCCTGGACAACAAGACCTTGAAGGACTTCAACCGGACGCTGCTCTTCGACATCCGGCTCTCGAACATCAGCAAGTGAACCGAAGTCGCGTTTCTCGCGAAAACGCGCGCCGAGCCGAGCGGCGGCGAGAAGGGCGTCGTCGCCGTATATAACACGATACCAGCACACACCTATGAACCACGACGTATCCCGATCGAGACGCCGCGAGCGACGCCGCGAGCGACGCCGCTCCCTCCCCCGGCTACGCGGCGCCCAGAGCCCAGCCGACGACTGTCTTGGCGAGCCGCGCGACGCCGCAGCTCACCAACGCGCCGACGCCGGCGAGGAGCGCGAAGAACGCGGCGACGTACGGCTCATACGTTTGCGGCTCCAGCGTGTCCTCATCTTCGCGCACCTGCGCCATCATCGAGTGCACGTCCTCGCCCTCGAACACCTCGTCCGCGAGCGCCACCGTGCGGTAGTGCATGCCGCGCGCCGGGTCCCAGGACATCTCCGCGGCGACGCCGCCCGAGGGCGCCGCCTTCCCCGCGACGCCGACGGTGGCGTTGGCCGCGTTCGCCGCGAACGTCGCCGACAAGACGCACTCCGCGACGTCGTCGCGGCTCACCTTCCCCGCGGGCACGCGCGCGCCGCCGTACCCGATCACGACCACCGAGCCGTCCGGCCGCGGGCCCTCCAGCAGGTTCCCCGGGCGCACGACGGCGTACTCCACCGGGGGGTCCGCCTCTTTGAGCGCGCGCGTCGCCGCCTCGCCGAGGCGCTGCCATCGGATGGTCATCGAGAGCGCGGCGTTGAGCGCGACGGCGACGAAGTCGAAGGGGGGGTACCCCGCGGACATGCCCGTGACACGCACGAAGCGCCGCACCGTCCCGGCGCGCGCGCACGCCTCCGCCAGCCTCGCGACCCCGCGGTGGTTCACCGCCGCGGGGTGGCGCTCGTCCGTCGCGCCGGGCCCGCGCGCCTCGTCGAAGAGAAACAGCGCGTCGCTCGGCTTGGAGATCCTCTGCGCGCCGAAGCACGCCACGACGCGCGTGCACCCCGCGACCGCGGCGTCCATGCGCGCGGGGTCGTCGTCTGTGACGTCGCCGCGCACGATCTCCGCGCCCAGCGCGCGGAGCGCCGCGGAGGCGGCGGACGACGGGTCGCGCGTCATGACGCGCGTCGCGACGCCCATCGAGCGAAGCGTCGTCACCAGCCTGGTGCCGACGCGCCCGGCGCCGCCCACCACCAGCACGAGCTCGCCCGCCTCGGGCACGGGGCGGCCCGCGGGAACGGCGTCGGGAGATGCGTCGTCGAGAGACGCGTCGTCGAGAGACGCGGACGCCGAGTCCCCGTTCGAGGGGTCGGCGCGTCGAGACACGCGCGCCTCCCTCCGGCTAGACAGATAAGATGTCGAAACCGAAGCGCGCGATGAGACGCGCGGGTGGACGCACGGCGAGGGCCGCTTCGACGAGGCCCTCGCCGGTCTCGACGAGGCACTGGGCATATGGTGGCATGCCGCGCGAGGCGCCTGGGTGAGCGACGCGCACGCCATCGTGCGGCGCGGTGTACGACAGCTGGAGGAGGTGTTGTTGTTTAGAGAGCATGAAAAAATCGTCGCGATTTTCGCCGCGCGCGCGCGAACCGACGAGCACCGCCGACTTTTAGGGTTGAATTGCCCCGTCGTCTCCTCACTTCTCGAGACGCTTCGCCGCGGAACCACCGCGCGTCGCCTCTTCGGTCGCCATGCCCCGCGCGGGCAGAGACAGAGACAGAGACAGGGACCGGGGGCGGGACAGGGACGCTCGCGATGACATCAAGGGCTCGCGCGACGAGGAAATGCGGACGGATCACGACAAAGACGAGAACATCAGCTTCGAGACGTCGAAGGGCGTGAGCGTCACGTCGACGTTCGACGCGATGGGCATCCGCGAGGACCTGTTGCGAGGTCTGTACTCGTACGGCTTCGAAAAGCCTTCCGCGATTCAGCAGAGGGCGATCATGCCCATCTGCGCCGGGCGCGACGTCATCGCGCAGGCGCAGAGCGGTACGGGCAAGACATCGATGATCTCGCTGGCGCTCTGCCAGATGCTCGACACGTCCACGCGCGAGGTGCAGGCGCTGGTGCTTTCCCCCACGCGCGAGCTCGCGACGCAGACGGAGAAGACCGCGCTCGCACTCGGGAACTTTATGAGCGTACAGGTGCACGCGTGCATAGGGGGGAGGTCCGTGGGCGAGGACGCCAAGGTGCTGGACCGGGGTGTGCACCTCGTGAGCGGCACGCCCGGTCGCGTGTTCGACATGATCAAGCGCCGGAACTTACGCACGCGAAACATCAAAACCTTAGTGCTGGACGAGGCGGACGAGATGCTGAACAAAGGATTCAAGGAACAGATTTACGACGTGTACCGGTACTTGCCCCCGGAGACGCAGGTGGTGCTCGTGTCCGCGACGCTCCCGGTGGATGTGCTGGAGATGACCTCCAAGTTCATGACGGACCCGATCCGCATCCTGGTGAAGCGCGACGAGCTGACGCTGGAAGGGATCAAGCAGTTCTTCGTGGCGGTGGAGAAGGAGGAGTGGAAGTTCGACACGCTGTGCGACCTGTACGACACGCTTACCATCACGCAGGCGGTCATCTTCTGCAACACCAAGAAGAAGGTTGACTGGCTCACGGAGAAGATGCGCGCCAACAACTTCACCGTCTCGGCGATGCACGGCGACATGCCCCAGAAGGAGCGCGACGCCATCATGGGCGAGTTCCGCGGGGGCACGACGCGCGTGCTCATCACCACGGACGTCTGGGCGAGAGGCATCGACGTGCAGCAGGTCTCGCTGGTCATAAACTATGACCTACCGCTGATTCGCGAGAACTACATCCACCGCATCGGGCGCAGCGGGCGGTACGGGCGCAAGGGCGTCGCCATCAACTTCGTCAAGGCGGATGACGGCGGGACGCTCCGCGACATAGAGCAGTACTACTCCACGCAGATCGACGAGATGCCTCAGAACGTCGCGGACCTGATTTGAGGTCGATATCTTAAGTAGAGTATGAGAGGGAGGTTTGTGACGTATCAAGACGGCGGCTTTCTGTTCAGGCGCGCGCGTATACGTAACAGCCGTATACGACGGGAGCGTTCGCGCCGACGACCTGAGGCAACTCGCAACTCGACCGAAACGTTTTCTTTTCGGGCCCGAAAGGTTTTTTGTTTTACATAGTCGTTCGTGCCGAGGAACTCGTCGCGCCCCACGCGGACGTGGGGCACTCTCGCGGGCGCCTCAACATGGCTGACGTCATGGACCTCGACCCCAGGCTCGTCACCCCCGGCTTCTTGCGTTGGGAGCTCACGCGGTGGGCGGACGGCGAACCAGGGAAAAAGACGCCCCCCGCGTACTACTGCGGTGTCCCGCCCACGGAGACACGCTTCGTCGGCCGACCGCGAGTCCTCGGTGGGCGCGCGCAGCCGACGTTCAACCTGACGCTCACCGCGGAGGAGGCGGCGGATGACATGGAGGCGATCAACCGCGAGATCTACGGCACCCCGCACGCGCCGACGCCCGACCCGCCAACGCGCGCGCGGAAGAAAGGGGGCGGGGGGAGGAAGCGCAAGCCCAAGGCTGGGGTGAAAGTGACGCGCGTCCGCGTCCCTTCGCAGAGCGCGGGGTAGGCGCTTTTCGTTTTCCGTCGTCGCCGCGGAGGCTCGACGCGTCGTCGCCTTCGCGTGTCTCGTGTCTCTCTTCTCGCGGGGTGTTCTTGAAAAAATCCCCTCATCGCGCGAAACGACGTCCTACGTTCGATCTAAAGCGCTCTAGTGTCCCGCCTCTCCTTCGCGCACGGAGACGGCGGCGACGCGCTCGGCGAGGTTCCCGCCGGACGCGTCCGCGGATTCGGATTCGGATTCGGTTTCGTCCTCGGAGGACGGGGGCATTTCGCGAGACGGGAACGCCGACCGGCGGGACTCGCCGCCTATGCGATTGTGCGTCTTGTTCCGGTTCGGCTCCAGGGGAGGCACGCCGTCGTCCTCGCTCCCCGATGACTCATCCTCGTCGCTCTCCGACGACTCCGGAAAGTCGCGGGGCGCGGAGACCCCGCGCTTGGGCCCGCCCTCGGTGAGCCACCTGTTCTGCGTCTCTATGACCTCCGCGCCCGTCTCGCACGCCACGTAGCTCTCCAACACCTCTCGATTAAGCGTGATGAACCCGTGGCCCCACTTGAACTTGTTCATCAAGAGCTCGGCGGCGTCGCGGTAGCCGCTGATGTACAGCCCCGCGCTGAGCGCCTCGGCGCACGTCAGCTTGCACGGCTTGCCGTAGTTCACCGGGTTCGCCGCGACCAGCCACGGCAGCAGGCGCGGCGCGGCGGACTTTATGCGCGCGAACGGGACGTCGTCCAGGCGGTTCCACGAGCAGTCCACCACCGCGAGGCCGTCGCTGTGGATCAGGTGGTAGTCCCCGGGCGAAACGCAATCCGTCGCGCTCGGCGTGAGCGCGACGCCGGGAAATCGCTGCTGCAGCCTGAGCTCGCGCAGGCACCCCAACCGCGCGAGTTTCCGACCGCTGCAACGCTTCGGGTCGCACTGGCCTAGGTCCCACATCGCGAGGGGGACGGGGAACACCACGGACGCGGCGTCGTTCGCCTCGGGGTCCTCGTCGCCCTCGTGCGGTCGCCCGCAGTTCTCCACCGTGCACGAGCAGAAACGCGTGCCGAAACCCCGTGCCCAGTCGGGCTGGAGCCCGCCACCGCGTCGCGGGCCGCCGCCGCCGTGGCCGCCGCCGCCTCGCCCGCCGCGGCCTCGCCCGCCGCCACGGCCTCCGGCGGGACCCTTACCCCCGGGAGCTTTGCCTTTGCCGCCCATGTCCGAGGGGTTGTGGGCGGTTGCAAGAATCGCTCGTCATCAAGTTCGAGTCGGCGGTGCGACGTGCGGCGAGTCTCCGACACTGCCAAGGACGGGTTGGCGCTGGCTAAAAGCGATTTTCGGATAAAACCAGGTTGCAAACGTCGTTTTTCGCCTTCGAGTGCGGCGGAAGCACGGCCTTCTCGTCACTCTACGTGCCACAGGTTCGTGACTTCGTTCACCTACCGCACACACCACAAGTCGTAGCACAATGCACGGCGTCATGCAGGCTTCCCCTCTCGTCGCGCGCACGGTACGTCTCGATGTCCGGCGCCGTCCCGTATCGATTTTGGACGCTTTTCCACCGGCGCTGATTCGCGTCGCGCTCCTTCGGAACGGCGCGCTCGGAAAACGCGCCCGGCGCGCGATCCGAGCGGCGCCTCGCGCGAATGTGTGGCGAGCGAGTGGCGGGGAATCGCACGGTACTCGTGCGCGCCTCCTACCCGCCGTGTGCCGTCCTCTAGCCCGCACACGCGCGTCCAGCGATAGCGCACCCGGCGCTTCGGCAAAAAGTGCGGCGGCTGATTCCTTCCTTCCCCGTACCTTCCAATCGCTTCCACAGGCCTTCACCGGCTCCAAGGTCACCGCGCGCACCACCCGCGCGGCGGGCGCCCGCGCGGCCCTCAAGGTCCGCGCGGATGCCAAGAACCTCACCTTCGACATGAAGTCCCGCATCAAGATCCAGGAGGGTATCGATCAGCTCGCGGACGCCGTCGCGGTGACGCTCGGCCCCCGAGGTGCGTCCGGGACGATAACCGTCCGTCGCGCACCGTCATCTGCGCACGATCGTCCCTCGCGCGCGCGCCTCGCCGTGTCGTGACTACCCGGCTCGCCTCGATTCTGACTCCCACCGCCCCATTACACCGCAGGCCGCAACGTCGTGCTCTCCGAGAAGACCGGCATGCCTCAGGTGCGTCCTCGCGCGAACCCCTCGCGCGCGCTTCCCCCTCGGACGTTTCACAGGGTTTAGGGTAAATGTCGCTACGCCTCCGCCTGTCCGCTCCGCGAACCGAGAAGCTCGAGAAGGAGTCTCGAGACGAATTACTCGCGCGACGGCGGATACTGACCCCGGAGTGCTTCCGAATCATCTCTCCTCATCCGCATCGTCCACGCTCAGGTGATCAACGACGGCGTGACCATCGCGCGCGCGATCGAGCTCCCCGATCCCGTGCAGAACGCGGGTGCGCAGCTCATCAAGGAGGTTGCCGGTCGCACGAACGACTCGGCGGGCGACGGCACCACCACCGCGTCGGTTCTGGCGCGCGAGATGATCCGTCTCGGCTTGCAGTCCGTCACCGCGGGCGCCAACCCGATTTCCATCAACAAGGGCATCAACAAGACGCGCATCTACCTCACGGCCAAGCTGGAGGAGCTGACGAAGCCCATCAACGGCTCCGCGGACATCAAGGCGGTGGCGTCCATCTCCGCCGGGAACAACGACGAGATCGGCGCGATGATCGCCGACGCTATCGAGAAGGTGGGCGCCGACGGCGTGTTGTCCATCGAGAACGGCTCCGGGCTGGAGACCCTCGTCGAGGTGGAGGAGGGCATGGAGATTGACCGCGGGTACCTCTCTCCCCAGTTCGTGACCAACAACGAGAAGCTCACCGTGGAGTTTGAGGGCGCGCGCATCCTCGTCACCGACGCCAAGATCGAGCAGGTGAAGGACCTCGTGCCCATCCTCGAGCAGGTGTCGCAGAACGGCGGCGACCCGCTGCTGATCATCTCCGAGGACATCACCGGCGAGGCGCTCGCCACGCTCGTGGTGAACAAGATCCGCGGCGTGCTCAACGTCGCCGCCATCAAGGCGCCCGGCTTCGGCGAGCGCCGCAAGTCGCTCCTGCAGGACATCGCCATCGTCACCGGCTCGACGTTCCTGGCCGCGGACCTCGGGCTCGGCCCCGCGGCGGCGAACCTGGACTGCCTCGGATACGCGCGCAAGGTGAACATCACCAGCAACAACACCACGATCATCGCGGACGCGGCGTCGCGCGAGGAAATCGACATCCGCGTCGCGCAGCTCAAGCAGGAGCTCGCGGAGACGGACTCCATCTACGACACGCAGAAGCTGTCCGAGCGCATCGCCAAGCTCAGCGGCGGCGTCGCCGTCATCAAGGTTGGCGCCGCGACGGAGACGGAGCTGGAGGACCGCAAGCTGCGCATCGAGGACGCGAAGAACGCCACGTTCGCCGCGATCGAGGAGGGCATCGTTCCGGGCGGCGGCGCCGCGTTCGTGCACCTCTCGCTCATGATCGACGACTTCAAGGAAACCCTGGACGACCCCGAGGAGAAGCTGGGCGCGGAGATTGTCCAGAAGGCGCTGCTCGCGCCGTGCCGCATCATCGCCAACAACGCCGGCGTGGAGGGGGACGTCATCGTGGAAAAGGTGATGAAGTCGGACTGGGAGATGGGGTACAACGCCATGTCCGGCGAGTTCGTGAACATGATGGAGAGCGGCGTGATCGACCCCAAGAAGGTGACCCGCTCGGGGCTCATGAACTCGTGCTCCATCGCCGGGATGGTGCTCACCACGCAGGCGGTGATCACTGAGATCCCGCAGGTGAAGCTGGCGGCGGCGGCGCCCATGGCGGACCCCAACGACCCCGCCGCGGGCAACTTCTCGCTGTGAGCGGAGCCGCGTGACGAGGAGAGGAGAAGCGGCGGCGAGTCGGGTTGACGAGCGGAGGGCGAGGAGAGAGCGGAGAGCGTCCGCGGCCGGTGAGCGGCGCGGGACAGCGGACGAGGGCGGCGGGCGTTGCGCGAGAAGTCGCGAGGCGGCTTTTCGTATTCTTAGGACCACGTTGCGACTGCACAAAAGGTGACGTGCGCACGAACGAGCGCGCTTCCTTTCGTTTTCCCGCGCGGCGCGCGTAGGCGCGTAGGCGGCGTCTTCGTCGAGCCGATGCGCGTTTTTGGACGGGGGATGGCGCCTTGGATGCGCAGTCGCCGCCTCGACGTCCCCGCGTGCGTGATGAAGAGCAGTCCGAAAACAATAATAAACGGTTGCCAGTAACCAGGCAGTCGTAAAAAAGCGCGACACGAGTTTTTGTATGGGTATCCAGTCGCCAAAATGTATCCCATCCGGGGGTCGAACCCGGGAAATTAGATAGCTACTCTGCGGTGTTACCCACTGCAGACTGTTTGCACAGTCTCGGATCACTTTAAACTAATCCGAACTATTGAGGGTTTAGAAGTCTAAGATGATATCCACTTCATCAATGGGACGCTGTTCGCCGTGAACAAAAAGTGTGCCCAGAAGCTGAATTCTTACAAATAAGTAAATGCGGGTTTGTCCCTCGTGTGACGGTCTAATAACTCAAGGTATGTCATTTTGATCACGGCCTGTTCTCGCGCGCCGCGGAGAACGTGGTTAGACAAACGTAGAAACGCGCGCGCGTTGTTTACCGTCGGAGGAGCGGAACGCGCGTCACACTCTCGGCGAGCGGCGCGCGGCGCGCGCTGAGAAGAGGGGTCGGGTTCGGGACCCCTCACACCTCGAGATGTTCGGCAGCAGGGTTTCCGAGAGCAAGCACCGCAAGCAGCAGCCCTCTGCGTCGACTTCGGGCGGACTGCTCGAGGTGGAGACGATCGCTGCAGACGGGGACGCGCGAGGTGGGGGCTCGTTGGCGTCCTCCCCTCACGTGAGCGGCGCGAACGGCGCGCTGCTGAGGTCCACTTCGACGTCCAAGGACCGTCGGGACCACGCGGTGCTCGCGGCGTTTTTCCTCGCCATCCTCGCGGTGGAGAACACCGCGTCCATGCTCGCGCGCCGGTACGCGGTGGGGGTGCTGAAACTGCAGTTCAGCAAAAACGCGGTGCTCGCGGTGAACGAGCTGATGAAGATGGCGTTCAGCGTCGCGATGGAGGCGAAGCGGATACGCGAGGGCGCGCGGGACAGTATCTCGCCGAGGCGGCACCCGATCTTCGGGCGCGGGAACCCAGGGGGGCTGCTCGCGCACTTGCGGCGGGTCGCGCGCCACTCGCCGCGCATGGCGGTGCCGGCGTTGGTCTACCTGGTGGTGAACCTGATATCGTACCCCGCGTTGGAGCGCATCAACGCGTCAGTGTTCACGGCCATCTCGCAGCTAAAGGTGCTTGCCACCGCGTTCTTCGCGGTGGTCATGCTGGGCACGCCCGTGTCGCTCCGGAAGTGGCGCACGCTCACCGTGATGGTGCTCGGCGTGACGCTGGTGTCGTGGGAGTCCGCCCCGACGGCGACGCGCGACGACGGGGGTTCGGGACGGACACTCGGCGTCTCGCCGGACTACCTGTTCGGGGTGGCGTGCGCGGGTGCGCAGACGATGCTCTCGGGGTTTGGGTCCGTGTATTTCGAATTCGTGCTGAAACGCGGCGTCGGACCGCGTGACTCCGCGATGGAGGCGTCGGCGACCGAACCGCGGTTTTCGGTGTGGGACCGAAACGTGCAGCTCGCGCTGTGGTCGACGGCGATTTACCTCCCGGCGGCGTGGCTCGAGACGGGTGGGGACGTGTTACGCGGCTGGACGCCGCTGGTGTGGGCCATCGCGCTGCTACACGCGAGCGGGGGCGTGTTAGTCGCGCTCTCCGTGCTGTACAGCTCGTCCGTCACGAAAACCGTCGCCGTGTGCGCCAGCCTGGTGCTCACCGCCGGGCTGGGCAACACGTTTTTCGGAGCGCCGCTCAACGGGCCCATCGCGCTCGGGTGCGGGGTCGTCATCCTGTCCGTGTTCGCGTACAGGGACGACTGCGAGGTGGATGAGACGCTCGCCAGGCTGCGCGCGGACAGGCTCGCATGAAAGCCGACGTCGAGGCGTCGTTGAACGCTCGAGCACGGCGCGTGTCGTATCGCAAACGTAGACTATTTGGAGATAGAAGGAAGCAAACAAAACCAGTTTCGCTCGCGTCGTACGAATGCGCGACGCGCCCGCGACGAATCCTCTCCGCGTCCCGTCTCAGCCCGTGTTCTGCATCCCCGCGGCTATCCCCTTCATGGTGATGATCAACGTGTCGCTGACCACGGCGTGGTACAGGTCGTTGGACTCGTACCTGCCGAGCATCTCCTTGGCCCAGTCCCAGGTGGGGACCCAGTCCGGCCGCGGGTTCCCGTCCTCGATTTCGCGCAGCAGCTTCAGGTTCTCCACCTGCACGACGTTGAGCGGCGTGATGTACAGCGAGCGCATCGCGAGCTTGTCCGCCAGGGTGCTGTACGTGCCCTGCCCCCCGTTGTCCGACTGCGGCGTGAGCAGGTCGGGGTGCTCGGTGATCTCCAGCACGATGTCCGTGGTGGCCTTGAGCGCCTGGCGCAGCTGCGCGCCGAACGCGTGCAGCGACGGCTCGACGAGCTCCTTTTCGTAGTACGCCGCCACCGCGGGGTCGGCTTTCGCGAGCACCATCTCGATGAGGTCCATGGTGACCTTGAAGAACGGCCAACCCTGGTACATCGCACGCAGCGTGCCCATCTTGCCGTCGTCCTTCATCTGCTGGAACGCCTCGGCCATCCCGAGCCACACCGGCAGGTGGAACCGAGACTGCGTCCAGGCGAAGATCCAAGGGATCGCGCGGAGCGCCACCACGCCGGCGTTTGATTTGCGCTTGGACGGGCGCGAGCCGATGTTCAGGCTCCCGAGCTCCTGCCCGGGGGTCGCCTGGATGAAGTACGGGTTGAACTCCGGTGTTTGGAACACCACCTCCCGGTACCGAGCGCACGACGTCTTCTCCATCGTCGCCATGACGTCGCGCCACTCGTCCACCGGTCCATCCGGCGGCTTGAGCGTGTGCTCCAGGGTCGCCGCGGTGTACAGGTCCATGGTGTGGAAGCAGTTCTCGTGCTCGCCGAAGTTCTGCTCGATCACCTCGCCCTGCACGGTGACGCGCAGCCGCCCGTTGATGGTCGAGGGCGGCTGCGACATGATCGCGAGGTGCGAAGGGCCGCCGCCGCGCCCGACGGTGCCGCCGCGCCCGTGGAACAGCGTGAGCTTCACGCCGAACTCGTCGCCGACGTGCGTGGCCATCTCCTGGCCCTCGTACAGCGCCCACGCCGCGGCGAGGCGCCCAGCGTCCTTGCCCGAGTCGGAGTACCCGATCATCACTTCTTGTTTGCCCTTGATGTGCGTGTGATACCAAGGCACGGAAAAAAGCCTTTTGAGCTGCGCGGGGCCGTCTCTTAAGTCGTCCAGGCGCTCGAACAGCGGCGCGACGTTGAGCAGCGCCGCGGGGTCGCCGCCGCACTCGCGCTGCAGGAGAACGACCGCCAGCACGTCCGACGCCACCGTCGCCATGCTTATGACGTACGTGCCGAGCGACCCCGGGCACACCTTCTGCAGGTGCGCGACCATGCGGAACGTGTCCAGCACTTCTCTAACTTCAGCGGAGCACTCCAGGTCGTTGGCGATCAGCGGCCTTTTGCCCTCGAGCTCGCCGACCAGAAAGGCCGTGCGCTTCTCCTCGTCCCACTCGGCGTACGAGCCGAGGCCGATGTGCTTCGTGACGGCGTCCAGCGCGTCCGCGTGCCGGTCGGACTCCTGGCGGATGTCCAGCTTCACCAGCCCCATGCCGAAGTTGTGCACCTGCCGGATCAGGTCCAGCAGGAACCCGTCCGCGACGGTCATGTCGCCCACCTCCCTGAGCGAGTCGTAGCACGCCATGAGCGGTTCCAGGAGCTGCTCTTTGGCGCAAATCACACTCTCGTCCTTGGGGTCGAGCGCGTGTCTCTTGCCGGAGATCACCTCCTGCAGCGCCTCGCGTGTGTTGTACAGCTTGTCGCGCACCTCCGCGAGGATCACGCGGTAGGGTTCCTCGAGGGGGATGGAGCGCCAGAAGTCGCTGTAGTTGCGGCGCTTGCGCATCTCGTACACATCGCCGTCCGCCTTCTTGTCCGCCTCCTCCAGGATGGCACGCGCGCGCGCCGAGAAGGAGGGCGTGCACCGCCACATGGACAGCGAGAAGATCAGCTTCTGGATCTCGTTGAAGTAAAGGTTGACCGCGGTCACGCGCGCCAGGTACACGACGTCGCGCGTGCACTCGGCGGTGACGTTTGGGTTGCCGTCGCGGTCGCCGCCCATCCACGACGAGAAGCGCATGATCGAGTGGTCAAACGGGATCCGGGGCAAACCCTGGTTCTGCAGCGCGGTGTCGATGCGCTTGCAGAACTGCGGGTACCCCGCGAAGATGGTGTCGTTGAAGTACGACAAACCCGCGCGCATCTCGTCCTGCGGCTTCGGGGGGTTGCGACGGATCTCGTCCGTGCGCCACGCCGCCTGAATCGCGCTCGTCATGCCGCCGAGCAGCTCGGCGCGCTCGTACCCGGAGAGGCGCGACCGCTGCAGGTCCAGCAGGTACCCGCGGATGCGCCCGAAGTTCTTGAGCATCGAGCGACGCAGCGCCTGCGTGGGGTGCGCGGTGAGCACCAGGTCCACCTCCTGCTCGCTCAGCGCGGCGTAGATCTGCTCGGGGGTGGTGCCCCGCGCGATGAGGCCCTTGATGGCGCCGTTGGTGGTCTTCGCCGGCCCGCGCGGGATGTCGTCCAGGCGCGCGTGGCGCTCCTCCATCGCGCTCGCGACGTGCTCGGAGACGTTGTGCAGGTTGAGGATGTTCGAAAACGCGGACGCGAGCATCATGCTCTCCTCCTTGTCCAGGCTCCCGAGCTTGTCCGCAAGCGCCTTGAAGTCCGCGTCGCTCTGGCTCTCGTGGAACTTCTCCGAGAGCTCGTACACGGCGACCAGCGACTCGTAAAAGTCCGTGCCGGTGGTCTCCTTGACGATGCTGAAGAACAGCGTGCGCAGCAGGTCGTCGGACTCCTGAAGCACCACGTGGTGGTCGAAGGCTTTCTTCTCGCCGGTACCTGGTGGTTCGCGGGAGCAGTGGCGAAGCGATCGTCGGGAGGTCGCGAAACGAAAAAAGCGACAGACGACGGGTTTTCGGGCGAGCGGTGGCGATGACGGCGGAGGGGGCGGAACGGTCAGGAACGCGTTCGGTGGGGAACGAGTGGGGCGCCGAGGGAGGCGCGCGGGGCGTTATAAGCGCGGGTTCGCGCGCACTCGGTGCGGATCGTGTGTTCGGGCACGCGGCGCGCCGGCCCCGCGCGTTCCGCGCGCGATCGCGACGCGTCTGAAAAAGGCCTAACGACCTCCTTGAGCGGCGTGAAAGACGCGCGCGTTCGAGATCCTTCGAGCCGTCCCGCGGGCGGCGACGCGCGACGACTGCGGTGATATCGCGGGCACCGCGTGTCCCGGGAACGCACCTGACAGGTACTCGGAGCCGGACACCAGCTGCTTGAGCTCCTCATCGTTGAGCAGATTTTTGGGCATGGTGATGGATGTTCCTTTTCTCCAACGTTGAAAAGTTGCGACGAGCGCGGTGGCAGGGACGACGCCCGACGCCGAACGCGGGAGGTTGGTCGCGGGGACGCCGAGATGAAAGCACGGACAGAAGCGCGAGCGCGCTCGTGAGTGACGCGGGTGAGAGCCGAAAGCACG
>Ga0181561_10003285_pt1 | contig 14220 bp, 10 predicted proteins | sample 011ome_19_FD_133760 | JGI IMG/M metagenome (GOLD analysis project Ga0181561, IMG submission 133760) | Coastal salt marsh microbial communities from the Groves Creek Marsh, Skidaway Island, Georgia - 011510BT metaG (megahit assembly) | ecosystem: Environmental > Aquatic > Marine > Intertidal...
CCAACACATTTTTCTTCTTCTTCTTCTTCTTGGAAAGCGCTTTCGAGACTTGCGCCGAGGAGGCAAAAGCGAGCGAAGAAGAATCTTCCTTTCTTTTCTTCTTTTCACTCGACGTCATCTTTTTATCTCGTAAAGAAATTCTTCTTCTTCTTCTTCTTCAGCGGCAGCGAAGAGACGCGCGTGCCGCGTGATTTTATCGGAGAGAGAACGACGCGCGCGCGCAGCGGCGCGAATTTCCCTCGCGCATTTTTTTTCTTCTTCTTCTTCTTCAACTTTGCTGCGCGCAACTTTCAAAACACTCTCTCTCTCTTTTCCTGTGCATTGAGTCTTCTCTCTCTCTCTTCTCACAAAAAAGAAGGTCTTCTTCTTCTTCTTCTTCTTCTTCTTCTTCGTTTGAGCGAAAGAGCGAGAGAGAACGGCGCGAGTTTCGGATGTTTTAATGTAGCAAAAGCACACGAATGCGCAAGTTTTTTAAGTAGGGGAATTGGAAAAAATCTTCACTAAAAAATGAGAGATTACGACGACGACGATGGATCAGCGCTCGCTTCTTCGTTTCACTCCTCTTCTTCGGAGATAAAGAGGAAAACGAGTGCCAGTTTTAACGACGACGACGACGACGACGACGACGACGCTTCTTTTTATACTCGCCGTCGTCTTCATCCGTTACTCGCGCTCGCCGAGGAAAGATTACATTTTTCATCTCAACTCGCGGCGGAAAACGCGCTGAAAGAATTTTTACGTCCGTACGAGCGCGCCGGGATCGACGCGAACGCGATCACGGCGAGATACGCCGGGGAGATGTTTTTGAATTATTGCTTGTCTTTTTCTTTGGATTGTGACGGTTCTGTGAAGGTTAAGAGGAAGAAGAAGAAGAGGCGATTTGGGGAAGCGTTGGAGGTGAATTTGGGTGCCAACTTTCGCTTTGAAACGACGACGACGACGCGGACGGACGAAGACAAAGAAGAAGAAGAAGAAGAAGAAGAAGAAGAAGAAGAAAAAGAAACGCACATCGAGGAAGAAGAGGTGATCGAGATACTCACGATGGGCGACGACAATAATAATAACAGTATTAGTACTCCTACGGCTGAATGCGTCGAAGAGTCGCACGGAAGAACGATTGAAATACTCTCGGGAAAAACAAAGAATGAGAACGAGAACGACGCGGACGCGAGAGCAAAGGCGAAGATATTTTGGAGTCGGACTTTGACGACGCCGCCGACTTCTCCCGTGAAAAGACAACAACACCATGAGACGACGGCGTCGAACGTCAACACTCCCGAGAAAGCGAGCGAATCGAAATTCAATACCATCGACATTAAGAACAACAACAACAACAACACTCGCCGTCTTTGCAGCCCGACTCCCGCGAACGCCGCTCCTGAAAAGACGACGACGACGAGGACGACGACGACAAAAACGCTCACAAACAAACTCACAAAACGCAAACGACTCAAACTCCAGCAAAAGCAAGAAGAAACAGAGCGCGCGCGAAAAGATTTAATCGATTTAAAACAAAAAGAGACGAAGAGAGCGGATGCTTTCGCTCGGAAATCTCGAGTCAACCGCATCAAATCCAAACGTCTCGCCGAGAAAAAATGGTCCATTTACGATTCGCAAAGAAGGAGTAAAAGAAGCCTCGATGCCATCATCTTTTACCGCCGTTCCTCGTCCTCGATATTCGGTGGTGGTGGTGGTGACAGTGAAGTCGTCGAGGCCGTGAAAGGAGCGGGAGCAGAAGAGAGAGAGAGAGAGAGAGAGTAGATGAAGCGTTAGGGGAATTGTGAACACCTAGTCAACATGTAATTTAGGGTTTTAGAAGAAAACAAACAAAAACACAAAAGAGAACAGACGAACACACTGTACGCGCGCGCATAAAACCAAAAGAAAGACTCACCAAAACATAAAAAAATGGCGGCTGAAATGCGCGCGATGCTCGACCAGCTCATGGGCGCGGAGCGCGACGTGCCGTTAGAGCAAAGAGTGAACCGGAAAAAGTTGTTTACGGTACGAGAATTGAATCTTGTGTTTTCTCGCGAAAAACTTCAAAGGGGCGCCGACGACCACGGAAAATGTGTTTTTAGTCTCTCTTCTTCTTCTTCTTCTTCTTCTTCTTCTTTCGCTGACGCCCGCGCGCGTCGCGGTGGTCCCCTTTCATTCTTTCACGTTATACAGGACGAGGACGTGGACAAATACTTCCTCTGCGGCTTGGACGTGACGATGTTTAAAAACACGAAATCTGCGGATGAAATCGCTCGCGCGTTGCGGATTCCGGTGCAACAGGCGAGCAAACAAGACAACCCTTGCGGCGTGCAATCGATGGAGTTGAGAGAGGAATTTCAACTCTTGACGGATCGAGAGAGGAGCAAATATAACTACGAGAGAGAGACGAAGAAAATTTTGGACCGATTGGTGTCGGATTGCGATCGACGGATTAAAATGGCATCGGAACGCGTGGAGATGGAACGTGCGGAGCGCGCGCGAGCGTACGGGATGGTACCGGAGCACGATAAGCAAGCGTTAGCGCAATTGGCCGATCAGACGCAGTGCATGCAGAAGAAAATCGAGCAGTTAGGTATGGTTGGGGATGTAGATGGCGCGGAAAAAGCCATGAAAGAGTTGGACGAGATTTCCGAGAGGAGGAAAAAGTTAGAGGAAGTCGTGGAGAAGGAGTGCGAGAGACGCGTGGAGACGATGAAACGGTTGATCGTGTGCCCGCTGAGCGGGGTGTATTTGAACACGCACGATAACGAGCAACGGGTGAGAGATCATCAGGCCGGGAAGCAATACTTAGGGTGGAAGAAAATCAGACTGCTGAAAGAACGTTTGGGGGATATTTTGAGGAAACGCGAGGAAGGTAAAGGAGAAGAGAACGATCGCGTGTATTCGAAACCTCTCGGAACGCCGGAAGAGGGAGAGGAAGAGGACAAAGACAAAGATAAAGCAGCAGCAGTAGGAGCAACGGCGGCGGCGGTGGCGTCGACAGAAGTAAAACTGACGAGCGGTGAAGAGAGAGAAGAAGAAAGAAATGACGAGGACAAAGAAGCGCCGGTGGTGGTGGAGGAGGAGGAGAAGGAGAAAAAGAAAGAAGCGCTGGTTGTGGTGAAGCGACGCAAATCGGAAAAGGACGACGAGGAAGACGAGAAGAACGTTCTGAGCGACGTGCCTCCTCCTCCATCTTCGAGGCAACGCGACGGCGCTCCAGCAGCAGCAGCAGCAGCGACGACGACAACAACTACTACTACCACAACAAATACGACCATGACGCGCGTTTCCGAAGAGGAAAAAGTGGACGACAACAATATAAAGAAGAAAGACTACGACGGTCGTCGCGAGCATCATCGCTCTTCTCGCGACCGCGATCGTTGCGAGGACCGCCATCATCGAAGCAGCAGACGCCGCTCGCGCTCGCGCGAAGGATACAATGAAGACCGCCGGAGAAGACGAAGTCGTAGCCGCAGCCGCAGCCGCAGCCGCAGCCGCAGCCGAGAACGAGATCGCCACCGCCATCGACGACGACGAAGATATAGTCGCAGTCGCAGTCGCAGTCGCAGTCGCAGTCCCTCGGAGCGAAGACGCGGCGGCGGTGCCGGCGGCGGCAGAAGAAGAAGTAGGTACGACGACGATCGCGACAGAAACAAAAAGTACCACCACGATCGCTACTACCGCGGAGACAGGAGGTCCTCTCCAGATTATCGAGGTAGCAGAAGAGACAACGGACCATGGAGAGATCGATCCCGCTCTCGCTCTCGCTCGCCGCGCCGCAGGTGAAATTTTTTTATAGGAGAGAGAGAGAGAGAAAAACATTTGTAATTTGCAACAAAAAGCTCGCACATGTATTATTATTGTTTTTAATTCACCAAAGTCATCTATTCTTTGTGTGAAAAGCGAGGAGCATGCCACTCCTCGAAACCGTCCTCGAACACTTGAACGATCCGTCCACGACCAAGAAATACGTCGGTTTAGCGTTAGCCGTGAAGTTGTTGTCGTCGCGGCAAAATTCAGAAGGAGAAGAAGAAGAATCGAACGACAAAAACAACCGTCGAGAACGCGACGATGATGGAAAGAGTCGGGCAAGCAAAGGAGAAAAAAAAGAAGAAGCGGACGCGTTCCTCTCCGTCTGTCGAGCGGCGATGCGAGATGATTTCTTGTACTCGCTGATTAGTCCGCCTCCTCCTCCCGAGGGAGAGGAGAATTTGAGGAAGATTCCGAAGGAGAAGTTGGAAAGGAACTCGCCGGAAAACATGCAGAAAAGAAGTCTCGGTATCAACGTCTGCGCGAGTTTAGCGTCCGGGTCGAGAGAGTGCGCGTTGATGTTGCGTCCAATTTTGGAGGAACTGTGCTTCAACTCTGGAATAATCTTGCCCCGAGACAGCATGACGAAAATGTGCGAGTTCGCGGAGCGAACGGCGACGGCGCTCGTACTCGCGGACGACGGGTCGTGGATAGGCGACAACAGCACGTGGAAAGACGAAGACGATGAGAAGAAGTGGGAGCAGACTCCTCTGGAAAAGTTGCCGAGTATTGTGGAAGAAGTAATCGATTGGTTTTATTACCCCGCGTTCAAATCTAAAGAGGAAGGAGAGAGTAGCGAGGGTGATACTGACGCCGTTAGGAAAGAAAACGAGGAGGCGCTCATCGTGTCTGGACTCCTCGCTTTGACAAACATCGTCAAGGAGATCTATCTCGCGAGCAAAGGAAATTCTTTCGATCCGTACGAGGAAATGGATTTATATGATAGCGCCGAGCCAGCCGCGAATCCATACGTAGAAGTTGCGAATTACATCGCGTGTACTTATCGGTTGGTTGAAAAAGTTTCGAGGGAGTGTTTGTATAAGAGAGCCGGGTCAAAGGCGGCGTTAGTGGGTTTAGAATTCATAAATACGATGATAGAAGCGAGGATATTAGGTGAAAACGACGACAGCGTGACTCACCGTTATAATTATTTCTGTTGGTTAGATTTTGAGAACAAGTGGTCGAACGAGCTTCGCGAAGGGTTGAAGTTTATATTATCGTCAAAGAGCGTCGATAAAAGACAACGAGCGCTCGCGGTGCACGTCGCGGCCTCAGTGCAAGACTTATGCGGAGATGACAGCTGGCTGTTGAAAAACTCTCCGTCATCGCTTCATGTGAACGATGGAAAAAGCAGCGAGGGTAAAATGAAGAAGAACGAATCGGGAGGAAGAGTAGCTGCAGCGGGTGAAAAGATGAAGAACATCACGCTCTTCGAACTTGTCTCGCAGATTTGCCGCGTGGAGATGCAAGTTACAATTTATCATTTACTCGAATCAGACAGTCGCGAGACGCGATATGATGCGAGCGAGAATTTAAGGAATCATTTGCATAGTTTTGGAACTCTCGTGCGAGTGTTCACGCTCGCGATGGGGGGAGGAGACGATGTCGAAGGAGAAGACGATGTGGACGATATCACGAATGGCTTGGAGAATCTCGACATCACCGCGGAAGGTGCGATGAAACAAATGGATGTCATCGTCGCCGTCATCGGTAGTTTAGTAGAAGTCATAGGTTCGGCGCAGAACTACGAGCGCTTGGAGGAGTGCGGGGCAGATCCGTACCTTGTGTTTGCGATTGCGGATATTGTCGGGAGATTTGCGAACGAGCTCGAGGTTGTTCACGTAGGCGAAATCGACGCGAGCATGGAACACGTTGCGAAAAGTATGCGCACGAGACTCGCTCAGATTGACAGTTCATCCAACAAGCACGATAAACTTTATTACGGATGGGATCGAATGGAAACAACGATATTCAATTTTAACGCTCGAATTTGCAGAACCTTTGAAACGGAGCAAGATCCCGAGCGACTCGAGTGCCAGATTAATTCTGGTTTCATTTCGCTCTTATTTGAAATGGTTGCAGATAATATCTCCACGAAGTGTGAATTTAGGTATGGGAACATGTTCGACGCGCACACGAGGTTCTTGCACTGGGTCGAGAAATTCGCCTCTCATTTAGCCCAAGACATGTCCCTTATGCTCGTCGAAGGATGGCCGAACAGCCTGCGCGCGTTGCGCTTAGATCCCAACGAAATCGAACGAATAAAAAAGCAATGGAAGAATATCGCAAAAGCCGCCCAAGATGGAAAGGCAGAGATCGATTCTTACATAAATCCTTCCATCATGGACAAGAAATCGATCGTAATAGCGAAACAATTACGTCGACTTTTCGAAGAGCTGGACAACCCGAAACGCTTAGACGCTATCGTTTGAGCGCGTTTTGTAAATTTTTACTATAGTTTGAGTTTTGAAACATGGTCGCCCGTAAGTTTTAATTTTGTACAACATTTTAATGAACGGCAGCAGCAACAACAACAACAACAGTAATACACAAGTGTGTTCACCTTTGCGAAAGAAAGAAGAGGAGAGACATTTTTCTTTTTCAAAAAGAAGGAAACGAGAGCGGTCGTCGTCGTCGTCGTCGTCGTCGTCCTCGAGAAGACGACGCCTCTACGCCCCGGCGTCGAACGCGCTCAAGCCTTCTCTGTGCCCTCTCCCTTTCGGTTTCGCTCTCACCGTCTTATAAAACTCCCTCAGCGTCGCCTTATCCGCCTGCTTCCTGTCCACCGCTAACTCTACTCCACCTTCTTTACTCCTCGCTTTAATCGCTCCTTTCCCCGTCTTATTCTCCATCGACCATTTCAACGCCTTCGCTTCGATCCTCGCTTGCTTCAATCGCCTCTCCTCCAGCTCCATCGGCGTCGGTCCTTCCTCTGGCTTCAGCGCTAAATACGCCGCTTTCCACGTCTTCTTATCTTTCGGAGGTTTCCTAAACGCCGGTAAACTATCCGCCTCGAACCACGCCTTGGCGCAGTGCGGCCACCACGCCTCGTCCGAATCCGTAACCTTTCGAAACTTACACGCCACGCCTTTCGGGCACGTGCACCGCTCCGCCGTTTTCGCTAAATCTTGCGCGGTTAAGTTCGAAATCGTCCTCAACATCTTCTCCGTCGTCAACGCTTCGCCGAGAAACTCCGGGTCTAAGAGCATTTCTAAAGGGCACGTGATGTCGAACGACGACGTCGAGCGTAAAGACGAAGACGACGATGCGTCCGAGTCGGACGCGTAGCGCTCTTCGTCTCCGCCCATTTTTAACTTTATTTATATACGTGTGTGTATATATATATATATCCGTGCGCGCGCGTGATAAAAGAAAACACACGCAGAGACAGAGAGACAGAGAGAGAAAGAGAGCGCTCCCGATGCGATGTGCGATCGATCAACAGAGCGCGCGAGAGAGAGTTTGTTATATTTTTATTATTGTGGGGCTTTCCTCCGGTGATAACGGTCCGCGAAGAGAAAACAGTATTGAAACCCTAAACCCTAAACCCTAACAGACGCGAATCTTTCTTTCTTTTCCTTCTCAGCGTTTCTCTCGAATTTGAAGAAAAGGTTTGATATTGTATTGTTCTCGTTATTATTTTGGTGTGCGCTCGCTGGAAAGAGAGAGGAGAGAAGAGAGGAGCGTTTACGCTCTTTTTGCTCGTATTGCATTGTATTTTTCCCGTTCGCACGTATTATCAAAGGGAGAAGAGCTCATCTCGCGCGCTATACATACACGAAGAGAGAGAGAGAGAAGAGCGAAATGTTTTCTTCTTCGCGTTCGTGTTCCTCTTCGGGAAGAGGAGGATGGACGGCCTCGCGAGAACGACGACAGCGAGCGTCGTCGCATCAATTCGCGTCGTCGAGCAGCGGTGCTTCTTCGTGTTCTTCGTCTTCTTCTTCGTCGAGGATGGTGATAAGAACGGTCGTTGCGCTTTCTCCTCCAAAACTCCTCGTCGCGAGAGGCGCTGCAAAAACGACGAGAGGTTGGAAGAAGAAGAAAAGAGACGGAAGGGTTTGTCGCGCGATGATGATCGACGACGGCGCGTTTTACGACAGAGAACAACGCCAGAGCGCGATTGAAGCGATGACGACGATGACGACGAGGGAAGAGGTGGTTCGTCTTCTCGCGGAGGACGAAGACGGCGAATCGAAATCGACGTCGTGGGGCAGAACGAGTTTTACAGACGGGAGCAAAGTTTTTCCGGAAGAGATTCTCGTTCCGGGAACGACAACTACAACGACAACGACAACAAAAAATCATCATCAGCAGCGCGCGACTAACGCGGATACTCCTCGCTTATTCCTCGCGGAGGTGTACCTGCCGACGCCGCGCTTGGACGGAGACCAAAGGCCGGCGTCCATCGTGAAAGTCGTCGTCGAACGCGCGCAAGAAGCGATGGGGTTGCTCGATTCTGGAATCGAGGAGGAGCAGTTACCGACTGGGGTGATCATACAAGCCGCAGAAAATCCGAGGGCGTTCGTGGACGAGTTGGTCAAGGAAACGAGAGACGGAGTAGAATCCGGAGCGACTTTAGACGATAACGAGTGGACGAAAGTTTTGAAATCGGTGGACGTGGACGTCGGTTTGCTTTTACTCTCGGTCGTGGTCATCGTCCCGACGTTTCGAAAATTTAAGTTATCTCCGGTGTTGGGATTCTTAGCCGCTGGTTTAGGTTTGAATAAGCTCGGATTATTCATCGAGAACCAAGAGGTGGACCAGTTTTGCGAGCTCGGCATTCAGTTTTTGTTATTCGAAATGGGTTTAGAGTTGTCGATCACGAGATTGAAAGCGTTGGCGAAGTATGCCTTCGGTTTAGGTTTTACCCAAGTTGCCGCGGTGAACGTGCTCTTCGCGATGGCTCTGTTGCCAGCCGGGAACGCCATCGGGACGAAAGTTTTAGAGTTTGTCCAACCGGGGAATAACGAGATGTTGCAGGTGACTTCGACGCTAGAGGCGGTGGTGATTGGTTTCGCGTTGTCGTTATCTTCGAGCGCGTTTGGTTTACAATTGTTGCAAGATAAGCAACAGTTGGCGACAAAATTTGGTACAGCATCGCTGGGGGTGCTTTTGTTTCAAGATTTAGCGGTCGTGCCGTTTATCATTTTGTTGCCGGTGTTATCCATGGCGGCGGCGAGCGGCGGCGGAGCGAGCATGGATATGGGCGTCATGGCAGCGGGCGGCGCGACATCCATGCTCGATCTCGGTGCGCTGGCGTTTGCAGGAAGATCGATCGCGCTAGTTGGCTTTGAAGCCGTGGAAGCTGCCGAAGCCGGGACGGACGTTTTCGTCGCCATGTCCTTGCTCACGCTCTTCGGCTTCTCCTTTGCCTGTTCTGCGATTGGTTTTAGCGACTCGTTGGGCGCGTTCCTCGCCGGTATCGTTTTGGCGGACACGAAATACGCGCACCAAATCATCAACGAATTGAACGCGTTTAAAGGTTTATTCCTTTCGCTCTTCTTCGTGACTATTGGGACGACCATTGACGTCCCGCTGGCCATCGAAATGTTCCCGATTATTTTGATCATGACCACGACTTTAATGGTCACGAAAACCGGCGTCGTCACCGCGCTCGGTCCACTCGTCGGCCTCTCCTGGCGCGAAGCCTTGGTTGCTGGCGCGGTGCTCTCCCAAGGCGGCGAATTTGCGTTCGTCATCTTTGGTCAAGCCACCTCCACGGGCGCGGGTAACCTCTTCCCACAAAAATTAGAAGAAGTCTTAGTCTGCGTCGTCATCCTCTCCATGGCGTTGACCCCAGTCGCCGTCGAAGCGGCCATGAAAATCGCCGGCCCAGAGTTACCTCTCGGCAACTGTTCCGACGATCCCACAAACCTCTCCTCGGATGAATTAGAGGCGTGCGAAGTCACGAGCAGTTGGAACGAAGAGGTGGAAGAACTCAAAGCGGCGAAAGATTTGAAGCAACTCGGCGTCGGGAGTTACAAGCGCATCAAGAGAGACAAAGACCCTTTGACGCAGTCCATAGACGAATCCGTCGCTCAAGAGTTGGCCAGTCAAGACGAAGCTACCAAGCCGCGATAATAATATAATAATAATAATAGGGATGATGATGATAATACTAAGAAATGATCGCGCTAATATTTATGTAACGTGTAAACCAGAAGAAGAAGAAGAGGAAGAAGAAGAAGAAGAGGGAGAACGAAAGCAATATAATAATATAACATCACATGTGTAATGCCCATCACTCAATTCGCGTTGAAAAATATCTAAAAAAGCGACATATAAAAATTTAGAAGATGCTCCAACACGCTCAACAACAACAACCGTCGTCGTCGTCGTCGTCGTTGCTCGCGCGAAGAAGAATAAGAATAAGAAGAAAATGCACCTCACGACACCACCGGCGCTTTGGCGCTTTCTCTTCCGACGGCGGCGAAGAAAAAAAGACAAAAGTTGTCGTCTTTTCCACGCACGATTACGAGAAGGAAATTCTCGAAAAGCAACTGAATAATAATTTCGAAGTGACTTTTCTCGCGCCTCGATTGACGATAGAAACGGTCGATTTAGCGAAAGGATTCGACGTGGCGTGCTGTTTCGTGAACGACGATTTATCTTCGGACGTTGTGGTGAGATTGCGGGAGACGTGTGGGGTGAAAATGATCGCGTTGCGGTGCGCTGGATTTGATAAAGTCGATGTGGAGGCGTGCAAAAAGTTAAAAGTGCGAGTGTACCGCGTGCCGATGTACGATCCGCTGAGCATAGCGGAACACGCCATGGCGTTGATTTTAGCGTTGAACAGAAAAATTATGATCTCACACACGCGCGTCAAGTCCGGAAATTTCACGTTAGATGGATTAGTTGGGTTCTCGATGCGAGGCAAAACGATTGGAATAGTAGGCACCGGAAAGATTGGACGAGGCTTGGCGAATATTTGCGCCAAAGGGTTCGGCATGAGCGTGTTAGGATACGACTTGAATCAAAAGCGTGAGTTTGTCGGTCAATATTGCGACGATGTGGAAACTGTGTTAAAAAATAGCGACATTGTCAGTCTCCATCTTCCGCTCAACGAGCACACGAAACACTTCATCGCAGAGAAGGAAATCGCTGCTATGAAGAAAGGCGCCATGTTAATCAACACCTCTCGTGGAGGCCTTTTAAATATAAAAGACGTCATCTGCGGACTTCGCCTGGGAAAGCTTGGGAGTTTAGGAATAGACGTCTACGAATCCGAAGAGAAACTATTCTTCAAAGACTTTTCCAACTTGACCGTAGAAGAGAAGATGCTCTACTGGGACGACACGATGGCGCAGTTGTCGTCTTTGCCTCAAGTGTTGGTCACTCCACATCAGGCGTTCTTAACGCACGAAGCGCTCACCGAGATCGCCGAGTGCACGAAACAAAACATTCGCAGTTTTGTTTCGAAAGAATCAGACGCGGGCGACGATACATCTCGAGCCGAAGACGAGAAAAATCCAAATCGAGTTTGTTAGTTTTTGCTCCTCTCCTCATTTTTTAGGCGTGCGCACGCACGCGCACAGTAGTTTAGACACACGCACACAGTAGTTTAGACACATAATAATAAAGCGCATCATCTAATATAGATACGCACAAAACACACGCGTGGCGCGCGCATTAATACACTATTTATTCAAATGTATGCGTCTGCCGTGCGCGTTCCGTGCGGTTTCGGAGCTTCTTCCCGGGGAATGACTTTGGCGAAGACGACTCCTGCGCCCCAAAACGCGTGGAAAAGAACGCCAACGCCGGCGTCGACTCTCTGCGTCGCTCGAGTTGAGAACAGAACGGAAATGAGTACGAGTAGCTTTCGTCGTCGTCGTCGTCGTCGTCCTTGTTCGACGAAACTTCCGTGTCATCATCCGCGAACGACGAGAGCAAACGAAGCGAAAGAAGTTGAGAAGAAGAGTTTGTTACCGACGATGAGATATGGAAAAGCGGATAAGAGGAGGAGCAAAAAAATGTCGACGCTAATAATTAAAGCGATGGAATCTTCCTCTTCGATGACCGAAAAGAAAGACGAAGATTTTAACGACAACAACGAAGAAGATGAAATCGTCTTGTATTCCCAGCGATGGGTTCAATTGGGCTATTTAGCGTGTTTAGCGTTGATTTCAGATTGGGTGTGCTTCTCCGTAGCGGCGACGCCGGGGACCTGGGATTCGATTTTCCATCGAAGCCCGGAGACTTTGATCGACGTGTTTTTGTTTACGAACGTCGCGTTTTGTTTTTTGGAGCCGCAAATCGTCGGGAAGTTTGGTTTGCGAAACGTTGTGGTTAGTGCGGCAGCTTTGATGACGTTTGGGTGCGCTTTGAGGTCGGGATTAGAGTTTAACGATTTCATTCCGTTCGCGTCGTTTATGCCTTCCTATACCGAAGAGGTGGTGGGTACTATTATGGTTGGCGCGGCGCAGCCTTTTTTTCAGTGCACACCGACGTTGTTGTCCAGTAGGTGGTTCGGCAAAGACGAAAGAGCGTTATCGACATCGATCGCGATTAACGCGAACCAAATCGGCATCGCGGTTGCCTTCATCGTCGGCGGATTGATGGGCCAAACCTCCGAAGGTTTAAATGGATACTTTTCGTTGATTACGTTACTGAGCGGCATCGTGACCATCGGCGCGTTCATACAGTTTCAAGAGAAACCTCCGACACCACCGAGTTTATCGCAAGTGCAGCAAGAAAAAGAGCGACGACTCAGGTGCGAAGCAGAGGAAGCGTGCGACCTCGACGCGTTGGAAAAAATGGGCGAAGACGAGTTGGCCGAGTTAAATTTTCCGGCGTTGTGCAAGCGTTTGTTGAACACGCCGGGTTTTTGGCAGCCAACGGCTGCGTTCGTAGCTTCTATCGCCATCTCGAACAACGTCTCCGCGTTTATTGGCACGACGTTAGGAAAAGCCGGGGTGGAAAATGCGTTCGAAGCGGACGAGTTTGGCGCGGCGTTCCAGTTGGCCATCATGTTCGGCTCTATCTTTTTAGGCGGCTACGTCGATCGATCCAAAAAGTATAAACCGGTCTCCGTGGCGTTGATCATCGCCTCCATATTTCTCTTAATTCCAATTGGCGCAGGCGAGGTGATACCAGACGCGTACGTCTTATTCAGCCTCGTCCTTCTGGGCTTCACCGTCGGCCCAGTCCAACCGATTTGCGCCGAGTTGGCCGTGGAAGTGTCCTACCCGGAGGATGAAAACGGCGTCGTCGCGCTCCAACAAGTTTGCGGCAACCTCTTCTCGGCCATATTAGTTCCCATCCTAGCCTTTGCGGCAAACGGCGACTTACTCTTCGGTAAACTGAGCGGCGACTACGCCATCTTAATAGTCCTAGGTTTGGTCACGCTCGGGTATTTCACCACGTTCGACGCGCCTTTGAAACGCCTAGAGGCGGACAAAGTCGCCGAGTGACACGACGACGCCGATATAAAGGAAGAAACAGAAAAATCCTCGCGAAACGAAACGACGAGCGTGTAAAATATACGATACTAATATTACGAACACTAATAACGACAAGACGAACGACAGATTTTAAAATAATAATACGAGTAACAACAATAAACTAGAAAATGACGAGAGCGTTTAGAAAACGAGTTGTAATAAACGAGTGCTGCCACGGTGCGCAGAAAAACAAACGAAGAGTTAAAGAGAGTGAGAGAGCATGTCGTCGTTATGAAATATACGCGTTTTGGCACCCAATATTAAAATCTTACAAAAACATATGTAGAGAGCTCTCTCTTTTCTCTCTTCGTTTGTGTGAAAAATAAAAAAAAATTTGTCCTCCTCCTCCTGCGTGTTGTGTGGTTCCAAACCGACCAACGGGGACACAAACTCTCTTCTCTCTATCCTTTCACGCGACGTTCTAAACCTTCTCTCTCTCTCTCTCTCACGACCAGATGTGATTGATTATATATTTAATACTTGCCCTTTCTCGCTTGCGCCGGGGATCGAGTCTTTCTCTTACCGCCAGCCGCCGGCTTCGCGCCCGCCGCCGGGGCAGCCGCTCTTCTGCCTCTTCTCGCCGCTGGGGAAGTCGCGACGCTCGGCGCCGGGACGACGGTCTTGCCCTTCGGCTTGTACGCCGGCTTCGCGGCGGACTTTCTCGTCGCGGCCGGCTTTTTCGCCGCCGCAACCGGGGCCGCGGAGGAGGACTTTCTCACTCTCTTCGTCGCCGCGTTGGCATCGCCGACGGACAAGAAGCCGAAGGACAAGACCGCGGCGGAGAGGAAGTCTCTCTTGGATAAAGATTCCGAGTTGATCGCTTTGGCTTGGACCTGGAACGCAGCGGCAGATCTCTTGGATTGCTTCGCGGCGGTCGGCTTGGCGGCAACTTTAGTGGCGGCAAAAGACGCGGATTGGGTCAAAGAAAACATATTCTTACGTGTGCGTTATGTGTTTGTGCTTTAAGGTACTGTGTAGAAGTACG